>Ga0307509_10000996_pt1 | contig 48671 bp, 50 predicted proteins | sample 10_EM_MG_FD_202245 | JGI IMG/M metagenome (GOLD analysis project Ga0307509, IMG submission 202245) | Populus trichocarpa ectomycorrhiza microbial communities from riparian zone in the Pacific Northwest, United States - 10_EM | ecosystem: Host-associated > Plants > Roots > Unclassified | place... | reverse complement strand
AAGCTGGCCCCTTTGTTGGTTCGATCATGGAGGCCATTCTGCGTATGCAAATGGTAAACAAGACTCCATGCCGACGAAGATGGATCGTAGCCAATGGACTGATGTGTGGGAGCACCGTCAGGTAATTTCATGGTGTTGCGATTCGGAAGTCGAAGTGAGATAACAGAGTTGTCAGGGTCAAATGGTGTTCGCACTTTTAGAACAAAGCTGGAGTTTGTTAGCAGGTACTTAGTTAGTATAAGAACTAGATGTAGCCCGCGACCACCCAGACGCGGCATATAAATATCGAGGCACCTCCCGAGCTATTTGAACATTATCAAGCAACGGAGAAGAGATCTTATCAATATAAGTTTTTACGCTATAAAAAATCTTTATCACTTTACCTACTTCTACTTTGAATCATTGAGCCTTCCTAGACAATCTCCGTCTACGATTAAGATTATCGGCCTGAGTTATCTCGCAAGACTTTGAGATAGGCTCCCGCCTAACAAGCGCTGTTGTTATCATATTAGTTTCTTATGATTATTGATACAGTAAATTTTGACCAGAGAGAATAATTAACAAAAATCTTTCTAGATGTTTTGTATATTCCGATGAAACCTGGGTGGAAGTTGGCCACCCATGCCGCCGTCCAAATATCTCCCGCCCCCGGGGTGCCAATCGACTCAACTACTGTACTCAGAGATTTGAGTCTGCAGGAGTCTCTATCATGTTTTGGGGATGTATGGCCTATGGTTATCGGGGGCCATGCTTTTTATGGGAAAAGGAGACGAAGGAAGAGAAGGAACACTACAATCAAATGCTCACCACCGAGAATGAAGCCAAGAGGTGGAGACAGGAGCAGAGAAGAGAGAATGCTAGGATCGAGGGTACAGAAGAGTATCAGATTTTGCAACAGATTAACGCAAATGTTCGTCGGCTTGACCAAATCGATCCCCTGCCCTCTGGATATCCTCGCCAGAAGCGCCGCCCAGAATGGGAATTTAAGGAACGAATACAAGAGCGCGGTGATAGAAGCAAGGGTGGTATTGATTGGCTACTGTATAGAGAGCATATTCTACGACCACGCTTTTACCCATTTATTCGACAAATCAAAAAGGAGACTGGGAGGGCAATGTCGGCTGTGGAAGATAATGCCTCAGCTCATACAACGGCTCAGGTTCTAGGAGAAGAGGAAAGAAAAAGGCTTGGAATCCGCTCCGTTGACTGGCCTGCCCAATCCCCAGACCTGAATAAAATTGAACCATTGTGGAATTACTTAAAGGACTCCTTAGAAGAGTATGAGTTCAAGGGACAAAGTCAGGATACCAAGGAACAGGTAAAGGCTGCCCTGGTTCAAGAGTGGGAAAAAATACCAATTGAATTGATTAACCGGCACTGCTTGGATTTACAAAATAAGTTGCAACTTGTTATACAAAATAAGGGAGACAATAATTTTCATGGATAAACTGTTTTCCATCTATTCTGGTTTTCAATTTTTCAATTTTTTCACTTTTATATCAAGTTTTCTGTTTGCTAAATGCTTATTGCTTCTGCTTCTTAACTTCTCATGAACTTCTCGTCAACTCTCTTATGGTGTTGTATGCCTCTATACATTCAGGTTGCAACATGCCGCTTCTAGTTATCTTATCACACGTGATTAATATATCTATCAGCGGCGCTCGTAGACTATATCAAGCCGAAGCAACCCAACACACGAAAGATCAGCTAGGCTAAGGTATTCTTGGCTATGACATGAGTATCGCACTAAGATCCAAGATCATGATAGGGAACTTTATGACGGTCGGCAAACGGCGCCCGGTAAGTTTACCGTACGTTACCGTATTGTATCGTATGGTAACTTACCGTACCTTACAATTCGAACCCTACTCGAAGCAGAGTGATAAACGATGGTGCATAAGGCTCTGGGGATGGAGGTCCTGAATAACCTTTTTTCAACCTCTTACATATCGCTTCGAGCAATACCCAGTCGCTAGTTAGCTCTTGTTATACCCGAGCCCACCCTTGTTTGTTAGGAGTCATAAATACCGTGCTGGGAGTATTGCGAAAGGCGTGGGCAGAGAGTGTGGGAGCCTGACTCTGAATGGAGCCATCTCTCTCACTGTAGTAGCCCTTTGTTTCTTAGCAGTACGAAGCGCTATGATTACCCAACGCTGCCCCTCTACCGGTAGCCAAATCACAGGACATTTACTACTGTAGTAGGGTGTTGTGACCACAATAGAAGCAGTTCCCCGATAGATATAATAGTGCGTGTGCCGGGTTCTAACTCCAGCATATACTGTATCATATCACGGGAGGGTGCGACTAAATTCATGCCTATTTTCATCCAACCGGCTAAGATTCTCTCCCAATATTTAGATATAGTAGGGGTGGAGACTTTAAGAATAAATATGGAATGGGAATCGATATGCATGAGAGTGGAGCTGCGGATCCTAGCTATGCTCCCCCTCCTCCCTCTTCCGTTTGTGCGATTGGCTTTCATGTATTTGGGGGGTTGACATCGAATTCCCCAGATAAATTAGAGTGTAGTCGGATCTCATTAAATTGAGGGTAGGAAAACCGTTAGGGAGGGTGATACGGCGTACAGTAGAAATGCGAGACAAACGGCGGCACAAGATAGCGAGTCCACCTTTTGCTGATGCCGGTACTGTGGCCCAATGGTCTTCCTCTGGAACGGCAGCTGGGGTCCCTATCGTACTGGTATCACCACCTCGACAGGAATGGAACGCCGATATTCGACGATAGTTCTAGGGTAAAGTGTCACAAGAGTTATCGTCCCGCATCACGCTCATTGAAGGCTAAAGTTACATGAAGATACATTGGTTTGCACACAGATATCAAGCGAGAGCGGGTCCCGCACCGGTATTTGAGAAAAACATTAAACCTTTAAACCCAGAAACGAATAAAAAGAGGAGCACAAAGATCCGGCGATGTATCATGGCCTATCTACCGATTTTGTTCTGGGGTCTCCCCCACGGGACCACCACCGGATTGCTCGCTAAAGATAGCGGTATATCAGTATTACTGAAGATGGAGCAATAATTTCTGGAAAGCGTCTGTGGGGAATCTGACCCGTAGAGTTTTGCAAGTTCTGGGATGGGGGACCTCGATATATAGATGGTCAATAGAGGCATCTTCCGCTTCTTCTGTGGGGTCTTTTCCTTTAAAACCCCAAAGGGATCCTCTTCATCTATGTCCTCCTCTTGTCCCGTTCGTGCCCCCTTCTCCCCTATTTTTTCCGTTTGGCTACCCTTCTGGTCCTTGTTTTTGCCTTTCCCTTCTTTCTTGCTTTTCTTGGGAGCCTTGAGTTCAACCATGATACCTTCGAGCTTTGTATATTGGAACCATGCTTCACCTTGGGTACTGATGCGACGCTTCACAATTTCAGCGATTGTGATAGCCTTTGAAGCGACGGTGGACTTTGCGACAAGTGCCACTGCAAGTACCGAGGGTGTAGTTGGTGGTTGAGGGGGGAAAAGGGTGGCCAGGCACCGAGTTGTCTTTTTGGATATAGAGTGCGATGAGATGATGGGTAGGGTAGGGATACCGCTAGGATCGAAGTGGTCCATTTTCCGAAATGTGAAGTCTAGAACGGGCGGAAGCGTGGACCAGAATGGATATTTGGATAATGGGCTTTTTCAGGTCAAATCGGATGAGAGATTCGGGCGTGTAGGTTCGATTTTTCGGAAAAGAGGTGAGCATTAGTCATCATAGGGTTCAAGCAATCAAAAGGTGCCGTGGGGGAGGACTCGCCTACGGTACCGTACTCGTATGCGGTTGGGGTATGAGGCTCTTATGACCGCCGGACCCCCGAAACAAGATCTCCGCCAAGAAGGCCCGAGCGCGGTATCTGCCTTCCAAATTTGACAGAAAAAGGTGTCTCACTTGGTCATTCCGCCGCATCGTGGCGTTTGTGTGGAGAAAGTTGTTTGCAGGAGCCAACAAACTCTGAAAGATTTTTTATTTTCATTTTCCTTCCTCTTCCCGAATATACCCTCACCGGTATCGGTGAAAATATATCATATTGTCGTCCCGGCATCATACTGCACAACTCGTACCGTAGTCACATTACAGTAGTCACCGACGAAGCCCCGCACAGAATTTGATTTCGGGGAGGGGGATGGTTGGCTTTTTTTTTGTTTGGACAACGGTAGACCCTTAGCTACGGAAAAGTGTGTGTTTTCCTTCCCGCTTGCTGCACTCGTTGCAGAGTTTGGTACATGCCTTTCATGTACCGGTATGATACTCGAGTACGGTACTCGTACTCGAGAAATGTAGCGGCAGGCTAGAGGGAAATCGTCCACTCCTCTCATCAACGCTCTCGCTCCATTCGCTAATGTTATCCAGTCCCTCTCTTTTTTTCACCTGGAAGATTGGATGGTCTTTAAAGCAGCCTGCTATATTATTGGTAACCAATAGGAACATGTCAGGTCTCCCCAATTTTCCTCCAACCCCCGCGCATCCCGTCCTCGGCCTCTTGGTATTAGGTTGACACGTAGACAGTCCAGTAGTGGGCAGAAGAAGCAGAAGTAGGTAGAAGCAGAATCAGGAATCAGCAAAAGCTGAGGCAGAGAGATAGGTGCAGAAGCAGAAGCGCCTCTAGCATGAGATCAATAAAGAAGCAGATCAAAGCAGTATCCCCCTCATTCTCCTCCTTTTGTCAAAAACCCCTCCCTGTGGCCCAAACTCCCCCGCTCGAATAGCCTATCGTACCGGTATCTAGTAGGGTGCTTTTTGCATATTAAAGAGAACTTTCAGGCATCCCAGATATTCAAACTCAATGGACTCGACCGAGACACAGAACCCACCAACATTCTCGCATGGCACTCTGAATACCGGTACCGTATTTATATAGAAAAATCAATCATCTGTGATTCTTTTTAATCCGAGAATGATTTAATAATTAGTTGAAGTATCATATTACAGTATCATGGTATACCGGTAACTCCAATCGCCGTATTTTCCTTCTCTTACTATCCATCTGATTCCGCCGTTGGTTGCCCCCAGCGGTTGTCCCACCACCCACCACCACCACCACGTCCGCTCGCCAACTTCCCTTGCAGCTCCCCTTGTGCTTTGGCCAAACAAATTCGCCCGCTCTCCACCACCACCACCACCACCCCTACTCTCGGCCAGTCAACTGTAAACCCAACACCACCATCACCTGCCTGCTGCTGCTGCCTCCGACTCTTACAGCCCTTTCTCACCATTAATATTCCACCGAATACCCTGCACCGAGAATTTCCCCTTCCGTCCACCGTTATCCACTCAACCTTGACCTCACCCTGCTGCAAGGCCGCTTCTTTTTCCTTTCTACCGTATCTCTCTCTTTCGCTCTCTTGCTATCAGTAGGTTCAACGTATGAACACCCTTTCGTTGGGGACAGTCGCACGTTATCCCTGATTTTCACACGCCGCTTCCTACCTCGATAATAAGCTCCCTCGACGATAACCAGCGGGCGATCTGAGACCTAACCAAGCAGCATCAGCCTCTTTGTTGCTCTGGTCGCTCGTTCGCTCGACAGCTCGCCTGGTTGCTCGTCTCCACACCTTTGCCTCTTCTCCTCATACGACCACACCTTTAATTTAACACTTCTCCCACCCTTTTTTTTTTTCCCTCCCGCTTCCTCCTTCGCCCCTCATTTATTCCCCGCTGTTGGCGACAAACTTTATATCTATTACATTTTTTTGCATTTCTTTTCCCAGACGTTTTGCTCCCAGCTTCAACTCAGCTCGTCGCTGCACGCGACGACAACGAGCCCCGACACGATAACCCAGCATCAACGTCATGGCTGCAACACCTCTCGTCGCGGCGGCAGTCGCTCCAAGAACCGAACACAGTCCCGCAGATCACCGAAAGATCATGAGATCAAGAAGCCTTTCAAACCGGGAACAGAGACCTCCGGCGAATAAAAAGGTTAAACTCATGACGAGTTCCTCACAACAAGCTCCAAAGCCCGAAGGAACCGCTATGTTTGCAGATATGCCGAAAGGCATTGTCGGAGAAGGTGCATGTCCTATTGCGGACATAGCTCCTGGAAAAATTACTCAAGCTAGAGCTTCTGCAGGGCAACAAACTGAGGATTGCGCAGGTAATTCCTTCTGAAAATATAACACAAAGAGCAATAATTGGAACCTGCAGTTTCCAACGTTCCTCTAAAAAATGCAAGTTTGAGCTTACTAACAACTACTAGGCTCGGCAAAGGACGCTGCTAAAGTAAAAGCAATTCGCCAAACCCTCTCGGAACAATTTGATATCGAGATTCTTTTAAAACATAGGGAGTTGCGACTTATCGAGCAGGAAATAGCGAAAACTCAAGTTTGCATTGAACAACTTCGTCGTTGCGCCTTGATCCCTTATCACGCTGAGGTATCCCTGGACTCGGTTGCATCCGGGGAGAAATCCACAGACACTGGCTGCCCGGAGTTTGCCCCGCCCCATTGGACTATTACCAATGGGCCATATACAAGGCATTACCAGCAGTGGTTGCTTCCCGATCCCAAATTCGACGGGTATGGACCTGATGGACCACCACAGGCGCTACAAAGAGGTGGAAAGAGTCTCAGGAGTCAGGGTATGCATGATTCAAACCAGTCTTACACTGTCACAGGGCGGCCCCAGAGGCAGAGTGCAGCAAAGGTACAGCAAAGGGGTGCAAGTGCTACGGTGTGTACCTTCAACCGAAGCGATGGTCAACTTGTTCGGTATGTTTTTTTTTTCAGTCGCTGCGGGTGTTGTCTTGGCTTTTTTTCCTTGTTAGGTAAGTGTACAAAGACTGATTATATGGTTTGATTAAAGAATGGAATGCCGTGATTGTCAACGCAGCAATTTCAGTTCGGCACAAGGTTTTATCAACCATTGCCGTATCGCCCATCAACGTGAATACAGCTCTCACGATGCTGCTGCGTTTGACTGTGGCGTGGTAATTGATGAAACTATGGAGCAGCCATTGATTTCACCTAGCCTGACAACCCCACTTGACGGGCCATCTCGGAACACTCGACAAACACAGCCCAATCCATTCAACACACCCTACACTTCTTTTGGCTCTAGCAGACGCAGTAGTGTAATGGAAAACAGTTCTATGCCTGATCTGATAATTCCTACCACTCCCGCTCCTGTGACGCCTAAATTAATTACTCCGAGAGCTGCTCCCAACGCAGGCCAGAGGAAAAATGGTGGTCGTCGAGCTACTATGACTACGCCAAAAACTCAGGATCTGGAGAAAGGTGCGAGAAGGCTCTTAACACCGCCTCTTGACACCAAGACTTACCAAACTCCGCATTTAGAAGGTCTCCTGAAGAGAAAAAAGATGAGGGTCAACCTGCAACAAATGGTAACGGAAGTCAAGAGCGGAATGGTTAATTGGGACGATGAATCCGGCAGTGAAGTCGAAGCAGGCGCTGGTGATAAAGTTGGGAAGCGGGATATGAATGTGGATACCCCAATGTTGGACACCCCCGTTGGCCCGGGTTTGCAGGAGAAGAGTGTGGTAGCGCCGGTAGAGGCTGAGAATAAACCGAGTACTGCAAATATTACGATGAATGTCGCTTTCCCGAGGAGTAATGGTGCAATGAGGCCTGCTGTCTCGGAGGCCGCCCTTGTCCCCCCACCCATGTGCACCAGGGTGCCTGCAGTGGCATCGCTGCAAGCGGAACCAACCTCCAAGAAGAATGGCTTGTCATTTTATGATAGGATGGGGATAGATGGAGCTTGTGATTCTGGGACATCCTCGAGTGACGAGGACGACGGATATAAGAGCGACGCAGAAGAGGAAATGATGGAAGTCGAGAGATCCCCACCACTTTCTGACGGAGGCCAGATCCCAGGTCCCGTACTCAACCCCGACGGGTTGAGATATGGAAAGGGGCCCCACACTCTACCTCCCCTCACCTTCCAGGCTGTCAGCCCGCCAGTTTCTCCAACCAATACCCGCGAGATGGAGCTAGTGCCAACTAGTCCGGCTCACCAGGAGCAGCAAGCTACTACTCTCTGCCAGCCTGCGCCCGCCTCACCAGGGCATTCGAGGCAGGTTCGGTTTGTCATGCCTAGCGCTAGAAAAATTGGAAACAATAATAATCCGAGCGGTGTGTTGGAGAACGGGTTGGCGAAGATGAAGTTTGCAAATGCGGGGACTGTCAAGAAGCATGGGGGTTTTAGCGGGGTTATAGAAGGGAGAAGAATCAGCTAAGCTAAGCTAGCTGGCGAGCATTAAGGAATGCGGGGGAAGGGAGAAATCGAAGGGACCTGTCATCGTTCTAATACCAGGAAACGAGAAACGAGAGAGCATTTAATGCGTCTATAAATTCTTGTATCGCTTTCTTACTCCCTCTTCCTGAGCCCTTGTTTCCATCTTACCCTGGAGGAGTGGCAGGCCGAAGTTTGGTTTCTTGCTTTTTCCTACTTCGTCTTACTATCCTTTACCCTGTTTCTCGTATTTAAAAATGACTGATTTAGTTTGTCAAGTTTGAATGGTAGATCCTATGTAGCCTTTATGTCTTCAACTCTTTTTCCATTTGTTTTTATTAAATTTTCTTTCACATCATCCCCACCCTTTCCACCCCCCCCCCCCCCCCCGCGCGCACCTTTCTACCTCCACTTCTCGCCTCCTACTCTTTCCACCAAAAGAGAACCCGTAGTTAGTTACCCCAATAAACCCCGCCCCCATCTCCCCCTCCTCCCCTGAGCTACAGTACAGTACTCAACTCCGAAAAACAACGGAAAAAAGGTCGATCAACCAATCAACCACATAAGTACGCATGAATACATAATATGTGTAGAGTACTAAATTCTTACTCCCACTTTTGCCTTGCTTTGGCCCGTTTTGTTTCGCCGCGCGTGCATGCTTTTGAGCTTAATTTGATGCCCGAGAGGGATGATATGTAATCTAATTGGCGAGTAAGGGTAGGGATATTAAGTAGGATTACGGAAGGAGGGAGGGAGGGAAGGAGGGAAGGAGGGAAGGAGGGAAGGAAGGAATGATGGCGTGTAGCTACCGCCATGGCTACGAGGGGTGGGTCAGTCGCGGCAGTTGATAATGCCTGTGGGCACTCGTGTTTGTTTGTACATTGTAATATGGGTATCGTATGTTCGTGGATGGGATATGGTATATATGTAGCTCGAGTAGGATTAATAATGTGGACTTTTGGGGCTGCGCAAGTGGTGCTGGCGCAGTAACAGCTCTACGATATTTCCCTTATATTGGAATATAGTAGTGGTTATTAAACCTTTGTATCATAGTCTTGCTAACAGAAAAGCCATAGGCCTTTCTTACTACTGTAGAGTTGAGGACTCCATGTGGATGGGTACTCATGAGATGTCACTCGCAAGTTTATCACAGCCAGATATCTGCAATACTGTAGGCTCTTCAGGGTTTTGGTGATAACATGCCGACTATTTTCTCGGTAGTGCCATTAGTTGTGCTCTGTGTATGATACTAGTGCAAGTTCTGCTGCACCATATATTTCAATTCCAACCTATCAATACTACCTCGCAAGTATAATACACGAGATATTTGCCCTGCCGATATCCACCAAAGTGATGCGATAACGAGCTGCCTAGGGCGAAGCACAGAGAGAGAGAGAGGAAAAATAGCAAAGACATGCAGTTTATCGGTACAGAAAGGCGATTATGAAATCTTCAAGCAAGCTGTGAGCTATCGAAACTGTTAAAGTAATCATTAGGCTGTCCTGGAGAGGGTACAGATTCAGTGAATAATATTATTGGTAAAAAAAAAGGGGCAAAGAACAGCTGAATTAGAGGTCGGCAACGTGGTAAAAAATGAGGACAAAAATGAGCCAGACCGATTTACGGTATGAGGCTGCACGAAACGATACCAAAAGGGATATATCTCATCATGACAGCTCTCAAATCCTCATGCTGGGGAGATCCATTTGAAGTTCGTCGATGTCATCATCTTCACAGACCATCTTCACTTTAGGTTTGCTAGCTTTTGTTTTTCTCTCATTCTTCCTCCTCTTTGTATTATGGAGTAAACTTTTTGGTAGTCTCTCCCTCAGTGGCATTGCCTCGTGACTATGGCTGCTAATCGACCTTTTTCCAGCTGTACTAACTGTGTTTGCCGAGCCATTTCGAGGTGTTCTGGTAGGGCTTTGGGATGTGGAGGCTTCGGGGGGGTTTACAGGCTTGCCCTTTTCGCCCCGCCTGTTCCCTTGGATAGGCCTAGTGCCCAATGAAGCATTGTTCCTAGTATCCTTGTCAACGTTATCTTGTCTAAAGCCTTCGGCTTCTCCACCCGTTTGCAAGCCACCTGGATAAGTCGCATTATGTGTATCGGCTCCTACCAACAATGAGCCAGCGGGAAGGTTGCAATCACTCAGGGTGTCCCATGGGCCTAGGTCGTCCTCACTCAGCGCTTTGTCGTGTGTCGGTTCATTGTTCCCGACATCGTGGTGTTTTATACTACTGGCGATAGGAGCGGTGGAAATGCTCTCGGGATGCCTCTGTGCCACATCGACAGTGGATCCTTCAGTCCCTGAACCCACAGTTGAGCCTATACTAGTGTCCCCCGCGGACCTGAGGAGCTTAGACTTGGAATCTCTCTTTTTCTTTAGAGGAAGGGGTTTTCCGGCTCGTTTTTTTGCCTTGGTCTTAGTAGCCGTTTTGAGTTGACCCCAAGTTTTTCTTTTTGATGGCTGCGCTACTGGCCCTGGGGGAACGTTCTCATTACTGCCAGACATGTAAGCCATGAGACTATCGCCGGTGCCGGCAATTGAGGATTCTCGTTCATCCCAACCCCCCAAGCCTTTATCTCCCAATTCTGCGTCATATTTAAACCCCTGAAACCCACTCTGAATACCGGCTCTTTCTGAGGAAGGATCCATCTTTTTCTTTTGGGCTAACACATTTTGTGTGCTTTGTGCTCTGGTGTCACAATCGTAGGGCTCTTGAGCACCTCGACGTCTCTTTGGTATTTCTGCGATGTAGTCTGAGCTCTCGCCAGCGAAAATTCTGGGCTTAAATCCATCGTCTTGACCTGAGGCAAACGGGTCTTTCGCCGATGAATCCACATCACTCTCGCACTCGGTTTCACAGTCAGTAGGTGTAAGCACTGGCTTGTCTCCCTTTTCTCTTTTTTTCATCCACTCAACAGGGAACCGAGGTGAGAGGGCCTTCCGGGCTCCACCCCCAAAGGTCTTTTTCAGAGGTGTGGGAGCTGCTCCCTCATAGTGAGATTTGTATCTTGGACTAGGGGGAGATGAGCCCATCTTCTCTGCAGTCTTTTCTGGTACATATGTTGTTTTACCACGCACCCAAGCATCGGCTCTATTATTGCCATCGGTAACCCCGTGCTGATCAATTACCGGTCCCACAGACGGTGTATTGTATGGCGTACCAACTTCTTTTCCCGTGGCTCTGGTCGAAGATCGTCGAAAAATATCTTTAGAAATAGGGCTTTGGGCCTTGGAAGGAGATAGGCGGCACAGGAGGTCTTGGTATTCGGGGGTGGGCGCATAGTGACGAATTTTATGAGGTCGTGGGGGTGGTCCACCTGTAAGACGCATTCTCCGACGTTAGTACTTAATCTTGAGCTGCGTTCCCAATATGTGATGCGGATAATGATACAAATCTTCCTTGGGTACGTACTGTTGCGGCCTGTACTACTTGGGTTTGCAGCATTACTTGTACTAGCAATAGTATTATCCCCCAGAACTGGACGGTTGACAGATTTTTCCGCTAATGCTCCCTTCCTAGATTGTGATGGCCAAACTGATTGTTTGACCTCGTTCGTATTGGCTAACCCAGTAGGAACCTGAGGATTCAAGCCAGGAGGATCAGAAAATGGGTCTTCTTTATCACAATTACTTATGTGATAGACACTATCAAAGTCAGAACCCAGAGGGGATTGTTCGGTCATTGGTGGTAGCGACGGAGGCAACGGCGCCGGGGCTCTAACACGTCTGGGCACTGCTTCCACAGTATAATTAGCCAGAATATAGTTCTCAATCCACCAAAAGTGATCATACCAGCAGCCCTAGGATCATCATTGCGATTGCTTCCCTCGACCGTGTCTTGAAAAACCTTGAAATTGGTAGAATTCGAATGAGAAATACGGCCATAGGTAATAGGCTTGCGATGCCGGCTCTGGATTGGTGGAGGAGCCATATTTTCAGCCAAGTAGATTGAAGGCCCTCCGGGGTCTTCTCGAGGGAAAGTTGATGGAGGGAGGGAGGTGGCCGCCAAAAAATTGGATGGCTTGGGGCCTTTTGTGTTGGTAAGTTTTGGCTGTGTAGGGAGAGTGAAGGCTTGCGTCGTAGGAATGGACGTAGGGTGTGACGATTTATTTGGAAGCTCCCGTAAGATCAATCATTGATATGGTAAAAATGCCCCTGTAATCTACAGCAACAACGAGACCTCGAGCTTACTTACAATTAAGCCAGGAAGTCTTGTTCAACAACAACAATCCCCTCAGACTATTCATAGAATTATTAGTACAACAGAATCTCCAAGAGAGCGGTACTCTTACAAGACGTTATATATACCAGCAGTAATCTGACCGGCTAGTGCTCGAGTCTGGTGCTGGCCGAGTTCCGCCAGCTCCCTAAACTGTGCTGTGGTGCGGGATTCTGCGTTGGTCGGGGTATCTCTAACTGGAAACAGTCGGCTGTCAACTAAATTTATCGGTAATTTTACAGTGTTAGGGCTAGGAATACAAGTGGGGCGAGCAATATCGACTGCTAGAGAAACAAAAATGGTATCATAACTTTTGAGAAAGTCTAATCAAACCAAATACTATATCTCCCTACCTGACCATCGCCATAGAGATCTGGCGTAAGGATATGATAGACAGTCTTTCTGAGGAGTGTTGCTGTGGCCCCAGTAAGTCCTTGGCTAGACACATAGGTTTTGCATGGCCTGCCTGGCGATCCATAAAGTACGGATATTTGGATGAATAGGCTCCGGGATGCCCCAAGTTACACCTAAATACCAGAATCTTGGTGCCGATTCGTCCAAATACTTTCTGAGTCCCTGAGTAGAGTACGAAAGCCAGCGACAAAAATCACCTAGTGAAAGTTTCCCACTAAGGCAGCCACATTCACCACCTTCCGACCCCCGATCTAGGGAAGCAAATCTGCATCTACATGTAAAACAATTCCCTAAATTCCACCTTCTGGCCCTTTAGAACTATGAATCTAAACTGGCTGAGGAATTATCGAGAGCTATGGTTGGTATCATACATTGGTCTTGGCACAATTTCTGGCTATTCTGTATGAGAAATGGTAAGGCTTGGCTCCGTTTTCAACTGCAACTTTGCCATATTGCATGCAAAAGTAGCCAACAATCCCTTGATAATTTGTGGGCACTTGGAGAGATATTCAAAAGAACCTTGGGCTATACTATCAATCTTTGATTCTTCTTTTTTTAGGTTTGGAATGTATTAAATGGAAAGTGCGGAGTACCCTAGTTTGGATTGATAGCCATTCTATCAGTGATTTTTTCCTTAGCCTTCCTACTGTACTCTCCAACATTGGTTCTATTCAGCCCCTTAGGGCCGGGTAACCGCCTTAACAGAAAAGGCTTCAGAAGGCCAGCTTAACTTTAAATCATCCTCTCGTTCAAGTCTCCCTGCGACCCCTATTCCTGTATCCGTGACAACTCAACAACAACCGACCATGCTTCCCTCAATAGCTTCTCCGTTGACCCTACTGCTTGCAGCATCGTACGCGCTTCCGAGTTTTGGGCTATACTTCTACATTGACGGGGTTACGCCAAAGTGTTTTTTTGAGGAGCTGCCGAAAGACACTCTGGTCGTTGGTAAGTGTTAAATTCCTCTAGGATCATCCAGATTTGGGGAGCAGTGTTCAATTTTTGCGTGGAGGATAGATTGCGGACCATAGATAGAAGCGGGAAAAAGGGCGTATAGACTTAACGGTTAGTTAACAAAACTGTGAATAGGTCAATACACCGCCGAGGAATATAATTCAAATATCCAAGCATACCACAACAACCCTCAACTTGCTATTCAAATCACTGTCGATGTATTTAGACCCATATATCCTTCAAGAATGAAGAGGCACACCCCTAACCTGGCCTTAGGAAACCTTCGACAATGACCAGCGTGTGGTGAACCAGAAAGGATCCTCCTCCGGGAGATTCACCTTTACTGCTGGTGATTCCGGCGAGCACCGCCTCTGCTTCTGGGCTTCGCATGCTTCCAGCGGTGGCTGGTTTTCAAACAACCCGGAAGGCGTGAAACTTACACTCGACTTGGCCATCGGTGAGACCAGCGAAATCGAGAGCAAAGACAAGGACAAGTTAGCAGATATCGTGCAGAGAGTCAAAGACTTGAACTCTAGGCTTCAAGATATTCGAAGGGAACAGGTTTTCCAAAGGGTAGGACTGGGTTTTTCTTTACCATTTATTATACGGTGGCTGGATATCTCAAGTGCTGATCATTCACTCAATGCAGGAACGTGAGGCTGAATTTAGAGATCAGTCTGAGTCCACCAATGCTCGTGTCGTTCGATGGACATTAATCCAGCTTGCTCTCCTTGGGGTCACCTGCGCTTGGCAATTGTCTCATCTAAGGGCTTTCTTTATCAAGCAAAAGCTTACTTGATCCACCACCTCCACAGGGCGCCATTGTCACTTATTGCCTGTCACTTTTCCCCTTTCTAATTCCCTGAATGATATTCAAATTGAAATTATATTATATTCTTGATCACGGTGTAGGGAAACGTTTATGGGATGGTTTTGATTTTGTACTTTCTTGTGCTACAGTTTCTCTTGTATTTTATACAACAACCATGCTTTATTTTTACGTACTACGGGAAAAGGTGTCGCAATTCACTATTATTATCTCTTTTACCAAAATTGCGTCCCGGAAAGGTGTCTTTTTTCCCGAAATGTGAGCTCCGCAGAGTAGATGCGATCGGGAAATATGCGGGAGCTGCGAGACCAACCAAAGGAGGAACTGCAACGCTACTTTGCCGCTGGAGTGCGCTCTGAAGCCGTGCGACACAGCTCATGGTTCGTGCATGTCTAGGCTCCCACAGAATCCGTGAATTACTGACATTCAGAGTTGGATTAATTAAAGGTGAAACATCATGTGCGTTGGCCACAGATACCATACTCTCTAGAGTGCCGAAAAAAAAATATGATGATCGTCCCATGATACCGCTGGCGATGCACTACCGTACCCCTCTCGAGGAAAAACCGATTCTGATTGCGATAGATTTTACAGACAATGTGTAAGGGTGTTATGGAGGTCTCTCTTTATTGGCTGCAGGGCCGTGTCTGCCCCCCCCAGAGCCAGCCTATCAGCTGAGAACACTGGTGCCAAAATTCACATGTTTCCCCCTCCACTGGGGGCTTCCAGTATCTGGAGATGGAGGGGGCGGGGAAAAGGCTACAAGCGAGTGGCTCAAATTGGTCTTTGGTGTCCTGGCAGGTGTAACAATACTCAATACATTTGGTACCCTATAGCATGTCCTCAGACCGTGGCCGCAAAATAAAAAGAATCCACCCATCCAGCTTTCTACTTCATTACCCCTCCCGGACTCAAGTTACCTGTGATTCTGGACCTTGTCTTCCAACACGTAGCTCTGCTCGAGCATGTCTAAGCTTAGTAAAATTCTCAGAGAGCAATCCTACGGGGTAGTGCTCACACCGATCAATGCTACCTTGGCGATTACTGTTTGCCTTTTCCTCTACTACTTCAAACAACGATTCTTTGGACCATTACGCCATCTTCCTGGTCCCTGGTGGTCCAATTACACGCAATTCCCAGATACTTGTATGGTGCCCTCCCATTTCCTGAATATTTCATCATTTCCTTTTAGACCTGGCTTACACATACCTTGCTCACAGTCCACCTTCTTGCTGGTGACAGATCGCTCTATATTCACTCACTTCATGAGAAATATGGAGATACCTTAAGGCTTGCTCCTTTCTTAGCCATTTTTAATCACCTAATGACAATCTAACAAAGTGGATCTCAGATTGGGGCCAAACACCGTTGGCGTGACCGGCCAGGAGGCGGTCAAGACGGTCTTCGGCGGTGGCTCAAAGCGGCCCTTCCATAAAGACCCTCTCATCTCACATATGCTCAATTTCCGTCGCACGCCCAATGAGACTATCGCAGGAATTGCTGATCCCAGGTCCTCTTCCAAGCGCAGAATGATGTATGGGAATGTGTACTCTCGTGGGAATATTTTGAACATGCAGAATATATATCAGAAGTATATCACTCGGTTGAAGTATTGTTCTCTCTTCACTAACTGCGAGTGAAGATGCTTTGTGAACTTTATCACCAAGCTTGAGGAGTCTCGGAAGAATTCGCAGGATGGTATATTGAGCGTGACATGGCATTTTCGGATAATGGCTTTTGACGTACTTAGTTTGTGCCACTATCCACCCTAGAGGTAGTTATCTGAAATGATGGAAATGTTACTGATGTCTCACTATTACAGCTGAAGCGGCATTCGGAGGCCTCTATAAAGGCACAGGACATGGCACAGATGTCCTGGACATCCTTGACAATGTCATGCGCGCAAACCTGTTTCAATTTTACTTTGGCACCTTCATATACAACCTCGTGATGAAAATCCCCTGGAAGAAGCTCGACTGGGTGCGCGCCAAGGAGGAATACTGCGATGTAAACAGATCATTTCTCCCATCCCAGTTCCCCAACCCAACCCCACCACTGACACTCCTCCACAGATGACCCTAAATGTAGTCTCCGTCTACCAATCCAACGTCCAAGCGCATCCGGACCGCGTGCGCAAAGACCTTCTCGGAAACCTAATATCAAACAACCTCGAACCGGAAAAACTCTACGCAGAAGCCTATGGCAACATCTTCGCAGGCACTGACACCACCACTAACACTCTGGGCCTGGTAGCGCTAGGGATCGTCCGCGACCCGCGCATCTACAAGAACCTCGTCGCGGAACTAGACCGTGCGTTCCCGCCAGGGGAGTATGTGCCCTTCGCACCCATGGAGCTACAAAGGTTAGAAACGGAGTGCCCGTACCTTACCTGTTGTATTAAAGAGAGTCTGAGGTGGGATCCTGTGGTACCCGGACCGAATCCTAGGATCGTGCCGAAAGAAGGGACGAATATTAACGGGTGGTTTGTGCCTGGGAACGTATGTCGCTCTCCACGCAGTATAGAGTATCATAATCGGTATATACATAGTAGGCTAATGTTTTTCGTATCATAGACAATCATATTCGCCCAAACCAAATCTACAAACTACGACGCTAAAGTCTTTCCCAACCCGGAAATGTTCACTCCCGAGCGCTGGCAGGCGGGTAAGGAAACCGCCGAGATGGGGGCCATGATGACCACGTTCGGGTCCGGGCCTAGGGTTTGTGCTGGCGAGAAGTATCCCCCCCCCTCTCGCCGCCCACCGTTGGTTGGTGAATGCTGATAGGGGTATTATTATAGTTTGGCTATGCTGGAACTCCACTGCGCTATGGCGCTCCTGTTCAGGAATTATACTGTTAGTATTCCCGATGGGTACGACAACGACTATCACGAGTTCTGGCTCAGGAGGCCTAAAGACGGGAATGTGTTTTTGAGGATTGAGCCGAGGGAGGTTTAGGAGTTTCTTTTTTGGCTTTTGACTTTTGACTTTTGGTCCTTTGGTTCCTTCCCTTTGGCATATATTTTGGTCGAGTCAGGTATTCTCACTCGGCCGGGGCTCGGCTGCTGGAATTACCCTAGGTTGTGATTGGCATACTTGGCGGGAATTGGAAAAGATGGAGAAATGGGTAAAGCTGGTTTGGTTAGGCAAAGCAATATTGACTTGGATACCCTGCCTTTAGCAAGATAATTTTACTGCCGTGTATTCCGCAGCCCAGCCTAGTTCTCACCTCACGATATTCACATACGAGCCTATGAGAGAAACCTTTTGCACCACCTCATGCAATCCATCCATCCACTCCAATCCACTCCAATCTCATTTAAACACACACATACAAACTACCCTTACGCGAAAGAGATGTATAGATAAATATATGTATAAAAAGAGTAGTAGGGGGGGGGGAGGAAGAAACAATACCCCACCGAAGCAAGGAATGTAGTTATTTTAAAAGACTAATACCACCACCCACTGCTCTGCAGTTCAAAGGGATATGAACAAAGATAGCGGATGTACAAACAAAACACGAGAAATTCACCCGTGCATCTACACACTCACCGTGCCATCACAATCCAACCAAACCAAAGCGGGTATCATCAATAATAAGAACCACTCTCCCTTCCTCCATTTATCGCTTCCCCCTCCCTTTTTCAATCTACAATACCGTCCGACAGACCGACCGACCGATCAAAAAACAGAGAAGTGGGTCGGAAATCTCTAAACAGCGATCCAAATAACCGAAATAACTACATCAAGGCCTTTCCCACAGCATCCGGTCAGCCCAGCGCATACTTTGTTCCCGCTAGTACCACCACTGCTAGCAGCTTTCGAGCAATACTGAGGAGCAATACCTCTAGTCTCATACTTGAAACTCCACATCCCATCCTTCTCGTTATTCCAGTAGGCGCCGCAGGCGCTGTGCATTCCGCGTCTGCCGACGCCGGTGTTCTCATTGCTCGCACGCCCGGAGGTGAGTTCATTGCCGACGCCAACGCTAGAGGCAGTGGCGGGGGAGACGGGGGTAGTGGGGTCTTGAGAGGTGGAGGTGGAGGGGGAGGGAGAGCTGGTGGAGGTGGAGGCGGTTTGGTAGTTGAAGTTGCGCTGAGCCATGTGCTGGATAATGGTGCTGTTAACAGAAAACTTGTAAGGAGAGGAACCAGGTCCTGAGCCGGTGGGGGTGGATTCGGAGATTAAGGCGCGGAGGATGTGGTTCTGTTTATTCCTTAGATGTCAGCTACGAAGAAGGCAGTCAGGCGAGGGGGGAGGACGATGATGGTGTTGTTCCATCCCTCGGTGCGGGAATGGTCGTAGACTTCGACTTTTTCGAGAGCTGCGAAGCAGGCCTTTTTGTCATATATTAGCTTTCTTTTCCCGTTCCTTTCATTCCTCGAGGATATGGGTAAGGGCAGCATACATCGTTGGCGATCTGCTTTAATCTCTGGAGAGGGACAGGCTAGTGTATTCATGTTAATGCTTGGTAACTTAAAATCGGTATCGTAACGTTGGGAGATCATTGCGACTTACTGAATTAGCCCCAGTGGGATGCGGAAACCTGGACTCGGACATCTTCAAAGGTTAGAGTAGACGATATTTGTGGTAATGTTGGGGTGTGTGAAAGAAGTGGAGAGTGTGAGGAGGAGAAGAAGGAGGGAGATCGAGAGGGTGGAGATAAGTTGGCAAGGTGATGGAGCTGAAGGGTACCTCTTCACGTGTAGGGCAGGTTAGGTCAGACACGATCCTCAACAACGCCAAATGGTGAGGCGGGGTGAGACGTTGAGGGCGGAGTGGTGGGGGGAATAGTGGTATCGAATGGATTACGGTAGGGCGGCTCTGCTATGCCAGGCTATTTTCTGCCACCAGCATATGATAACAGGATAACAGGGGGTATTAGAAACCCCAAACCCTAGGGCCCTCGCGGTGGGAGGTTTAACCAATAAGTTATGATACTAACGAGATGATAGTGCAAGGAAAACCATCCAATCAGCAGCATGCAGTGAGGCGAGTCCCGCTTCCGCCCTCCGTTTCTTTCTTCCACCCTGGATGACCCGCTACCTCTTCTCTCCCTCCGCCTATTCATACCATACTCTATCGAGGAAATTTTTTTCTCATCATACCTCCCTAAATCCTCAACACCTCTTCCCTTCCCTACCAACCTACAATTCTACGAGAACTACGACAATGTCCTCTCAACCCCTCCTCCAATCCGCCCCGGGAAAGCGTATCGCTCTCCCAACTCGCGTTGAACCAAAGGTTCCTCCCCCCTTCTTCAACCCGACTCCCCAAACCAACTGACAGTTCCCCAAAAAAGGTCTTCTTCGCCAACGAACGAACATTCCTCTCCTGGCTCAACTTCACCGTAATCCTCGGCGGCCTGGCCGTAGGCCTGCTCAACTTTGGTGACAAAGTGGGCCGCATATCAGCCGGCCTGTTCACGTTCGTGGCAATGGGCACGATGTTGTACGCCCTCATCACGTTCCACTGGCGCGCCGCAGCGATCCGGAAGAGAGGGCAAGGGAGCTTCGATGATCGGTTTGGCCCAACTGTTTTGGTAGGTTCCTGGCGATAGATGGTGGGATTGTTGGCTGTTGGCTGTTGGGATGCTAATGAGGGGGAGGGATGTTATAGGCACTCACGTTGTTCGCGGCTGTTATTGTTAACTTTGTGTTGAGGGTGTTTACTTAATTGCTGGGTTGGTGCTTGTTTGGTTTGTTTTTAGTTGGGTTGTGTCGTATCGTACTTGCTACACTTGATTGATTGAATGGTGCTGGATAATTCCTGAAACTGGCTAGCGCATTAATGAGCCGGGGCTGGGAATTTGGAAGGTTATATGTACTTATACAAATATATGGACAAGTTAGCTTGTGTTTTTCTTCTTCTATGACATGCGGGGTTCTGGCCTACACATGCATTTAGCACTGGTCCAAACACTGCCTCAAAATCCTAGCCTTCACAGCAGAATGGCCGAAAACAATCTGTTGTGGACACCGTGCTATCATAGGTGAATGCCACCCCCAAACAGACCCAGTATCACAAAGTACTTAACCAGAACTCTGTAAACATCCTTCAATCGACCAAACAATCCAATCCAATCCAGCCATCCCAGTCAAAAATCCGGGACACGGCGATAATCTACTCACAAAAGGAACATGTCTTCTGCTCTACCAACCTACCCAATTGAGGGAGTATCATATAATAATAGCTTTCTTAAAACTGAGTATGATTACCTACACCTCTTGCTTGCTAGTATGATACCCACGGTATTACATACCCGGGATTTCCAGGTTGATAAATTATTACCCCCCTCGGGCTCTGACTGGCCCTACTGGAAACAATCGTGCATCCTGGGCTCATTTTACATGATCCATGTCAGCCATGTTGACTACAATCCTATCAGTACCGTATGCTCATTATCAATATCTCAGACACTTTTGTCCAGAATCTCCTTGTATTCTTACCAAGTTCCCCCCCTGTCCAGTCCACAAAGCACACATCCTACGAGAAGAGAACCACACAACTCTAGAGAAAACAAACCCTCTTCTTCTTCTTCTTCTTCTTCTTTCCCCCGGGTGAGCACTTCCTCTCCCCATCTCGGAAAAAAAAGCCAACAAACTTGAAGTTATGATATGATACCTATTGTGTTAACTTACAGGAGAGGAAATTATAAATAAAAGCCGCCGTGATTGGTTTTGCTTAGCTTTGCTGCAGGGTCAGTCAGTCAGTCAGTCGGGATGAACCCGAAGCTCGGAGTATAGTACCAGTACCAGTACCGGTTGGTCAATGGCACTATAATTAGAGTTTGAAGGGGAAATCAAATCCGGAATCGGGATTGGGCCAATTGTTTACTGTGTTCTGTAATAAATTATTGCCAGGGTAAACATACATCCACCTCCCCGGGTACGATGAGTACTGTACGATATCGTACGATACCCGTAACATAGCTAGCTAAGGAGAAGAAAGAAAAAAGAAAAAAAATACTCAATCTCCCTCGAATAATTTAGTCCTTAACATATACCGTATAGCACTCGTGCGACTTTTGCTACAACCTAGAAAAGACAGGAAAGAAAGAAAAGCTAAAACTTTCTCCCATCAACCAACTCTGCAAGAGAAACATCAACTCTAGACAGCAAAAAAAAAAAAACCCCCCCAGTATTATATTATTATTATTATTATATCAACACATTGTGCGGTTCTCCCTTCATCGATACGGTCCAGCATTTGAAGACCCCACGTATGATGGCTTACACTATACAGCGGGGCCGTTCACTAGCTATCCCGGTACGGTACGATCCCTTCGTTCATAGCACAACAACCATAGCTCCATGATTCCCGAAATCTACAATCCTCCACCAAGCATTCAACCAGTACGATACCTGCATCACATAATACAAGTAGTACCCCAACTTTGCTCCACTCTGCTCAACAAGCCACATTATTACTAATCCTTCATGTAAGGCCTCCCGTCTTCGAGACTATGATAGTCTACAAGTAAGTTTAGAATACTCTCTCGACTGGTGACGTCCAGATGCACATGATCGGTCGGTCGGACTTGGATCCGTTCACCAAACTACCGTAGCTACATAGTCTAGCTAACTTTTCTTGACCTATGAGCCTGGTAGAGTACGGCACTGCACAGCACTCTACCGGTAAATGGGCCTATGATACAACCTGGGCCACGAAACAATCCCACGACCAAACTAGGCACAGTCTGGAATTCGATCCACCTGGTAATGCGCGGTAGCCCAGGTCCAGGTCAATTGAGTGGGGAACGAGTACGAATCTGTTAGTCAAGGTCCTCCTGTCGAGTAGACCATGGATGAAGTGTGGGCACTGCATCGTCTGCTCGGACTGCCCCGTATCGGGATCCGGGCGGGCGTGGTTGCCGCGGTATGCTTCACCTTGTCCCTCGAGCGCTGTGCGAGTACTAGTACTGTACAGTACTTGCAGCACACGATTGGAGCGTGGTCAGTTAACAAAGGGTTAAATCCTGCAGTGCCATGCAGCAGAGTGCATGTAGGAGATCTCAATTCTGTCGCGGTAGAGCACGAGTATATAATAATCCTCTGTCACGAGAACAATTGTAACTTGTCAGTCTGATGATAAAAACTGAATTGATTGGCTATTCAACCAGCTCTTTCCAGAATTTTAAGCTTTGGTTTTTTCTCTTTTTCATACCTTCCCCTGAGATGAGATGTTTGAAATTGGCCCACGAGCCGACAGTAAACGGGTAGGAAAAAAAAGCCACACAAAGAGAAAAAAAGATATCACGCGCCAGTCCCCGATCACTTTCCCATTTCGTTATACATAAGACATGAAAGTAGAGGAGAATGTGAAATACCCTGAGTAATGAAGAGTAGAGGAGAGAAGAATTGAACCTATGAAACAGTAGAAGTTAACCCCTTGGGATTAAAATTTCGAGAAGAAAAAAAAAATCAAAAATCAGAGGAACGCCAGAGATAGAATCTAAGCCTTTTCGCCTTCAACAGATGCATTGGTAGAATTGGAAACGGTAGAGGCTAGCTCAGCCCCGTCCTCAGCGGCCCCGGGCTCTGCAGCTCCGTGAATCTTTTCGTCGAAAACGGGTTCGTCTTCGAGGGTTTCAAACTTGGACTTGACGTACATGTTCTCGATATGGCCCATGGAATTGGAGCGACGACGAGCCTTAAAGACGGTGTACTCTTCGGGAAGGTCTTGGAATTCATCGCCGGCGAGGCCCCTAGGATTTTGTCAGTATGAACAATATTGGATGCAAAAAAGAGTTATAATTATAACTGACCAGTTGCCCTTTCCGCCACCGTTCTTCTTGGTCTTGTTGGGAGCGGTGTCGACATGGCCACTCTTGCCAAAGAACTTGGGGATTTGATGCTCATTGAAGGCTGCTTCAGCCTCGGGATGGTTGTGAGGGATATCGTTGGCTTTCTGAGTGCGGGTCATGATTGTAAACGAAGAGGTGTTTTGAGTTTACGAACGGTGTGTAGGTGAGCAGCGAAGTAAGTTTATTGGCGGTAAAGAGGAAGAAGGGGGAATTGGTACAACTATTTATTTAGGGATTTGCGTCAACTTGAGAGGGCCAAACTTTCTTGTTAGAAATAGGGATATAGTAGGAAGGCGGGTATGATGGGTGGGCAAGCTGTGTATCATATCATAGATGCGCAAGCTTTCCCCACATCACCTGCACCACGAGCCCCATGTCAAGCGACGACGCGGGGGGGAGGGGAGCGACGGCAGTGACGACGAATACCCTATTGGGGTGAGGTACGAGCGGCAGAGACAAAAGGAGGGGGTTCACAACATTCAGGCTGACAAGACAAAGAAGGAGAAGGGGGGGGGGGAAGGGCTTTGGAATGGAAAATGGGAAGAGCTTACCACCACTCGAAACAGTACTGGTATCAGGTATGAGGGAGGAAGGAAACAAAAGTTACAGGTCCACGATAATGTTCGGATGTAACAGACTCGGGTTTGGCAACTTTGGAACTCAGGAGACTGGAGTGATAAGAGAAGGGAGAGAACAAAGGGTGGGTTGGAATTGTGTATTTATACCGGGAGGTTGTTAGCACGCCACCACCTAATTAATGGTGGGACCACACATACCGTAGTATGTCAATCAAAATACTCGTACCTCCTAACCAATAGACTACCACACTTGGAAACTGACCCCCAGCCCACTAGCTTGGAGACAGAAAAGTATAGGGAAAAGATCGGAGAATCAGGAGTACCACAGATGGGCAGTAAATAATATTAGGCATGACTTGGTATTGTTTATGATAATATCAAGGCATTTCAGATGTGTACGAGTACCGTACAGTACTGTATCGAGTACCATACAGTACCAGCTCTCCCCTCTCACGAGTAGCTATGGGTAATGGGTTGAAGCTCTTGCAATCCAACTGCAGCAGATGGAGGCGTATCCAACCCCACCTCCTTCCTAGTACTTGTACAGTAGTAATAATGTCACACAAATAGCCCCGGCACAAGACCTCTCCCACCTCTAAGCTCTCACGGGCCCGTTGGTTCCTCCTCCAAGGACTACTGTAAATGGTCCAAAAGCTCCCCATGTCAGCCGTCCTGCTTATCCCCACAGCTGCTCCCCGCACGTTTCGATGAAGGCCTTCTTGCTTGCCGCACCGTTCACTCCCAAAATGTATGATATCGTCGGCCAAGAAAGAAAGGTCCTGCACCTATACCAAACCCGGTTAACCGCGGGGGCTTCTCGAATGGCCAACATGGACAGCTTTTACAGCTCACGGCAATAGAATTCATAGCATGGTTCTCACCAATATCAAGTGCTGTGCTGTGAATTTTCGTATAAGCCCTCAGACCGTCATATGAGCAGGATACCGTAGGGTGGATCACAATGGCTTCGGTATGATGTTTAATCCATCCCTTCGGTCAGGTCAGCTCTCCGGTCTGCTTCTTCTTTCGGACACTTGTTGAGAAAGGCCCAGTCGCCACGATACGAGCACCGTGCCGGTACCGTATGATACCGGTATATACCGCACACGACAAACATAACCAACCCCGCAGCGCCTACCCAACATGCAAAAAATACTCGAAACGCTCAAAATTTCCGCCATCCCCATAGATTCGCATATCTGCAACTCTTGCATATTGTAATTCGCGGAATATCGATGCTTTTGTGCATTAGTTTTGTTCCGAATTATCTGGCATGGGTAGATTTTCCTGAACCGATCTCGAGCCACACGGGAGAAGGAGGGTGTCACCTACCAAATGACGGAAGGTTGCGTCGCTTCGGATTGCGATTCAGATTTTCGGGGCTATCCTGGGGTCCATGATAGCCCTCATTGGAAATTGGAATTATTATTGCTAAACGGTGAATCGGAACTCGGAGAGCCCTTGGCCGGGAGGCCGAATGCTAGATGTTTTGCCGGTGGGTGGGTGGATAGGTCGAGAGACTCGAAGGTCCATCCGGGGTTCAGCAATCTTTGCCCACAATCAGACACTGGTACTTTTGAAATATCTGCAATGGTATTATCATACTCGTATATCATACATAAACTAAACATCTTCTTTGAGGGACCAAATATATAAAATACCAATAAAATAGGCAGACAAAGTAGTCAAATACTCTTGAATACCGTTATCATACTCGAATACGGTAACGATAGTCGAGGCATTTGAAGCACTCTTCGCCTCAACACCTAACCCCACCAAGCTCCATGCATACTTACAAGGTCACGTGACTACCAGGCTAATTACTGGTTCAAATGGGCTGTGTCATCATGCCATCCCCCCATGCTGAGGGAGATCCATTCATGACCCGAGGTGCCGCACCTAGGGGGACAAGGGGCTGCTTACGTCTTCATCGACATCATAAATCTACGAGTACAAGTGTACTCGTACAACAACCTCTTCCACTCGAGCACAGAAAACTCACAGCCCCTCAAGGTCCTTCCATCCAAGAATAATAGCAATCACATATCGAAACAAGGTAAAGGACGGACAAACTTCTACCACCCACCACCATAAACGATGTCGTTCGATCGCCTCCCCTCCCTCGAGGCGCAGCCAACAACCTCGCGTTCGACAGGCTACTCTGACAGTCCAGAGTTCGACCGTCTAACAACGCAACTGTCCTCACAGCTGTTCACGTTGACGAGTAATATCTCAACCTTGAACCGAGAGTTGAGTCTTGTGGGCACGAAGCGGGATAGCGAAGCCCTCAGGGAGAGGGTCAAGAATTTGCTTAATGAGACGAGGGCGGGGTTCAAAAGTGTTGGGGAGGGGGTGAAGAAGGTTCAGGATTGGCCGGATGTTTCTGTAAGTACATTATGTCCTTTGATGGGAAAGGGGGACCCGAGCGACAATGCTAATAGCGCTGGGTGTGATGATAGCCAAGCCAACGCTTCGTCCAGCAAAAGCTCTCGCGAGAGATGTCTTCTACGCTCACAGATTTCCAGGCGATCCAGCGACTATCTGCCGAGAAGACCCGAGATTATGTCGCTGCCGCCCGCCAAGCCCAGCATCTCACACATGATGAGGGCGTCCCGACCGACGATCTGGCATACTCCCCTTCCAAGTCCGGAGGCCAGCAGCAGGTCCAGGTCCCACTGATCCAGCAGCAGCTCGCGCTGGCACAGCAGAGCGAGGTGGACTTTCAGGAGAGCTTGATTGTCGAGCGGGAAGAGGAGATTCGAGGGATAGAGCAAGGGATTACCGAACTCAATGAGATATTTAGGGATTTGGGGACTATGGTCAATCAGCAGGGTGAGATGATTGACGATATTGAGGTTTATGTGGGGAATACGGCCACTAGCACTAAGGCTGCGTAAGTACTTTCTTGTCTCAGGATTTTTCGTTGGGGAGTTGCTAATTTTTACGCGACATGCAGAGATCAAGAATTAACGCACGCGGCAAGATATCAGAAGGGCGCGAGGAATAAGGCTTGTTGCTTGCTGCTAATTTTGTCAATTATTCTGACGGTTGTGTTGCTGGCAGTATGTTCTCCCTCCATACATCCCCTTCGCTGTATAGCCAGCGAGCTAACGAGTGAGCAGATCTTCCTCGGTTAATTCGCTACTGCCTATTTCCTACTATCCCCAACTACCCCCTCTCTATCTCATATTCTTCATTTCCTGGGTCGGAACTTGTGCGCTGGTGTTTTTGTTGGCTGTACTTCCTTTCTTCCTTTCTCTCTCTCTCTCTTGTAGCTGGGTCGCGGATTATCTGAAACAATCGACTTTTCTCTAAGCTAGTATCGCGCCATGCTTCGCGCCGTGTCCTTTGCTCATTCACTTCTCACCTTTTTTCGTCGTCCCCAAATGTTGAATAATTTTCCCGCACAAAGTTATGTCTATCTGTCACATCAGCTACATAAATACCGTACATATCCTCAAGTAGACAATTCAAACCAACTTAACTTGATGCCGTCCCCCACCCTTCACTCCACTGTATACAAACTTACAATGGTACTCAAACCCCCTCACTCCCAACCCTCTTCAACCCCTCCTCCGCCTTCCTAACCCCCTCCTCAACCCCAATCGCTTTAGCCAACGACCTGGCCTCCAGGTACCGCTGCCTAGCCAATTCCCTATCACCCAACATCTCCGCGAACTCCGCAAGGTTATGCGTTGCGACCGCGCATCCCAAATCGCACTCTTCAGTCCTATCCGGCGGCTTGATGGAGTTGGCTAACGTCAGTGCCTTCTGTGCCCACGGCGTGGCCGAGCCTGCTATTAGTTGTTCGCGTGAGACCGGCAGTGTGGGGGCGATGGGTTGTTGGGAGAGAGTTGCGGATAGGTTGTTCACTGGGAAACGTCAGTACTGAAATGGGGGGTGGGAGGGAGGTGGAGGGGAGGGGAGGAACTTAGGACTACGGAGTGGCAGTTGTTTGGAGGCATGTATTCTAATGCATGTAGGTATAGGGGTGTCGCCAGGAGGAAGCGGTTTGTGGATTCGTAGAGGCTTGCGAGGGCTTCTAACAGGGAGGACATTTCCGAATTTGAGAGCCAGTCTTGATGGGGTTGGAGATCTTGTCCGGGGTTTTTTTCGATCGTGAGTCTTTCCCCGCCACCACCCTCCTGCAACGGAGGAGAGGGAGGAGAAGGCGGGGGCTTCCTAGCCTCCCTCACCGCCGTCTCAACAGCCCACCCAAGCGCCTCCTCCGCTTCATCATACCGCCCCTTACCAACATACACCTCCCCAACCTTCGCCGCAATCCCCACGCCCCTCTTCAACAACTTCCTCCTAGCCCCTTCATCCACCTTCTCCGCCTCCGCCGCGGCGGCGACAACCTCGTCCAGCACGCCCTCGAGCACCTCAACGCCCCTCTCGACAATCCCGTGATGCAGGAGCACCCCTGCTAACTCAATTTTTATCCCCGTGACCTCGTCGCTGAGTGGGTCCATGCCCAGGTCTCGGCACTGCTCCAGCGCCAGGCGAAAGTGCTTCACTGCGTCGCGTGGAGAGGAGGAGGTAGGGAGTGAGTAGTAGAGGGCTTTCCGTAACTCCTTGGCGACAGGCTCTGGGTAGGCGTGCGTCGTGCTGGCGAGGTAGGTGAGGTAGGTGCTGTAGCCCCAGAGGCCGAGGGTTATGCCTGTTACTGAACTGTTTGCTGTTAGTCATTGGGGGGAGGGAATTGGGAGAGGGGGAAGACAAGAAGATTGCGAGAAGGGCCATAAGGCGGTTTCGGTTCCAGCTGTTTGAGAGGACATCTCCTCTGGGGCTGCCAGAGGAGGAGGATTGGAGGCGGGTTTGTGTTGGTGGTGGTAACACTCGCTGGTGGCGGAGAGATGGGAGGGGCCGTGGCGGTGGTCGGAGTAGAAGGCATTGTGGTCGTGGGGAGGGTCGGAGGGATCTTGCTAATGCTCGGGGAAACATTCCGGAGGCTGTAGAGCAGACTGATGATTGTGGTGCTGGATTGCTATGTTTGGGTTTGGAAGGTGTGATGTTTTTCGCTGGAGGTGAGTTGCTAAGCTAAAGATCTGTGACCCTCTTGTGACGTCGTGACGCACGGACCAAGTGGGATGATTGGGGGGATTTCAACTTTAACCAAGAGCACTCGACGACGATAAAGATGAAGAGAGGGGTTCTCGCGACTCATGTTTTTCTAGTTTCTCCAATTGATATCCAATTCCTATTTCTTCGACTGTCTCCCCAATCCCTGCAAATCTATAGTAGGATACTATAGCTCAAAGCTCATGGTGAGCACGGACGCATAAACCATACTCGTACGAGTACACACACAGCCCGCCGAAATCCATTGACACCAACATCGGGGAGAGAAATTGATACGCTAGGACGCTCCTCAGCCTCTCCCGCGTTCATCGGTTCTTGCTGGAAAAGAAACCACTACGCGCTATCGTACATCTGCAACTCCCCACCAACAAACTACACAAGCACACAGTCCACCAATGAACAGATACCCATACAAAAAACGTAACTGGGACCTAGTACCCGACGATATTCGCTACGAGCGAGCTCTGACTCAGAATATCAAAATCCAAAGCTACACTACTTCACCCACAGCTCCGGAAATTAGCTGCGAGGTTCGTGGATCGACTGGCGCAAAGTACACGGTGTACCTCAGCACACAGAACGTCCCGGACTGCTCATGCCCGGACTGCGGGAATGGGAACATATGTAAACACATCTACAATGTGGTCGACGTGCTTCTCGACGGGCGGGGGGTCAATGATGCAGTGTATGAAGAGTGGGATATGCCCCTAATTTCAGTGGCGAAGTCAGCACTGGAGAGGAAGTTTGGAAGCAGTAGTAAGGCGCAGAAAACAGCTAGGCCTGTTCCCACGCCTGTGCCCGCGCCTGTGCCCGCGCCTGTACCCGCTCCTGTACCTACATCTGCTCCCGCAGCTCCAGTATCCTCAACGATAACTCCGGCTCGGGCACCAATTCTAGCAGCTCAGTATCCTGGATTTGCCCCCGCTACTCCATTGAATCCAATCCAGCAAATTTCATCATACCCAACCATTGAAGCAGAAGTTGACGACCTCCTCCCCCACACAAATATCCACATTCTCCTCCGCATGTTAGCTATCACGAACCCGTCCGTTCTAGCCGCCCTCCGCGCGGAAGCGACGCCCCGCGTACATGCTCTCGACTTTACAAATCTCAAAAATCAAGTCTTGCACATTGTGCATACCATCGATAACGTCCCTGAACCCGCGAGGCCGGTCGTCGTTAGAGGCATTGAGGATCGCCTGTGGGGGTTCCTTAGTGAGGTCAAGACGAAGACGACGAAGCACACTCCCTTCAAGGCAAGGTCTACCGGGTTTGAGGTATGTTTGATGGTTCTAAAAGGCCTAGGAGAAGTAGGTGGTGTGTTCTTGAGACAGAATGGACTTGTAAAGAGTGCTGTTGAGGTTATGATTCATCTAGATGTGAAAGGGGATATGGTTAGGAAGTTTGATAGGGAGGTCATGTGGTGGGTTGGCATGTATGGCAATATTGAGGGGGAATTGTTTGGGAGGTTGATTAGGGAAAGGGGGGAAATTGTCGTTCTAGAGTGAGGAACTGAGGACGGAAGATCTTTATTTACTTGGATATATATGTACCCGAGTATAAGGGGAGACTACAGTAGTTACGTTGGCGTTGAATTTGTTTCTTTTTTCTCGGTCGACAACGATGATTAAGCGGAGGGGGTATATCTCTTCTTTGTATTATACAATTCATTTCACTCTCTGTTTTAATTAAACCACCCTCCTATTGAATCTATAGACGACCTTTTCCTAATATCACCACCGTCATTTTCCCTTCCCCGAATATTCTCGAATCCCACAGCCTTATCAGGGACTAGTATACAAATCATCTCTCATTACCCACAGTATCAACTGCAGTAAGTTTCTGCCCTCACCGCCAACTCCCCCAACAGTTATTCTCTAACATCCTTTATCTCCTGACTTCTTCAGGGGGTCGTTACAATTACATCGCATCGGTGCCGATCATATCACGAGGAGTCTTATCTGGAAACCCTTGAAACCAAGCTCAGTGGTAGGCGGGGACATGGGACCCGACAGGCACAACCACTCATGGGAGGGGAGAGCCAACCGATGCTAAGAGCTTCCCCATGGAGTTTATGTTCCTTGGTGAGCCTAAAAAGCAGACATAAAACTATCGTGAGGTTGCCCTAGTCTCAAACTTCACCCCCGTGGCACCATAAAGTCCTTTGTACCTAGTGCCTTATCCCCTGCCACTGCCCTGAAAAAAATGAAAAAAGTACTGACTCTGGAAGAATTCTTACCACTATATGCTACAAGCGAATGTCCAACACAGTCTACGTGTGCCACTCAAAATTGCACCAACAAACTTGAGTGCTCAGCCTCGTCTCAAATATCAGGGCCTAGGTCTACCGAGTGAGCATATATGATTGGAGTGGTGGCACCTGTAACAGGACGCGCTCAATGCACTATGCAACTTGTACTAGTCCGGATATATATCTACTAGGGATGTTGGCGCATTCACACCCCTCCCTTCTTGCACTCCCAGAACTTTCAAAAAACAGTTCTTCAGGGTATTTGTACGGGTGCGCGGGTTTTATCCGTCGAGTGCAAGGATTTCAGCATGCCCTTTATCCACTTTTTCCCCACTATCCGCACCGTCCACCAACCGGAGTTTTCTTAGCTCGGCTGAGGATTCACGGACTCATCTACAACCGGATATAGAGGCGATCGAATGTTGGCGGGATGAAGGGAACACCAGGCCGTATGCAGAAGAGTGTTTCGAACTCCCTCTTGAATTGATTTCTTGTAGGCTTTGAGAGAGCTGCATCTAATTACTGCAAGGGTAGGAGCTCCGGGTTCATCTCATTACGGCACAATATGGTATTTTGCACATTCCCTTCCTCGGGAACCTCAGGTACATGAGACATCACCTAACACCGGATTGGGTGGACAATTGATGAAATATTTATCAAGATTCTATCACCCACCGCCGAAGAAAAGTCGCTTTCTAGATGTCTAGGACATTTCTCACTGACTACTGGCCCACCATGGCCCGGCCGGGAAATATATGATCCGAAACAAGATAGATGCATCAATACCTGCATCTGCATTACAACAGCGCAATGGGATAAACTCCCGATTGACAAAATGCAAGAGGGAGAAAAGGGGACAAGAGAAATATACCCCTTTTCTCAACGAAACCTGAAAAATACGCCGTTCCCGCTGCTCTGGCAAAGAACTGCAGACAAAACGGAGCAAAATAAAAAAGTCTTGCAAGTATATGCGTGTTTAAAAGGTTTCGGTAGGTGCGACATGCTTGCTTGCCCCCTGCTACTAGCAATACCGTGCCCCAGAGCGCCCACTTCTATTTCGACAGTCCAACACCGAGGACAAGGTCCGCAATAGTGGGTTCCTCAAACTCATATCACCAATTATCCCCTACGGGACGACGGGCTGTGGCTGACTGGCTGGTCAGCCGAAAGATAGTGACTTGCCTGAGGACCCGATTCGGCCCTTAGGATAGCCCTCTCGTGGGTGCTACAGTTGCCTCTGGCTGTTCACTATAGGGGATTAGCCAATAGAATGGCCGGAAGGCAGCTCAACGAGCCAATCACAGCCTTGCCGTTCACTATAGCCAGGTTCACTATAGCCAGGTTCACTATAGCCAGGTGCGACTGTATAAACACGTCAAGGGCAGAGGGGCAGGATCAGCGGATATATTCGGATACAAACAGACTTCCGGAAGGATGGGGACCAGGAAGTCGGGACGCTGATATAACTTGAGTCGCACCTAAAGCCCAGTAAGTTATGTCAATTGAGCCAACAAGAGTGTGAGATCCTAAGTGCATTTTGAAAAATGAAAGGAGATATAATTGTCTACAAGTACGGTACTGAATGGATGGGTGGTTGATGGATGGGGAAGGCACGTGGACTAAGGGTAACTAACACAACTACACAACAGCGCATATCGCCAAAAACAAGGCGATCCTCTACAAGTACCGATACTGAAGCGCGCCATTGGCATGACATGGGAGGCCCTCACAATCGCCTTTCTCTTGCTATCTTCCCTCCCCCCCCCTGTCTTGAGCCCCTACCAGCACCCCCCAGCTACCCACCCCCAAGACGGTTTGTGCGCCGCGGGGCGCCCAAAAGCCCAAGGGAAGGTAGTACCGGCAGCGTACGAGTAGCGCCGGACACATAACCTACCGGCACTTCTTTCACCCAAGGATCTCTCCAGCGGAGTTAACGCTCCTCCCTTCGGGTCCTTCCACCCCTCCCCCGTCCGCGCCTTGGGGTTTGGAGTAGCCTCGTTCGCATCCTGTACCGCGCTGTGGAACCGGTCTATTGTGCTCAATCACCAGAGGCGCTACGATAAGTTGATGTAGTCTTTTGTGCCACCGCAACCTGGGGAAGGTGAAAAAATTGCTGCTAAGAAAAAACAAATTGAGTAAGAGGAGGAAAAGCAAGCGATGGACAGACATTGAATTCCGCTCACTTTCCACTTACTAAATCCAGTATGATATTTGCGACTCCCAACAAAAGCAGGTACGATGTGCTGCACTGGCACACCCGGTCGGTATACAATATGCGTACGAGAGTTATCGTATGCTCGGAGTAAAGTAAGTTATTGTGCTGTACCGCGGACGATGTAAGGCAGAAGCGAAATAGAGTTACCTTACCGGAACCACTCTGGCAAACGAACTGCGGCACAGCAGTCTTATCTCTCCGTCTCGTGAAGACCACATGCGAAACCATATTCCCCACACACACAGTCATCCCAAAGGAAAAAGAGAAGCAACAGCAAAGAGAAGCAATGGGAGGAGTAAAATCCAGGTTGACACTTCAAAACGCATGGCGGGTCCTACATTCCTGCTGTGTACGAAAAACCAAAAAAAAAAACCAAAAAAAAAACCAAAAAAAAAACTACTTCTTGGATATAATAATAATATGGCCATCGTCCCACCGCATCCCCACCGTAGCACACGACCAGACCGAGGCATGGGCGGCGGTAAAGAAAATGAATCCCCAGCTCGCCCCACCCCAAGACACAAAACAAAAAGTTTGAATCAATCACATCCAATAACTTGACATATATATAATATTATACTCGAGTGCACAAAATTCGGGAAATAAACACCCCTCCTCCAATCGACGCCCAACTTATCCCCCTCCATACTCGACCTTTTCTTTTTCCTTATTATTATTATTACTACTCGTAAAGTCTCCGGAACGTGGGTTACATGACATGACCGTGTGCCCGAGTTGTCATCATATAATAACATCATACAGTAATTCCTACGAAACTCGGCTGCGAAGCTATTTTATTACCCATTTCTATTCTAGAGGTTTTTTTTATTTTATGGTTTTTTTCCTCTTTTCCTCTTCTAAAAAAGACTCTTAGTGCCATGACGATGGCCCTTTCCCAAAGGATGTACAGTACAGTACGAGTACAATAAAAAGATATTAGAGAAAAGAATTCATCCAATCCGTTCAATCCCCCCGATGTCACGATGAGGGAGGAGGTGGTGGCGGTTCCGCACAAAGGGTCGTCGGCACCACAGGAGGTAAAAGGAAAAGTGTCCATGGCAGTGGGGGACAGAAGAAAGAAAGAAAGAGACCTCAGAGGAGAGAGAGAAAATGGAACGGAGCGAAGCGAAAGTCATTCATTATACAACTGATTTGAAAGAGTGGGTGAATAAAATAAAAAAACGTTCGTTTTTTGAAAATAGTTATTCGGGTTTCCAGTTTTGCTTCTTTTTTCGGCAGGACGTTATAACTTTAATTTAGTAGTATCAACACGTCCATCCCCCCCTTTTCACCTGTCGTATCGACTGTAGCAGAATACTCGTAGCGATTCCGTCGCCAGATCTGGATGCGTGCGTAGGTAGAAGTCGAACGAAGGGGGCAACACATTTGGTTGGTTGATGGAGACGGGGGGAAAAAGAAAAGAAAAATTCAATAAACACCTGTAAAAGCTAAAAGACACGAGAAAGTACTTATATGAGCCAATTATCAATATGTCGAGGAGGAAAAAGATGCCAGAAGGAAAGAAGGAGTTATAAGCAAGAAACAGTGAAAAACCCCTCCAGACAAGAAACCGCGAGAAATATAAAGGAAAAAAGAAAAGAAAAAAATGGGACAACAAACACCTGGGAAAGATTTGGCTCTTTTTTTTTTTGTTCTCCGACCAAAACTTTTTTTCATCTTCATCTCTAAAAGCAAGCCAAGAGAGAAGAAAAAAGTGGGCAAGAAAAAGGCTAATGACTAACTAATACTTTCCTCCTCCTCTTCCTCCCCATAGCTCGACCCCCCCCATAGCTCGACCCCCCCCCCTACCCGGAACAATTCATCGCTTCTACACCAATCCGACAAAAAAGGCAAACGAGGAAAGAGAAGAAAGAAAAAAACATGCTCAACCGCTGCGACCCTCCCCCCCCGCTCATTTTTATACCTCCCCACATGCTACGGACTTCGTTTGTTTTTCAATTCGTATCATGGTCGTAATAACCCTTTGGTGAAGGGTTTGTGTATCGGTAAGAGTCGAAAAGGAAATAACGCAACTGGATATAGTAATGAGAAAGCAGAGGGTAATATTATTAAACAGTTGTTTGAAGAATGCGAAACAAAAAAGTTGTGCAAGAAACAAGACGAATCAGCCACCTGTAAAGAGCACAGAAAGGTTAGACTAAAGACCCGGCATCATAAGGAACATCACAACATACCACAACAGAAGGCTGCTGACAGCTTCTGCATAAAGCTTCTCTTAGGCTCTGCTGGGTTGTTCCTCGGTTGGCTCTGCTGGCTGTTCAAGACCTGTGGTGAAGGCCCCCTTGTTGTGGGTGGGAGATTGGTGTTCGATGCTTGGAACTGGGCCTGCGTGCTCGCCGCTGGTGTTGGCACTGGCTTCGGCAAGCCCCCCGCCTGTCCGCTCGGTCGTTTGGTCGGCATTGCGCCTTGAGCGTTTTGCCTGTCGCCGCGCGTCGGACCCATCGGCTTTCCTGGCGATGGTGGCGGGGGATGCGGGGCGTTTAAACGACTCGGGGTGAGCTGTGGAGGTTGACGAACCTGAGCCGGAGGAACAAGTCGCAGCTCCCCGTTGGTTCCATGAGCCTGGTTATGAGCCGTATGATAGTTGTGTGAAGAGGGGTGCTTTGCGATGGCCTCCCAACCCTTTCCATTATTCAGCTTCATCCAGTCATATTCACCATCCTCAACCTCTCCAGTATTCTTTAGTGCCTGTGTGAAAAGGTCTCGAAGGAAATCGTAATCAGGTGCATCTTCGAATCCAAGGTTGCGTACATAGCTCAAGTATTGATTGAATTCCTCTAATCACCGATGTCAGCCGCACGTTCCACAGAACCCCGGGATAAATGGTCTACCGACCTGGGAATCCATCGCAAAGTTCCTTAATTGCGGTTGTCTGTTTCTTTTCACCGATCTTTTCATACTTTTGTTTGTTGGTAGCAGCTTTCAGACCTTGCCATGGCAATCCGCCTCGCAAAAAGTACATGAAGACATGCCCTAACGCTTCCAAATCGTCTCTTCGTGACTGCTCTCGTCCAAGATGCGTGTTTATACTCATATATCTGGCAGTGCCCGAAAGACTCTTGCGCTCTCTATAGGGAATATGCTGCTTAGTCTTAGGGTCTCGGTATTGCTTAGCCATACCAAAATCAACTACGTGAATTATATTGGCAGACTTTGTCCCCGGACGTCCAATTAAGAAATTGTCTGGTTTGATATCGCGATAAATCAGGTTCTTTTCGTGGATAGTTTGAACCCGCGACAACTAGATGAAATGTCAGACACCCACGCCGCAAGGAGATATCCACATGAAACGGACCATTTGCTTAGCCACCATGACAACAGTCTTTATCGAGAATCGCCTGTTACAGTGATCAAAGAGATCCTCCAAGCTAGGCCCTAAGAGGTCAATGACCAGTATATTGTGCAAACCCTCCTGTCCGAAATAATAAACATTAGGGATGCCCGCTGGCCGACAGTTAGTACGCGATACAGGCGGAAGATTTGACGGAGAACTAACGGCAGCCAACCAGAATCTTGTATGTTCTGTACTCGTCTCTCAGCTGAGGAGCATCACTTTTTCTCGGCTCCTAAGAAATATTAACACACGAATTGTGACGCGGCCTCGGAGCGAATATATGAAAAACGTACAAACTTGATTGCAACATGCTGATTATTTAGCAGGTTGACTCCTTCAAAAATAACACCAAAGGATCCCTCTCCGATCTTCTTCCCAACCCTGTAGTGTACGCCTACCACATTCGAGGAAGAAGAGGACATTGTCGACAATGTTTTTTTTTTGTTTTTTTTCCCTTCCCACTGGTCACCGGGTATCGAAGATTGGTGCTATGAAAAGGGTTGTGTTGTTGTTGTTGTTGTTGTTGTTGTTCGCGAGGGTTGCTGAAGCGCAGCTGTAAGCTCCAGAACGTTGAAACGTTAAGGATATAAACAGAGGGCCGTGTCTGGGTTTGTAGAAATGATAACAAAACCAGAGCTTGTCAAGCGAAAACTTTGAAGCACGGATTGCCCTTGTTAGCGAGAGGTTATCAAGAGAGACACAGCGGGTACCAGCAGTCAAAGGAAGTGTAAAATCGTAACGGGAGAAGGAATTGTTGTGGGGGAGCTATAAGAGGAACAGGTTGTCGGAGAGAATGCGGAAGAAGTAACCGATGATAAAAAAGAAAGGGGATGATTACAGTGGATTGGCGAAGGAGGATGATAAGTGATTCTTTTGAGTAAATTAGGGCCTCCAGAAGAAAGTCGAAAAGGAAAAGAAAAAAAAATCTATGGGTAGCCGTGCAGGGGAGCGTATGGTCTACGAGAGAGCTCGGGAAAGGTTTAAAAGGGAATGAAACGATGAAGCCACCGACAGTCACCGTACTACACACCAGTCCGATGGCCCTCCGTATTGCACCGGATCGAAGAGGGAGATTAAAGAAGCGTCGTAATGGGTGAGGAAGGGAAGGGGAGAGAAAGAGAGGGAGAGGGAGGGAGAGAGGGAGAGGGAGAGGGGGGAGAAGGGAAGAGGAGAAGGAGGAGGCAGGAGGAGGAGGTGAAGGAGAGAAAGGGGAAACGGGAGGAGTAATAGGAAGGAGGCGAGAGGTGGTATGGTGAGGTAAAGGCAGGGGAGTGAGTGAGTGAGTGAGTGGGTGAGTGGGTGGATGAGAGGAGAGGGGAGAGAGAGTCGGAAAAAAGATGAGAGCAGAGAGGCTCAGGGTGAGGGAGAAGCAGAGCAACCAGAAACAGAGCAATAATGGAACCGCAGCGGCAAGTCTCTTTGGGGGAGGGAGGGAGGTTCGACTCGCGAGCCCGACCGTGGGCATCAAAAAAAAAAGACAAGGCAGCCTAGACCTTTTGGGGGGGGCTTTGGGGGACAGTTCTGGGTGGACAGGGCAGCTGGAAAAGCCGCTTCGCCCTCTTTCCCCCCCCCCCCGATAATTTGGTTGAAAGGCAGGTCAACGGTTCGTTAAAATGAAGCCAATCTATTTCTTGTCCCTTCCTTGCTACTATCACGAAGGGATGGGCAATCTTCTGGAAGGAAGGAAAATACATTATTTTACCAGCTGGCCTGGTCTGGCCCTGAACAAAGAGCAATAAAACAAATGAGAAACTTTTCTCCATACTTTTTTTATAAAAAATATATAAAAAAAAAAACTATATTGATGGTATGACAACCTCTCTCTCACCTCAACCAGAAAAAAAAGAAGAAAAAAAGAGAATGGGAGAGCGAAATTTATTTACAGCAACCCGGCATTCCCTCCCTCCCTCGGTCCATCTTTAGAAAAAACCCGTCCTATCATAATCCCCAAAAGTTTATTTATTCCTCTCCATCATAGGCAACGGGAATGCACTATTCTGATGGGTGATACCTGGAGACAAAAGTGCTCCAATATCTCTTTATTTTTCTGTCCAGACAACCCTCTCTCTCTTGATTCCCCCCATCCCCCCCCAGTCGCCCCCAATCCCCCTCGTTCCTCCCGGTTATTACTGACATCTACCAAGCGGCTAACCCAAATGGATTATAATCCGCAACCTTCCAGTCCCCTGGCTACGACAGTCTAGCCAGCGTGGTGCGCAACCCTCGAAGAGAGAAAAAGAAAAGAAAGAAAAAAAGTAAAAAAGACTGAGAGAGAGAAAGAGAGAGATTTAGCCCGTGAAAAACCCCACCGAAACTGTCTCCATCTTTCTCGTCTGGGGGAGTCGAGAGCTATCAAAAACCCTTCCTCTTCACAAAGAAAACTTTCTTCAAAAGGGGTTTCAATTTGGGATCTTATGCATGATAACCTGTCGTATGATAGACGTGAACGATACAGACCCAACCTTGACCACAAATGTCCACTCAGAAGACGTCGACCCGATGCCATTCTTGAGGCTAAACCCAATGTCCGTGCTGGTAACAACCTCTCTTGACTTTTGTATGATACTGCCGAATCAGGGCCCGAGCCCGGGGATTTCCTTTTGCGCGCGTGCAAACTTCTGCTTCACGTGCCGCTCTCACGCACTTCACCGTAATACTGGTATCATACATGGTAGGACGGTACCGCGCTGTGTTGGTTCGTACTGAAAGGGATACCTCTAACTTTCAGGATATCATAGGTTACAAGTGCCAAGAGTAGAGAGAGATAAGAGGTAAATACGGTAATGCGCCCTTTGGAGATCCCAATCAGATGTTTTTCTCCGTAATATCTCCATAAGCAAGATTTCGCTGCGTCCGGGCTGTAACCGTGGCAAGAATGCATGAATTCTAGACTATGTCAAGGTGCTGCTCTTTTGGTCCTTCTCATAGTAAAGTCAATGGAGTGGAATGGTCCTCTATTCTACCGTACCCCCCAATCTTTGCAGTACGAGTACAGTACAAAGCAGTACCATAACCTTACGCTAATTTATACGCACGGACCGTAAACCTCGGACCGGGCGAGATCTTCGGCTCTTTCTCTTCTTTTTTGATTTGCCTTCCGGCTCATTGACAGAAAAAATCCGTAAAATCGGAATCCGGGTGACACAGCATGAACCACACTGTGCCACAAGTACACTTGGGCATCCATGCGAACATCTCAGCACCGAAAGGTAATTTGTCATATCCATATCATCTGGGGAACGATTCCTGCCTCCTAAATCTCTCTCCTCTATTTACAGGCATTCAACTGAATAAAGTGCTTTTTCCATTTACCTCCTTCATCCACTCATCCATCCACCCTCGATGGCGGGGTTTTCATCTGATGTTTTCCTTGTTTTATGTTTGGTGAGCCAAACTTCGAGCCCTTAATCCAATTATCTTTTTTTAGACCTCCCCCCGAGACATTGGCAACGTTCCAACGACGTCCACATCGGGTAAACCGCCGAAATTCCAGCTGAAGGGAAACACTGCGGATTGGTTATGAACACACTTTATTGGTATTGGCCAGATGCTGACCGAAAGCAGCTGAAAGCTTACCGGTAGGTGACTTTCTGATTGTGTAGCGAATAAACATCAGCATAAAAGAAGAGTATCACAAATCATGATTTGTATAGATGAACTTCACTCTTATATCCACATTGGCTCATATTTTCTGGGGGTGTCTGCTATTCTTCCTTGAAATGTCACTTTGGCAACATTTTAGTTTTCGAGGTTTGGAAATGATCGTTTTGACAGTAAAATATCGCCCTGTTGAGATGGAGTGTTATTCTTTCGGGACAGCATAATTGCCTCCACGAGACACGAAAAGGGTTGGAAATAAAGCTGAACTATGTGGTATCTTCTCCTCCACTCCATGATTCTTCAAAGGACAGCGCGGAATGCTAACCAGGTATCAGGGATACATATTATCAATTCAGTCAAGAAACTCTCCAGCAAAATGACACATCATCTGAAACTTCACCTGCTGTTCGACGACTTTTCTGTGGACCAGAACCTACCTACTATTTACTTGTCTTCGCTTTGCCGATCTTCGATGCCACGGAAGAGCTGTCGATATTGCGTCAAGTGGTTTTACAACATGGCTCGAAAAGATCGTTGCGGGGTAATTGATTCACTCCTTCCTTGATAGACGGAGTCTGTTTTTGAAACAATTACTCCACAATCCGCGGAGGAAATAAAAATGCTCGGCAGTACTGCAGTGCCTGTACTCGAGGAGCAAGGGCTTCAATTTCAAGGAGTTATGGAGTCCTCCGGTCACGGGATCTCGTGGGGATCGCAATTATTGGCTCCCCACCCTTGATAACTTGAAGTGGGGAGGAGGATGGCAGTATGCACAGCACACGATCTCTATTTGGTATGAGGAAACCCTAACTTGTAGCCTTATTCTGACTGCTCTGAAGGTATTCCCATCTGGCCTACATCCGAAATCCCCAGAACAACTTTCTGTGCCCAATACTGTAGTCGTATTTTATCTGTCATGTGTCGGGTTCACCACCGAATACTGGATGCGATGAGCAGCTGTTAATGCACCATGCGCGGTGCCCCTGGAATGCTGTTTGAAGTTTCATATTATGTGCCTCACCATTTCGGGCAGTCTAGATCCCGCCGGTCATTGGTTACAATCGTGCCGTTCAAAATCCTCGTTGGGCCGTTCAGGGCCAAGTTTCTTCATCGCACAGAATCACCTATGGGTCGAGGGTACTTGTGCTCGATGATCAAGTGATGATCTAGTGGTCCTTACATATTTGCTATATACTCGAGCATTATTAGACGGCCTAGATTTTGGCACTGTGCCTTTCTTGCTGCTGATTTATTTTAGTCCTGGTATACTGTGCCCTTACAATTGAAGTTACAAGAGGTCTTGAGGGAAAAGAAAGTGCTCCTGGAAGATGACTTACCGGTCTTCGATAGGGAAGCTGGCTCAGGACTTTGTGAGAGGCTTGCGTCTTGCGGGTCGGATACCGGGGACACACACACAGTATCACTGTGCTAGTATAGTAGTTGGGGGTTCTATCACTTTCTCGTGGCGACGAAAATACTGACATGCGGCACTCACGCCACTGGTCCGACTGAGGGTGAGGGGTCGATATTTATCCCCAGGATTTTCTCTTATCCTCGAGTTCCAATTGATCCCAGCGCATCCAAGAGCGGGGGGTCAGAATAATCCGAGGGTGGCGAGAAGCACCGTACAACTCAGGCCTAATGTCTCGCGCAACTAGCTAGCGGAACAGGAAACCCGCGAGATTTTTTCCCTCTTGTTGCTCGCGGCGGCTTCTAAGAGCTAACTTTGTACTGTACGAACTGTGCAGTATATATATATCGCTTTAAGCGGGTATCGCCTTTTGGAGAAACCATACCGGAGCCTTGAGTCACTTGGAGAGTGCTCGCTTCCGAATATTGTGTCCGTTATTTCTCAAGATAGATATCTGTCTATCGCCATTTGCCACCATTGCACGCCTTTAGGCATCTGTTATCGGTGTTCATTTCTGAATGGGCTAGTCAGTCAGGCCAGGAAGTACGAATACTCGAGCACTCGTGCAGGGCAGATGGTAAAAATTCGTTCTTAAGATGTTTCCAACGTTTGGAAACAAAAGCCTGGGTGTCGTCGCCACCACTAACCACAGATCCGGTGTCGGACTACCATGTCCTCAAGAACCCTACCGGATAATGCACACGTGCATGCAGCCCCTCTCGGGAGCGAGGGGAAAATTCTAATATGATGGCTAGCTCTGGATTCTAATTGTTTTTTTCTTTTTCTTTTTCTTTTTCACTGAAGACGGATGTACTGTGAGCATAGCGAAATACAATCCGCCCCGGTTATGGTATGTCAGATGCTGTGAGTTACCCCCCCTCCACACACTAGAATTGAGAGCTAGAGTATCATGATTGTGATGCTTGCAATGCAAAGGAATTGCAGCGCGCGGTTGTACGGTCCGGTATTGGTTCTCAATGGATCACTCGAAGGTTAACGTGTCAGTCGCCACTACCCACCGGCGCTAGCAATGGCCAACAACGTGCGCAATTTTGTCTCTGGGGCGTAAATTTAATTGGAGGGCATTGATGGTGTACCGGTATTGTGCTCGGGGTGATGTATTGTTGACTAAGCTATAGTTGACTGGCGGGCACAGGCGTGGTCTGTGATTCCTCTGTATGCGATGCAGGACGTGGGTGCGGGAAGTAGGCTCATACTGCTTGCAAGGTATTTTTTTAACTGTACCTGCCTGGAAGGTCAACCTCACGCCTTGTGGGAGCTTTTTTTCACATTTTGTTTTTCGTTTTTTTCTGCTGTGGGAGTGGTTGTCGCCATTACTAGCACTGTGGGAGCGCGAAAGAGTGAGGCAAAGAAAAAGAAAAAAGAGAAGAAATAGGCATGCTTGACTTTCTCGACAAGAAAACCCCATGGTATGGGGCGGGAAGGGGAGAGAAATTGTTGAGCAAATAACAGACGTGACATGATAATATACACTTTCCAACTCCCCCATCCCTCTACCAATTACCCTACAGAATCCCATTGCGAATCTAATTCACTCCTCCATGACCTCCCGCTCCTCCCGCTCCTCCCCGCCCACATGCCCGCCATAAGCTTCGCGCCTTGCCGCATCCAACACGCCGGGAAACCAAACGCGCAGCTGCGCCTTCTCTAGGAATTTGGTGAGGAGCTTGTTCTCTTGTGAGAGGTCGTGGCCAATGGTGTTCAGCTCGGACTCGTCGGCGCGGGCAAAGCGTGTGCGCAACTCCTCCAACGAGTCGGAGAAGAATGTCTCCTCGGGCGCGAGCGGTTGGTAAGGGGAGCACTGGGCGAAGAGGCCGCGCTCGTAGCCGAACTTGATGGTCTTGTAGACTGCTGTGTCGTAGGTGGCGGCTTGCACGTGTTTGTCGGTTTTGTTGCGGGTGTCAAGGATCGCTTGCCAGCTTTATTCGTGAATATTATTAGCTTTTTTGTGGCGATGATGGTGGTGGCTGGCTAGCGGAGGGGAGGCGCGGGGGGGGGGGGTATACTTATCGCGGAGAAAACATCTCCTCCAAATAGTCCTCTCCGTGAATTTCCTGCGCTCCAGTGGGAGGCCGCCGAGACTGAGAGCTCTTAAAGCCCAGTAGAATTCCTCGCCCCTTTCCGCTCTTAGCAATAACGATGTCCCCTCGTCGTCGCTGTCCACTAGTGTGAGCAGGTCTGCAAGTTCCTCCACGCCCATCACCTTCCCCTCCACGGCCCGCGCAAAGGCGCGTTTCCAGAGCTCGCGACAGCCGGCGCGCTTCTTGCTGGTTAGTGTGCCGCCCGCGTATTTCTCTAGGCCGATCTGTACGGCGCCGTCGGTGTCGATGGAGGTCTTCCCGATGACTTTGACGGCTTCGTAGACACGGTTTTGTATGTCTACCAGTTCCAATTCGGAGTCTATGTTGCGCACGCTTTGCTCGTCCAGATATCCCATTGCGGCGATTTTGGCTAGTTTTCCGATCGATAGCTCGACCTTTTTGTTCCATTGGTCTTCCTCTTGCTCTGTCGCTACCTCCAGAAGGGTGTCTGCTGCAAGGGCGTACTCGCCGAGTCCCACGTCATGGATCCAGGAGAGCTTTGCGTATCTCCTGCTGGACCGGAGGAATCTGGTCAGGTATGTTTCTCGCCAGTTCTCGAAGCCGTTGAGGAGCTTCTGTAGCTGGCCGTTCTCGACGAGGTACTCGTACATCTCTATCGCGTAGACTTCGCCAAATTTGTCAAAGTAAGCTTCCATTCGCTCGATGGTCTGCTTCTTGGTGTGCGCTAGTTCGGCGTTTTCCCTTTCTACAGCTTCGCGATTGGATGTAGCGTTGCCGAGGTCCTTCTGGCTCGCTTCGATACGGATGATCTCCTCCGAGCAGAGCTCTACGAGTGTTCGGTAGTCTCGCCATTTCTCCGCGAGCTCGTAGGCTTTCTCCGGCATGCCTAGTTCGGCGAGGGGTTTTATCCATCCGCCGCGTTGCGCTATGTAGCGCTCTTTTATGGTTATGCCTTCCTGCATGGTGCCCTCGCCGTCTTGGCTCTGCTGCTCGCACCATGAGGAGCGCTCTTCGAAGCCGCGACAGCAGGCTTCTGCTAACCCGACTAACTGCTCGGCGACTCGTTCGATGACTTCTTTGCCTTCGAGGTCTGAGGCTAGCCTTGGCCCCCAGAGTGTTTTGATCATGGCGACACTGACTTCGTGGTGAACACTGAGGGCTTGCAGGATGTCTGTCCCGCTGGTCCACGGGGGTAGCAAGCCGGTAGTTTTGTTCATTGTCCCATTCGAATCAACACCGGGCTTGTCAAGTCTGTATAACTTGACGGAGCGGACTCGGAAATCCCATGCCTTCATCAACGCCGCGAGAACAATATCATTGGCCTCAGCATCCATTTTGGCCATCGTTACTTTTTCGTATCGACCCTTGCTTGTTTTTTCTACCATTGCGTGCTTGGCCTTCGGGATCAGATCTTCAATAGATCCTATGTATCGCAGGAACCAGGTTCTGATAGGGTCACCGCCGCCCATATCGTCGTCAGAGGCTAATAATTCAGGGATGATAACCTCGAGGGCTCCTTCCTCGCCTTCTTGCCTGTGACGGAGATGGGCTTCTCGCACGGTCCAGACAGCACGAGCGGCGTGACACTTCTCTGCGTCAGTGAGGAGGCGCCACATTGTTTTCTTGGAGAGTGGAGGGAAGGTGGCTCGGAGGTGTTCGGCGAGCGCGCGGAGGTGAGCTGCGCGGAGGGAAAGGTGGGTGTCGAGTGATGGAAGGACTGCCGGGAGGTATTCTGAAGTTGAGGATAAGATTTCTTGGCTGATCTCTAATGCTGCCTCTTCTACCTCTTCTATTTCGTACTTGATTTCTTTTCGTCCTTTGAAATTTAATGGATTCTGTGGATTCGTTAGCAGTTGCTTCTGGGGATTCATGGGGTCACGGTGTCTGTGTACATCTTCTTTAACGCCGTAAAAGACGGCTTGCTCAATCTTGCTCTTCGCCTTGACAGGCTCTGTTGGGACCCTCTTGACTGGTTCGAGGTCAAAGACTTCAAGTCGTACGATACCGGCACCTCTGGCCACAAGCATGACACCGGGGTTCCTGATCTTCTTTCCTGCTCCAGTTGGGCTTGCATCGGAAGTGAAGGATCCCATCATATCTGACCGAGGCGCGGAATCAAACATGACGTCTTCGGGGCCACTACCCACTATCTCTATATTCAAATCCCCCCGAAAGTCAACCACGTCCTCAAAAGCCCCTCGATCCTCCGTATCCTCATCCATTTCGTTATCATCAACGTCGGGTTTCTGTGTCGAGACGAGGACGACAGCCCTCGAAAAGACCAAGAATGCAGTTCTGCCGGGCCTTGGGAGATAAAGTCTAGGTCTAGTTTTGCCTTCCTCTAATGGAGTTGTGTAGCATCTGACAAGATGGATATCGCAAACGTCGAGTCTCCCACCTGACCGGAATTTGAGGGAAACCAATACGTGTAGAGCACCGGGACTGTTGGGGGTTGGCATGAAAGAAGCTAATACAAGTACGTCGACGTCGTAGTTGTCACCCTCGACCGTGTCATGGTTTTCCCCAACAGCAGCATCAACGATTACAAAAGCGTCCTTGCTTCGTACCTGCACCTCTTCTGGAGCCACCTGCTCGATAGCTGAAAGGATATCGTCCCGTACATCGACGTCGGTAATATTTGCATAGGTTCCGGAGCGATTTGCTTGCCATCTGGAGAAGTTGCCTCTAGCTGTGGCAACTATTATTTCTCTCTCTCCCATTCTTAAGATTCGCCCGGCGCGGACAGCAACTATATCTCGCCGACTAGAGCCGGCTCTCAATGCCCCTAGAAATCCACCCATCATTCCGGTGCCGTGGCCCCTCATAATTGTCACGGTAATCCCGGGCCTCCCGGCCGGATCCCTCAATGCTAGATGTGCTAGCCTTCCTGAGCTCAAAGAGAGTATGAACCCTGCTGGCTCGGCGTTGCAGATGGCGGTAACGCTTTCTCCGGATATCAGAGGTACTTTGCCTTCCACTCCTCGTCGCTTGGAGAACAATCCTTCAGCGACAGCTGAGCCTACCGAATCCCAATAAGCAGTCCTTCCACTCAATGGCATAACCACAACCAGACCCGGTTCGTCGCTGTTCGCCGATGGAGAGACCAAGGCGCCGAGCGGAAATGGGGAATTGGCCCCTTGCTCGTCACTAGGTAGCGGAAATGAGAATGTGTGGGGAATAGTATCGGAAGAGGTATATTGCCAAACGTAGGCGGCGGTGTGAGAAAGAACGAGAGCATATCCGTTGGATCCTTCCGTAGCGGCAGTAATAGGGGCAGGATTCGCTATTTCCTAGCGTTAGCCTTTTAAAATCTTGGGGGTTGATGGAATATTTGACAAACCCGTCTTAAGAGGGGGCGGTAGAGCGGGCAGTTTTGATACTCGGAATTTATTGTTTTTAGTCTTGGACGAAGAATGTTAGCGAACAGACAGACAGATCTCGGTAGCTTAACTTTCATACCCAGTCTATAGCACCTCCGTCCATATTCTTCCCATCCCCGCGAGCGCTCGCTATAGTCATTGTTTTCCCTAATGAAAATAATTCCCTTTCTGTAAAGCTGCCGGAGACTCCCCGTTGTGATATGACTGAGCTCTCCCTAACGCTTCGGTTCATGGACGCGTTACTGCCTGATCGTTCCTGGCGATGTTGGGTTCGCGAGGATGGTCGCGAGGTCGGTCTGTGTCTCCTTCTCGCAGCTGCAGCCGATTCGGCGGATAGATGATTTGACGAAAACATGCTGTCTTTTTTTAACCTTGTTTGAACAATGATAAAGGAATGGATACTGTTAAGGGGAAGAAGTGGCTGAAAGGGACGGAATGGAGGTGGAGCTGTATCATAGAAACAAGGAAATGGAAACCGCGCCAGTGTATAAAGTCTTGGCGTTATAGTCACGTGATGGTTCATTGGACATGGTTGGTTGGTTACTGGCAGGAATGTGTTTGGTTTCATTGGACACTTTTTGTCGCTTGTGGTTAGGTTTCAGGGCAACCATTGCACCTCGAGAAGGCGACGTAACTTAACCTTGTTACGGCATAAGCTTCCCATACGGCAAGCTATTCAACACTTGTATCCGTATTCTTCAACCTTTCAGATCCACTTGGGATATTCGGTGGTTGCTGTAGTTACTGTAGTTACCCTGGTTACTGTACTGGCAGGGCATGATATAGTCTTCTGCGAGCTCTCCTCCATCCGCCAGGTAGAGAGAGATCACGGGTTCTCTCCCTCTCCCCCTCTCTGTATCCTCTCCTCTTTCTCACAACATCTCACACTCTCTTGACACACACATACCGGTACTCCTTCCCTCAAGCTCACTTCATCTCCGATATCATCCCCACCTCATCTCCCCTTCAGGTTCCCATTACCGTGGATACCCTTACCGGTTCTCTTTGACAAAATGAGCGTAATTATGGGTATGGCTTTTCTTTTTTTATATTCAAGACCATCGCCCGATAATCACCCATCCACCCTCCCCCCCCCCCCTTTCCTTGTCTTACCTCTACATTCGGGTTTCCTCCTTCTAGAATATGTGGTGTAGTATAAAATAAAAACTGATATATCATTCTTCCCTCCTCTATAGCGACGGCGGGGTATGACCACACAATTAGGTACTATCCTCTCCGGGGGGGGGGGGGGGGGGGGGGGGGGGGGCGGGGGCGGGGGGCGCGGGCGGCGGGGGCGGCGGCGGGGGGGGGGGGAGG
>Ga0307509_10000995_pt1 | contig 48676 bp, 43 predicted proteins | sample 10_EM_MG_FD_202245 | JGI IMG/M metagenome (GOLD analysis project Ga0307509, IMG submission 202245) | Populus trichocarpa ectomycorrhiza microbial communities from riparian zone in the Pacific Northwest, United States - 10_EM | ecosystem: Host-associated > Plants > Roots > Unclassified | place... | reverse complement strand
AAAATAAAAATATATCATGATATTTTTGTATGCAGAGAACACACCCCTATATAAAAAGTTTTAGTTGCCATAATTTATGCCATAAAAGTCACTTTTATGCTATAAAAATGGCGCAGTGAACAGGGCCAAAATAACATTAAAAATACGGGATCAATTCAGCTTTGTTAGCTTGGGGATTCAATGTAATTCCTGCTGAAGAAGTAGGATGGAAGGAAAGAGTGGTAAGGTAGGGCTGTGGTGGTGATGGCCCTGGAGGAGAATTGTCAAGCTTTCGTTCAGTTAGTTAAGTGTTGCTTATTGTCTGAATGACTAAGAAGTAATAGCCGAGGGTAAATGAGGGAAATCCTTAAAAGGCAAGGAACTTGAAAGAGGGGGTGAATCAAGATGCCTGGACTCTTAAAGCGATATGCTCTCAATGCCAATCACTAGGATTATAGGCACCTACACGCCTAATAGGCTTTCTCAGGCCGATCGAGTGCGACCTATGTCGGCCTAAGCTATATGCCGGAGTGGCCTGGCCTACGGCCTACCGGGAACACTACATACCTCTCTCCATATATAAATCGAAATTCCATCTCACGCTCTGCCGATACCTCCTGTGCCATTGCTCATACTGCGCCCTCACCGCTGTAACTCGCCTACAGTTTTCAAACGAATATTCCTTTACCCTACTATCGTATCAGCGGTGCTAGGCCACAACCACCCTGGCTGGGCGGGCAAACGAAATTACACACCTCGGTTAACAAGATCTAGCAAGCTTGTCTTGTTTCTGCCTACCGTTTTAAGTAAGCACTATTTCACCAATTGGGACGGCTAGACCTGACAGCTGTTATTCACCAAGTTTTCAGATTCGTATCATACCTCTATATCTTCTCTCCATGTCTTATGGACATTGTAGGCATTGCCTGAGCCAGTGCGGTCATCATGAGCCTCCTCCACCTACAGCTAAGCACTTTCCAGAGTACAAAGAGTGAGATTAAAGCTCCCTACTTTCCCAAATTGCGCCACTGGTGCCCTGTGACTAACATCCGCTTACCAGCTTTCTGTCTAGCGGAAATGTTATATTGTACGTCGGACCAGATAGCAAAAAAATGGAGATGCATAAAAATCTCCTCGCGAGCATATCCCCAGAGCTCAACAAGCACGTCAACAACCATATGAGAGAGGGTATCGAGGGTGAAATACATTTACCAGAGGAGGATGAAGAGGCACTCACTCTCTTCATCGAATGGGCATACAGCGGAAACTATGACCACAAGAAAGTCACACCAGAAAGCACCCTGGAGCAGGATGATTTATGGCAGCGCCTTCACAAGCACCTTCAGCTCTGTGTATTCGCTGATAAGTTCAACATACCGATCTTAAGGGAGCTCGCAGAATCGAAATTTCACACCGAGATCAACCTCATTGAGCCGAGTAGCAGGAGCGATGCGATTAGTCTAGTTATGGTTATAGGTTATGCGTATAATAACCTCCCCGGATCGCATCCAATTCTGAAACTATTCGCGCAATACGCTTCTTGGAAGCTCGCCTTGCTGCGGGGAACAACTGGATTTAGTCAGTTAATTTTGGCCCAGCCCACCTTCTTGGAGGAATTCCTTAGGCATTTAAGCGGGTTAACATCCAAGCCTAGAACACCCTAAACACCTGACGCACGATAAGCCCACCTATAGACAATATATCACCAACCAGCAACAGCCCAGGATGCAACAAAATCCTACCAGAGGTTGTCATACCATTTGCGCCTCGAGCACACTGGACCGGTCCTCGCTTAATGGCAGATCTGAATTGTGGACATGAGTTCTTATTTTCTGTCTCTTTGATTTTATTAATACATTTAATACACTCTTTCTTCCCACAACCTTCCATGTGTTGGAAGGATGTGGTTGACTTTGGGAAATGCGGGAGAGTCTGAAAGATTGGATAGAGGCTTGCAGGTGATTTGAGAGATTGAGATAGAATGGTTAATGGTTTATGAAAGAGATTAGATAGACATGTCTTTCCTTTGTGTGTCACGGGAGTGTACGGAGGAATAAAGGCATGGCCGGGAGAGAGAGATAGGTGTGGTGATCGACGGAATGATCATGAAGTGCTACTTATGTTTTACTTATACACTTGTTTCTGTCATGAGTTTTTTTTGTTTTAGTTAGAGCGAATTTGAAGAGCTGAGCGACGTGTTTAAGTTCCTTGTAAATTCTCTTTCTATCGTCTACCACTGTGCCAAACATAACCTGCCAACGTTAATACCATGACCTAGGTGAGAACACAAAATTTACTAATTCTAAAATTATATAGAGCAGCGAATCGTAAGCTATACGGTAGTTATTGTGCATTTTTACTACAGCAATACCCCTTCGCCTTATAACTGGCATCAGTGTAGAGATTGACGCCGCCTCCATAAAGAATATAATCTCTAGCCTACCACATACCAGCTGAAACCCTCCCATCACATCCTTTGCCTTCATACATTCTTATTCCCTTCTTCAACCTAGAACCTCAATAATGAAAATCAACAAGCCACACCCTACCATAATGCCTCCAAAGCTCCACTTTCCCAACCTAAGGCTTCATACCATATAAAGCTCCGCTGCCGGTAACAGTGAACTCTATTCCTATGTCTTCAGCACTGAAAAAAGGCCCAATTTCAGGTCCCGTACTATACCATCTGATTTACCGCTTATCTCTCACCTCAGGCTAAGCGTCCCCCTTAGGCCCAGAGTGTAGCTCGTCCCAGCCTGGATTGATAGCCAATCCCAATATCAACCAACGCCGTCCTATGCTCCGCAACTTATCTTAGTAGTTCTAAACCAAAGCATAGACGACAATACACCAATCACATATAAGCACGCCTATAAACCATTTGATATTCATGGCGTGTTCCATCGTTAGGTTAGATTCAAGGCATTACAAATAGTGGAATGAATGCACTGGTATCATAACATTATAGAATTCTCCATCCCAGAATATACCATGCAGCGTCACTGGATAATTGTGGCTACGGCTAGAAAGTAGTCTCATAATCAGTGAATATCCAACACCAGCGGTCTGGAAATCTTGTAAGTGCTATCATTGATCGCAACACCAGTATCGCACTCTGCGCCGTTAGTAGTCATACTATTGTCCAAACCGGAATACGCACCGTCATGATAACCTAATTCATCAACACTTTAATAAGTGTAATTGGATTTGCAAGACAAGTGAATAGGGTGGGTTTTCCCCCTGAAAAGCGTTAATGTAGTCAGCTATCTCCCGACATCGCTTGATTAAATGATCCGTAAATTCATAAATCTCTTCTCTCACCAATCGAATGGACCAGCCTTCCCGGGAATCTATAGCAACCAGCCTACCTACTCCACGCAATGCAGAAAACCACTCCAAATTCCAAGCCCCAACACATACGGACCGAGCTATCATACAGATTTCCCGGTTTCATCCACTGGGAAGCCTTAGGCCTACCCCGTTCCATGCTTTCTTCCATATCTACCATTTACAGCTGAGTCTCCTCGTAACATACCATAGAGTAGGCTGGATGGATAAAGCATGATACCTGAGCCTGTCAAGCATCGATATTTGAAATGTCTTGCTGCTATGATAAGTTGATGGTAAATACGGTATTACAAAATCTCGAGTTATGCAGTTTGTTTAGCTAAGACAATGTATTGCTTAGGGTTCTGTGGTTCTTGGTATTTGAAAAGGACCCAGTAAGCTATTTGTCCAATACTCATAATACTGTCAAAATTAGCCTTGGGCACACCTCAGGGAAAACGTAATAACCGAGGGAAACACTCCATTGGACCGCCTAAGAATTGCTCTTCTCCGATCCTGACAGCTCTGGTTTTGTCAAGTGTTGAGAGACGGTGCGGATTGAGCATGTGCCTTGAGCAAACAAGGGCGGTTTTACTTGTTCGGTACAGTGGGGCCGAATTGCTGGCGAGCGCTCCATTACAGGGCCTGATACCTGAGTATTTCGAAAGCTTCCCAAAATGTGAACTTTGACTTGACGTTAACTTACTCGGGTCGGTGTGGCTGCTTAAAAAAAACCCAGCGTGAAGAGCGTTAGGAAAGAATATCTTTTGTGTAGTTCTGTGGAGAGTTTTCCCCACTCACTGTCAATTTTAGGTCCATCCCAGATTCCTGTCCATAAATCTAGAGCCCAAAGTAACGCCTTGTTTTGGCGAAAAACTATAGCTCGAGCGAACAGGTCAAAACTTTACCTTATTTGGACCCAGTTTTGTAGTTAAACTGCCAGACCAACCCAAATTACTAGCCCCGGTACTGTACCATACAACACAGTATTCCATGGACCAATAAGACACCCCAGATTGCCGGCTTTCCTAATATCGGCACAGGTGTGGCCTAATAGCCACGCTTCACAAAACTCGTGAAATATCAGGATTCAGGAGTCTTTTTGCGGAAAAGTCTCCTCGCAATACTCTAACAGAGAGTCATTCTTTCCGAAAGGCGAGGAATTTAGCACACTCCTTATCAGTCGATAGGATAGCCAGGCCGGTATCGCTAGAGTAAATTTGGATTAAGAACAGTATTTAAGTTGAGGCCTATTGCAGTACAGTACTCAGCACATACCCTTTGATGGTAGCATAATCCCAAAAGTGAAAAATTGTACTAGGAGCAGAAAGGAGTGCAGGTAATAGGAAGCGCACATGTGATGGAGGAACATCGAAGTGTGGACGAGTGAAGGTTCTAGGGGATGAACGGAGGTATAGGGTTACCCATGTAGAGTTTGCACTACTTAAGGTGAAACAGTCGCTAGCAACCTCCCTAGAGAATACACAACACAACACCTTCTCTTACAACAAACACCCTTCTCTTACCATCACGCTTACGCGATCGTACCATCACCTACGTCACCCTTCTCCGTACATAAATTGAAATTCAATCTCACTGTCTGCCCACAGCTCTTTTGCTAGTGCTCCTATTGCATCCTTTCTACTATAACTCGCCCACGGTTTTCCAACGAATATTCCTCTACCCTACTATCGTATCAGCGGTGCTAGGCCACAACCACCCTGGCTGGACAGGCTAAGGAAATTACACACCCCAGTTAACAAACCCAGCGAGCTTGGCTTGTTTGAGCCTACCGTATTAGGTAAGCACATTCCTCCAATTACGACGGTTAGGCCTGACCGCAGTAGTTTACCAAGTTTTCGATACGCACCTCTAGATCTTCTCTCCATGTCTTATGCAGAGTTTGAATACTACGGGGAAGAGTTTTCTGATGAGCTATCTCCTCCACCCCCCAGCGAACCCACAGCTAAGCACTTCCCGGAGTACAAAGAGTAAGATTAAAGCTCCCTACCCTCTCGGATTATGCCGCTCGTGCCCTGTGATTGACATCTTTCTACCAGCTTTCTGTCTAGCGGAAATGTTATATTTTACGTCGGGCCAAGTGGCAAAAAAATGGAGATGCATAAAAAACTTCTCGAGAGCATTTCCCCAGCGCTCAACAAGCACGTCAAAAACGACATGAAAGAGGGTATCGAGGGCAAAATACATTTACCACAAGAAAAAGAAGAGACACTCACTCTCTTCATTGAATGGGCCTACACCGGAGGCTATGCCTACAAAAATCCCACACCGAAAAGCCCCCTGAAGCCGGAGGATCCATGGCAGAGCCTTGGCAAACACCTTCAGCTCTGCGCATTCGCCGTTAAATTCAACATACCGATCTTAAAAGAGCTCGCAGAATCGAAATTTCACACGGAGATTAACCTCATTAAGCCAAGTAGCAAGAGCGATGTGGTTGGCATTGCTATGGTGATAGGTTATGCATATAATAACCTTCCCAGAGAGCATCCGATTCTGAAATTTTTGGCACAATACGCTTCCTGGAAGCTCGTGCTGCTGCGGGGGACAACCGAATTCAATCAGTTGACTTTGACCCAGCCCGCCTTCTTGCAGGAATTACTCAAGCACTTGAACGGATTGAAGGCAAAGCCTAAAGGATCCTATAAAAAACCTCGCACACGATGAGCCCACATATAGACAGTATATCACGAACCTGCCAGAGTCTAGGATACAACAAAAAGCCTACCCGAGGCTGTCATATACCATTTGCGCCTCGAGCACACTAGACCGGTTCTCGCTTGATGTTGGATCTGAATTGTGGGCATGGGTTCTTATTTGCTGTCACTTTACTGTAGGGGATACAATTTGCTTTCACTTAGTTAGAAGGTTTTAGCTAGGGGCGGAGGTTTAGGGAGCGCAAACAGCTGTTCAAAAGACGACTTTGCTTGGGAGGAAAATATGCAGTACTTGCGTTTCATATGAGGTGGTGGGCTGGGCGGTATCATGTTTGCTACAGGGTGGTTGTTTGCTAAGTCTTGTCTGATAGGGGGGGGACAGAGTGCATATCAGGGAATGATTTTTATTTTCTTTCTTTCCTCACGACAACAGCAGCGGTTTTTTTCTTCCGGACAACGGACGAAGGAAAAGGGTTCCTCATAGCGTGCAACAAGAAAGAGTCTTGAGAGAAGTACCGTCTGTGCATAGATATTTTGACAACCGGGTAAGGTTGGGCTTCCTTTTTCGCTCACATTTTTTTCCCTTTCTCTGGGTTCTGCTTGGGTGAGAGGTTTGTCGATTAGCTTAGGAGAGTTGAATTTATCGCGACTTGTGTGGTTTCTCTTTCTCGGCCGGATTTCCTGATAGTGGCGATCGTTGGCTTGTACCTCTTGTGCTTCAGAATGTAGACAAACTCAGCGGAATTTCTTTATTTCGATACTCTCTTTCTTCCCACAACCTTCCACGACCTAGGTGAGGACACAAAACTTATTAATCCTAAAATTATATAAAGCAGCGGATCATAAGCTATACGATAGCCATTGTGCACCTTTACTAAAGCAACACCCCTTCGCCTTATAACTGGCACGGGTGTAGGGTTGGCCCTGTCTCTGTAAAGCATATGATACAATCTCTACCGTAGCCTACTACACCTCAGCGGAAACACCTCATCACATCCCCTGCCTTCATATATCCTCACTCGCTCTTCAACCCGGAACCCCTGTTGGAAATAGCAGTTGATGGCCGCACTTGTTGCGGGATGTGCCCGCTCTCTGTGGCCGCAGAGGCAGACGTACGCACTAGCTGAAGGACGCGCAAGCTCTCAAAATGTTTTTCACCCCACTTGTTTTTCCTTCCTTCTTACCTTCTCCTCGCTTCACACCTTCCTTCCTGTACACAACTTTCCTCAAGTCTTTCCTTCCACCAAGTTGTCATCAATCAATCATGATTCTCATCTCGACCTAAGCGGTTTCAGTCCACTGCGTAAAATCCTCACCGTAAATCATTACCTCCACAACCAAGATTTTCAACAACCCCGATGGTTAGAATTGGCAGGTTGGGCCCTGACTTGCGGTGCCTCCAAAACTGCGTTTTTCCAACCTAAAGTCTCATACCACATCAAGTCATTTGCCTGGGGCGGTGAACACTGAACCCATGCCTTCCGCGCAGAAAAAGAGCCTAATTCTAGGTCTTGTACTATAACATTTGATCTGCTATGATAATAATATCATAATATTATTATACTTATTCCTCACCTTAGGTTAAGCATGCCCTTTGGACTGCAGTTCGTCCAAGCCTCGTTTGATAAGCAACCCCAATACAAACCAACTCTATCCTATGTTACTCAACCCATCTTATGGTAGCAGTTCTAAACCAAAGTATCAACAATGAGATACCAATCACGTATACACCTATACACCATTTGATATCCACTGGGTGCTCCATCGTTAGGTTAGATTCCGGGCGTCACCAATGAGTGAACGAATGCACTATTATCATATTATAGAATTCTCCATCTCGGAATGTATCATGTATTGTCACTAGATAATTGTTGCCGAGGCCAGTTTCATAATCAGTGAATACCCAACACCAGCGGTCCGGAAACCTCGTATGATAAGTACTATCATTGATCGAAACACCAATATCCCACTCTCCGCCGTTAGTGGCCATACTATTGTCCAAACCGGAATACACAGTCATGGCAACCTGGCTCATCGACACCTTAACAAGTGTAATTGAATTCACAAGATAAGTGGATAGGGTGAGCTTTTTCTCCTAAAAATCGGTAATTCACACAGCTATAATCTCCCGGCATCACTAGACTAAACGATCCGTGAACACATCATCCCCTCTTTTCGCCAATCATCTGGACCAGGCAACTTCCCGGGAATCTATAGCAACCAGCCTACTTACTCCACACAACGCAGAAATCCATTCCAAACCTCAAGTCCTAACACATGTCCGAGGTATTATACAGATTTCCTGGTTTCACCCACTGAGAACCCTTATACCTACCCGGTTCCATTCTTTTTCTACATCTATCATACCATTCACATCTAAGCCTCCTCGTAACATGCCGTCGACAGAGTAGGCCAGGTGGGTAAAGCACAATACTCACAGGAATAACAATTAAGCCTCTCAAGTATCGGTATTTGAGAGGTCTTGTCGCTACGATAACCTAATGGTAAATACGGTATTATAAAATCTTGAGTTATGCAGTTTGTTTAGCCAAGACAAGGTATTGCATAGGGTTCTGCTGTTCTGAGTACAAGTATTTGAAACTACTTATCAGCCCTGGTACTATTGCGCTTGGATAAAATTAACCGATAACCCGGGTAAGCGTGGCAACCCATCGCTTCCGGGCCCCCACAAAAATCATTACCACTTAACAAGCACCTCATAATGCCTTCTCTTTTTTTATCAAGGCTGATGGATGGTATACTACTCGAGTAAGTACTGATTAGCGCCATGTATTTAAATTATTCTGATTTGTTTTTCTTGGCTGGGTTGGGGTGGTTGTATCAAGGAGGTTGACGACATCACTGCGAAAATTAGGCACGTTCGTTGATCGGTTAATTTTGTCCAGGCACAATATGCTCTACTTGGCAATTTTAAACCCCCCGGACGCCCCTGACTTATTAATGCCTATCTTGGCACAAAAGCATCCTGAGACTTTTTAAATTGCCAAGTATCATAGTACGGTGCCATATCCCATACTAATAAGACAAACATCCCCCACTTCCCTCATACCGATACTACTCGTAGTATGATCCAGTGACCCCGCCTCACAAAAACGCCCGTGAAATATCAAGAGTCTTTTTGCGGAAAAGTCTCCTCGCAATACTATAACAGAGAGTCACTCTGTCCGAAAGGCGGGCAATCTGGCACACTCCTTATCAGTCGATAGGATAGTCAGGACGGTATCGCTAGAGTAAATTTGGATTAAGAACAGTATTTAAGTTGAGGCCTACAGTACTCAGCACATACCCTTTGATGGTAGAATAATCCCAGCAGTGAAAAATTGTATTAGGAGCAAAGAGTCAGGTATCAGAATAGGAATCGCACATGTGATGGAGGAACATCGAAGTGTGGACGAGTGAAGGTTCTAGGGCATGAACGGAGGTATAGGATTACCCATGTAGAGTTTGCACTACTTAGGGCCTGTTTGGCTACAACTGTTCCATTCCGTCGGGCGACCGTTTCTGCTGTGAAAATAACCTCTCCGTTTTGAAACGGAAAGAGAAGGGCCGTTGTAGCCAAACGGGCTCTTAAGGTGAACAGTCGCTAGCAACCTCCATAGAGAATACACAACACAACACCCTTCTCCTACCATCACACTTACGCGATAATACCATCACCTACGTCACCTTTCTCCGTACATAAATCGAAATTCAATCTCACTGTCTGCAACTCTTTTGCTAGCGCTCGTATCGCACCCTCACAACCGCAACTCGCCTACAGTTTTCCAACGAATATTCCTCTACCCTACTATCGTATCAGTGGTGCTAGGCCACAACCACCCTGGCTAGACAGGCTAAGGAAATTGCACACCCCAGTTGACAATATCCAGCGAGCTTGGCCTGTTTGAGCCTACCGTGTTAGGTAAGCACTATTCCTCCAATTACGACGGTTAGGCCTGACCGCAATAGTTTACCAAGTTTTTCGATACCCACCTTCAGATCTGCTCCCCATGTCTTATCATGATGAAGACTATTCCGATGAATTCGGGAACGGGCATTATGATACGAGGTCTCCTCAACGTATCCGTTCTCGTCCTCAACCTCGCCGTGGGCCTCCTCTACCTCCCAGTGAACCCACTGCCGATAGCCCCACAACCAAGCACTTTCCAATGTACAAAGAGTAAGACCAACACGTCCTTTCCCAAATTGTGCCACCGGCGATTAACATCTGTCTACCAGCTTTCTGTCTGACGGAACAGTCACACTGTACGTCGGACCAGATAGCAAAAAAATGGAGATGCATAAAAAACTCCTCGCGAGCATATCCCCAGAGCTCAACAAGCACGTCAACAATGACATGAGAGAGGGTATCGAGGGCAGAATACATTTACCAGAGGATAGGGAAGAGGTACTCACTCTCTTTATTGAATGGGCCTACACCGGATGCTATTCCCACAAGAGTCCCTCACCAAAAAGCTCCCCGAAGCCGGAGGATCCGTGGCACAGCCTTTTCAAACACATTGGGCTTTGCGTATTCGCCGATAAATTCAACATACCGATCTTAAACGAGCTCGCAGAATCGAAATTTTACACCGAAATCAACCGCATTAAACCAAGTAGCTGGAGCGATGCATTTATCCTGACTATAATGATAGGTTATGCATATAATAACCTTCCCAGCGCGCATCCGATTCTGAAATTTCTGGCACAATACGCTTCTTGGAAGCTCAAGTTGCTGCGGGAGACAGCTGAATTCAATCAGTTAGTTTTGGTCCGGCCCACCTTCTTGCAGGAATTACTCAAGCACCTGAACGGCTTAAAAGCTAAGCCTAAAGCCCCCTATAAAAACCCTGGCGCACAATGAGCCCACATATAGACAATATATCACGAACCTGTCAGAGCCCAGGATGTAACAAAAGCCCACCCGAGGCTGTCATATACCATTTGCGCCTCGAGCACACTGGACTGGTTCCCGCTTGGTGGCAGATCCGAATTTTCGACATGAGTTCTTATTTTCTGTCTCTTTAGGTTAATGAATACATTTGATACTGTAGGGGATACAATTTGCTTTCACTTAGTTAGAAGGTTTTAGCTAGTTGCGGAAGTTTAGGGAGCATGAACAGCTGTTCAAAAGAGGGCTTTGCTTAGGAGGAAAGTATGCAGTACTTGCATCGCATATGAGGCGGTGAGCTGGGCGGTATTATTTTTGTTACAGGGTGGTTGTTTGCTAAGTCTTGTCTGATAGGGGGGGGGGCAGAGTGCATATAAGGGAATGATTTTTCTTTTCTTTCTTTCCTCACGACGACAACAGCAGCGGTTTTTTTCCGGACAACGGACGAAAGAAAAGGGTTCCTCATTGCGCACAACAAGAAGAAGTCTTAAGAGAAGTATCACCTATGCATAGATATTCTGACAACCGAGCAAGGTTGGGCTTCCTTTTTCGCTTGGTTTTTTTTTCCTCTCTGTGGGTTCTGCTTGGGTGAGAGGTTTGTCGATTAGGATAGGAGAGTTGAATTAATCGCGACTTGTGTGGTTTCTCTTTCTCGGCCGGATTTCTTGATAGTGACGATCGTTGGCTTGTACCTCTTGTGCTTCAGAATGTAGACAAACTAAGCGGAATTTCTTTGTTTCGATACTCTCTTTCTTCCCACAACCTTCCACGATCTAGGTGACACAAAACTTATTAATCCTAAAATTATATAAAGTAGCGGATCATAAGCTATACAATTGTCATTGTGCACCTTTATTAGAGCAATACCCCTTCGCCTTATAACTGGCATGGGTGTAGGGATTGACGCCACCTACTTAAAGAATACAATCTCTAGCCTACCACATACCACCTCTCATCACATCCTCCGGGTTCACACACTCTTACTCGCTTCTTCACCCCAGAACCTCGATAACGAAACCCAACAGACCATATCCTAACATATTGCCTCTAAAACTCCACTTCCCCAACCTAAGGCTTCACACCACATAAAGCTCCGCTTCCAGGAACAGTGAACTCTATTCCTATGCCTTCAACCCCGGAAAAAAGCCCAATTTCCAGAGATGGAATGAGGTAAGCCCGTGGTGTATCTTGCTCTAACTGTTGCCTAGTGGAAGCCAGGCTAGTCTCGCTAGAATAAATTTTGATTGAGGGACATGATTTGGGTTAAGGCAAGGAATGAGGTAATTAGAACCCACCTTTCTATAGCACCAGGAGCCATAAGGGGAACGTGTGGCCCTAGTCAGAGAGCGCTCGCCCACTATGCTTCTAAACTTCAAGGTAGTGTGGTTGGTTACCTTCTGCCAATTAAAAAAAAGGGAGTGCGGGGGTTACACACTTCCCCTCATTGCTCCGGCACCATATGCATATAAATTGAGATTCCACCCCACTGTTAACTTACAACTCCTCTTTGCAAGTGCCCATATTGCACCCTCTCTACTATAACTCGCCCACAGTTTTCCAGCGAATATTCCTCTACCTTGCTCTCGTATCGGCGGTATTAGGCCACGACCACCCTGGCTAGACAGGCTAAGGAAATCACACAGCGCAGTTAACGAGGTCCAGTTTAAGCCTACCGTGTTAGGTAAGCACTATTCCTCCCATTGGGACGGTTTGGCCTGACCATAGTAGTTTACCACGTTTTTTGATACCACCTTCAGACCTTCTCTCCATGTATCATAAGTGTTGGAGTTGCGGGTTCGAGTTGGAGTGTGACTTTCAGGACCCTCCTCCACCTCCCAGTGCGCCCACGGTCGATAGTCCCAAAACTAAGCACTTTCCAGAGTACAAAGAGTAAGACCAACACGTCCTTTCTCAAATTATGCCACCGGTGATTAACATCTATTTACCAGCTTTCTGTCCGACGGAACCGTCACACTGTACGTGGGGCCGAATGGCAAAAAAATGGAGATTCATAAAAATCTCCTCGCGAGCATATCCCCAGAGCTCAACAAGCACGTCAACAACGACATGAGAGAGGGTATCGAGGGCAAAATACATTTACCAGAGGAAGGGGAAGAGGCACTCACTCTCTTCATTGAATGGGCATACAGCGGAGACTATGGCCACAAGAATGTCACACTACAAAGCCCCCCGAAGCCAGAGGATCCATGGCCGAGCCTTCACAAGCACCTTCAGCTTTGCGCATTCGCCGATAAATTCAACATACCGATCTTAAAAGAGCTCACAGAATTGAAATTTCATACCAAGATCAGCCTCATTGAGCCAAGTAGCAAGAGCGACGACGCAACTGGCCTTGTCATGGCGATAGGCTATGCATATGACAGCCTTCCCAGCTTGCATCCAATTCTGAAATTTTTGGCGCAATATGCTTCTTGGAAGCTCGAGTTGCTGCGGGGGACAACTGAATTTAATCAGTTAATGTTGACCCAACCCACCTTCTTGGAGGAACTCGTTAAGCATCTGAACGGATTAACTGCTAAGCCTCAAACACCCAAAAGCACCTGACGCACGATGAGCACACATAAACAATATACCACAAACCAGTCACAACCCAGAACGCAAAAACCTACCCCAGGCTCCCATATATCATTTGTGCCTCGAGCACACTAGACCGGTTCTCTCTTGATGGCAGATCTGAATTGTGGGTATAGGTTCTTATTTTCTGTCTCCTTAATTTAATGAATATATTTGATACTGTAGGGGATACAATTCGCTTTCACTTAGTTAGAAGGTTTTAGCTAGTTGGGGAGGTTTACGGAGCATGAACAGCTGTTCAAAAGAGGACTTTTCTTGGGAGGAAAATACGCAGCACTCGCGCTTCATATGAGGCGGTGGGCTGGGCGGCATTATATCTACTACACGGTGGTTGTTTGCTAAGTCTTGGCTGGTAGGGGGGGGCAGAGTGCATATAAGGGAATGATTTTTCTTTTCTTTCTTCCTCACGACGATAGCAGTAGCGGTTTTTTTCGAACGGCTGGCGAAGAAAAAGGGTTCCTCATAGCGCGCAACAAGAAAAAGTCTTAAGAGAAGTACCGCCTGTGCATAAATATTTTGACAACCGGGCAAGGTTGGGCTTCCTTTTTCGCTTGGTTTCCCCTCCTTTCTGTGGGTTCTGCTTGGATGAGAGCTTTGTCGATTAGTTTAGGAGAGTTGAATTGATCGCGACTTGTATGGTTTCTCTCTCTAGGCGGGGTTTCCTGATAGCGACGATCGTTGGCTTGTACCTCTTGTGCTTCAGAATGTAAACAAAGTAAGCGGAATTTCTTTATTTCAATATTCTCCTCCTTCCCACAACCTTCTATGATCTAGGTGAGGACACAAAGCTCATTAATCCTAAATTATATAAAGTAGCGGAGCTCTACAATGGTCATTGTACATCTCTACTACAGCAACCAGTGTTCCCAACGGGCCAGGCCGCTCATAGGCCAGCCTATATGCCGATATAGGCCGAATTCGAGCGGCCTGCGAAAGCATATCATGCCTGATAGGCCCGGTGATTAGTGTTGGGAACAGATCGCTTTAAGGGTATCTTGATTCCCCCACCTCTTTCAACTTCCGTGTCCTCGACTCTCCTTCTACAATTAATTTAATTAATCAACTAACTCCTGTATCTCAAGTATTTTTGCTAATAAAGTGAAATTGTTCTTGTATTTTCAATGCTAAGTTACTTGGTAATCGGAAAACATTAATTGTGAATTTTTGCCGTGGACACTGCATCGAGGCTCGCTAGTAGTAGGCTGTCCGGCCAAGGCCATGTAGGCCGGCCTATCAGGCAGCCGGTACTAAGCCTATACGGCCTATAGGCGGGCCCGGCCCGGCCAGACTCAAGCCTTACGAAGCCCATAGGCGGGCCAGCCAGGCCCTAGAGAATTCCAATAGGCCAGGCCAGGCTTTGTCGCGCCCTGCCCTACCTGGCCCTTTGGGAACACTGACAGCAACACCCCTTCGCCTTATAACTAGCATGGGTGTTGAGTTGACCCCGTCTCCATAAAGAATACAATCTCTAGCCTACCACATACCAGCTGAAACACCTCTCGTCACATCCTCCGGGTTCATACATTCTTACTCGCTTCTTCGCCCCGGAACATCGATAATGAAAACCAACAGGCCACACCCTAACATAATACCTCTAAAACTCCACTTTCCCAACCATGAGCCTCACACCACATAAAGCTCCGCTGCCAGGGACCGCGAACTCTATTCCTATGCCTTCAGTCCCGGAAAAAGGCCCAATTTTCAGAGATGGAATGGTGTAAACCCATGGTGTATCTCGCCCCGACTATTGCCTAGTGGAAGGCAGGCTAGTCTGGCTAGAATAAATTTTGATTGAAGGGCAAGATTTGGGTTAAGGCAAGGTAATCAGAACCCACCTTTCTATAGCACCAGAAGCCATAGGGGGAATATGTAACCCTGGTCAGAGAGCGCTCGCACACAAACACCCAACCCACCTTGCTTCTAAACTTTAAGGTAGTGTGATTGGTTACCTTCTGCCAATTAAAAAAAAGGAAGTGCGGGAGTTTCACACTCCCCCTCATTGTTTCTGGCACCATATGCATATAAATTGAGATTCCACCCCACTGTTAGCTTACAACTCTTCTTTGCAAGCGCCCATATTGCACCCTCTCAACTATAACTAGCCCACAGTTTCCCAACGAATATTCCTCTACCTTACTCTCCTATCAGTGGTGTGAGGCCACGATCATCCTGGCTGGGCAGGCTAAGGAAACTACACACCCCAGTTAACAATATCCACCGAGCCTGGCTTGTTTGAGGTTACCGGGTTAGGTAAGCACTATTCCTCCTATTGCGACGGTTGGGCCTGACCGCAGTAGTTTACCAAGTTTTTCGATACGCACCTTCAGACTCGGATCTACTCTCCATGTCTTATGAGTGTTATGAGAACTGCGGGAACGAGTGTTATCAGAGCACAATAAGCTCTCCTCAATGTCGCCGGCTCCATATCCAACCCCCCAGTGCACATCTCCCACCTTCCAGTGAACCCACTGCCGCTAGCCCTACAACTAAACACTTTCCAGTGTACAAAGAGTAAGATTAACACGTCCTTTCTCAAATTCCACCGGTGATTAACACCTATTTTCCAGCTTTCTGTGCGACGGAACCGTCTCACTGTACCTCGGGCTAGATGGCAAAAAAATGGAGATTCATAGAAAACTCCTCGCGAGCATATCCCCAGAGCTCAACAAGCACGTCAACAACGACATGAGAGAGGGTATCGAGGGCAAAATACATATCCCTGAGGAAGGGGAAGAAGCACTCACTCTCTTCATTGAATGGGCATACAGCGGAGACTATGGCCACAAGAATGTCACACTGAAAAGCCCCCCGAAGCCAGAGGATCCATGGCCGAGCCTTCACAAACACCTTCAGCTTTGCGCATTCGCCGATAAATTCAACATGCCGATATTAAGGGAGCTCGCAGAATCGAAATTTCACACCAAAATCAACCGCATTGAGCCAAGTAGGAAAAGCGATGCAACTGGCCTTATTATGGTGATAGGTTATGCATATGATAACCTTCCCAGCTCGCATCCAATTCTGAAATATTTGGCACAATACGCTTCTTGGAAGCTCGGATTGCTGCGGGGGGCAACTGAATTTAATCAGTTAATGTTGACGCAGCCCACCTTCTTGAAGGAACTCGTTAAGCATCTAAACGGGTTAACTGCTAAGCCTAACATATCTAAAAGTTCCTAATACATGATAAGCACGCATATAGACGATGTGCCACAAACCAGTCAGGGCCCAGGGCGCGGGAGCTTACCCCCGGCTGTCATATACCATTTGCGCCTCGAGTACACTGGAACCGTTCCCGCTTGGCGGCAGATCTGAATTGTGGACATAAGTCCTTATTTTCTATCTCTTTGATTTGATGAATATATTTGATTCTTTCTTTTTTCCCATAACTACCCATGACCTAGACGAGAACACAAAATTTATTAATCCTAAAGTTATATAGAGCAGCGGATCGTAAGCGATACGGTAGTCATTGTGCATTTTTACTATAGAAACACCCCTTCACCTGATAATTGGCACAGGTGTAGTGGCTGACCCCATAAAGCATACACTCTCTAGCTACCACATACCAGCTGAGACAGCTCTCATCACATTCTTTGCCTTCATACATTCTTACTCGTTTCCTCACCCAGAACTTCAATGACGAAAACCAACAAGCCACACCCTAACATATTACCTCCAAAACCCCACTTTCCCAACCCGAAGCTTCACACCACATAAAACTCTACTACTGGGAACAGTGAACTCTATTCCTATGCCTTCCGTGCCGAAAATGGCCCAATTTTCAAGGATGGAATGGGGCAAGCCCATAGTTTATCCTGTCCTAATTATTGCCTGGTGGAAGCGGGGCTAGTCTCGCTAGAATATTGGAAGACAGAATTTGGGTTAAGACAATGAATAAGGTACTCAGAACTCACTTTTCTACTGGTAATTTTCTGATGTTTGCAAGCACGACTGCTATTGTATACCAAACTCTTGAGGCTCCAGGCAATTTTTCGCACATATGCAATAACGGTTGTGTTCGCAAACGTCAGAAACTTACGAGTATCGCTCCAGAAGCCGTAGGGGGAATGTGTAACCCTGGTCAGAGAATACTTGCATACAAATACTCGAGTACTCAATCCACTGTGCTTCTAAACTCCAAGGTAGTGTGGTTGGTTCCCTTCTGCCAATTAAAAAAAAGCAAGTGCGAGGGTTACACACTTCCCCTCACTGCTTCTGGCACCATGTGCATATACATTGAGATTCCACCCCATCGTCAACTTACACCCTTCTTTGCAAGTTCTCATATTGCACCCTCTCGACTGTAACTAGCTCACAGTTTTCCAACGAATATCCCATTACCCGATACTCGTTGAATCTCCCATCGTATCAGCGGGGAAGCTAGACCACAATTACCTTGGATAAGCAAGCTAAGGAAATTGCTCATCCCAGATAACGAGATCCAGCACGCTCAAGTTGCTTTCGCCTGCTGTGTTAGGTAAGCACTATTCCCTCTCTAGGTGTTTTATCTCTCATTACGAAGGGTAGGGGCCAAGCTGCGGTAGTCAGTTTAACAAGTTTTTCCGATACCGTCCGATCTTCTCATCATGTCTCTTTTCCCCGCTATTATTGGCAATAAAACCACAACCAAGCACCTGCCAAAGTACAAAGAGTTAGACTAACACTCCTTACTTCCCAAAATCGCGCCTCTTTGGTCCAATGACTAACATTCGTTCACCAGCTTTCTATCCGATGGAACAGTCATACTGCATGTCGGGCAGGATAGAAAAAGAATGGCAATGCATAAAAATCTCCTCACGAGCATATCCCCAGAGCTCAACAAGCACATCAACAACAACATGAGAGAAGGTATCGAGGGCAAAATACATTTACCAGAGGAGGGGGAAGAGACTCTCACCCTTTTCATCGAATGGGCATACACTCGAGACTACGCCCGCGAAGACGAGACAATGGAAACCCACCTGGAGAAGGAGGATCCATGGCAGAGCCTTCACAAACACCTTCAGCTCTGCGTATTCGCCGATAAATTCAACATACCCACCTTAAAAAGGCTCGCAGAATCAAAATTCCACTCTAAGATCAGCCACGTTACAGTTGAGCCAAACAGCGGGAGTGATGTGGCTGGCCTTGCTATTGTCATAGGTTACGCTTGTGACAACCTTCCCAGCTCGGATCCAATTCTGAAATTTCTGGCGCAATATGCCGCTTGGAAGTTGGAGTTGCTACGGGAGACAACTAGCTTTTATGACATAGTCTTGGACCAGCCAGAATTCCTCAAGGAATTGTTTATGAATCTGAGCGGGCCAAAAACTAGGCCTAGGGCACCCCAAATGCACACACCGCAAGTCGTACACACAAATACCCACCCGCAATTCCTCCGGGGCTTCGGTCAGCCGTAAAAGCCTTCCCGAGAGTTGCCATCGCCGCCTTGGCATGGAGTACATTTGGCCCGTGATAGGCCAGTTCTAATTTGACGGCAAGGAGCTAAATTGTGGTTTCTTTTCTTTTTTTCCTTCTCTGATGCGATGAATACATTCGATACTCTTTTTCTTTTCATAACCTCCCACAACCTGGGCAAGAACACAAAATCTGTAAACCTGACATTGTGTGGGGCAGTAAGCTAGAGCCTAAACTGTAGCACTTGCACATCTTTACTCCAGACTCCTTTACCTTATAATTAACACGAGCGCAAGAACTACTCTTGCGGCCATAAAAAAATACAACTCCCAGCCTACCACATATCGGCGCAAACACATCTCATCACATCCTTAGGCCTGTTTAGATACAACGGCCCGGTTCAGTTCCCCCATATAAATGACCGTTTCCCTTCCATTTCAAAAAGGGTAGAAGATCATTTCCACAGCAGGAATGGTGGCAAACGGAATGGTCCTTTGTTTGCCGAATAGGCCCTTAGCCTTCATACACCCTTACTCACTCCTTCAACCCAGAACCCCCCAGCCCAACAATCAAAATCGACAAGCCACGCCTTAACTTACAGTATCATATCATACCTCCCAAACTGCATTTTACCAACCTAAAACTTCCGACCACACAAAACCCTCTTTCGGGAAACGGTAAACTCTATTCCTATGCGTTCCATGAAAAAGTCAATTTTAGGGAACGAGGAAGCCTTAGGCCCTGTTTGGTTGCGATGGTTGCGTTCCGTTGCGCGACCTTTTCTGCTGTGAAAATGGCCTTCTCTCCTTTTTGAAACGGTCATTTGTATGGGACAGCGGAATGGAACCATCGCAACCAAACAGGGCCTTAGGCTTACCTCGTTCTATCCCTGCTTCCATATCTATGATACCAGTTGCAACTGAATGCCTGGGTAACACACCATCGGTAGAGCAGGCTAGAGGAGTAAAGCAGAATACTCATAGGCATGATGGTTAAGGCACCCAAGTATTTGAGGAGCCTTCTAGCTACGATGAACCGACAGTGGATAAAAAATTTACCCTATTTAGACACTTTTGTAGCTTAATTTCGACACCAATGCACTTGCTCGCATCACACAGACTAATGAAACACCCGGGTTCCCCCCCCCCTAATCCAAGTGCAATACAGTGACCTAGCAAGACTCATAAAATATCAGTTGCCCTCCAACAGGAAACTCTCCGGGCTACAGCATAGAGTTACCGTGTTCAAAAAGCGGGGGACCTGCACGGCTTATCAGATTATGTCCAGGTTGGTATCGCCAGAATAAATTTGATTAAAGGGTTGGATTTAAGTTAAGGCCTACAATACGGTACTCGGCTGACACCTCTCTATACATATAAATTGAGATTCCATCTCACTGTCAACCTGCACCGTCCTTTCCCAGTGCTCATATCGCACTCTCACTACTATATAACTCGCATGCAATTTTCAAACGAATATCTGGCTACCGCATATACTCGTTAAATCTACTATCATGTCAGGTAAGCATTACTCCCTCTCTCAGTGTTTTGTCTCCTATTACGAAGGTCAGGGCCTGACTGCTCAAGTTGGTGTAGCGAGTTTTTCTGATGAGTACTGTCCAAGTCTTCACACCGTGACCGTTGCCCCTTCCAGCAAATCCATGACTGATAGTCCCACAACCAAGTGCTTGCCAAAATACAAATAGTTAGACTAATACTCCCTGCTTTCCCATATAGTACTGTTTGAGTCCCATGATTAACATTTGTGTATTAGCTTTCTATCCGATGGAACAGTCATATTGTACGTCGGGCCGTATAGAAAAAGAATAGAAATACATAAAAAGCTCCTCTCAAGCATTTCCCCAGAGCTCAACAAGCACGTCAACAACTACATGAGAGAAGGCATCGAGGGCAAAATACATTTACCAGAGGAGGGGGCAGAGGCACTCACATTTTTCGCCGAATGGGCATACACTGGAGACTACGACCGCGAAGACGACACACTGGAAATCCCGGATGAGCCATGGCAGATCCTTCATAAACACCTTCAGCTCTGCGTATTCGCCGATAAATTCAACATACCCACCTTAAGGAGGCTCGCAGAATCCAAATTTCACTCTCAAATCAGGCACTGCACGGTTGAGCCAAACTGCAGGAGTGATGTGGCCGGCCTTGTTATAGTGATAGGCGATGCTTGTGACAACCTTCCCAGCTCGGATCCAATTCTGAAATTTCTGGCGCAATACGCTGCTTGGAAGTTGGAGTTGCTACGGGAGGCAACTAGCTTCTATGACATGGTCTTGGACCAGCCAGACTTCCTTAAGGAATTGTTTATGAATCTGAGCGGGCCAAAAACTATGCCTACCGCACCCCAAAAGCACACACCGCAAGTTGTACACACACCACAAGCTGTATACTCATATGCCCCCCAATGGGGTAGTACAATTGGGCTGTGATAGGCCAGTTCTCGCTTGATGACAAGGATCTAGATTGTGGATATGATTTTGGCTTTTCTTTCCTTCTCTAATGTAATGAATATATTCGATGTTCTTTTTCTTTTTATAAACTCCTACAACTTGGGCAAGAATGCAAAATCTGTCAAGCCTGAAATTGTACGGAGCAGTAGAGCCTAGCCCGCAGTACTTGTACATCTTCACTGCGGCGACACCCCTTCGCCCTATAATTGACGCAAGTGAAAGGGCTGACCTCGTCTCCACAAAACATACAATCTCTAGCCTACTACACTAGCACACTACCGGAAACACCTCTCATCATATTCTCTTTCTCCACGTATTCTCGCCGGCCTCCTCAACCAATATGGATCGTTTGGTAACAAGACAGAGACAAAAGCACACCAAAATTGCTGTGTTTCCAAGCCATTATATCCCCACAGATACCTTGGAACTCAACTTTGGAAAAAAAAATTAAAAAACGCAGCGTGTCCGGAGCATAGTATATATTATTCCAGGCCTTTACCTAGAGGTTATACAGAGCTGCGGGTAGGATGTGTCGCAATGTACGATCCCTTTCCCACGCAAAAACCCTGATCTCAGCAGGCATGATGATACCTTGAGGGAAAGGACATTCCACACATCACTACCCGAGGAGAACAGAACAGAAAAATCCCATTTTTTTTTTTGCGAGGGCGCTATTATTATACCAAATTACCTTTTCACATTTTTCCTATGCTGTTTCCGCCCATGCCTGTTTGGTAATGAGAGCTCGAAGACCTGCAATTTTGGTGTGTTTTGGCCCCTGTCCGGTTACCAAACGACCCCGATTAAACCCAGAAATCCAATAGGCCAATATCGGCAAGCCACGCCCTTACCGTAAAAACTCAAATAATTGAACCGTGTGCTATGCAGTTGAGGATTCCCTACTTTAGAATAGGGGCTAAATACACAGCAAAAAAAACCAGGTGCTCGGCCCCTCTGAAAGCGATAAAAAATAAAAATAAAACACCAGACCTTACCAGAGACGGCAACTCCAACGAAATGTCACACGGTTCGATTATTTGAGTTTTTAGGGTAATTACAGCTATATAGCCAGACAGTATATACAAGAACTCCAAAAGTTATACTTTCTAACTTAAAAGCCCACACCACATCCACTGCCCCTAGCATCGCATCATTATATTTATCATTTACCGAGCCAGGAAAAGACAAACTTAATTATCTAAAAGACCTAATCAGATCCGGCCCACCTTTCTTTCTCGCACCCCCAACTCCCGCCCAGCGACTAAGAGCGACTAAGAGTTAGGAGGAATGGAAGAACAAACAAGTATCAAATAATACTCCCCGGGTCTCGGTGTGACTAATTGATAATGACCCGGACTCGAAAGACCCAAGATTGGCGTAAATCCAATCTGAGATGTAATTTTAAAGGGAGCAATGTTGAATGAAGTCAATCGTTTCCATCCCTCTGAAGGTCTAGGGGTACCTCTACTATTATATGGCTCCGCGTAGCAAGATCGATAAAGGGGATTCACTCCACCCCAGCAGTTTCTGCGTGAAAAAAATAACCCAGCTCAAAAGAAAAAAAATCACTCTCAAAATCCAAGGAGGAGAGGCGACCGCCGACATGCTCTGATGGTATAATGGCGATGGCGTTGGTGCCTACTAAGGTAAAACAGAGAAAATTGCGAACTTCCCAGTACGATACACTAACCACCCCCCGGCCGAAACACAGAACCACCGCTTTCTCTCACATTTCCCAACATATGACAGAGGCCCATTCTTAAGAAAGGATGGATCCATCAAATGATATTTTCATAGACCGTACTATTCGCGATACCTAGTGATCAGTACTAGCACCACGTGGAATAGTAATTCTATGCCCCCCGGCCCATTGGACAACTTTGTTGAAGCTCCAACACTGGTGGACAACATCCCACGCGCTCTCGTTGCCACTTTTCCAGTAATGCATGGCAGTGTCCGCCTTGCAAGTAAGGACCTCTCGGAGAAATTCAATACAGTGGTCTGCAGATTCTTAAAAGATCAATCAGTATCCCCCCGTTCCAACGGAAAAATAAAAGAAAAAGGAAATCTATGGGGGGGGGGGGGGGCCAACCAACACGGGGCGCCCCCCCCCCAAACCAAGACGGGACCCGTCCTCAATAGTAGAGTGGTCATACATTGCAAGCCTAATATTATTCTACATCCCCACCCCAGCCAAGCGTCCGTCAGTATTTTCTCTCCCCCGAGAAAATAAATAAAATAAAATAAGAGGCAAAACCAACCAGGCAATACAACTGATGGCAAACCCCAATTCCATAAATAAATTCTCCCTCTTTCCCGCCCTTAATGGAAGGGGGAAGGTGCTTCAGTACCCGCTTATTACTGATACCGACTCTTCCGCCATCCTCCCCGCAAATATTCTCCCAGGCGGCGTTATTCTCATCGGTCGGAGGCCCGAAGTAAGTCATATTCGGAGTGAGGGAGAAACGCCGATTTTCGGAAATCGGGGTAATTGGAGCTGCGGAAACGCATTACCCATCAGCAAGCGAGACAAGAGTCCTAGAACAGGCCAGGGGGGACAAACAGTAAAAGGGAACGCGACGCAAAGCGGGTGGCCGCCTTCCAATGCCGGACTTGACCAGTGAGCCGAGGACCATACCGACTCCCAGGATAATTAGAGAGTAGACTATGAATAGCACCCAGATTCCCCATCTTGACTTGCCTACCCAACTGCCTCCGCGGGACCTACGGCCGGTTCTTGCTAGAGGGGATGCGGTTTGGGGGGTGATTCGATTGCCGAGCTCGGGATTCATCTTCTGTGCTCGAGTGTTTCAACCGTTTTTTTTTTTTTTCAGTTGTATGTCGTCAGGGAGGGGTTGTCGATGAAGATGGTTCCTTGGGACGAAGGGGGAAATTGAGAAAGGGTGGGTGGTGAGATAGGCGTTACCTACGAGCAGCTTTAGGGGCTTACCCTTGACTCTCCCCAGTCCTAGCACTTGCAAGCCCAAAACCCATTCCCCCAGTTACCACAAATAAACGAACGAATGGTCAGCCAGAAGCCTCGGCAAACCAAACACACCCAAATGGTTTTTTTTTTGTGACAGCGCTAACCACAATTCCCGATAATCTCCTCCGCTATGAAAAACGCGCCAAGCTGATATATCCGAGAGAATTAAGTCTGCGAGTGACAATCTATGAACATCTAAAGTGCCAAAACCTATGGAACATAAATGGCTCCTCGCCAGTTCAGGTGGGCCAAAGCGATGAAACCATTGATTCAGCAAGTACGCATTTGTCTCTAGTTGCTCCAAGTGAAAGGGGGAGTGATGGAGAAGTCCAGTTTGTAGTACGCCCGGCCGTATTGGAAGTAAGGAGGTAGAGTATTGAATTTTACTCCCGGAGGTAAAGACCCCAAATTCCTGTTTAACCGGCTCTTGAACAGGCACTGGATTACTTTCACAACAATTAATGCCATTGCAAATAAAAGGCCCAAATTTAATTACTCCCATTGGTTCTTTGAAGTGTCAGGCAAAAGATGGTTTTCCAGCTGATGTCGAAATTCCAGTTGTTTCCGACAGAGTAGCGCTAGGAGACGCCACTCTTAAAACGCCCATTTTTCCCCCAAATCCCAGGATCAGGCAAAACGCTTTGGTTTGGTGCGGTGCCCCAGTACCGGCACCGTTCGGGGGTGTGGTTTCATTCCTACTGCGTTGGAATGGTGAGGATAGCGAAGGCATAAAGCACCACCTCTGTTTAAAATCGGAGAATAGCCCACTGAAGACATCCGGGGACAAGAGCCCCATTGAAACCTACCGACAACATAGGAAGGCATACCCCACTCTTCCCATAAAGAGCCTGAAATCCAGCTTCCAGTGGGATGTGTATTTGTTCCCAAGCTGGTATCCCATGAAATACACAGCTGGTGCAGTTGCTAACATGTCAAGAACCAATTAACCTCTATCGCAATTAGCGGGGGCCCTGGGGTTTAATTCACGCTTACAATAAGCCATCATTGAGCGATCCGTCATGTTGGGCAGAAGAATTTTAAAAAAAAGTCCTACCGTATATGAACAGGGAGATTAGGAACCTAGCCCTCAATAGGACTACGGGGCTGTCAATCCTGCTTCCAAGTGGGAGAATCCGAGTCTAGACCTTAAGGTTGGCGATCGGCGGAGTATGACAGCAGAAAAGAATGAAAAAATTGCTTTACCCCCGAAAAGTAGTCGGTCCTGAAAGCTGTAATACTTCCCTACATATCGAGCGCCCAGCACCAAGAGCACGATCTTACAAAATTCTTAAAACCACAGCTTAAAGCCGCACAGCGCAATAAAGGCTAGCGAGTAAATGGGGAGTGCTCTCTATACCGGGGGCTTGCCACCTAGGGAAGCACTGTATCCACCTTTTGGCCATTTTCACTCTTGCAAGCCACTATCATCTATGGTAGATCCTCCACAGTTAGCCCCCCCGCCCCGCACTTCCCCTTCTCACACATACAAACCCCATGCTCTCCATTTTCTCAATACCGCATCAGACAATACCCCGAGTTGTAAAAAATAGAACGACTGAACCGTATACCGGAGATATCACGAGGCCGAAAGAGACTAAAGCACTTGGTTCCTCCGGAGAGGGTGGGAGAGAGCCACTATTTTAGACAGTGAGCAGAGCTAAATTCGGACGGCTCGAACCGAGACAAAAGAGAGCTTGCAAGCTCTATCGTACCCGGAGAGATATAAAGCAAATCTCAGAAAGTACTACCCCAACACCGGGTGTTGGAAATGACAGTTTAATCGCCGCACTTAGTACAGGATATACCCGCACTCAGAGGCCGCTGAGGCATACGTACGAACTAATCAAAGGACGCGCAAGCTAGGAAAATGTTTTCACCCCCCTTGATTTTCTTTCCTCCTTACCTCCGCAGCCCACATTTTCAACACTGCGGCCGAATCACATATCGAGTGATAACTGGTGACCAGGCTGCCCAATAAGGCGGCAGTATTTTGAGAAGGGAGAAAGTAGATATTGATAAAAGATCATAATATGAAGTAGAATAAAAGAGGAAAGAGAGCAAACAAATTTTCGTTATCCAGAGCATTTGTTGCCAGCCTTCTTGTGTGGAAGGGTGCTGTTCAGTGATAATTTTTTCTGCTTCTCTCTGCCCCTTATATGCTGATAAGGAAAAAACCGCCCCACGAAAACCTTTAACCCACAAATACTCTCCACCACAGTTACCTCCACGAACTCTCTCTACTGCTACTAATCAAAGCTACTATATTATTATATACCCATTATCAAGTATTTATCAACCCAAAATTCCTAAACCTAATCCGTCCCCGGCAGTGCCAGTCATACGGTACCATTGCAAAAAGTCATAGCGAAAAAGCGGAAAACTTTCCGTAACCAAAGAGCAAACGAACTGGCCTGCGCAGAGAGCAAGGCCCGCATAAGCGACCCAACATGAGCCAATTCCTAGCCTACCTTCAGAAGAACCACCCAGCGCCCATGTCACACTGTGTTGTCTTGTCTGAGGTTGTGCAGAGCTTTGTGCAACGAGGGACAATTCTGCGTTGAGGCTGTGCAGTCGGTGCGTACGAGGGCTTATGTGGGGTACATACTGCACTACTTCTGAATTTTACCGGGAGGGGGGAACCGCTCACTTAGTCGAGGAAATTTATGCATTTCTGATATGAGCTACCATTAGCTACTAAGTTAGTCACTTTGTTGATGTCGAATATCGATAGGCTGCTACCAAAATGAGCATCAGATTTATTAATATTATCAACTAGCCCGAACAATCAATGCTCTCCCTCTGATGGATGACAAGGTAAAGCGTGTCGCCTGGCCCGTTCACTTTTTTGTTTCTTCATGGAGAGAAACTACCCCCAAGGAGTTCTTACCAGAGGGATGCTGTCTTGCCCGCTGTCCTGCACTCCCCGCGGTCGAATTTCGGAGAAAAAGAGCCTGTGCACGGACCAGGTGACAAGCTTGACCTTGTCACTCGTCATCCATCAGAGGGAGAGTAATGACTCCATCTCCCGCTGGTCGGGCGTTCCTCTTCAATCCAATTCAATTGCACCAAGCCAGCGCTAACCAGGCCCGACTCACCTCCACAATTCTACCTTTATCCATTGCAAGAGCAGTCTAATGTTCTCGGAAGAATATCTACGAATGCCGCAATCCAGCAACATCCCCACCTATCAAGACAGCAGCACGTACCAAGACCCCTCCACCCGCCATGTCTCATACCATCCAACCCCACCACAGCCTCACTCCTGCACCACGCACAACGCTACTCGTACAGTCGCAGCGCAGGCAACAACTCACCCTGTCGGGAGAAAAATACCCACATCCATCCCCACAGCTCTAACACAGTCAACCCACAAGTACCGCACAGGACACTCATCCATTCGCCAATCCATCCACGATAGCCAGCGTTACACATAACAGCCTGGTGACTCAATACCGTCCGCGCGTCCGCCAACAAAACCATAACTAAACCTCCCACCCAGCCAGTTATGATATGTCACCGACAGTCAACCCCACACTTTGACATGAAAGACAGAAGAAGAAGCGCGGGGTCGCACAATACCGTAGATTCTGGGTAAACTCGACCCGCCACCATTCCCGGTATGGTAGTTACTATCCCCGGAAGAGCGGTTTCGCCACGGGGTTAGTCTTTGAGAGGAATAGTGGCTGCCTTAAGAAGCATGGCGGCGGGTCGAGTTTACCCAGAATTTACGGTACCAGTCTCCGGGGAAAGCTCAGATTAGCGACTCACCGAGCACAGTAATTTTACAGCACAGTCACCACCAAAGTAAGAAAAGCAGATACAAGTATCATAAAACCCGATTCAGCAAAAGCAATAGCAGAACAACTACCATGGATCAAACCGCAGATCCCCAAACCACCCCCAAAAAACCACCACCACCACAACAGATGCGAACAGAACTAACCATACAACACCAGTACCCACGATAACCAGTAGCGCACCCCAATCAACCCAACCACCACCCACCCCAGATGAAAAAGTGCAACAAAAGCTAAACCCACCTCCTCATGCAGGACCTCTTTTCCCCTCCCCCGCTCAGCCACCACCACCACCACCACCACCACCATCGTGAAGACCACACCGAGAGCCCACCACCACCTACGTAATCGAGCTACCCTATCACACTCACCAAGCAAAGTGCAACAAAAAGTGCAACAAAAACAACAAAGAACCCCGCGAAAATCCCAAAAATAACCCTGACCAATCAAGTTCACGAGAGAAAAAAAAAGGGCTAAAAGGGAAAATGTCCCCCCCCTAGAAAACCTTATCCGCACCACATGGATGATATATTTTTTTCAGCTGTGGACGGATTTAGCAAATTAAATAATGGCGAAGTCTTGAGTCTTGGAGTGCGGTTAGCGTACAGTAGGTAGACTACGATGTTTCTTTGAATGATCGTGGCACAGTTATATCGTAATACTGGTTCTGGAAATCTCAGCTGGAACTGGAGATGGAGAGTTTCACCCGACTCGAACTCGCTTTATATCGCCGAGGTCGGGTAGCTCGGCGCTTGTTTGTTTCTTTTTGCACTTTTTGTACTCGGGTACTTATGGCCTGGGACAAGTACCGCGTTCCCTCGAGCTCAACGTTGGAAAGGTACTGTAGATAACAGTTCTCTTGGTACTTGTATATACAAGCATCGGTACGTGCGGGGGACCTTCTGTCATACAACCTCCATCCGGCCAATCGTACCCTCCGTGCATGCATGTCTTAATTAGCTCCTCTCTTCGCAGTTCCCAATTTGCGGGGAGAAGCGGCCGTTGACGGTGTTTCGTCAAAAGTGGCTTAGCGAGTTGTTGCTGGTTTGAGAAAACTCAACTCGCTAGCCGGCCGGCCGGCCGGCCGGGGGGGGTTACAAGTTCCGTATCATATTAGTTCTAACTTGACATCGATGGTTTATCGTATCGTATCATAAGTTACGAGCACAAAGCGCAGGAATACCGTCCATCCATCGTCGCCAACGGTTCCGGCACAACAAGTATTGAAGAGTATGATACAGTGGGTACGGGTATGGTATGGTACACCCCATCTCTAAAAGTTAATTTTAAAATAATAACATAAAACCACACCACGCAACGCACGTGCTCGCCCCATTTTCAAGAAACTTTTTCATCTATCCGAAAATTGCGATCGCCAGGTCCCCATCCCAGCCAGGCAGGTAAGGTAAGGTAGGCAGGTACTCGAGTAGGTATCCGGAATTGGCCAGTCGCCGTTGGCTAGGGGTCGGGAAGAAGCGGTTTGGAAGGTATATACTTGATGTCAGGCGAAACCTGGCTCCAATCTAAATCTAATTGGCTTTTCCGGGGTCTGGTCACAAGTACAAGTACTGTAGTTAATTACCCGTAGAACCTTCATCTAACGGCTTTTTATTCGGGAGGGTTTTGGGAAATGTTACCATCGCATCATATCCGGAGATGGATGGGGATACCGGTAGGGGTGCTTGCTGCTGCTGCGGGTGGGAAATGATGCTTTACGCTCTAGGTTTCTTTTTTTTGGCACCCCTATTTCTTGATATTGATTGATGCCTTATGGATTGGCGAGTGGAGTTTTTTTGCGGTGGGTTTTGCGAGAGTTTTTTCCTTTTCTTCTTCTTTCTTTCCATCTTTTGCAAAGCGCGGTTATGATTGGTCCTTGGGAGGGTTATGCACGCTTGCGGTTCTGGCCAGTAGGACTTTCGAGTTTGTCTCATTCAAGCATACCTTCCCAATGCGCGTTCCAACCTCACCGTATTCGAGTAGATTATCTATCTATGCGACACCGTTGAATAACTTCATTAAAAAGTGAAAAATAAAATACATCACCAAACCATCCATTACAGAATAGATACAGAGAAAAAGCAAACGCCAACCCGAACCTCATCATGAAATGAAAAAAGACTTGAAAAAAAAGTAAAAATATTATGATACGATCGAATGAGAAAAACAGCGAATGGGAAAAAATTAATCAACTTGTATTGATGTTCGCCTTTGTCTCTCTCTCTGAAGCAAAAAAAGAAAATGTTTACAAAAAGGTTAAAAATCCAGCAAGATGATGTTTTCCCTCCCATTTCGAATCCCGTAACTTCGTTTTTCTCCAAACCCTCACTTTTCGAATGCCGAGTCGATGTACCCTTTCAGATAGAAAAAACATGCTTACGGAAAATAAGCATTTTACCGCTCCGATTATGTATATTATATGAAGGAAAACGTGAGGTGAATAACGAATTGGTTTGGTTGATTGAGTACTTAGTTCAAGTACATGACGGCACCGAGAACGCAGACAACAAGAGCCAAGGGGCTGTTCATCACCAACGCGACAGCTCCGCTGCTGGGAGCGGTGCTTGCAGGCGGTGAAGACCCAGTGGATGAGGGGGTGGATGGAGGGTTAGATGAACTGGGCTTGGTGATGATGGTGCTATTGCTTCCACCGGGGGTTTTGGTGCCGCTGGAGTATCCGCCGGTGCTAGTGGTAGTTCCGTTGGAAGGAGCAGTGGTGGAGCTGACCATAGTGCTGTTATTATGACCATGCTTGCCTGTGGCCTCGGGCTTGGAGGTGGTAGTGGCGGAAGAGGACCTGCTGCTGGATCTAGATGAAGCGGAGCTAGAGTCGGTGGCAGAGCTCGAAGTGGCGGAGCCGGTGCTGCTAGACTTAGGCCCGACGTCGGACTTGATGGACAAGAGAGGAGTGAAGTTGAGATCACCAGTCACGTCATCGCTGATTTGAAAAGCATAGTTGTCTCCACTCGGCAGGTCCCCGGGGATGGGCCAGGTGAAAGAACCACTGTTGGGAGCGCCAGCTGTTCGTGGTTAGCTTTATGCACAATCCCAATCTACATATTTGGAGCGCTTGTTACTTACTAACGACAGTGAACAGGTCCTTAAGGTTGTCGGAAGGTCCCTGGCGGAACTTCAGGGTGATTGGCCCAGAAGTAGTGGGAGTCCAGGTAATTTCGACTGACCCGCCAGCAGCAAGAGGAGTGGACTTGTCAGGTTTACTGATTGGATTTTCTAGAGCGAAAACAGCGCTAGCAAGAGCGGCAATGGCCAAAAGGGAGCTTGTGAAGAAACGCATTGTCGTCGAACGTTGTTATTAAATGTATTAACGAGAAGGGCGTGATGGCTAGAATTTCTGAGAAACTGAACAAGCACCGAAGTTGAGCGAGGGTATTAAAAGAACGTGAGGGCGATGGATGGTTGAACAGGAAAAAAGTTGTTGTGGGAGGACGGGGGGATTTGACCTTTATGAAGGAATGGAAGGGCTGAGGAGAGTGTTGACGGACGAGTGAAAGAGAGACTGTCAGAACACTTTCTGAGCCACAAGACGAAGGCGCCGTGAGGGTGGGAGAAGAGAAAAGTGTGGAGATGGCGGTGGGTGGGAGGGGAAAAAGGAAAGAAGTACTGAAATACTGGTTGGGCGACAGGAAAGGGAAAGGGGACACACCATAAGCTGCTCACCCACACAAACACACATAAACACCCATCCAAAAGCCAAGCCGGGCCCTTGGGACAGGGCATAAGGGACTGGCTGCAAGCACCGATATCTGCCCAAGAATTAACTTTGTGGACGGAATCCGCCCAATCAGGAAGAAGGGGTGGAGACCACTTTTATTTTTGCTTTTTATTTTTTTATTCCCTCCTTCCTTGGGCCACAGAACTACAGTAAACCACCACAAGTGCTCGAGTATCCTCGCCCTGAACTGCATTTGGAACACATTGGCATGCCCTGAATCGGCAACATACCGAGTATCATACGAAAGGAAATGAGATCTGAGATTGTGTCTCTCTGCCCGCGTCTTTTGCGTCCATGGATTCAACGGCCCTCATTAGCTTGTACAAGTACTCGTAGCCAGTGATGGATGGAAGTAGCTCTGGCACCCATAGGTTGGCGCTTATCCCTACTTGTTCGCCTACCAGCGCTCGACCACACTTCCTGCAGTCTGCTCCCCACACATCAACACCCCTGATCAGAATATCTCGCTTTGTTAATCTTCCTGGATTGCTGTGCTCGAGTACTTCTAACATCATTGGTTCCCCCACCCAACATTCAAATCAAGAAATCAAAACGCCATCCATACAGTAACTTATTGCCTCTCTAGTGCAACCCTGTATCGCTTTTATTGAACCTTCCTACAACAAAAAAACAGGTCCCCTATGCATCCCCCCACCCCTTCCCATCATCCCTTCCCTCCGTCCAGAAAGGGACCGGACCTGGCTTTAAATTTCCCTTCCTCCCACGCGAAATTGGCCATCCCAGCTGGAATATGATTGCATATCCGGACCCACCTCACCAATCGGGACCATGCAAAACACAAAGATTAACGTCCTAATACCGCCCGTAATCACACGCTGAATTACCTCTAAACCGTGCCTAATCTATTCATCAACATTTTTCCCCCATTCCGCGAGCCAGTCATCCAGACCAAGCCAATGCGTTCCTTCTGGAAAAGAGGCCACACTTGCATCACGCAAGGGTTCCTTTTTTTTCTTTCTTTCCTTTTCCCGATCCAGGAACTGATCTTGTTGTGGTAAACAACCGCCTCCGGATTAGGCTAGTGGTCAACCCATGATCCTCTTCCACAGCCCATATGGCACTTGCCGAGCCAATAGCGTAGCAGTAAATATGGATACTCTTTGGGTGGAGATTTCCATTGCTGATGAGAGGCGCCCAGGAAACGAATACCGGCACTGGTATTCTGACAATCATGCTGCCCCATTCCTCAACCCACGTCGCTCCTCCCAGTGAATCGCGCCCCTCTTGTACGGTGTGGCACCCGAAAACTGTTCCGACTGGCGGCGGTGACAACGGCACCCTGCGCGGCAGCATTCATGATCCAGGCGATTGCCGCCGCCGGTGCTTCAAGGGGTCACCACGACAACCGGTGGGTGACAAGCAGGCAGTCGCAGGTACGAGTACTGTACTCGTACTTGTGCCGGTATCGGACGGGTATTCGCTCAGTGGCGGGGCTAGATTGCAATCGGCTTAGCTGAGCAAGTTGGGGAAATTACGCACATCGTAGTGGGTTCCAGCAAGCCAGCTCGTCCGAGAGCCATAACCGCGTCAGGTAAACACTCTTCCCTTCTGCGTGTTTTGTCTCTGATTGCCAAGGATAGGGGCCTGACCGCAATCGTGAACCCAAAGAGCTTTTATAGCACTTCGCTTCTTTGTTACCTGCTTTGGAGGATTCACCCCTATCTGTCACCTGCGGGCTTTGGTCGTCCCCCCCGGTGAAGGCCATATCTCGCCTACTCGCTTCGCAAACCTATGGAGCGAGAAGGTGAAGGATGAGTTTGCCACCCCTGTTCACCCCATCATTGAAGCCACAACTCAAATTCACAATTTTCACACACTCTGTGGCTGAGACAAATGCTTCCAAGACAAAAATTGAGGGTCCGGCTATGATTGTTGCTCATTGCGTGAACAAGAGCGACAAATTCAACCTTCTCATCCCTCGCACCATACCAGATTCAAGTGCCCCTGATCCACCAACAACGGTGCAGACTCAACAAACCAGGCAGGAATGCCCAACATTAAGGTTCTAACTAAGACGCGAGATCTGTGCTGGGTCTGCCCTGCACCCCCAACCTGGTCGGTTAGGGATGCACGAATTGAGCCCAGAAATTGAGGTTATTCTGGATAGGGCCTAGGAGCAAAGGATCGCTCTTCCCCCGGAACCTACATTCCTCTTCCCGACAGCATCGTCTGCCATAGATAATTTGATCACAGTGCAAATACCCGCCAGGGGGTTAAGTGAACAGTTAATTTAGGTTAACCCGCGAAACAATCCCTGTCTTTTACGAAAGCATCATCCCTGGCACTTGATTCGGCCCAGAGATATTCCGGATTTACTGCGAGTGGCAAATGAATGAGCGTAAAGCACGGAAAGTGGGGACCGGGTATGATATTTCACATGAAATGGGTTATTTCCCAGTTTCCCCCTCTCCCACGTCTACGATTGGGGGAACAAAAGTAACAACCGCATCGAGTGATTTATCCCCCTTCGAGTGAGTGGTTGTGAAAGGATCTGTGATGTCTCGGCAAGGTTTCACATCAGGCCCAATTTCCCCAGTGGGACAGTCTCGGTTCGAGCGGACGGTCCTTGCCGCAACGCCGGCGCCGGCGCTCAATTCGACGACTGCGGGCGGAATCAGCTCGATCCTGTTCATGCCCAACTTCCCTTTTTCTCAGGACTCTTAGAATGTGGATCTGATGTTGCTCTGATTTACTATTTCTTCCCCGCACCGCGCGGTACTCCCACTGCGCTATGTTGCGTAATTTTGGTGTAGGAAGGCATACGTTGCGGCCTATTTATGCATTCCTACACCCAATGATTTCCTCATGTTTGCTTCCTTAAGTAGGCCCCGCTTCCTCTTCTTTCTCACCTTCTCATCTTCCACTTTTTCCCCCTTCATCTGAGAACACTGGATGAAACTCTTCTCTTGCTTGTTCCCAGCACAATTCGTAACAGGAACTGTGGCAGCGGGAAAGCCTGGGACACGGTGGACGGAAACCGAGTGAAGATAGTGAACTTTTTCACATCACCCATGACGTAGTGAGTACTGGTTTGCAGGACAGAATCCTATTCCTAAGGGTCGCAAACATTCGTGCGATAGACCGCAAGATGCTATGAATAGGAACCACCGTGCGACGCCGAGATATTACTGGGTACAACCATACAAGTACCTGCTGGAGAATATCTAACGGTTGTTTGTTCCCCTCCATACTCTTACCAAAGCCTAATCAATGTTTATGGTTTCTATCGACTCCTTGTGGTAGGACCCGCAATGAAGCGCTCTCCCGCCCCCGCCAAGTACAAGTACCGTGCCGCATTGTATCCGCTTCACCGTCCCGGCCCCTCCCCGACTTCACTCCAGTCAGCCTGGCCTTTCAAAATCCAAAACGGTACCAAATATGTGACATCCTACCTCTCCTCCGGCACGGTACCTGCATTAGGCTCCTCCTGCCATTTCTACTCTCAGTACGGTACGAGCATTCCGTCCAGTAATTAAGTTATAGTACGGGAAACGAAACGTCAGGCGCGGAATTTACAGCGATCGCTCAACTCGGATTCGGTATTTACCCCGGGTGGGAATCGTTAATGTCACGAAGGTCGGCAGATCTCTCGGCGGTACTTGGAGTGATATATACCGTGCAGTGCTGGTGCACCTTACAAGTACCCGAACACGGGAATCAGGGATTCGTGCAAGTGTGGCAAATTACGGTGTCAAATGTTCGAGTACTTCATACCGGATACATGCACGGTAGTACCGGGCACCGGGAACCGGTCCTCTTGTCAGTCATTTAGATCCTCCCGGTACCTTTTTTTGCCCGAAAAGTGCAAATTCTGAGTCGAAATTTGTGATTTTTTGAATGAGGAAGTAGGTGCCAAATGGCTCGACTTGCATTTTTCTTACTTGGATGGTAACACAAAAAAGCATCGACCTGGCGTAAGTTTGCATGTGCTCACTTTTCTTCAAAATGTCCGATTACCTTTCTTAACTAATACTCTCTTTATTAAAATAATTATGGAGTTCATAGAATTAAAAGGAGTTGATTTTAAGCAGCTCCATATAGAGTTTTTTTTAATAGGAAAACTCTGTTATTGTTGGGCTGGTTTATTGTTGTATTTGGTCAGGGTGAGAGTTGATTTCAGATGCGCTGCGAAGTAGGGGGGGGGGGGCATTTGAAGCTCCGCATGACCAGTTCCTGGCTGTCAAATACCGGTAGGGTGTAGCTCGACAGGCTAGTGAGATACCAGTAAGCCTGTTCAAGCAAACTCTCTCTTGTCGCCAAAATCTGACACCCGGGGTGGATTCTCTGTGAATCCCGCTCGCCTATTGAGCCACACTCTATTTGACCGTTATGCGAGGTTCAGGGATGAAATGATGGTACCGTGCATGACTGAAATGTCAGTAGCAGTGAGGGGCATGCCCTCATGGGAGCTCTATTCCCTCTTGCCCTGGCCAATTTTAAAGAGATAGGATCGATAGACGGGGTACCTGATGTCTGGTTCAGTCCACTAGTGGAAAAATGAAATTTCTCTCTAGACTCTTGTTAGGCAATGGAAGGTTTGCGTCTCTAGATGGGCTGCTTGCGATATGCCGCCAATTTTGGCCAAAATCAACACCCACCTCTGGAATATTGTGCCGGATTGCTTCAGGGGACGCACGCCTTGGGTGCAGACACCGGATAGGTGTTGCTCCCGGGATTTGCGAAATATATATGAGATTAACCAGCTCCGTGCCACTTTTTTATGCCTCATCCTTGTTGCCCCATTTCTAGGCTAACCGGATAAGGCGGTTTCGTTCACAGGCAGGGTATTGGTTGGATTGGCCGTCGACGGTATTAGTCGGAAGATAAACCTGATCATGGGTATCATATCGGGGTGGTGGATTCAATCTGATTTACTCAGGGGGGAGCCTTGATGGGGTGACATTTATTATTCATTATCTACCCGTACTATACCGGTAGCGGTGGACTGGCGCGGCGGCTATCCTGTGGTGCCGGCGGATGAATGTGGGGAATCACTAGCTTTGGAATTGACAGTTGGAAACAGTGGATCGGTGATGGCAAGTCTGGAGCGCACTGGAGTATGATTCTTGGGGGGGGTTTTCTTCTTCGAGAACTGTATTTCTCCTAGCATTCGAAGGCTTTCGGGCAAGGGAACAAAAGAAACGAAAGAATATGCTATACCAAGACATCAATTACCTTATTGGCCGCCCCGGTGAAAACAAAGTCGGTTTGGAGGCCTGCGGGTTGGGTTATGACGAGGAGAAAAAAGGTGCAGTGGTAAAGTATTTCGTTTGACAGAAGTGCCGTGGAAGTGGGAAAAATGCCGTTTCTCTGGCGTGTCGCCAGGGTCTTAAGTTGCGTGGGCGTTGGTCGAGAATTGGCGTATGGGTACGGCACTGTACGCATGATGCTGTACAGGACATGTGGGCAATTTTGCCGATCCATTAGGCCGGTGGCGCGCTGCTCGAGCGTGATAGACACGTGCCCGTTTGAGAGTTGCGATGGCTCTCCTGAGCAGAGATCGATGGCCAGGTTGAAGGTTCTCGAGCATGCCCTGCTATGTGCTACCCTTGAAGGAGGGGGGGGGAGCGGGGTGGGATAATACAATGAAAGAAACAAATACCTGCTGGCATCGTGCCTAGTTCAAACTTCAACCTCACCAATCCTTCAGCTGGACTCACACTTAAATTGATATGAGAGGGTTAGTTCTAACTCTGCAAGAGATAACCTCCGCACCTGTCCTGAATGCAAGGAATCGGTCAGCACCTCTAGCGTAAGCCTACCATTAGCAACCTCTGAACTTTAACCTTAACTTGGTCTTAGATTCGACTCGCCTCGTGCCCTTGCATTCTGGCTAACCGGCAAACTTGCGGACCTATCGGGAAGGATAAAGTGACTCAAAGCACTTTTTCAGTACGATATGATAAAGCTTAATCGAAATGTCATTTTCTGCCGACCGCCGTACTGTGTACCTTGCAGCTTCCTAAATTTACGCTTGGTGTCAGAAGTCTGATAAATATATAAATAGATGGAGGAACTATGTCCTAGCGTTGAGGGATTCAGTTTTACTGCCGCCGCTCTGGAGTTTGAAACTTGTGGTACTGAATCAGCTTTAGGTTCTATATGGCGCAGGTACGGCATTTTCTTTTTCTGCATAACTCCCGGGAGGTTTTAAGAGTGCCGGTGGTGCTTTCGGGACTATGGTGGGAGTTTTGTCTTCGTGGCATCACGCAACTCCCACGAGCTTCTGATCGACCCACCCGTGCACTGATAAACTCGACCAATCATCTTCCCGCGCAGGCATCTATGTGGGATGGTTTGAGGGCAAGCACCCGAGTGGAAGACAACTGTGCGGTATGGGGGAGATTAGCCATGTCTGGTTGAGAGGTGATTAAGTGGGTGGGCTCCATTTGTAGATTTACTTACTATACTCGGGGGTGGAGGTTAACGATGGGATGGGGGGGCACTGAACTTTTCTTCGAATGCTGGACATTTCTGAGATTAAGCGGAAAGTTTTTTATAACTACACTTGTATCATACATATAGTATCATACCTCCCATAGCTACGGCACCGTAAAGACCGGAAAGATTAGACCTCACGCTAGGACGTTGAAGTTGCCCCTCCTAGTAAAGTCGATCTTTTTTCCTTTTTATTTGTTTGTCTCAGCGGGGTGCTGAAAGACAGATTTTTCGCACTGTCCCCCCCCCCCCCCCAATCCAAAGGAGGGAATCATAGACCTCTTAGCGTGAGGTCCAAATCACTCCAGTTTTTACGGTATCATGTGCAAGTATATACATACTCCCCCCACTCCACCAATCCCCACAAAACGGCCAGAAATTAACCACCCCGACCACCTTGAACGTCTATCCCGCGCCCTAGGGTGTAGCCATACGTAACGGCGCTAACTCCTGCTTGGACGAACCGGCGTGCCGAATCGAGGCATGGTATGGTATTATGAGTACTGGTACCCCCATCTATCGACATTTTCATCGACGGCTTGGTCTACCCCACTCCACCTGATGCTTCGCTCTCATGGCGATGCCTCGGTTAAGGAAGACTTTGAATACATGGCGTGATGCCGGCCCTAGGCCTTCGAAATTTCTTCTACCATTCTCGCTTGGGTGAGTTGGGTTGAGACGGCCGGGAGCGGACTATGCTATTGTATCTTTTGATATCGGGGAGGAGGGTGGAGGAGGGGTGAGCGGGGCTTGGTAATGAATGAATGGATAAATAAATATATAAAGGCAACTCCAACTTCGATTTCTAGTTCCCAGAGCCACTGGCGGTTGTTCGGTTTTCTTATGGTGCTGTGGGCTGCAGTGATGGTCTTTCGGTGTTGTGCTCCCAGGGGAAGATTATCATTTCCTCCTATAGTACTTCTACTTTCCAATTTGAGAAAGGGAGATTCTAGTGCCCCCCCTCCTCTATTTATTTATCTATTGTGGACTGCGGTACTATGACCCCCCCACACCCCGCTCCCCAACCCCGCCGGACGGGGCTTCTTTTCGCCTGATTATAATTATAAGATATTGATGCGCCTTTTTATTCTCCCTACGGGGGCTAACACTCCCCAAGCCCGCACATACGCCACCGCTCACGGCGCCCGCTCCGGGTAGGTAGGTAGGGTATCTGGTCTGATCACAAACCATCACTCGAAACGCTTTCTTCCACCTGAGGATATGGCATTGACATTATCATAACGGGCGGAATTCACCATGGGCAGGATGGGAAGAGGCTGTTGGAAACATCGCTATCCATCTCATGTCTTGGGGAAAAAAAAGGGAAGAAGAAAGAAAAACCGGGGGCATGACTTTGGTTTTTTGGAGGGGAGAGGAGGGGATAGTTGCTGTTATCGCATATTTTAATAGTATTTTTTCGCCCGAGTTTTTCTTTTTTTAGTGAGTGGGAGGATGGAATCTTCTCGGAGATCTTGCACTTCCTGACATTGAAAGTAGTTTTTCATATTCAAGTAGTTTTGCCTGTCCTATCCCACCTGACATGTCGTGGACTACCTCCCTCTATCATCACTATCATCATCACTATCGGCCTCGCCCAACAAAACTTCATTATTCGGCATAAAAAGAAACAAAACCATAACACGTACTGTATCCGGTATTTCATTTATTCTATGGGAAAAAAAAAGGGGCTTAATCTAGCTTCTAAACTATTCGCCTAACAAAGCCGCCGGCGTTTATACGATGCATGAGTGAATTGCGTTTGCCTATGCTATGAACAGGAAGTAAGGGATATTGTGTGACCGAAAGAAGGAAAGAGGGAAAGAGATAGGGAAGGAGGGAAAAGGGAAAAGGGAAAAGCGGGGGGTGACAACAATGTGTGTCCGTCGAAGGAACTTGAATTGTATTGTCGGGGTCCGTGCATAAATCTATGGTGATGGTTGCGCGGAAGTTTCTGCGTTCGCTGGGATATCTTGGAGAGCAGCTGGAGCTTCGGCTGTGCTTGGAGCTACCTCTCCTGGGGTGGAGACATTACCCTCCGTAATTGCTGTTACAGCTACAACTGCCTCCGCAGCGGCTGTTAGTTCCTCAGTGGCCGTTGCTTCTCCGGATGGTTCAGCGGCTGCGACGGGCTCGTCGGGGGTGGTTCCCTCGGCGATCACGGCCCCCTCTCCGGCGGCTCCCTCTGTAACTGTGATAGTCTCCTCGCTTGCAGTCACCTCCCCATTGGTAGCACCCTCTCCGCTTGTGCCCCCCTCACCATTCCTGGCCTCCTCCCCATCCCCGGCCGCGGCCCCACCATCCCCTGCCTCTCCACCTTCAGCCTTGTCTTCCACTTTTTCCTCCAACTTCCCCGTCTTCTCCCTCAGCAACTTAACACACACATCATGCCCTCTCTCAATCGCCAAATCCAACGGAGTCTTACCCCCCTTATCTTTGCTCTCCGCCTCAACCCTCTCGTCCGCGAGCAACAGCTTCAAAACTCCATCCTGAGCATAAGAAACCGCAAGGTGCAGCGGTGTGCATTCATCGCCATCGGGGTTCGCAGCGTTAACGTCGACTCTTGGATCTTCCAGAAGGAATTTCACAATACTCTCATACCCGTCTCTTGCTGCAATATGTAATAAGGTGGGGTCAGAGCCGGAGAGGCACTTCATGTCAACGCGGGGATCGGCAAGCAATATTTTCACGGCTTCGTCTTTACCGCGTCTCGCGGCGCGGCCGATTGGGGTTAGACCACGCTTGTCGGCAATGTTGGGGTTTATTTTTGGGTGCTCTAGGAGTGGTTTTATTGCTGCATGGTTTCCCCAGGTTGCTCTGTGGAGCGGGGTATACCCGCCGTTATCCTTCGGGTTGACGTCAATCGTGGGTTGCTCCAGGAGGGCGAGGACGGTCGATGGGTTTGGTGCGCGGCTGGCTCTGTGTAGTGGCGTTGCCAGGGATTTGTCTGGGCAGTTGATGTCTATTCTACCATCCATTAGGAGAAGGCGGAGGGCGGCCTCGTGGCCCCCGTGGCTGGCGTAGTGGAGGGCTGTGGACCCATTATTGTCAAGCGCTTTTATGTCGAAGCGGCCGCTTGATATGAGGAGCTGCAAGAGGTCTGTGCTGCCGGAGTGTGCAGTCATGTGCAATGGTGTATTCCCGTCCTCGTCGACTTTGCTCACGTTGACTCGGCTGTCGTCTAAAAAGAGTTGGACGATTTCTTTATGACCCATTTTAGCAGCGTGGGACAAGGGAGTTATTCCCTTTCCATCGCCGGTGTTAACCTCCACCCTTGTATCCTCCAATAGCGCCTTTACGCACCCGAGATGTCCTTCGATCGCCGCGACGTGCAATGGCGTTTGATCATCGTGCCCCTTAGCATTAACCTCCACCTTCGGGTCGCTCAACAACGTCCGGATAACCTCCTCGTGCTGCCCGTAAACCGCCAGATGCAATGGCGTCTTGTTGTAATAATCATGGGCGTTCACGTCTACATCGTCTCGTCCCACAAGCAGTTTCACAGCCTCGACACGCCCATATTCGGCCGCCAGTGACAGCGGCGTCCTGCCCCGTCGCTCCTCGCGAACTGGGGTGATTCCACACTCCAGCAGCGTACGCACCACTCTCCCGCTCTCCGTTACCGTCGCGTGACTAATCAACACTTGATTCTCTACGGCATTGAGAATACCCCTATCTAGCAGCCTTTTCACTTTGACTTTATCTTCAAGGTCGGCAACGCAATATAGTGCTCGAACAGCATGTTTGTGATGGCGAGTGCGGAAAAGGGTATCGATGAGGACATGGTTTAGGAGAACTGCTAGTCGGCGGTTTGTTCGGAGGAGGGCGTTTAAGTCTGGGAACTCAAGATCATGCTGGCAAATTTGAAGGATTATCTCGTTTGGAAGATCGAGGAAGGACATTGTTTGTTTGGTTCTTCGGGCGTTAGAGATGGAGGAGAGTGTTTGCGATGAGAATCGTGGGGTTGTGTCACTGTTGTGTGGGGTTGAGGTTGTGGGTCGGTGATGGTGAGACTGGTGCTGGTAAGGGCCAAGACTTAGGCAGCCACAACAAGTGGTGCATCACGTGATTTTCAGCAGTCGCTGGGTCTGAGGAGTGAGGCAGTTGTGACTATCGTACCAATTGTCAAAATTGATGCCTAATACATCCCGCAGAGGTAGAGTGACAGGGCCGGGGGAGGGGCACTGCCCACCGTGCATGTACTAGTACAAGTGGCTTTCACAAGTCAATTAATTTTCCTTCATTCCGGGCTGAAGGTGCCATTTCTAATTGTTGCCTACCATACCGGTACTCGAATAAAACAGTCTATGGTCGGTTTTGAGAGGCAATAATCACCGAATAGCATTATTTACTCAATGGAGTGGGTAGGTGTTATTGCAGTAACTTGGACGAGTTATTTTATATGATAACACGTGGGAAAACCTAGTATTGTCGAGATAGCCGGTGGGTAAGTTTTTAGTCGATAGTCACCCCACCCCCGGACCCGAGAGCTATAAACAGCTTGTAACTGTAGTAAATGTGAGACATCTGGAACGATTTCCTTTTATAGGCCGTGTTTATATTTCCAATTGACTCTTCCAAAAACCCGTTCGCCGAAACAGTAGAACATTATAAACATATCCATACCCAGGAGCATGCGGGGCGAGCAAGCTCCCATAGCCACAAATATCGATACAAGGCACCGGCAGCGCCCCAACCGCGATCAAATCCTCAGTCAAAAATGTCGAATCCACCATCATAAAGCGACTCAATAAGCTCGTGATCCATGGGATCAACCGGCGCACTGGTCCGCACCAAACCAAACCCATCTCGCACCACGGGATTAACTCTCCTATCACTCAACAATAACTGCACAGCTTCGGGGTGCTCGAGCCGGGCCGCACAATCCTAGGCTGTTGGGTTTCTAGGCGTCACCGCGTTGCGGTCTGTATCGCACTGCTCTAGCATAGTCCTGAGACCGTTTGATCCCTGGTTCGCGCGGATGGCTTTTAATAGGATCTCCCCCATCTCCCCTAGCTCCTTGAGGGTGATGATGGTCTTCGGCCGCTTTTTGCCCAACGGGCCGTATATGTCGAGGCTCGGGATCCGCATGTGGGTTCTACCCTTGGGGCGCCTCCCTATTTCAAAATGCATCGACACTGTGTACTCCATTGGTGTACTAGATGAAAAATCTCTTGCGTTGGGATCAACTCTGATATCCTGCAGCAGGAGGTTGACTATATTCACGTGTCCGCTGTGGACTGCTGCGATCAATGGGGTAGTGGAGCCGCCGGGGCACAGGTTGACTTCCGGGGTTTTGTCAAGCAGGATTTTCACCATCCCCTCGTGACCCATATGGGCTGCCATAGCTAAGGGTGTAACTCCCCGATAGTTGCAAATCAAAAGGTCAGCCCCAGGGTTTCCCAAGAGAAGGCAGGCAATCTTTTCATCCCCAAGCGCAGCGGCCACAAACAGTGGTGGTCCTTCCTGGGCATCGCATGCATTGACATTAACTTCGGGCTGAGCTAGCAGCAGCTCCACCACCTCCACAAGCCCATACCTGACCGCTAGCAGCAATGGCGTCTGCCGGTGAAGGTTCCTTGAATCCGCGTTGACGCCACACTCCAGGAGTGTACGAACTGCCCTTACGCTCTGGGTTACAACCGCGTCGTGGAGAATTGGTGTAGACGGTGAAAAGTCTAGGATGCCTCTATCGAGGAGCTTTTTGACCGTGAAATAGTCCCCGCGATCAGCGGCGTAACAGAGCAATCGCTTGCCGGGCTCCCAGGATCTGGCGCGGAACAGGGCCTCGGTAGGAGCATTCTGCAAAAGAGATGCAAGCCGGCGGTTTGTCCTTACTAGGGAGTTTAGGTCGGAAACACTAAGGCTAGGCTCCTCAGAAATATGGAGGATAATCTCGTTTGGTAGACCAAGAAATGACATGAGGGGCCCTTCGTTGCTTTCCATGAGTGATGGGTGGGGGGTTTGAGGGGTGATAGCTGAAGTGTTGCTGAACTTGAGTCATAGGCAGCCAAGACCGGGCACCAGTATATCCACAAGTGCAAGTGCTGGTATTGCCAGGGTAAACCATATTATCTTTGAATTTTCTCGGGACGTCTGGGTTTCCTACCGGTATTTCGATGGGGACCGGAGAAAATGACTACAGTACGAAACAAAACGCCGCCTTACTTAGAAGGGATATTTAGACGACCCGAGACATTCTCTACTCGAGTATTAGGAGGGGTAGCAGTTTACAAGTACTCGAGTACGGTGTCGGTACGGCGATGTGCAGTGCTAAAATTACTTACTCTATAAAATTTTGTCACGGTGCTAGCACGGGTTCTAGAACCTTTGGAACAAGGCCGAACTCGTACAGCGCACCGTAGTGCCCATCATGGTAATGTAAGTTACTACACTTACAATAATCCACTACTATTCCTAATGGCCAGGGAGCAAGTTTGCCGAGGCCCACTGCCACCCGACGACTAACCCAAGTTGTAATTCGGTAAGTCGTTGAATATTCTGAGGGGTTGTCTTCCATCAGAGCCTAGGATACACTAACACAGGGCCTAGCACTCACCACTAAACCAACTAACCGGGACAACACAATAAATACCCACTACTCGGGCGCAAATTAAAGATCCGGAAAGAGTGACCTCGATATCTATGTTGCAACCAGACATTTTGTTTGTCACTTCTTCCGGATATTTAATTTGCGCCCGAGTAAACAATTCTGAAATCCGCCACTACGTAGCCCTACTCCACAAAATAAGCAGAACTACTATAGTTAGTGTAGTATATTATATTATATGTGAACAAAAAATTATCTCTGCTTTAGCACGCCCATAAACACTACAGTCTCATCATTGTACAGGTAACTTAATTTTCACACCTGATTCCTCGGTTGTTGAAGAACGACATCACAGACCGTCACTCGCGTAACTTTAGTGTTCAATGTTGAAAATAATCGATGCGGAGGTAATGATCGGTGGTGAGGGTTTTGCTTAGCGGAGTGGAGCCGCTCAAGTGAAGACATAAACTTTTTATTAAGCAGTGGGGGAGTTCATGATTCTTCTACCGAGTATGTGGAAAGGGGAGTTGTGAAGAAAGTTAAGGACAGAACGGAAGACTTACACGAGGAGAGGACAAGGAGGGGAGAACAAATAAGGAAAACCTTTCTAACTTTATAGCTTGCGTGTCACTTCGCCGGTGCATACCCTACACGTACCACTGCAGCCTCAGAGTGGAGGCATTTCTCATACCTAGTCAAGCTGTTTCCAGTGTTAAAACTCTGTTTACATAACGTACCATACACTCAGTGTTCCCAGCGGGCTAGGCAAAGGCGGGCCAACAAATTGCCTAGGACGATATAGGCTATATTCAGGTTTCCTGTGGAAGCCTATCAGGTCTGATAGGCGCCTATACCGTCTAATTAGCATGGAGAACACATCGCTTTAAGAGTATCTTGATTTCCCCCCTCCTCCAAATCCCCCTCCGTTTATTTTAATTACTATCTCTAGCTTTTAGTATTATTTGCTAATAAAGCGAGATTGTTCCTGTATTTGTAATGTTATTTGGTCGTTGGGAAACGCTTACAGTGAATTTTTCCCGCTGACACTGCATTGCCGCTCGCTAAGAGTGGGCGGGCCTATCTGGATTAACCTTACTGTAGCTTGGCCTATCTGGCCCATTGGGAATTGTGGATCTGGGGTTGTATGCTACTGGTATTGTTCTTCCAGCTGTGAGCAACTTGAAGAAGCCTTTCCAAAAAGCCGCTGAGGCCGATCTACAGTACATTAGAATCACTCCTCCTTGGGGGGGAAATAATTAGATAATTCATGCCGGGGCGAATAATATTAGCGCAGGGCTCGCGGAGCCATGGTCTCCGTAGGTCTCCCTCCATTTCAACCGAAATATTCTTGACCGTCCGCCAAAGGATTACAATCAAGGGAGCATAAGTTGGCAACAGCCACAACACCAAAGCAATCGACTTCTTCGCCCACGGTCATATTAAAGCTCCCTTCAAAGTAGGAAAGGCCTCCGAGCTCACTCCAGTCTTCCAACTCATGAAGGAAGGAAGGCAAAATTGGTGGACGCCATGTTCTTGGTACAAGCGCAAGTTGGATCCACTAACACTATACCTAGGCCGGTATTCCGATCCAACATCTCTCCGTGCATGTGAAGATAAATAAGGGAAAACAAAACAAAGCAAAGGGTTTCCCGCGCAGGTAGGATACATTGTGCCAGTGAAATAGTAAGCTTCGGCGGCTGAATTGCGGACGACGGAGGACAAAACGGCGAAACGGTAGCTGGGAAATGAAACGCTAAGAGTCACGGCCAACCAAAAGGCAGATCTCCAACGCACAACTGAGGGGAATTCCTCCTCGTTCAACTGCTTGCTCGCTCACGCTCAAGACTGTTGGATGAGTGGGCGTGGTGGATGTGGGGGAAAACTTGTTCATTCTCTGATACGCGCCGCTGCTATGATAACTAAGTAGAACTAACAAACATGCAACCAGTAGTTTACCCTCAACGCTGTCCTATGCTCTAACTGGGGTGGTTGCCCGTACCCTACTACACTCAACAACGACACTCACAACACGCTAACTAACTAGCGAGCTATGATAACTATTGCGCTTGGACAAAATTAACCGATAACCCGGGTAAGCGTGGCAACCCATCGCTTCCGGGTCCCACAAAAATCATTACCACTTAACAGGCACCTCATAATACCTTCTCTTTTTTTATCAAGGCTGATGGATGGATACTAAGTACTGATTAGTGCCATGTATGTAAATTATTCTTTATTTGTTTTTCTTGGCTGGGTTGGGGTGGTTGTATCAAGGAGGTTGACGACATGACTGCGAAAATTAGGCACGTTCATTGATCGGTTAATTTTGTCCAGGCACAATAACTAACTAACTAAATAACTAACTTAGCTAGATAGCTAGCTAGCTAACTAACCAACTAACTAAATAACTAGCTAGATAGCTAGATAGCTAGCCAGCCAACTAACCAACTATCTAATCAATTAACTATCCAGCTAGCTAGCTAATTAACCAACTAACCAACTAACCAATCAACTAACTAGCGCTAAAGACGGGAGTATATTCAAGCTACAAGTCGTGCTCACAGCCTTCCAGCGATCACGACACAAGTCCCTGCCTTTCCACCTATGTCCCCTTTCTTTCCCACAAACTCCCATACTAACAAGCAAGTGGCGAAGAACTCTCACGGCTCAGCCTTCACACATCCGACCATGCATCTGACTCTTTTAGGGTTGCGTTCCTTGTGGCGCGGCGCCGATCTCGGTGCATATCCGAAGGCTTTGTCCGAACAATAAAAAGATAGAACGCATGTACTTGCCGTAGGCTGAGCATGCCCAACCGCATTGAGGGCTTCCGACACTCTGCCGTGTTGCTTTCGTCGCTTGGGCTCGCTCCGCTGCATCAGCCCAAAGTGCATCGCCGAAGCCTTTGTCAGAACGATAAAGAAACTCGTGGAGCACGATATGTGGTATGCGGTATGCGATATGCCGAGCATGCCGAGCAACATCAAAGAATTCCAACATGAAGTCTCCCGGGTTTTTGGGCGGTATTTGGTTAGAGGGTGGTATTGACAGTAGCAGTTGTCTTTGTTTTTTTACTTGTCTGATTTTGGGGTGTTGCGAAACGCACCATAAGTAATAGTTCTTGGACATTATTCACCGTCAGTCGGTCATTGTGCTAGTGCCTTGAAGCGCACAGCGAACCACCGAAGCGCTGAAGGAAATGGCTATTTTTATTTTTACACTTTCCGTGTCAACACTCTAATCGGCTCTGATATAAATACATCTTCAAGTAGCTGGGAATCCCCAGTCTAGGCTTTATGTCAAATTAGGACTTAGCTAGGGGAGGCAATTCTGCGCAGAGGAGCTCCAAATCTTAGGGAAATCACAGGAGGTTTTGTACAGACACCCATATCACAGAAAGTTTGGAAAACTACTGCTTTTAGGTGTTCGCGCACACAGCCCCCAATCTACATGCAGACACCCAAGATTTTTCAATATGTTCCTCCCCGATTGTCGTTCATGTTGCCTCCACGCCACTTTGAGCCCACATTTCACATGACCGATATATATGATCTTCCCTGCTGAGCGAGACAAAACGTGTGGGCAGCCCTCCAAATTCCTCCTTCCCGGGCTCATGTCTAGAAAGCAGTGCCATGTAGGCACGATAGACGTTAGACTTTGCCCGCAGTAGAAACCAATTCTCTGTACAGGAGTTGAGTCGACAGCTAGCTTTTGCTCCGCTTTCTATAATACGAGTGAGAAATACTGGAACTTTTTATCTTTTGCTTATCCTAGCATGTATCTAAATATCCCTCATGTCGACTAGTATAGTAAA
>Ga0307509_10000994_pt1 | contig 48724 bp, 45 predicted proteins | sample 10_EM_MG_FD_202245 | JGI IMG/M metagenome (GOLD analysis project Ga0307509, IMG submission 202245) | Populus trichocarpa ectomycorrhiza microbial communities from riparian zone in the Pacific Northwest, United States - 10_EM | ecosystem: Host-associated > Plants > Roots > Unclassified | place... | reverse complement strand
CGCGAATTCATTGCCCGCAGGCAGGCAGTGATCGCCGCCAACCCGGAGCTACAAGAACGCGAAGCGCTGAAGAACCTCGGCCTCATCGCATCAATGGCCGGCGCGCTCAAGCGGCGTGGGGTTCCCGACTTGACCTCACGCGTGGCCGCAGAACTCGGCGCGCTCGCCTCGACGATTGCCTATGAACGCTGGAGCGAGACGAGCACCGGCGACGACTTCAGCCGGACCGCGCGACGAGTGCTCGGTGAGGTGCAAGCAGCCAGAGACTTGTGCTGACGCGGGCGACTTCTCGACTCAGACCCCGCTGTCCCTGTCCAACCCGCGTACGACACCCGACGCGGCCGACGATATTGACGACTTCAGGCCAGGCCACCCATCGCGTCGGGGATTCCTTCGCCCCGCCCGGTTGGCGGCGGCCAGGTTGCCCAGGTCTCGCTTGACCGGCGCCCGGATGCCCTCGGTCGGATTGAGGTCAGGGGCGTAAGTCGGGAGTTGGAACACGGTCGGCCACTCGGCATTCGCGTCGATGAATTTCTTCACACCGGCGGTTGGGCGGAGGTGGACGTTGCCCCAGACCGGCACCATTGTTTTCTCTCTCTCCCCCCGAGCTGGGATACGGGCGCGGACGACCAGGTCGCGGAAATCCGGCCGGCCGAAGCCCTTCGGCTCGTCCTTGAGGCTTCGATACTCGCGGATCGCATGGATGAGCCGGGACTTCCGGTCCGTCCTGAAGCAGGTCATGCCCGCCCTCGACACCGGCCCGGAGCCCCGGCCCGGCACCCGCACGACTGGGGTCTGACCGATCCGACCCAGGTCCAGGCACGCGACGGAGCCATCGACTCGTGCGCCCGCGCCTCTGAACCAAGACCGCGTCGCGACAGCAAAGCCAAGCGGCCGCCACCGTGACCACGATGACGGCCGCTTCGTCGCTGCTCTGAAGCACCTGACGTCGGTGCTCCACCACAGGCGGGCGTGGCACCGCATCAGAGATCACATTCCACCTGGGTTGGTCAAGATTTACTTTTCCGGAATCCGTCTGCATAGTGGCGCCTCGAAATAGTGGCGGGTTTAACGGGGAGGGCCTTTTCTTGTCGCAGATCAACGATGGTGCCGCGCACGAGGTGGAACTTGAGCGAGTTCGGGTGTCCGCTATTGGCGAGTTGTTCGACGAGCGGCTGGCCGGTGCGCGAGCGCAGCTCGCGCGTGTGCTCGCGTCGCCGTCAGGCAGTGCGGGCGAGGCGTACGAGCGGGAGGTGGCAGCCGGACGGTTGGCGGGGGAAGTCCGTCGGCTGGAGGCGGCCGAGGACGGGTTGGTCTTCGGCCGGATCGACCTTTCGGACGGCACCGTCTTGCGGATAGGGCGGCTCGGGCTGCACAAGGACTCGGACGAACTGCCAGTGGTGGTGGATTGGCGGGCCGAGGCCGCGCGGCCCTTCTATGAGGCAACGCAGGTTCATCCCATGGGGCTGCGGCGGCGCCGCCATCTGCGCCTGGCGGGCCGTACGGTGGTGGGGGTGACCGATGAGCTGCTTGACGGCTCCGCACCCACCGGACAAGACGTGGTCGGCGACGGCCCGTTGACGGCGGCGCTCCAGGAAAGGCGGACGGGGCGGATGGGTGGGGCGGTTGCCACGCTTCAGGCCGAGCAGGACGCGATCGTCCGGTCGCCGCACCGAGGGGTAACAGTGGTTCAGGGTGGTCCTGGCACCGGAAAGACGGTCGTGGCGCTGCACCGCGCCGCGTATGTGCTGTACGCGTTCCCGAAGGCAGCAGAGCGCGGAGTGCTCGTATTGGGGCCGAACGCGCGGTTCCTCGACTACATCTGCCAGGTCCTGCCCTCGCTCGGGGAGAACGACGTTGTCCTGGCGACGTGCGAGGAACTGGCCGGTGTCGTACCGGGCGCCGTGGACCCCTTCGAAGTGGCGCGGCTGAAGGGCAGTGCCGCACTGGCCGACGGGCTGGCCGCTGTGGTCCGCTCACGGCAGGCCCCGCCGGGCGGCGACTTCGACGTCCGGGTCGGGCAGGAGTGGATTCGTCTACAGGCCGGAGAGGTCGCACAAGCACGGCAGTCGGCGCAGTCCAGTGGTCTCGCGCACAACCCGGCACGTCGGCTGTTCAAGGAGCTGCTGGCCGACGCCCTCACCCGTGAGCTGGCCCGCAGCAGCGCCGAGGCGCTTGAACGGATCGATGCTCAGGTCGCGCAGCTGACCGGCCTCGACCTGGACCGGGCCGCGGCAGCGGACCTGCGCCGCCTCGGTGTCGACGACGTGCTCGCCACGGGTGCCGACGAGTTCGACGCCGACGCCGTGCGCGCCGACCTCCTGGACGATGCCCTGTTCGATCAGGCTGTCGAGGGCCTGTGGCCGCGGCTTGCGCCCGGCGACGTGGTTCGCGACTTGCTGATGGATGCTGACGCGCTGGCCGCATACCTGCGGCAGTTCACCGACGACCAGCGGGCCCTGCTGTGGCGGACGCCCGGTGCGCCCTGGACGGATGCTGATGTGCCGCTTCTCGACGAGGCGGCGAGCCTGGTTGACGGCCCGCCCGAGCACGCCTTCGGGCACGCCGTCGTCGACGAGGCACAAGAGCTCACCGCCATGCAGTGGCGGATGATCGACCGCCGTTGCCCGGGCAGGTCGATGACGCTGGTCGGAGATTTTGCCCAGGCAGGCCCGGCGACGATGGCCCGGGACTGGAAGGAGGCACTCGGCCCGGACCTCGGACGGCGCTTCGACCTGCGCACCCTGACCGTCAGCTACCGGACCACGCAGGAAATCCTCGCCGCCACAAGGGACCTGCTCGCCCGGATCGCCCCGGGCCGGCCGGCCATCCGATCGATCCGGCGCGGTGAGGTGCCTCGAACCGTCGCCACGGCCCCGGAATCGCTCGTCACCGCCCTCGTACGGGAGTTGCGGGAGCAGGGTGCCGCGTACCCGGGAGAATTGGTCGGGGTGATCTGCGCCGATGGCAGGACGGAGCAGCTCATGGCTGCGGGGATCGAGCGGCATGCCCGACTGGTGCCTGCCTCGCAGGCGCGTGGCTTGGAGTTCGACGCCGCCGTCGTCGTCGACCCGGACGGGATCACTGCCGCCCGCCCCGGGGGTGAGCGCGACCTTTACGTCGCCCTCACCCGGGCCACCAAGCGGCTTTGCACCATCACTGTCCCGTCCACCGTGAAGATCACATGACGAGGATGCCCCGGTCGGACAGGGCCCGGGTAGCAGTCGCTCAACGTGCACGGAAATGATCCTGGTCGTGATCTTCGGGCCGTCGGCCTTTGGCTAGAGCCGTGGGAATCGGCTGGGCGCAGGGTTCGAGAAGGCGGTGTGGTGCAGGGTGGGAAGCACTCGCTGAGACCTATGATGTTGGTTTCGGCACAGGTGCACCTCGGCGGGCACCTCACCGCGCGGCCGACCCAACAGCCCGGCCCCGCCAGTTCCAACGCCTACGTGTCCGCTACGAACAGCGAGCCGATCGGCACCAGGGCCCGCTGGAACTGGCTTGCGGCGTCATCTCCCTGCGACGGCTCAGAAGGGCTTTCCGGAACGATCTCCCTTACCTGATGCCCGAGTTCGACGACCGACCCGGCTGGAAGCGATGCCCTCATCCTCGGAAGCCCCCTTCGGCGCTCATGACGGAGCCGTTGGCGACGGCGCCCTGCCGGGAGCAGCAGAAGGCGATCAGCGCGGCGGTGTCCTCGGGCTCGATCAGACGGCCGTTCAGCTGTGAACCGGCGAACTCCTCGACGTCGTCCAGCCCGTAGAGGCCGGCCGTCGCCTCCAGCATGGCCGTGCGGGTGGAGCCCGGGGACACGGCCACCGCGGTCACTCCGGTGTTCACGAGGTCCGCGGCGAGACCGCGTACGAGCCCGATGACGGCGTGCTTGGCCGCGTTGTATCCGGTCAGATGGAACAGGCCGCGTGTCCCGGCCGCGGAGGCGACGGCGACGAAGCGGCAGTTGCCGGGCTCCGGCCCGTCGAGCATGAGAGGCACACACACCGCCGCCGTGTTCCACACGCCCATGACATCGACGTCCCACAGGGTCCGCAGGTGTGCGTCGGGTGTCTCCCACATCGGCTGTCCGCCGGCGATGACGGCCGCCGCCGCGACGGCGACGTCCAGCCGGCCGTACCGCTCGACGGCGGCTTTCGCCGTCGCGCCCAGGGCGTCCCGGTTCCGGACGTCGGCGACCCGGATCAGCACCTGGCCGGGATGCTCGGCAGCCAGTTTCTCCAGGTCCCCGGGATCTGCCAGGGCGTAGTCCACGCCTGCGCCGCGGTCCGGTCCGTCGGCGGCGCAGCTGTCCACCGCGACCACCGCGTACCCCTCGGCGCACAGGGTCGGGACGGTTGCCGCGCCGATGCCGCGTGCGGCACCGGTCACCAGCGCGACCCGTCCCGTATCGGTCATGACCGGGCTCCCGCACGTCGCAGACGGCCGTCCTCGTCCGCCTTGCCGTCCTGGATCCGGCTGGTGATGTCGGCGATCAGCTCGTCGAGCACCTGTGCTCCCTCGTCGGCGGTCGCGGTCGTGGGGTCGCCCAGCACGCCGGAGGACGACACCGCGGAGACACCCCCGGCGATCAGCGCGGGAAGGATGTCCGCGATCGGCGCGGTGTTGCCCTTCTCCGCGAGCGTCATGTCCACCCGCTCCGGGGCCAGATGAAGCATCAGCGAGGTCTCGGTGTGCCCGGCGTGCGCGTCGACCGACTCCGTCTCGCAGGGCACCCAGGTCACGTCCCGTCCCTCCTTCACGACCTGACGGACCGCTTGGGTCAGTGAGCCGAGGTTGCCGCCGTGGGCGTTGACGAAGACGATCCGGCCCGACCACAGGGCGAGCGAGCGGACGAGTTCCACCAGCATGAACCGGAGCACTTCGTTGCCGATGGAGATCGTCCCGGGGAAGGACTGGTGCTCCCCGCTGGCCGCGTACACGACGGGCGGCGCCACCAGGACGTTCGTCCCCGGCAGGTGTTGCCGAAGCTCCCGTGCCGCGCCGTGCGCCACGGCGACCGCGAGGGCCGTGTCGGTGTCCAGCGGGAGGTGGGGGCCGTGTTGTTCGAAGGAGCCCAGCGGTACGAGGACCGTGGGCCGCTGCGGCAGTCCGGCCCACGCCCGGCGGGACAGGTCGGTGGAGTCCGCGGTGGAGTCCGAAGGCGAGGTCATCGCTACTCCGTGGTGCCCAGGGCGCGGGTGAAGCCGGCCGGAACGACCACGTCCTCGGGCGTCAGTTCGTGGATGGAGGAGCGGCCCAGGCCCAGGAGCGCCGAGTTGATACCTCCGGACAGCACATCAAGCACGTTCTCCACACCGGCCTGCCCTCCTGCGGTAAGCCCCCACAGGTAGGCGCGGCCGATCATCACCGCACGCGCGCCGAGTGCCAGAGCCTTGACGACGTCGCTGCCCCGGCGGATACCGCCGTCGAGAAGCACCTCCATGTCGTCGCCCACGGCCTCGGCCACCGCGGGCAGCGTCCGGATGGGGGCGGGCGTGGTGTCGAGGTTGTTGCCGCCGTGGTTGGAGACCGAGATCGCGGTGGCACCGGCGTCCACGGCGCGGCGGGCGTCGTCGACCCGAGAGATGCCCTTGAGCATGAACGGACCCTGCCAATCGTCCCGCAGCCAGCGGATGTCGTCCCAGCTCGGCGGCGGGGTCTGCATCCATTCCCCGTACGCCCCGAAGAAGGTCGGCGGCTCCTCCCCGGGGTCGGCGAGGTTGGGGGTGGTGAGGTCGGGGAGAGCGTGGGATCGCGCGTAGTCCAGAAGCCAGCCCGGCCGGGACAGACCCTGGGGCGCGACCTTGGCCATCGCCTTGAGGTCGAGGCGCTCGGGGATCCAGGGACTGCCCCAGTCGCGGCCGTGGGAGAAGGACCAGTCGAGGGTGACGATCAGCCCGACCACACCCGCGGCCCGGGCGCGGTCCAGCCTGCGGACGATGGCGTCCTTCGACCCCATCCAGTACGTCTGGTAGAACGTCCGCGGATTGGCCGCGACGACGTCCTCGACGGGCTTGCTGGCGAAGGAACTCAGGCCCATGGCGGTGCCCCGGGCCGCGGCCGCCCTCGCGACGGCGACCTCTCCCTCGGGATGCACCGCCTGGACACCGGTGGGCGAGATGATCACAGGAAGTGATATCTCCTGCCCCATGACCGTGGTCGCCAGGTCTCGATCGGCGGAAAGGCCGGCCACATGCGGGCGAAGCCGAGTTCTTCGTACGCGGCGGTGTTGTCCCGGTAGGAGACGCCCGCCTCGGAGCCCGCGAGGAGCGCGCGCTGTAGACCGACTTGAGGAGCCTCTTCTTGGCTCGCCGCTGGGCGTGCGCGACGGTCTCGAACCGACTGTTGCCCATGGTGTACCTCTTCGTCGAGGGCTAACTCGTGCAATCGGGGGTGGGGTCGGGGAATGCCGCGCGGGCCCGGTGCGGACGGGTCCGCGCGGCGGCGCGGCTACGGGTGTTCCGGCACCCGGAACCCGGCGAGCGGGTTCGCCGCGCAGGGGGAGACCGGCGGGACCTCGGGCGAGGGCCGTTCGCCGATCGTCACGGAAACGGGAGTGCTGCCGCCCGTGGAACGCGGCCTGGTGCGGTGGGAGTGGTCCTGCCCCGGGGCCGGAACGGTACGTCCCGGAGAGGCGAGAGCCGACTCCCCGTAGCCCTGCACGCATTCGGGGCCCGGGCCGTCCAGGGGCAGCCCGGTGAAGAACTTCGCCGCCATGCAGCCGCCGCGGCACACGTCGTAGAACGAGCATGCCGAGCAGGCGCCCCCGGTGAAGGCGCGGCTCAAGCGAGATCTGGGCTGGTGAGCCGGGGTGAGGCAAACGTATGACCGTTTGCCACGGGATAGGATGGGCGAACAGGGCCATCAGCTAACCGAATCGGAGTCGTCATATGCCTCGACCCACCGGTGGTGTGCGTACCGCCGACGCGATTCTGGAAGCCGCCACCGAGCTGTTCTACCAGCACGGCTACGAGGCGACCACCCTTCGCCAGGTCGCGGCGAAGGTCGGTATCCAGGTCGGCAGCCTCTACAACCACATCAACGGCAAGGACGACCTGCTCCGCAACATCATGCTGCGCATCATGGACGACCTGCTCGTGGCGCAGCGGACGGCTCTTCGCGGACGTACCGATCCGATCGACCGGTTGCGCGCGGCGATCGACTGTCACATCCGTTTCCACGCCGACCGTGCCCGTGAGGTCTTCATCGGCAACTCCGAACTCCGTTCGCTCGGAGGGAAGGATCTGCGGAAGGTAGTCGACAAGCGTGACCAGTACGAGAAGGTCCTGCGCGACCTGATCGACGCCGCAGCCGAAGAGGGACGTGCCGACGTCGTCGACGCGAGGCTCCAGGTGTGCGCCATCGTGGCGGCGGGCTCGCACGTCTCCACCTGGTACCGCCCCCGCGGGCCCATGTCGCTCGACGAGATCGTGTCCAAGTACATCACCATCACTCTGCGGCAACTGGGTGTGGCGCACGAGGAGATCGACGCCATCACCGAGGCGGCGGCAGCGGTCGGCTGACGTCCTTTCGGTTCCCCGTCGCCTCCGCCCGGAGCCGACGGGGAACCGCAGAATGTGAATCCGCCAAGTGGTTGACCTGTGCCAGGAAAACTGCAACATTAAAGAAACGAGCGATTGTTCGTTTTGGGAGGTGTGCCGCATGCGGCTCGCGACCATCACGCAGGACGGCGGAACCCGGGCCGTCACCATCGAAGCCGGGCGTACCCCCGCCGGTGGAGACGTCGAGAAGGCTGTCGTCCGCGTATCCGGACGAGGAGACGGTCCCGTCCGCCCAGATGTGATGCAGCGTCAGATCGAAGGCTTCGTCCTCTCGGACGGTGCCGAGCCGGGTACGGGCGACGACGGCGGATGCCGTGGTCGCGGTGACCGTTCCGGACAGTTGGCCGTTGACCGAGCCCACCCGGGTGTCGGAGGTGACCGTGGCGGTCGTGGTGCCGTCGGCCGGGACGGTGACACGCTCCGGGGAGACGGTGAACGTGCCGTCGTCGACCGGTTGCCCCGAGCGGTCCGTGGTCGACGCGGTCAGGTCGAGCACGAGATCTTCGGCACCGCTGTTGTGGTACGTCAGGGTCTTGCTGACCGGCGCGTCGTCGGTGTGCGGATACTCGGAGAGGCCGAAGCTCAGCGAGGCCGGCTCGCTGGTCACCCGGTCCTCGATCGCGGCGGCGACGTCGACACGGCCCGCGCCCTGTTGGAACGAGCCCTGGACGGCGCTGGGCTTGGCGGAGGCCATCAGCGCGTCCTTGAGCTGCTGTCCGGACCAGTCGGGGTGCTCACTCGCCAGCAGCGCCGCAGCGCCGGCGACGTGCGGCCCGGCCATGGAAGTGCCCGACAGTGAGGTGCAGTTGTCGTCGACCGGCCCATCGCCCGGCCCGCAGCCGGTCTGGCACAGCGATGTGCCGGCCGCACGGGCAGCCGTGATGTTCACACCGGGGGCGGTGATATCGGGCTTGACGGCGTCGTCACCCACGCGGGGGCCCGTGCTGGAGAACGAGGCCAGGGCGTCGGAACCGTCGATGGCACACACCGTCAGCGCGGCGTCCGCACTGCCCGGACTGGCGACCGTACTGTCACCGTCCTCGCCCTCGTTGCCCGAGGAGACGACGAACAGCGTTCCATACTGGGCGGACAGGGTGTCGACAGCGTCTTCGAGGGGGTCGATCTCCGGGCCGTCCGTGGCGCCCAGGCTCATGTTGACGACCTTCGCCCCCTCGTCGACCGCCCACTGCATCCCCGCCAGGATGTCCGAGACGTCGCCGGAGCCCGAGTCGTTCATCACCTTGCCGTACAACAGACTGACATCAGGGGCGACTCCCTTGAAGGTGCCGCCGGAAGCGGCACCGCTGCCGGCGATGATCGACGCCACATGGGTTCCGTGGCCGAAGTGATTGCCCGCGTCCGGGGTCGTGGTGAAGTTGGCCTCTGCGATGACCCGGCCGGCAAGGTCCGGGTGGCTGCTGTCGATTCCGGTGTCCAGCACGGCCACCTTGACACCCTCGCCGGTGTAACCGGCCGCCCACGCACTCGGTGCTCCGATCTGCGCCACGCTCTGGTCCAGAGTGGCCTTCACCTTGTCGTCGAGCCAGATCTTCTGAACTCCGGCCGCTGCGGACCGCTGCCCGTCCGCCGCGCGGGAGGCGGCCGGACGGGTCAGGGTCTGCCACAGGCCGGCGGCTTGCTTCTTGTTGACCTCGACGGCGGCGCCACGGACGACCGACAGCTTCTTCTTGACGACGGTCCCGGCGGGAACGGGCCGAGTGCCCAGACGTGTGGTGGAGAAGGACGTGGACGTGGTCCCGCCTAGGAGCAGCGGGAGTCCGCTGCGGTGGGCGTCGTCGTACCCGTCGTCCAACAGGGCCTTCAGGTCGAACAGTTGAGGATCCAGCGTGCCTCGCGCGATCAACTGCTCCGCGTCCGCGGGGATCGCGTACAGGTGCTCGTCGGAGCTCTCGATCCGCAGGCCGACATCCTCGCGGCCCGCTGCGGGCGTGATGGACACGAAGTTGTCGTTCTCGTCCACGAGTAACCGGTCCCCGGTGATCAGTGTCACCGAGCGCAGCCCGAGTGCGCTACGAGAGGTCTGGCCGGCGTCCGTCCCGGACGCGGCTGAGGGGTATGCGGCCGAGGGGATGCGGCCGTCAGTGATATCGACGCGACGATTGCAAGCGCTGTGCAGGACGTCGTACACACGGCCCGCAGTCTTCGGGCGGGGCTCACTGCCCGGCCTTACGGGTGCGTGATGTCGGGGTGGTGTTCATGTGCCAGAGCACGGCGTTTGGTTGAACGTGGCAGCAACGAGATCGCCTGGCTTGGTTGCGCCATGGCGCAACCAAGCCACGTCGCGAGCTTCGCCGCCGGGCTCGACACGGTCGGGGGTCTTGGCGCTTCCCGGCGCGGCAGCAAGATCACCGGGCGGGGTGTGCCGACGAACGGTCCACCGCTCAGCGGCCACACCGCGCACCCTGCGCATATCGCATGCGGTGTACGGCGGCGTACCGTATGCCGCATATAGTTCACTTCCGGTATGCCGCGATGATCACCCGACGTCACGACCCGACCTGACCCGACGCCCACCCGGGGTCCTCAGTCGTTTCATGCCGGCACGGACTGCGGAGCTCGGCCTTCCGGGCCGACGATCCGGTTCCGCAGCACGCCGAGGCGTTCGGCCTCTACCTCGACGAGGTCGCCGGGCTGTAGCAGCCAGGGCGGGTTCCTGGCATAGCCGACTCCTGACGGGGTGCCGGTGGCCAGCAGGTCGCCGGGGTTCAGAGTGAAGGTGCGCGAGATGAGGGCGAGCGTGTCACCCACGGTGTATACCATTTCGTCTGTCGAGCCGTCCTGGACTGTCTCCCCGTTCACGCGGGTGCGTACCCGGAGGCCGTCGCGGAGGTCCCCGACCTCGCGGGCTGGCACGATGGGACCCAACGGGCCCGAACGGTCCGCGTTCTTGCCGAGAATCCACTGCGAGGTCAGCTTCTGGGCTCGGCGCGCGGTGAGATCGTTGAAGACGGAGTAGCCGACCACGGCATCGAGCGCCTCCTCGGGTTCGGCGTCGACAAGGGTGCGACCTACCCAGGCGACGATCTCACCCTCCCAGTCCAGTCCGTCCTCGTCCGGCGGGATCGGCACCTCCGCTCCGTCCACCGTCAGGGAAGCGGGCCAGCGGGCGAACAGCGTGGGATGCTGCGGCAGGTTCTCGTCGCGGTAGGAGCCCTCGGCCACATGTCGCAGGTAGTTCAGGCCTATGCACACCACGCGTGCCCCGGGCAGGACGGGAGGGACGAGATGGGCTCCGGCCGCTGCCGTCACCCGCGTCGGAGACACGTCGGCGAGGGCGCCGGAGGGGTCTGTCCAGAACTCGTTGAGATCGGCTATCACCGTCAACGAGGTGCCGTCTTCCGAGAGGTCGGCGACGTCGATGCCGCCGTCCGGGCGGCTGATTCCCACGATCCGCATGGTGCAGGTCTTTCTGTGTCGGGTGGAAGGTCACTTCGCCGGGGGTGCGGCATTCCGCCGCCTGTGCCGGACAGGCTGGCCTGGCTCCTGGTCGTCGTCCGCCGCGTCGTCCTGCTGCCAGGCGCGGACGTAGGCACGTCCGTAGTCGTTGCCGTGCGGGGTACGCATGACGGTGTGGATGTGGAAGGGCTGCGGAGTGTCGTAGTCGAGGAACACCCCGCAGTGGTGGTCGAGTTCCACGATGATGGCGGGCGACTGGATGCGGTAGTAGAAGACATCGCCGGGCTGATGTCCGCCGATCCAGCAGAACCAGGTCTCCTCCAGCCACTCGCGGATCTCGCGCATCCGGGCTTGGCGCGGGCCCTCCGGCAGGAGGGAGACGAACGACTCGGTGATCGCGAGTGCCGCCCGCTGGGCGTTGGCAGGCATGTCCGCGACGCGGATGCCCTCGGGCGGGATGATGCGGTTGTCCTGGAACGCTCCCGCCAGATGCCGCTCGTCTCCCGGGTGAACGCGCCCCGGCGGCATGGCGGGATCGTTCATCCGGCGGTAGACGGTGGCCGATCGGGCCAGTTCCGGGGGGAGTGCGGTCATCACGTCGAGGCCGCAGGCGATGCGGTCGTCGAAGGCACGCAGGCCGGAGTGCGGACCTTCGTCGATCTCGTTGGGTTCGGCTCCGAGGAAGACGGGGCTGACGACCATGCGGCCGGCGACGACGAGGCAGTTCACGGCGCAGTGATGTCCGAAGAGGTGCCACCCCCACGGTTCGACCGGGTCGGGGCGTCCGTAGAGGGCGATGTTGTAGCTGAACTCGTTGAGAATGCCGGGCAGATCGACGGCCTCGCCGAGGAAGCCGTTGATCAGCATCATCCCGCGGACCAGCCGATACCCCTCCGGGCTCAGCGAGGCCTCCACCAGTGCCAGCGCCGCCTCACGCACCCCGGCGGACTGGTACTCCAGCCGGATCCCGGTGTCGAACTGCAGGAACTCGGGGTTCGCCCAGGTCTGCCACTCCACGGCATCGACCTCGTGGCGCAGCCGGCGCCGGCCGTCCTCGTCGAGCGCGGCCTCCAGCGCGTACGCAGCCTCGATCATGTCCTGGACGGGGGCTTCCTCGCCGGGCAGCGCGGGGGTGAGACGGTGGATGCCGGTGCGCAGGTCGCCGTTCTCGGTGACGCCGCGGAATTCGGCTTTCTGCAACGGCTTCCAGTCACGGATCAGTGACCCGGTGAAGGCGTCGTCCTTCGCCGCCTCCCGGTAGGTGTAGGCGTCCATCCCTTTGAGCCGGGTGATGCGGGGCGAGTCGGGCGGGAAGAGGTATATGCGGAACTCGGCGGTCATGGCGCTTCTCTCCCGTTGTCGGGGTCGGGGTCGGGGGTGGGGGCCGGGGGTGTGGGCGGGTGAGGACGGAGGGCGCACCTGTGGGGGCAGGCCGAGGGTCACACTGCGAGAGCCGTCGGCTGCATGCGCAGAATGCGCTGGAACCGCTGGTGGCGCAGAGCCTGGGAGGGGTCGGCCAGGACGGCCAGCAGTTCGGCCTCGATGGCTTCGACGGCCCGGCTGCAGAACGCGTCCGGTTCGTCGGCGGCGTCCGGACGTTCGTCGATGAGCGTGTCCACGGCGCCGATCCGCAGCAGATCGGCGGCGCGGATGTGTTGTTCGGCGACGACCTCGGGGGCACGCGCGGGGTCTCGATGGACGATGGCCGCGGCCCCTTCGGGCGGAAGCGCACTCAGCCAGGATCGACGTGCCGCCAGGGTACGGTCGGCGGGGAAGAGGGCAAGAGCGGCTCCGCCGGTGCCCTGCCCGAGGAGCACCGAGACGGTCGGGACGGTAAGTCCGGCCAGCTCGGCGAGAGTGTCCGCGATCTCACCGGCGAGGGCACCTTCCTCCGCTGCCGGCGAGAGTTCGCCTCCTGGAGTGTCGATGATGCTGGCGACCGGCAGTCCGAGGCCGGCGGCAAGACGGAAACCGCGACGGGCGGCCCGCAGCGAACCGGGACCGATCGGCTGTGTGCTCTGCGCGGCCCGGTCCTGAGCCACGACCACGCAGGGCACGGAACCGAAGCGGACCAGTGCGATCATGAGGCCGTCGGCGGTCTCACCCCTGGAGGTGCCCGCGAGCGACACGATCTCGGAGGACGCGCAGTGTATGACTTCGCGTGCGCCCGGTCGCGTCCTGCGGCGGGTCGCGAGCACGTCCTGCCATGCGTCCGACCTCCCGGTGTCCAGGGAAGGCGGGGCCGCGGAGCGCGGCCGGCGCGGCGGCCGGTCGGTCAGGAGCCGCAGGGTGCTGCCGAGGAGTTCGGCGAGCCGTGCGGGTGGCACCACGGCGTCGACGATGCCGGATCGGTGCAGGTTCTCCGCGGTCTGAATACCGTCGAGGAAGGGCCGCCCGCGCAAGGCCTCGTACACCTTGGGGCCGAGGAATCCGACGAGCGCTCCCGGCTCGGCGAACGTCAGATGGCCCAGGGATCCCCAGGAGGCGAGGACACCACCGGTCGTCGGGTGGCGAAGGTAGACCAGGTAGGGCAGCCCGGCCGCCTTGTGCGCGGTGACCGCCGCCGCGATGGCCGGCATGGTGAGGAAGGCCGGTGTGCCCTCCTGCATGCGGGTGCCCCCTGAAGCCGGAAGCGCCAGGACAGGCATGCGCTCGGCTGTGGCGCGCCGCAGGGCGTTCACGAGGCGGCGGGCCGCGAAGACACCGATCGATCCTCCGAGGAAGCCGAACTCGCTGCAGAGCAGAGCGACCCGCTGTCCCTCGACGGTGCCCTGCCCGGTACGCACCGCCTCGTCGGAGCCGCTGCGCTCCCGGGCCCGGCGCAGGGAACTGCCGTAACTCGACTCGGTCCGCGGGGTCTCGTCGGCGGCGTCGTCCCAGGAACGGAAGCTGCCCGGGTCGAGGACGAGGTCCAGCAGGTCTCGGGAGCGGGTCGGGGCCTTCATCGGGCTGCAGACCGCTGCGTCGTGGCGGCGCGGACGCTCGCGTTGTGCTGGCCCAGGACGGGGGGCGGGGTGTGGGCGCGCCGCGTCACCTCGGCTCCGTCGGGGGCGAAGAAGCGCAGCGGCGGACCGGGCAGAGTCAGGGGGCCGAGGGTGGCGTGGTCGATGTCTATGAGCAGTCCCTGGCTCCGGGTCTGTTCCCAGGTGTAGACCTCGTCGACGGTGCGGATGCGCCCGGCCGGGATGCCGGCGGAGGCGAGTCGGCTCAGAAGGGCGTCCGGGTCGTCGAGAGCGAACGCGGCTTCGATGGTTTCACGCACCTTCTCGGGGTGCTGCACACGCTCGCTGTTGGTGCGCATACCGTCGGTGTCGGGGTCGAGGGCGAACTCCGCGCACAGACGCCGCCACAGTCCCTCGCTGCCGCAGGCGATCTGGACCGCGCCGCCCGCGCAGCGGAAGAGCCCGTACGGGGCGATGGACGGATGATGGTTGCCCCGGGCCCGGCCGACCTGACCGGCCACGGTGTAGGCGCTGCCCTGGAAACCGTGGACGCCGACCACCGCGGCCAGCAGGGATGTTCGCACGACCTGGCCCAGGCCGGTGCGGTCGCGCTCGTGCAGGGCCGCGAGGATGCCGTACGCGCCGTACATTCCGGCCAGCAGATCTGCTACGGGCACCCCGACTCGCTGCGGGTCGTCGGGTGCTGGGCCGGTCAGGGACATCAGGCCGGCTTCGCCCTGGGCGATCTGGTCGTATCCGGCGCGGCCGGCCTCGGGTCCGTCGTGGCCGAACCCGGTGATCGACAGGACGACGAGGCGCGGGTTGATCTCGTGCAGCCGGTCGACGCCGAATCCCAGACGGTCGAGGACCCCCGTACGGAAGTTCTCCACGAGCACGTCGGCATGGGTGATCAGGCGCGTCAGGACCTCGCGCCCGTCCTGTGTCTTCAGGTCCAGGGTGACGGACTCCTTGTTGCGGTTGGCGGAAAGGAAGTACGTCGACTCCGGGTGCGGATCACCTACGAACGGCGGGCCCCATCCCCGGGTGTCGTCACCCGCGGCCGGCGATTCCACCTTGACGACGCGGGCGCCGAGATCGCCGAGCATCATGGTGGCGTGCGGGCCGGCCAGGGCGCGGCTGAGGTCGACGACGGTCAGGCCTGACAGCGGTCCTCGACCTGCGGACGGACCAGGGACGGCTGCGGTTTCGGTACCGGTCTTGCTCACCGGTGTCCTCCAAAGGGGATGCGCGGGAAAAGGTGCTCAGGCGCGGGCGCGGGCCCGGCTGGAGATGCGGTCCTGCGACCGCTGCGCCTCGTCGACGACCGCACGCGGGTCGACGTCGGTCATCCGGCCGTCGCGCTTGACGAACCGGCCGGCGACCATGACGGAGTCGACGTTGCCTTCGTGGGCGGCCAGAACGATGGCGGCGACGGGGTTCAGGACCGGGCCCAGGTTCGGGTCGGTGGCGCGGATCATGATCAGGTCGGCCTGCTTGCCGGGGGTGATCGAACCGACCCGTGACTCCATGCCGACCGCTCGCGCACCCTGGACCGTCGCGAACTCCAGGACATCGCGCATCGTGAGGGGCACGGGCTCGGCGACGGACGAGTGGCCGCCGCCGGTCCAGGACCGGTAGGACGCGAAGATCATCTTCATCTGGGTGAACATGTCCCCGGTGCACTTCGTCTCGGTGTCGCCGCTGAGAGCGGGGCGGACTCCGATCCTGAGCAGCCTGTCCAGCGGGATGTCGCCGATACCGGCCGAGTTCATCTCGCAGTGGGCTCCGAGCGACACCGTGGCGCCGGCGTCGGCGATCATCTGCAGTTCCTCGTCGTGCAGGCGGTTGCAGTGCACGAACGTCATGTCGTCGCCGAGCAGGCCGGCTGCGTGGTACTGGGCGACGGCGTGGTGATGGGCGTTGCGGGCGTAGGCGCCGACATGCACGGTGGTGCGGATGCCGAGTTCGCGGGCGAGCCGCAGGTCGTCGAAAGCGACGTCGGGGGCGGCCTCCTCCGGACCTCGCGCGGCCATGGCCAAGGTGAGGAGCTGGTCGTCCGAGGAGAAGTACCGGTCCTTCACCCGCCTGAGGTCCTGGGGGTGGCCCAGCTTGCTCTCGGTCCGCCAGCTGTCGTCGACGACCAGGGGCCAGCCGTGCGCGAACACCCCGCGGATTCCCGCAGCGCGCAGTCCTTCGACCGCGGCGTCGGAGTGCTCCGGCGTGTTCTGGATGTGGGACCAGTCCACCAGGGTGGTGGTTCCGGCGCTCAGCGCGCCCACGGCGCCGAGCAGGTTGCCGACCCGGACGTCGTCGGCCTCGTAGGACGGGCCGATGCGGCCGAGCACCTCGGCGAAGTACTGCATCGGGTCGAGGTCGGCGTAGGTGTGGCGCATGGCGCTCTGCCAGGTGTGCCGGTGCGTGTCGACGAAGCCCGGCGCCACAAGGAAGTCCGTACCGTCGATCACCCGCACCTGCGGGCCGGTGACCGCTTCATCCGAGGGCTCCCGGCCGGGGGAGGGCGACGGCAGTACGTCCACGATGTGCTCGCCGTCGACCAGGACGTCGCCGCGGTCCAGGTCTCCCAGGACGGGGTCCATGGTGACCACCCGGGCGTTGCGGATCAGGATGCGGTTGCTCATCGGGCCATCTCCAGGTAGTGCTCGACCGCTTGGCGGGCCGGTGCGGTGTCCTGCCCGGCAGTGGTGTCGGCCCAGGCCACGTATCCGTCCGGGCGTACCAGCAGGGCGGTGACGCCGGCCAGATCGGGCGGGCACAGCGTCGGCACGCCGCTGACGGTCCGGACGGGCGCCGTGGAGTACTTCACGTCCGTGAAGCGGGTTCCGCCCGTGCAGTCGATCAGCAGGAAGTCCATGCCACGCAGCAGTTCGCCCAGGCGGGTCAGTCCGTCACGGGTGTGCAGTTCCATGTCGGGCACCCGGTGTCCGACGAGCGGATGGCTGCCCTCGGGCGCCGCGTAACGGGTGGTCAGGCCGTTGAGCTCCAGGCCGAGCCAGCGGTTGACCTCCGGCATCGGCATCAGTTTCTCCTGGAACATCCGCCGGAAGGTGACAGCGCCCGGAGTGAAGTCGAACTGGATGGAACACTGGGCGTCGACACTGCGCAGGAGTGCCTCCGTCACCGGACGGCGCTCGGACTCGTAGGTGTCCAGCAGTGCGGGTGCCGCGTGGCCGTTGACGACCGCCGCGAGCTTCCAGCCGAGGTTGAAGGCGTCCTGGATGCAGAAGTTCATGCCGACACCGCTGGCCGGGTAGTGGATGCGGGTGCTTTCGCCGACGAGCAGGACGCGGTCCTGCGCGAAGCGGGTCGCGAGCCGCATCGCGTCGGTGTAGCGCGAGGCCCAGCGGGTCTCGCCGAAGTCGAGGTCCATGTCGAGGATCTCTTCCAGGACACGGTGCAGTTCGGCGTCGTCGACGGGCTCGGACTTGTCCACGCACATCGAGTCGACGTGCACGATGTTGAATCGCAGGACGGGGTCGTCACCGCTGCCGAACGGGAAGGCGTTGACCCAGCCGCGATGGTTGTCGGTCATCTTGCGTACCTCGGGCCAGGGTGCGGCCATGGCGATGTCCGCGACGATCCCGGTGAACGTGGCGTCGTGGCCGACGAAGTCGATGTCCGACAGGCGGCGTACGGCGCTGCGTCCGCCGTCGGCACCGACGACATACCGCGCGCTGAGAGTCTGTGTCCCGCCGTCCGCCGTCGTCGCCTGCAGGCGCACGCCGTCGGCGTCCTGTTCGAGTCCGTCCACCGTGGCGCCGCGCACGAACCGCACGCCGAGCGAGACGCAGTCCGCGGTGAGGATCTCCTCGGTGGTGCTCTGCGGCAGGATCAGCCGGTGCGGGAAGCGGGTGTCGAGGTGCCGCCACCGCACCGGCTGCATGCCGCCCCAGATGTGTACCGGCACGAACGGGTTCTCGCGGATCAGACGGGCCCTGTCGACGAACTGTTCCACCAGGCCGCGGGCGTCGAGAAGTTCCAGGACGCGCGGCAGGATGGTGCCGGCCCGCGACTGCACCCCCTCGCTACGGCGTTCCACCAGGCAGACACGGACGCCCGCGCGGGCGAGTTCACCGGCGACGGTGAGGCCGGACGGCCCGCCGCCGACGACGACAACCTCGGCCTCGATGTGGTCTTCGGTCATGGGAGTACCTCTCAGGAACGGGTCCGCGCGCCGGTGTGGGCGTTGCAGCGGTGGACGAAAGCGGTGACTTCGCGGATGACGTCGGAGGTGGCGAACACGGGGTCCTCGTGGTTCGCCCCCGGCAGCAGCTTCACGTCGACCTCTTCCCGCGTACCGGCAGCCACGAGCGACTCGGCGAAACGGAGACTGTGGGCGTGGCTGACGATCGCGTCGCCGGTGCCGTGCAACAGCAGTGCTGCCGGCGCACCGGCATGGGCCTGTGTCACAGGGCTGATCCGGCCTAGCACATCGTCGGTCAGGGCATCGCGGGGAGTGCCCGCGAGGAGGGCGAGCCTGCCCTTGGGGTCGAGGTCCTCGAAGCCCGGCGGCGGACTCGCCAGCCGTACGACGTCCGGCACCGCCAGCCCGGGGGCCGGCCGCAGGGCCGACGCGGCGGAGGTCAGGTCGTACCTGCCGAACATGCCGACGAAACCCGCCACCCGGTCCGGGAAGGCCAGCGCCGCCAGGGCGGCCAGGTGGGCTCCCGCGGAGGCCCCCATCAGCACGGTTCCCGGTGCGGCGATCCCGTACTCGTGCCGGTGCTCCTCAAGCCACCCCAGCGCGGCCACGATGTCGTCCCGCTGGCGGGGGTAGGCGCCGTGGTCGACGGTGCGGTAGTCGATGCTGGCGACCGCCACACCCGCGCCGGCCAGGGCGGTGAACCGTTCGGAGAACTCGGTTCGGTCGCCCATCAGCCAGGCGCCGCCGTGCAGGTAGACAACGGCGCCGTCGGCCGGTGACCGGGCGGGGCGATAGAGATCCAGGTGCAGGGCCACTCCGTCCACCTGCCGGTAGACCAGGTCCCGGGTCTCCACCACATCGTGGACGGCTTGCATGTATCTCCTCAGGTGTCCGGCCGCCGACAGTCGCGTGAGGACCGCCGGACTGGCTCCGAAGCATCATGAAACAATCGACATTAGATAGTCAATAAAAGATTCTAAAGTATTTGGAACGCCACGGGAACGTCACAGGAACGCCGCCGGGTCGACCGTCCGGTACGCGACGGCCCCACTGCTCGCGGACCTTGCCGGGGATGCCGGGGAGAGGGGGCCGGGTCGCCTCGGCGTGGATCAAGGAAACCTGATGCCATTTTCTAAAGTTGGCGGTGTGTTGATAGCGTTGACGTTGTGGCGAAGACTGGATCCGGCGGTACCAAGGTCGACATGGCGTACGCGACCCTGCAGTCCGACATCCTCAGCGGCCGGCTCCGGCCCGGTGACCGGCTGAAGTTCCCCCCGCTGTGCGAGCGCTTCGGCCTGAGTCCCAGCGTGGTCCGCGAGGCGCTGAACCGGCTCGCCGACCAAGGCCTCGTCCGCATGCAGCCGCACGTGGGTTTCCAGGTCACCCCGCTGTCGGTGGGGGACCTGAAGGAACTGGTGCAGGCCCGCGTGCACGTGGAGACAGAGGTCTTCCGGCTCGCGGTAGAGCACGGCGACCTGCAGTGGGAGACCTCCATCGTCGCGGCCCACCACATGCTCGCGCGCATACCGGAGAAGGACCTCGCCGACCCGGCCCGCACCAACCCGGCCTGGGACGAGGCGCACGCGGCGTTCCACCGCACCCTCCTGCTGGGCTGCCCCAACGGCAGGTTGCTCGACCTGGCGCTCCGGCTGCGTCAGGAGTTCAAGCTGTACCGCCACTGGTCGGACGCGCTGAAGGACGCCGTCGACCGCGACGCCGCCAGTGAGCACCGCCTGCTGGCCGACGCCGCCGTCACCCGGGACAGTGGGCTGGCGCTCGAGAGGCTGACGGCCCACATCGTGAACCCGGCCGACCGGCTGCTCAGGATGGCTGCCGCGGGCGAACTCCCTGTCGCCACGCCCGCAGGCCGGAGCACTCACACCTCGATCTGACGCGCCATCCTGTGCCACCGACTCCGGGTAGACGGATGCCCGCAGGAACTTTCTAAAGTTATTGACATTTACTAGTCTGTAACTCATTGTCGTCGTGACCAGGCCGAATCGGTGTAAGCAGGGTCACGTCGGCCCCATACCGCCGCCTCGTACCCTTCCCCGGCATGCACTGGGCCCCTGGCATCCAACTCCCTCCCCTTCCGAAGCCGCGGACGCCGGTTTCGCAGACCAGGAGACCTCCATGGCAACGACGCCATCCACGCCCCCCGCTCACCCGTCAGCCCAGCCGCAGACGTCGGGGACCTCCTCCGCCGCCATCGCGGCCCGGATCGACCGCGTGCCGACCGGGCGCTTCCACGTCAAGCTCACCTCCGCCGTCGGAGGGGGCACCTTCTTCGACGGATTCGACGCCATCAGCCTCGCCGTCGTCCTGCCGTTGGTCGTGGCCACCTTCCACATCGGCTTCGGGGAGGCCGGGCACATCATCAGTGCCGGCTACCTCGGGCAGTTCATCGGCGCCCTGCTGATCGGCGCCCTCAGCGACCGCATCGGCCGGCGCAAGACCTTCATCGCCAGCATCTTCTTCTTCGGCCTGCTCGCCATCGGCTGCGCGGTCGCGTGGAGCGCCGAAAGCCTGATGGGCTTCCGGCTCCTGCAGGGTCTCGGCCTCGGTGCGGAGGTCCCCATCGCCACGACGCTCGTGAACGAGTACCTCGGCAGGCGCAGCCGGGGCCGGGTGTCGGTGCTCTACCAGTCGCTGTTCACCTGGGGACTGTTCTTCGCTCCGCTGACCGGGCTCATCCTCACCTCGGTGGCCGGCCCGGAGAACGTCTGGCGCATCCTCCTCGCTCTGGGCGCGCTGCCCCTGGTCGTCGCGGTGGTGGCATGCTTCGCCCTCCCCGAGTCCGCCCGCTGGCTCGCCGAGCAGGGACGCGGCGCAGAGGCCGACGCCCTGGTCCGGCGTATGGAGCAGGAAGCTGTCGCGGCCGGGCACGACCTGGAGGACCCCGCCCCGGCCACCGTCATGCCGCGCCCGGCGCGGACAGGGCTCAAAGACCTGATCGGCAGCGGCTACGCAGCACGCACCGCCATGCTCGCCGGCCTGTGGTTCTGCACCTTCTTCGTGACGTATGGGTTCACTACCTGGCTGCCCAGCATGTACGTCTCCGTAGGAGGCCTGGCCCCCTCGAAGTCTCTGACCCTGACGGCCGTCCTCGGCGCGGTGCAGGTGGCGATGGCCTACGTCGTATCAGGCTTCGTCGACAGGCTCGGCCGCATACGCACGTTTCTCATCGGCTTCGCGGTGGCCGCCGCGGGCGCCGGCTTCGGGGCCGTCAACCTCTCTCTGCTGCACAACACCGACTGGCCGATCCTGTTCGCGACCGGCGTCGTGATGACCATCGGCATCATGCTGCCCACCATCACCCTGTACCTGTACACCACTGAGCTCTATCCCACCCGCATCCGCGGATTCGCCAGTTCCACCGCGAGCAGCTTCAGCCGTGTCGCCAGCATCGTCTCGCCGTTCGTCTTCGGCTTCCTGCTGTCGGGCCACGGCGGTGCGGGAATGGTGTTCACCGTGCTCGCGGTCGCCGCCGTCCTCGGCTTCCTCATCATGGCCAAATGGGGTGTCGAAACCCGCATGAGAGCTCTTGAGGACATTTAGGTCCGAGAGGCCGCAGTCACCGTCGGGCGCCGTCGCCGCCGACACGCAGCTGGCGGCGGCGACGGCTCCGCAGCGCTCCCTGTGCGGAACACCTGCGGTAACAGGCCGACTTGGTCACGAGTCATTCAGTTGGTGGCCCACTCGAATCACGGCCCACCCGAGATCGGTCGACGTGTGGTTTCTCCACCACGGCCGATCGGCCCACTGCGCGAGCCGACGCCCACTGTGCAGGCGGACGGCCGGAGGTGCTCCGAAAGCGTCCTGAAGGCGTTGCAGAACGATTCCGGAGCCGCAGCCGGGCCCGAACCGCTGGGGGCCGCCGAGTCTCAGCTCCCGCGTCCGCCGGCGGTACGGGCCGTCGTGGCGACGTCGGTCACTGCCCCCGGCGCTTGACGAGGAAGCTGCTGGTGAAGGTCATCACCGTTTCGTCGCGCTGGTTGACGGTCCGGTAGGCGAACGACCACACACCCCGCCCCGGTTTGGACGACGGCCGTGCCACCACGAGTTCGGCGACCGGCCTGATGGTGTCCCCGATACGGACCGGAGCCGTGGCCCGGACCTCGTCCAGGCCGAGCCATGCCAGCACGTTCCCGAACCACCCGGTCTGGGTCAGCAGCCCGAGGGAGAGCGAGAGCGGGCCATGGCCTATGCGCCCGCCGAAAGCCGTGCTCGCGGCGTACTCCTCGTCGAGGTGCAGCGACACCCAGTCGCCGGTCAACCCCGCCCAGGTGACCAGGTGGGTGTCGGTGATGGTCACACCGGGACCCCGGAGGACGTCGCCGAGGTCAAGATCCTCCCAGTAGTGATCGGACTGCCCTGTCACGGTGAACAGGGACGTCTCCTCCAGTGGGGTGGCCGTCATCGCCGCCCTCCTCTTCCCTCAACTTACGAGCGTTTGTTCGCTACGCTAATGTCGGCCGCGACAGCGGTCAAGCAGACGAATCCCGTTGGTGAATCGGATGTGAAACATGGCGCAAACAGTTCACGAGGAGTTGTCACGACGGCTCGCGGAGGCCCGGCTCGGGGGCTCCGAGAAGAACCGTCAGAAGGTGACCGACTCGGGGAAGCTGCTGGTACGCCAGCGACTTGAACTACTTTTCGATGAGGGCTGGTCGTTCGAGGACGGCCTGCCGGCTCGTTTCGACGAGGGCCTGCCGGGTGATGCCGTCGTCACCTGCATAGGCCGCGTGGACGGCCGGGACGTGGCCGTCATCGCCAACGACTTCACGGTCAAGGCCGGCACCTGGGGCAAGCGAACCTTCGAGAAGATCGTCCGTGCCCAGGAGATAGCGGACGAGACCGGAATCCCGCTCGTCTACCTCTTCGACTCCGCCGGCGCCCGCATCGACGAGCAGTTCGAGAGCTACGCGGGACGACGGGCTTGGGGCAACATCTTCTACAACCAGGTGCAGATCTCCGGTCGAGTGCCCCAGATCTGCGCCCTCTTCGGCCCCTCGCCGGCCGGTTCGGCCTATGTGCCCGCACTGTGCGACTACACCGTGATGGTGCGGGGACACGCCACCGCTACCTCGGTTCGCCGAGGCTGGCCGAGATGGTCACCGGCGAGCAGGTCACCCTGGAGGAGATGGGCGGCGCGGAGATGCACTGCCGCACCTCCGGCCTGGGCGACTGCCTGGTTGAGGACGACGAGGAGGCCATCGCCGCGATCCGCGTCTGGCTGTCCTACCTCCCGTCGCGGTGGGAGGCCGAACCGCCGGTCGCGGAGCCCGCGGATCCCGGCTCGGAACGCACGGTGGAGGAGGTGGTGCCGGTCCGGGAGTCCGAGGTCTACGACGTCCACGAGCTGATCGACGCCCTCGTCGACGAGGACAGCTTCTTCCCGTGCAAGGAACTCTTCGCCCCCGAGATGGTCACGGGTTTCGCCCGTCTGAACGGGCAGAGCGTCGGTCTGGTCGCCAACCAGCCGATGCAGCGCGGCGGCGTCATCTTCCCCGACTCCTCCGACAAGGCGGCCCGCTTCATCTGGATCTGCAACGCCTTCAACATCCCGCTGGTCTTCCTGGTGGACATCGCCGGTTACATGATCGGCTCCGAGGTGGAGCGCCAGGGCATCATCCGGCACGGGGCGAAGATGCTTCGGTCGCGGAGAGTCGCGTACCCCGTATCGCCGTGCTGATCCGCAAGGCCTACGGAGGTGGCTACCTGGCCATGTCGGGAGCCCCGATGAAGCCCGACGCGGTGATCGCCCTACCGACCGCCAAGCCGGCCCTCATGGGTCCGGACGCCGCCGTCAACGGCATCCTTCTCTGCACCAAGCCGAACGGCACGCTTGCTGTCGGTGGTGCGAGGTGAGTACCGGAACGGCTATCGAGTGGACCGAGGTCACCTGGAATCCGGCGACCGGGTGCGATCGCATCTCGCCGGGCTGCGATCACTGCTATGCGCTGACCCTTGCGAAGCGGCTGAAGGCAATGGGGCAGGCAAAATACCAGCGCGACGGTGATCCGCGGACCAGCGGCCCTGGGTTCGGGGTCACGGTGCACGAGGACGCCTTGTTCGAGCCGCTGCGGTGGCGTCGGCCGCGCAAGGTGTTCGTGAACTCCATGAGCGACATCGGCCACGCTCGTGTCCCTGCCGAGTTCGTGGCCAGGACCTTCGCGACGATGGCGCTGGCGCCGCAGCACCAGTTCCAGGTACTCAGCAAGAGGCCCCGGCGTCTGCGTCGCCTGCTGGAATCGCAGAGGTTCACGGACGCGGTCTGGACCGAGATGCAGCGGTTGTCAGAGGACGATGCTGTTCCGCTGGCCAGGCCCGTACGCGAGAACGTGCGCAAGCGTGTGGCCAACTGGAGCGCCTTGAGTTCGTGGCCGCTGCCCAACGTCCGGATCGGCACGTCGATCGAGTCGGATGAGTGCTGCTGGCGGGCTGATGAGCTGCGGGGTACCCCTGCGGCTGTCCGGTTCCTGTCCCTGGAGCCGCTGCTTGGGCCAGTGCCGTCGCTGGAGCTGTCACGGATCGACTGGGTGATCGTCGGCGGCGAGAGCGGCCCGGCTCACCGAGCGCTGGACTTGGCCTGGGTTCGCGACATTCGAGACCAGCGTGTCGATCTTCGGGTGGCACTGTTCTTCAAGCAGGTGGGTGGGCTGACCCCGAAGGCCGGCGGCCGCCTGCTCGATGGCCGGACCTGGGATGAGTATCCCGACACAGCGGACGTGGTGGGGGGTGTGACCTACATGTGCGTCCAAGAGTCCCTGGGGGGTGAGACCCCGGCCAGGAAGACGTCGGCCGAGTTCGGCGCAGAACCCCGGTAGCGGTGCCGGACGAGGAGACCACGGCCGACCGGATCAGCACGTCGCCCCTGTCGGCGACAGTGCTCGCAGTGGTCGGCTGTGGCACTACCGCGGGTAGTGACTGGCCGCTGCTCCCAGGACGTTCAGCAGGGCCAGTGCCTCGGCGCCGGGGGATCCCGGCGGTGCGGTGAAGAGCACGAGGTACTGGTCGCGGTCGGTGAGGGTGAGGGTGTCGCAGTCGACGGTGACCTCGCCGACGGTCGGGTGGCGGAAGGTCTTCGTGAGCATCGGCGCGGCCTGTACGTCGTGCCGTTCCCAGAGCCGGGCGAAGTCGGTGCTGGCGTCGCGGAGTTCGTCGACGAGGCCGGTCACCGTGGGATCGGTGGGGTAGCGGGCGACGGTGGCGTGAAGCTGCATCACGACGCTCAGGCGGAAATCGGCGGCGTCGGAGATCCCGTACAGCGTCGCATCGGTGCTCTGCGGCCCGGGGAAGGCCCGGCGTGCGAGGTTGCGGTCTTTGGGGGTGAGCGGGGCGAAGTCCTCCATGAGCGCGGCCGCGAGGTCGTTCCAGGCGAGGACCTCGCATGCGGCGGACATCACGAAGCCGGCCGTCTGAGGCAGCCGCTCCAAGAGCGCGAGGACGCTGGGGCGGACGTCGCGCCGGTGCAGTCCGGTGCGGTTCGGCGCGGTGCCCGCGAGGACGTGGAGATGGTCGGACTCGGCGTCGGTGAGCCGCAGCGCGCCGACGATGGCGGCCAGGACGTCGCCCGAGGGGCGTGGCGCCCTGCCCTGCTCGAGGCGGATGTAGTACTCGGTGGAGATGTGCGCGAGGACCGCCACTTCCTCGCGGCGCAGACCTGGTGTGCGGCGTCGGGGGCCGGAGGGGAAACCGACGTCCTGCGGGCGCAGCCGCTCGCGGCGGCTGCGGAGGAACGCGCCGAGTTCCTGTTTGTCCATACGCCCAGTGTGCGCGCGGCGCGGCGGCGGATCCTGGTACAGCCTGTGCCTGTATCCGGTCCGGGGCCGGCCTGAGGCTGGGTGTCATGACGAACAACACGCACACCACCGACAGCGCACCCATCGGCCTGCTCACCGGCAAGGTCCTGTTCATCACCGGCGCCAGCCGAGGCATCGGGGCGGCCGCGGCCCGGCTCTTCGCCGCCGAGGGCGCCGCCGTCGTGCTCGCCGCCCGCAGCACCGACGCCCTCGAGCGCATCGTGAAGGAGATCCGCGCCGACGGCCACGTCGCCGACGCCGTCACCCTGGACCTCGCCGACCCCGCGAGCATCCGCGCCGCCGTCGACCGCGTCGAGGAACTGCACGGACGGCTCGACGGCGCCTTCAACAACGGCGCGGTCGTCCAGCAGCAGCCCGGCCCGCTCGACACCACGAGCGACGCGGACATCGACGCGCAGTTCGCGGTGAACTTCCGCTCGCACTGGACCGCCATGAACGCCGAGGCCGCCCTCATGCGGCAGAACGGCGGCGGGGCGATCGTCAACACCTCCAGCATCGGCAGCCGCCGCGCGGTACCGCCCCTGCCCGCCTACGGCGCCATGAAGCGCGCGCTCAACAGCCTCACCGAGACCGCTGCGGTGACCTGGGCCCCGGAGGGCATCCGGGTGAACGGCATCACTCCCGGCGGCACGGCCACGGAGATGATGGAGGAGTGGGAGGCGGCGACTCCCGGCATCATCGAGGCCAGTACCGCGGGGACACCGCTCGGCCGCATGGGCCGGCCCCGCGAGGTCGCCGAGGCCGCCGCGTGGCTGCTCAGCGACCGCGCCTCGTTCGTGACCGGCGCGATCGTCCCGGTCGACGGCGGCGCCGGCGCCTGAAAACGAGCGGCCCGGACCCCGGGCCGCTCCCTCACCGGCACACACCTGAACGGCGGCAGTACTGCGATCACCGGCGATGCATCCGGTATCGGTCCCGGACCCGCACGAAAGCCGCGGGACACCGAAAAGAGAGGAACAAAGGGGAATCAGTCATGACGGATCTCACTGGCAAGGCAGCCGTCGTAACCGGCGCCAGCCGGGGTATCGGGCAGGCGGTCGCGATCCGCCTGGGCCGGCTCGGCGCAAGAGTCGTGGTCAACTATGCGCAGGGCGCAGCAGGCGCCGCCGCAACGGTCGCTGCGATCGAAGACGCGGGTTCGCAGGCCATCGCCGTCCAAGCGGACGTGTCGAAGCCGGACGAGATCGAGGCTCTCCTCGACACGGCGCGCAGCCGGTTCGGCCAGCTTGACATCGTCGTGGCGAACGCCGGCCTCGACGAGGGCCTCGGCCCGGTGCTGGACGTCACGGAAGCCGAATACGACCGCATGTTCAACGTCAATGCCAAAGGCGCGTTCTTCACGCTGCAGAAGGCAGGAGGCATGGTCGACAGCGGCGGCTCGATCGTCTACATCGGCTCCAGTTCCACCCTCCGCCCGACGGCCGGCTTCGGCCTCTACACGTCGAGCAAGCTGCCTGCGAGCTTCCTGGTCGGAGTGCTCGCCCAGGAAATCGGCGAACGAGGAGTCACGGTCAACGCAGTCGTTCCGACCGCGACAGACGGCGCAGGCTACTTCACCGAAAGCAAGGCCGACGACCCGCTCCGCCAGCTCGTGCAGAACGCCAGCCCTCTCGGCTCGCGCATGGGAACGGTCGACGACGTCGCGGACGCAGTCGAGTTCTTCACCGGCGAGCTGTCCCGCTGGATCAGCGGACAGCAGCTGCTCGTCAGCGGCGGCGCGCTGAGCTGATGATGCGCCAGGCCATTCCTGGGAGTCATCTGACTGACGCCATAGGTTCGCTGACTGGTCACTGCAGCCACGCCAGTCGTCACGGGTCCGGCCCGCCCACAGATCGTTGTGCTCGATCAGCGTCCAGGCCGGGGCCGTGCGGGCATGCCCAGGTCCGCACTGGCTGTCGCGGCGGCCCGGTGGGCCTGGGCGCGCTTGCTGACCAGGAACCTCAGGGTGAGTTCGAGTCCTTCGACCTCACCGCGCCAGCCTTCGTCGATCGCGCGTTGACGGCGGGCCAGCAGATCGGCCTCCAGCTCATCGAGCCGGGGCAGCATCTTCGGGTTGATCGACAGCATCGGGCATCGGATGCAGGCGTGCTCATGCGCACAGGGTGTGCCGTAAGGGCGTCCGCAGGAGCCGAGTTCGACCTTGCGCTTGTCGAAGTGCTCCTGGAAGTCACTCCATTCCTCGTCAGTGGGCCGGCGGTACTCCGTCGGGGGCCGCTTGGCCCGGCGGCGGTCGAGGAATTCGGTGTAGTGGGCGATGACGTCCTCGTCGAAGACGGCTAATGGTGGAGTCGGGTATTGGAACTGTCCGAATGCCTAAGCCATTGCGGACCCATGAGGTGAACTCGTCGGCGAGGCCGGGCGGGTTGGCGGCCTCGGTCTGCCGAGCGATCGCCTCGTAGTACTCCAGCTCATGGACGATCACCGGCACGGTTCGGCCGACAGATCTCTCGATGACGCCGGTCGTATGGAGGGTTCGGGCGAGCTGGCAGCAGGTCTGGTTGAAACGGTCCTCGATCTGCGCGGCGAGTGGCCCGATGACTGAATCCCAGTCGGCGAGGTCGGTCGGCTCCTCGTACCAAAATCCAAGTTCGGTGATCCATCCCTGGCGAGCGATGGCGCCGCCGGGGTCGCTGTTCGGGTCGCCGACCACAGTCAGCTCGTTCTGGATCCAGAAGGCGTAGTTCCAGCGGGCTTCTGCTTGGTCAGAGGCGTCCTGGATGCTGCGTCGAGCCTGAGCTTCAGTGTTGTAGCCGACCGTCAGGGTCGGCTGACGAGGGTCGTCGTCCTCGTTGTCGATGAGGAAGGAGAAAGCGTAGATGTCGCCGGCATCGGCGGCCGGGATGGATGCGAGGGCCCTTTCAACGAGGTGCTGAAGGTGATCGTTGAACGTCATGGTCGGCGGGGTCCTGTCGCTTGGGGTCATGAGTCCCACTGGTCGAAGTACTCGATGTGGATCTCGCGCGCGTCGCCGAGAATGCCGTCGTTGGAGTGGAGTTCGGTGCAGAAGTGCGGATAGCTCGGATGGACGGGGACGTATCCGGGGCCGTTCCGGGCGACGTCGAGGAAGTGCCGGGCGGTGTCCCTGAACACCTTCGCGCTGCCGGTCATGAACAGGGTCTCGGCGTGGAGATGCTGGTGAAACAGATCCCGGTTCTCCCGGTAGTGCCGTGCCTCGTGGTCAATCACGGCTTCGCCGGTGTGTCCTGGGCCGGGCAGCGTCACCGTCTGCGGACGCCCTGGGCCGAGTCGCCCGCGCACTTCCTTCCAGCGTGAGGGCGCGAACTGGAGCGAGTGGTGCAGCAGCACGAGATCAAGCTGTCGCGTGCCCTCTTCTGGCAGCTCGCGGGAGGGGCCACGGTTCCCACGCATCGGCAGGTGGACCAATGAGCGCGGTGAAGAGGCGGCAAGCGTCCATAGCCCGCCGATTCGCTGCGCGGCATCCTGATCGAGGTAGGCGTCCAGGTGCCGATCGTGGTCGATGAGCACTGCGTGGACCAGAGGCCGGGCTGGTCGGATGACCTTGAACTCCATGGATCCGAGCCGTGCTTGGTGGATGGTGATCGGTAGCTTCATTGGTTCTCCGGGACACGACGGCTGACGTCGGCGGCGTAGGCGGCCCAGTCCCCGGCGGATGCCTTCTGCCATTGGACGGCGACTTGGATGTGGATGCCGAGCATCTGGGCGAGGATGGCGGCGGGCAGTTCGGCGGCGAGGGTGAACAGGGCTGTTGAGCGGTCCTGTTGGGGCCGAATGCCGATCTTGTGCACGTGGGACCGCGGACCCTGCCCCGTTCGGGACACGTCATCGTGGTCGGCATGGGGCAGGTGGGCATGCGCCTGTGTGTCGAGCTGAGGAGCCTTGGGGTACCAGTCGTCGGCGTCGAACGTGACCCGCAGGCATCGACCGCGCGGCTCGCCCGCAACACGGGGGTTCCCGTCATGACGGGCAACGGCGGCGACCGACACGTGCTCGAGCGACTCCGTCTGCGCAGTGCCCGAGCCCTGGCCGCGGTCGGTTCGGACGACCTCGACAACATCGCCGTCGCGATCGCCGCGCACGGGGTCGCGGCCGACACGCGCGTGCTCATCAGGGCGGGCGAGCACGAGGCCATCGCCGAAACGCGTTCCCTGCTGCCCATGGGAACCATCAGGGACGTAACCGGCATGGCGGCCGGCTACGTCGTCGCCCGCCTCCTGGGGCAGCCGGTGGCAGGTGTGGTCGCCCACCAGGACGGTGTCTTCCTTCAGAACCCCGATGACACCTTCAGTCGCAGTGTGCTGTCGGCTCAGGCCCGCTGCGAGCATCTGTCCGGGAACCCGTCGGAGGCGGTGCCGACGATCCCGAAGATAATCAGCTGGAAAGACTAGAACGATTTAGCATTCTCTGTGTAACCTGACTGCCTAATCGATTTAGCATTCCTTTCCCGCGGCGGGACGCGGGATCAAGGGGGTTGCCACCGATGCCAACCATGCAAGACGTCGCCGTCAGGCGGCCGAGAACACCTGTGGAACTCGAAGGGCTGCCCCGGCCCGGCCGATGCCTGGTCATGGGGATCCTCAACGTCACGCCCGACTCGTTCTCCGACGGGGGCCTGTACGCGGACATCCGGTGCGCCATCGACCGGGGGCTGGGGCTTGCCGCTCAGGGCGCGGACATCGTGGACGTGGGCGGCGAGTCCACCCGACCCGGGGCGCAGCCCGTGGGTCTGGAGGAAGAACTGGCCCGGACCGTCCCGGTGGTCCGTGAACTTGCCCAGGCTGGCGTGTGCACGAGTATCGACACGATGCACGCTCCTGTGGCCCGGGCCGCCGTCGAGGCGGGTGCTCGTCTGGTCAACGACGTGAGCGGCGGCCTGGCCGACCCGGCCATGGCGGCGACCGTTGCCGCGGCCGGCGTTCCGTACGTCGCCATGCACTGGCGTGCACCGAGCCGTGAGATGGACCGCCACGCGGAGTACGGCGATGTCGTCGCCGACGTCATCGCCGAACTCGGCCGACGCCTCTGGCGGTTGGCGGAAGGGGGAGTCGACCTGGCCCGTGTCGTCCTCGATCCGGGAATCGGTTTCTCCAAGCGGCCCGAGCACGACTGGGCGCTGTTGGCCCGGCTGGGATCCCTCCAGCAACTGGGGCACCCGCTGCTCGTCGGCGCGTCGAGGAAGCGCTTCATCGGTGCGGCCCTCGCGGCCGGAGGTGCCGGTGAGGTGCCGCCCGCAGCGCGGGACGTCGCCTCGGCGGCGGTCTCCGCGCTTGCCGCCGCGGAGGGCGCGTTCTGCGTGCGCGTCCACGATGTCCGCGCCGGCCTCGACGCGGTGCGCATGGCGGCCGCGTACCGCGCACACCTCGACCGAGAACCGTAGGAAACCCGCCAACCGGCACTCGCCTTGAGTGAGACCACTCTGCTAGCTTCCGCTGGATCGTTTTAGTGATGCGAACCCCCGGCTGGTCGATCCAGGGAGTTCTTGCCGATTAACTAGATCGATTTAGCCCACATGAGACAGATCGCTGAGAGTCGCTACGAGCAAGGAGCCACTATGGCAATCCCCACCCTCCAGGACGGCATCGACAAGGCCGGTTCGCCGATGAAGCTGCTGTGGCAGCCGAATGCCGAGCCGTGGACCCCCGAGGTCGTCGAGCGCGAGTACTCCGGCTGGCGTCAGGAGCAGGCCGCCTGGCACGAGGGCGTGGCACTCCTCAACCTCTCGCACCACATGTACGACATGTGGATCGAGGGCCCCGACGCCACCCGCGTGCTGGCCGACCACGGCGTCAACAACTTCGAGAAGTTCGCGATCGGACAGGCCAAGCAGTACGTGCCGGTCACCCGCAACGGCCACATCGTCACCGACGGGATACTTGCCCGGGAGGGCGAGAACAAGTACCTCCTCAGCGGGATCCCGGCCGCGCAGCACTGGGTGCAGTACCACGCCGAGAAGGGCGGCTACGACGTCGGCTTCGTCACCGACGCGTCCTCTGCCTTCCGCCCGGGCGGTGGTGACCCGAAGCTGTTCCGGTACCAGATCCAGGGACCGCTGGCGACGGAACTCGTCGAGCGGGCCTTCGGCGGGCCGCTGCCGGAGACGAAGTTCTTCCACTCCACCGCGGTCTCCCTCGACGGCCGCCACATCCGCGCCCTGCGTCACGGTATGGCCGGCCAGGCCGGTTTCGAGTTCATCGGCCCGTGGGAGCACGCCGCATACGTCCACGAGGCGTTCCTCAAGGCGGGCGAGCCGCTCGGCCTCGTCCAGGTCGGCGCACTCGCGTACGCGACGCCGAGTGTGGAGAGCGGTTGGATCCCCTCGCCGGTGCCCGGCATCTACACCGACCCGGAGCTGCTGGAATACCGCACATACCTGCCCGTCTTCGGCGTCGAGGGCAAGCGTCCGCTGAACGGCAGCTACTTCTCCGAGAACATCGAGGACTACTACGTCTCCCCGTACGAACTGGGCTACGGGAAGGTGATCCACTTCGGTCACGACTTCGTGGGCCGCGACGCTCTGGTGAAGGCCAAGGACGAACCGCTCCGCACCAAGGTCACCCTCGTCCTCGACCCGGACGACGTCCGCACCGTCATGGGTCAGGGCGAGGACCCCGGCTTCGTCCTCTCCTACGCCCGTCACCGCGTGGAGAGCGCCTCCGGTCTGGTCGGCGTGACGATGCAGAGCGCGTCGATCGACCCGGTCGGGGCGGTGCTGACGCAGACCCTGATCGACTCCGAACACGCCGCGCCGGGCACCGAGGTGACGGTGGTCTGGGGCGAGCACCCCGGTTCCGGCACCGACCCCGAGGCCGACCTCGGCTTCCCCCGCATCCGTGCCACCGTCCAGCCCTCCCCGTTCAACCAGCACGCGCGCACCCTCTACCGCCGCAACCGCTGACCTCAGCCGACTGCGCGGCACCGCTGCGGCCCGGCCCGCCTTTTGATGCGACGTCAGGTCGCCGGGCCGCCTCGGCGGTGTCGTGGGCGCCCGCCCCAGGACTCGGGTCGCCGCAGACGAGAAAGCGAGACGAAAGACGATGAATCCCGCGAGCACGGTACGAACAGCGGTCAGTACCTCGCTGCTTGAGGACTTCTCCCTGGAGATGACGGGGAAGGACGTCCCCAAACTGGAGGAGGCCCGCGACAGCATTCCTCAGGGCACCCGGATCAATGTCACCTTCCTCGGCAACGAGAACCTGCAGATGCGGTTGGAGGCAGCCCGGGCGGTCAAGCGGCTCGGTTTCGTTCCGGTGCCTCACATATCGGCCCGACGCCTCGGGTCGCGCGCCGACTTCGAGCAGTTCCTGGCCGGCCTGCGCGACGACGGCACAGTCGACAACGTGTTCGTCGTCGGGGGGGATCCGGCGGATCCCGAGGGCCCCTACGCCGATTCGCTGTCCCTGATCGAGACGGGACTGCTGCAGGAGTACGGAGTCCGCCACGTCAGTATCAGCGGATATCCGGAAGGGCATCCCTCGATCGATGGCGGTGTGCTCTGGTCCGCGCTGCGGGACAAGCACGCTTCGCTCGCCGCCCAGCCCCTGGAGGGCGGCATCATCACGCAGTTCGGGTTCGACGTCGACCCGGTGCTCGCCTGGGTGGAACAGGTCCGTGGGCGGGGTGTCGGGCTCCCCATCAGGATCGGAGTGCCCGGGCCCGCCGGCGTGCGTCGGCTCATGTCGTACGCCGCCCGCTTCGGCGTCGCAACCAGCGCCTCTGTCGTCAAGAAATACGGGTTCTCCCTGAGCAACCTCATGGGCACCGCAGGACCCGATCGCTTTCTGCGTGACCTCGCCGCGGCTCACGATCCCGCCCGCCACGGCGAGTTGAAGATCCACTTCTATACGTTCGGCGGGCTCAAGGCCACCTCCGACTGGGCCGCCCGTTTCCGGAAGGACAGCCTGGCATGACTCTCACGCAAGACGCTCCGGCCCGCACCGCCACGAGCAAGCGGCCCGCCCAGCAGGCTTCGCTCATCCTGCAGGGCGCCGACGCCACAGGCATCGTCGCCGCCGTGACGTCCGTCCTGAGCCGCCACGGAGCGAACATCGTCTCCCTCGACCAGTACTCCGACAACCCGCAGGGTGGCGCCTTCTTCCAGCGCACGGTCTTCGGCCTCGACGGTCTTCAGGCCGAGTTGCCCGCGCTGCGGGCCGATCTCGACGAGCACCTGGTGGACGCCTTCGGGCTGAGCTACACACTGCGCGATCTGTCGGCGCCCAAGCGCGTCGCGATCTTCGCCTCGAAGTCCGACCACTGCCTGCTTGACCTGCTCTGGCGCCACCGGCAGGGCCAACTGCCCGTCACCGTCGCCATGGTGATCTCCAATCACCCCGACGTGGCCGAGGAGGTCCGCGGCTTCGGGATTCCGTTCTTCCACGTGCCCTGCCAGGGCACGGACAAGTCCGCCGCCGAGACGGAACACCTGCGGCTGCTCAAGGGCAACGTCGACTTCGTCGTCCTGGCCCGCTACATGCAGATCCTTTCGGGGGACTTCATCGAGAACGTCGGTGTCCCGATCATCAACATCCACCACTCCTTCCTGCCCGCCTTCATCGGCGCCGGACCGTATGCCAAGGCCAAGGAGAGGGGCGTGAAACTGGTGGGAGCCACCGCCCACTACGTCACCCAGGACCTCGACGAGGGCCCGATCATCGAGCAGGACGTCGTCCGGGTCACCCACGCCCACTCGGCCACCGACCTCACCCGTCGCGGCGCCGACGTGGAACGGGCGGTGCTCTCCCGCGCCGTGCTGTGGCACGCCGAGGACCGGGTCATGCGCGACGGCAACCACACCATCGTCTTTGCCTGACGGCGAGACGGCTCATCGACCCCCACCGACAGGAAGAGCCGCCCGGTGCACGGACAGGCGGTCTTGGCGCGCACTCCAAGCGACCGAGCCGGCCGCCGCAACGGTGGCGCGCGTGTGCCACCGCGCGACGACCGGCGGCCGGCTCGGTCCAGGCGCCGTACAGCCCTGGTCACACCGACCGTACACAGCACGTCCTTGTCACCCGGGCGAATCGTTCCCCATCACAAGAAAGCGGTTCGACCATGACCACCAGGATCGACGGCACCAGCATCGCCCGACGGATCCGCTCGCAGGTCGCCCAGGAGGTCGCCGCGGCCGCGGCCACGAGTCCAGGGAGAATCCCCGGGCTGGCGACCGTCCTCGTCGGCGACGATCCGGCCAGCGCCGTGTACGTCGCCGCGAAACGGCGCGCCATCAAGGAAGCCGGCATGCGCGACTTCCACCGCCACCTGCCCCAGCACGCCACCCACGACGACGTGGCCGCCGTCATAGACGAACTGACCGCCGACCCGGAGGTCTCCGGCATCCTCCTCCAGCTTCCCTTGCCCCGGCAGCTCGACGCGGCCACGCTGATCGACCGCATCCCCGTCACCAAGGACGTCGACGGCCTCACCACCGCCAGTCTCGGCCTCCTCGCCCGCGGGGAGCGGGGGTTGCGTCCCTGCACGCCCAGCGGAGTCATCGAACTGCTCGATGCCGAAGGTGTCCCGCTCCAGGGTGCGAACGTCGCGGTGGTCGGCTGGGGCGAGCTCGTCGGCAAGCCCCTGACCCACCTGCTTCTGCGGCGCGGGGCAACGGTGTCGGTGGCCCACGAGTTCACCGTCGACCTCGCCGCGGTCACCCGTCCCGCCGACATCGTCGTGGTCGCCACCGGCGTCCGCGGGCTCATCGGCCCCGAACACGTCAGGCCCGGCGCCGTCGTGATCGACGTCGGCATCCACAGGACGCCCTTGGGCCTGGTCGGCGACGTTCGATCCGAGGAGCTCGATGGAATCGCCGGTCGCATCACCCCCGTCCCCGGCGGCGTGGGCCCCATGACCATCGCCATGCTGCTGGTCAACACGCTGCGAGCCGCCCAATGGAGTTCCGGACTCGAAGCCGTCGCGGCTTGAGAACCCGACGGAACGCGGGCTCGGCAGCGGGGAGTCGCTCTCGGCAAAGGAGGTTCGGTATGGACCAGTTCCCTCCCGTGGCACTGCTCGGCGGCCACCTCGCCACCGGTCTCGCGGACGTCACCCACGACGCCGCGGCGCTGGATTCCGAGGGCTTCTGGGCTGTGGTGGCGGACTTCGAGGGACACTTGACGTGCGCCCGCTTCCGCGACGTACGACCGGTGGACGATCGCCGCGTTCCTACGGTGCCGTGGCGCAGCCCTTGTGCCGACGCATGGACTTCCTCACTCGACCGCCTCGCCTACACGACCGGAGTGACACGGATCCGCGAGCACATCGCCGCTGGTGAGGTCTACCAGGCCAACCTCTGCCGGGTGCTGTCCGCTCCCGTCGTGCCGGAAGCCGACGTCACCGCGCTCGCCGGGCTGCTGGCGCGGCACAATCCCGCGCCGTACGCGGGCGTCATCCGCTTGCCGCGGCACGGTGTGGAGGTGGCCACCGCCTCGCCGGAGCTCTTCCTGCGGCGCATCGGAAGGGACGTGGTGTCGGGCCCCATCAAGGGAACCGGCCGCACTGAGGCGGATCTGCTGGAGAAGGACTACGCGGAGAACGTGATGATCGTCGACCTGGTCCGCAACGACCTCGGCCGTGTCTGCGTGCCCGGCTCCGTGACCGTGCCTGATCTGTGCGCTGTGGAGAAGCATCCAGGGCTCGTCCACCTGGTGTCCACGGTGCGAGGGCGACTGGGCGACGGTGTGGGCTGGTCCGAGTTGCTGGCGGCGACGTTCCCGCCCGGTTCGGTCACGGGCGCGCCCAAGGAGAGGGCCCTGGGGATCATTGAGGTGTTGGAGACCTCACCTCGTGGTCCGTACTGCGGTGGCATCGGCTGGGTCGACGCCGACCGCGGACGTGGTGAACTGGCGGTCGGCATCCGCACCTTCTGGATCGACCGTGCCGAAGGGCTCCTCAAGTTCGGCACCGGAGCGGGCATCACCTGGGGTTCGGAACCCGAGCGGGAATGGCAGGAGACCGAACTGAAGGCCCGTCGGTTGCTGGCCATAGCGAGCGGAGGCTCGGAAGGTTGGTAGATCGGGCACCGCCCTGCTGCCCCAGCAGAGCATGCGAGCTACGCACAAGTTGCGTGTCGTGAGAGGCGCGCGGGCCATAGGGGCTGCCGCGGGCCGGTTGAGTTGCATCCTCACCTGGAGAGCTGAATCGATCTAGCACGTAGAGTGAACCCGACGTGCCCCGAGGTCGGCCGCTTTCGGTGATGCCTGCTCGCGGGCCGTGCAGTGTGCAAGGCTGACGAGGGGAGTGCGTAGGCATGGGCCGTTCAGGCCGAGTGACGTTGAACGACGTGGCCAAGGCGTCCGGTGTGTCGCGGGCGACGGTGAGTTTCGTCCTGAACGACGACCCACGCCAGACCATCTCCGCCGCCACCCGCGAGCGGGTGATGGAGGCCGCCCAGGACCTCGGATACGTGCCGCACGGGATCGCCCGCGCATTGCGCGAGGGGTCTTCGCGCATCGTAGTGCTCAATGTCGACTGGGGTGTGGAGGGCAACTTCTCCCGTAGTTATGTCCGAGGCCTGGACGAGGAACTGGCCGAACACGACCACATCCTTCTCGTCCGGCACGGGCACTCGATCCCGGAGGCCACGCAGAAGGTTCTGGACACCATCGTGCCGCGGGCCGTGCTGACGCTCGGCGAGGTCTACATGCAGGGACGCGCACCGAGCGAGGAGGACTGGGAGAACGGATTCGCTGCCAACGCCGCGTTGCAGATCGGATACCTCGTCGACCGGGGGCACACCCGGATCGCCATGGCGATGCCCGACCACGATTTTCCGCTGACCGATGCCCGGCTCGGCTTCGCTCAGGAGGCCGCCCGGCGTCGGGGGCTTCCGCCCTTGGAGTGCTTCGTCGTGCCGAGGCCCCGGGAAGCCGGTGTGACCGCCATCGAGTTGTTCCTCGCGGCCCACGCCGACGTGACCGCCTTGGCGGCTTTCGACGACGACATCGCGCTGCGCAGCCTTACGGCTCTGCGGGACCTCGGGCTGCGGGTACCCGAGGAAGTGGCGGTGATCGGCTTCGACGAGACCGAGCACGGCTCGCTGACCACACCCGCTCTCACCACCGTGCACATCGACGCCGAAGTCCTGGGGCGGATCGCCGCCCGCAACGCCCTGGGCATCGACACCGGAGGGCTGGCGCCCGTGCCGGGTTGGATCGTGGCACGGGCGTCGGTGTGACCGCCTCAAGCCCATGAAAGGTTGGACCGTCCTGCCAGAGCAGCAACTCGAACGGGGACGCTCCCGTGGGCGGCCAACCAGGACGCCGCTGGAGTGGCGACTGTTGGCGTCGCCCCGCGTCGAAGCGCGGTCCGCCGCCGTGGCTCACGAGGTGGTACGGACCACCGGCCACATCCCCGCGTAAGCGGGATCCTCACCCTCCAACGCGACCAGCAGCTTCCGCAGTTGCCCGATGACCTCGTCCTTCCCGCCGTCACCCAGGACCTCGGCGAGGGAGCTGTCGATCTCGGCGATGCGTGCCCGGCCGTCCGCGACGCCGGAGAGCCCCGCTTCGGTGAGTTCGTGCAGGATGACGCGCTTGTGCACCGGATGCGGCAGTCGGCGGACCCACCCGACACGTTCGAGCTGCGAGAGGGCCGTCGTCACGCTCTGCGGCGTGATGTGGAAGAGGCGTGACAGGTCCGAGGCGGACATCAGGCCGAGTTCGTCGAGGTGAACGGCTAGGCCGAGCTGGGTCACCGTGACGTCGAGTCCGTCGAGCGCGTCCTGAAGCCGGCCGTGCACGGCCTGCTGCGTTCGCCACAGTACGTGAGGCAGCCCGTCCCCCCATGCGGGACCTGTCCTGTCCTTCGCCGAAGACATCGTCACCCTCCGTTCGCGCGGGACACCATTATCAGCTCTAGAAGATTGTTTCAGGCACCTTCAAACATGACAGGTGTCTGTTATACGCTTCCGGGGTGCAGCGATGAAGCTGCGCACCGGAGAACCGAGAGGAATCCCATGCCGAGTCTCGAAGAAGAGATCAACAAGGCTGGAGGGGCGCTCGCCCTGCTTCGACAGGGGCGCTCCGGGGCGTACCCGTTTCCGATAAAGGCCGAGTTCAGCAACTGGCGTGACGAGCAGGAGGCATGGCGCAACAGTGCGGCACTGATGGACCTGTCGCACCACATGACGGACCTCGTCGTGCAGGGGCCCGACACGTACAGGCTGCTCGAACACCTCGGGGCCAACAGCTTCCAGGGCTTCGGCCCCGGCAGTGCCAAGCAGTTCATCACGGTCCGCCCCGACGGCTACATGATCGGCGACTGCATCCTGTTCTGCGTCGGCGACCGCCACGTCCGCATCGTCGGCCGTCCCCCGGCCCTCAACTGGGTCCAGTTCAACGCGGCCACCGGCGACTGGGACGTCACCGTCCGCCGGGACGAGCGCACCGTGAACAACCCCAAGGGCAGGGACCTGTTCCGCCTCCAACTGCAGGGCCCGCACGCCGCGGCGATCTTCGAGAAGGTCAACGGCGGCCCGATGCCCGACATCCCGTTCTTCACCATGGGCCGCTTCAACGTCGGCCCGCACGAGGTCACGGCGCTCAACCACCGGATGTCCGGTTTCCCGGGCTACGAGTTCACCGGGCCGTACGCGGACATCGAGTCGGTGCGCGACATCATCGTGGAGGCCGGCGCCGAGTACGGCCTGCGCCAGGTCGGTGCCCGCGCCTACGCGTCGGTCGCCACCGAGTCGGGCTGGATCGCCAACACCCTGCCGGCGACCTATTCCGGCGAGGACATGAAGGCGTTCCGCGAGTGGCAGTCGGCGCGTTCGTTCGAGGGCAACCTCGCGCTCGGCGGCAGCTACGTCGCCGACCGGATCGAGGACTACTACACCACCCCGTGGGACCTCGGCTACGGCCACATCCTCAAGTTCGACCACGACTTCGTCGGTCGCGCGGGACTCGAGGCGATCAAGGACCAGCCGCACCGCCGCAAGGCCTGGGTGCTCTGGGACCGCGACGACGTCGCGAAGATCTTCGCGAGCATGTACGAGAAGGGTGACCAGCGCTTCAAGTACATGGAGATGCCGGCGGCGTTCTACACCGCCTGCCAGTTCGACCGGGTGGAGAAGGACGGCGAACTCGTGGGAGCGGCGATGCTCACCTCGTACTCGGCGAACGTGCGCGGCTGGATCTCGATCGGCACGATCGACCCGGCGGCCGCGGCCGGCGACCAGGTGGAGATCGTCTGGGGCGAGCCGAACGGCGGCTCGCCGAACCCGGCCGTCGAGCGCCACGCCCAGACCCGCGTGCGCGGAACCGTCATGGCGCGTCCGTTCGCGACGAAGAAGCACTGACGAGACCGCGGACGGAGCAACACAATGGACGCTCTGACCCTGCAGGACGGGATCACTCAGGCGGGTTCACCGGTCGAGTTGCTCTGGCAGCAGCACCCGCCCGCCTGGGCACCGCCCGTCGTGCAGCCGGAATACGCCGGATGGCGCCAGGAGCAGGCCGCCTGGCGTACGACGGTGACGATCTCGGATCTCTCCTACCACATGTGGGACACCTTCATCGATGGCCCGGATGCGTCCCGGCTGCTCTCGGAGCTCAGCGCGAACGACTACCGGTCCTTCGCGATCGGGCAGGCGAAGCAGTTCCTGCCCGTGACGCAGGAGGGCCACATCGTCAACGACGGCATCCTGCTGCGGCAGGGCGAGGACCGGTACGTACTGAGCGGAGTGCCACCGGCCCATCACTGGGTCACCTATCACGCCGAGCACGGGGACTACGACGTCGAGTGGACGAGCGACCCGTCGATGGAGTTCCGGCCCGGTGAACAGCCCGAGTTGTTCCGCTTCCAGGTGCAGGGGCCACGGGCGATGGACCTGGTGGAGCGGGCATTTGGTGGTCCGCTGCCCAGGACGAAGTTCTTCCACTCCACGGAGGTGGAACTCGGCGGTCGGCGGTTCCGTGCGCTGCGCCACGGCATGGCAGGTCAGCCGGGCTTCGAGTTCATCGGCGAGTACGGGGACGGCGCCTACGTCAAGGACGCGCTCATGACGGCGGGAGAACCGCTAGGGCTCGTCCACATCGGGGCCATGGCCTACCCGACGAGCGGACCCGAGAGCGGTTGGCTCCCGTGTCCCATGCCGGGCATCTACACCTCGCCCGAACTCGCGGACTATCGAAGCGACATCCCGCTGTTCTCGTACGAGGGAAAGAACCCGCTGTACGGCAGCTACTTCTCGCCGGACATCGAGGACTACTACGTCTCGCCGTACGAACTCGGATACGGGCGCTTCATCTCGTTCGACCACGACTTCATCGGACGGGACGCCCTGAAGGCGGCGGCCAACAAGGTGCACCGCACGAAGGTCACCCTGGTCGTCGACCCGGCAGACATCGCCACCAAACTGGGAGCCGACCACGGCATCGTCTACACCCTTGCCTACCACCGGGTGGAAGCCGATGGCGGCCTTGTGGGAACGACCGCGTCCACCGCGTTCGTCGATCCACTGGGCACCTTGCTCAGTCTCGCACTCGTCGACGTCGATCACGCCGAACCGGGCACCGAGGTCGAGATCGTCTGGGGGGCACACCCCGGACCAGGAACTGCTCCGGACGCCGAGTTCGGGTTCCCGAGGCTGAAGGCGATCGTCGCGCCGTCCCCGTACGACGAATACGCGCGCACGTCGTATCGGAAGAACTGACAGCACAACAACCGGACCGGTCTCTCGACAACCCCTGTCCTCACCGTATGAGGCCAGTACGGCGATACCGCCGACGCGTTCCCCGCGTCGGCACCTCCGTCGCCGTTCCAACAGGCCGACCTCTGGCCGGCCGCGGTGGTCGATCCGCCTCCGCCGTCCGAGCGGACGCACTTGTCGATCCCCGCGGCCGACACATATCAGGCAGCAAGCTCGGACCGCCCCATAGAGACTCATTTCAGCCGGGTGACGTGCTGTGGACGGGTGCCGAGTCCACCTGCCAACTCGAACCCGGGGACGCCGTGGACATCGAGATCAGCGGCATCGGCGTCCTGTCCAACTCCGTACACAGCGAAGGGAATCCGTCATGAGCAGCGCACCGCGCTACATCCACCACGTCAACTTCCCCACCACCGACACCGACCGGACCGCCGAGTGGTACACGAAGGTCTTCGGGATGAAGCGGATCATGCCCAAGTCCAACACCCGTGTGGTGCTGATGACCCGCGGCAACTTCGACCTGCACTTCACCCCGGTCGAGGCGATGGAGCGCATGGCGCCCTATCACTTCGCCGTCGAGGTCGACGACTGGGACGAGTTCCTCGCCCACCTGGGGGATCTGGGCATCCGGCACACCCGGCCGATCGAACGGCCAGAGAACCAGTCGAAGTTCTGCTACATCCACGATCCCGACCACACCATGATCGAGCTGGTCTGGCACGGCAAGCGCCCCAACTAGTTGTGCATGTAGGGAAGTTCATCCTCATGCCCATCGCATTCTCCGACGGCGCTCCGCCGTCCATTACCCCGTCAGCGAGGACGCCGGAACGCTCAAGCGCGAGGGGAACCCCTCAGCAGCCTCGGTATCGCGGCTGAGGACCGGCAGGTCGTCGACGACGTCCCCGTATCCCTCGGTTGCGAGCTGGAGTTCGCCGCCTGGGCCGTCGCTCGCAAGAACACCGGAAGGAATGAACCATGGCCGACACGTTCAATTACCGCATAGACCACCACGGCAGTCTGGTCCGCCCTGCCGTCCTCCTGGCGGCCCGCAAGAAGGCCGCGGATGGGGAGATCGACGCCGAGGCCCTGCACAAGGCAGAACTTGAGGCCGTCAACGAGCTGGTGGTCTACCAGCGCAGCCTGCGTTCCACGGTCGTCACCGACGGGGACTTCCCCCGTGAGGACTTCCGCAGCGCCGTCTTCGACGCGGTCTCCGGCTTCCGGCGCACCAGGGAAAGGACCTCCGACGGCCTGTCCCGCTGGGTGGCGGAGTCCTTGCCCAAGGCCAACGGCCCGCTGCTGGCCGACTGGGCCGGGCGGATCACCGACATGACGTGGATCGCCACCAAGGCCTCGCTGCCGTCGCCGGCATACCTGGCCGCCACCACCTTCGACCCCGAACTGGCAGGCTCAGGCGGCCCCGCGTCCGCCCGTGAACTCGGTGAGACCCTGGCGGAGATCATCCACACAGAGATCGAGCTGTTGGTCTCCCGGGGTGTCCGCCTGATCCAGCTGAACAACCCGCTCTTGCTCGGCCACGCCGCTGAGGACCCGGTAGTCCCCGGCGCGCTGTCCTTTGAGGACGCGCTGGCCGTGGAGGCCCTGGCAGTACGGCCAGCCTCACGCCCTGAGGGCCTGCGGGTGGGCATTTGCCCCGGTTGGGAGGCCCCTGCCGCGGTGGACCGAGCCAGGGCCGAGCGCCTGTACGGCGAGATCCCGGCGGACCGGTGGATCCTGCCGTACGACAAGGGCACCGACGCCGAGCTCGAGCTGATCAAGGCACTGCCCGAGGATCGGGACGTGTCTCTGGGCGTTCTTGACCCGGCAGTACCCGAGCTCGAGGACATCGACACCGTGATGGCACGCATGGACGCCGCCGCCGAGGTCAAGGACCTGGAGAACATGGCCATCTCGCCCTCGCGGGGCTTTGCCGATTCGGCCGCCCACCCGCTGCTGAACGCCGATGACCAGAAGCGAAAGCTGGTCCACCTGGATATCCTCGCCCGCTACTGCTGGGGCAACGAGTTCTGACGGGTGCGTGGGGGTGCGATGCGTGCTCGCCTCGTGACCTCGGGGTCTACCGGACCTTGGTGAAGGGCATCGTGCGAGCGTGCAACGCGGGCGTCATCCGATTCGTAGTCGAGAAAAGCGCAGTGACGTCACGAGCATGTCGATATCGGATACTTCGTCGACGATGAACAGCCTCTGACCTTGCCCTTCTGCGGCGTCCTTGCCTTGTCGGCCGTATAGGCCGTGCCGGATGGAAGTAGTAGGCGCAAGTGCGGGCCGAGCATGGACAGGCCCACTTCGGTGCAGTACCCGCGTCCCGCCCTGTGAAGCGGGCCTTCAGCCGAAGCCTGCAGACCCGCACTGTGCCAAACAGGGTTTTCCCATTCCCAGGTCTCGCGGTCATGGGTGGTTTCTGTTAGTGTTACTAGATCGATCTAGTAACACTAACAGAAACCACCCATGACCCTGGTGGTCTTCCGCTTCGCCATCGTCTGCCGTCCGGGTTCGCCGCCTGCGGGTGGCTCCGCCCAACTGCATCGCCCCATGTTCGTCGCGGCCTGGAGGGACACCGGTGCCGTGGACGACCGGAGGACCGCCATGGACCGTCTGCTTCTCATGCGTTGTTTCGTCATCGTTGCCGACCTCGGCAGTTTCAGCGGCGCGGCCAAGGCGCTGGGGTCGTCGGGATCACTGGTGTCGCGGCATGTCGCCGAGTTGGAGCGGCAGGTCGGCGTCCGGCTGGTCAATCGCACGGCCCGCTCGGTGAGCCTGACCGAACCGGGTCTGCGGTACGCCGAGTTCGCCGCCCGCATCATCAAGGAGATCGAGGCCGAGGACTCCAACATCGCGGACCTGCACGACAGGGCGGAGGGTGTGCTCAGCATCATCTGCCCGAAGTGGATAGGGAGCCTGGACCTCGGGGACGCCATCGCCGCGTTCTCGGCCGCGCACCCGAAGATCCAGGTCCGCTTCGAGCTGGGGGGTGTGTCCGACCGCACGTACGACTTCCTGGACGGTGGTTTCGACCTGGCGTTCCACACCCGGGACCTCCGGGACTCCAACGTGCGGCTGAAGAAGATCGCCTCGCTGCCCTTCGTCCTGTGCGCGTCGAAGACATACATCGACGAACGCGGCCCCCTGACGCACCCGAACGACCTGGCCACCCATGACTGCCTGGTGCACGTCAACGACCCCGTCTGGCGCATCGGGCACGGCCCCACCTCCACGCTGCACAAGATCCGCAACGTGGCGTTCTCGTCCAACTCCTACATCGCACTCCAGAAGGCCGCCGTCCATGGGCGCGGCATTGCCCTGCTGCCGCAGCGGTCCGTGTACGACGATCTCGTGTCCGGGGCCTTGCAGGTCCAGCTGCCCCACCTGGCGGCACCCGACCGGCCGCTGTACGCGATCCACGGGCCCGGGCCGGGTACCCAGCGCAAGATCACGGTCTTCCTGGATTTTCTCGCCCAGTGGTTCGCGGAGAACCCGATTCCCACGATCGGCTGCTGACGGCATCCGCCGACACTTGCATCGCGCGAAATCTTATGGTTCGCGGTAGTAGCTTGTCTTTTCGGCCAGTTGGTGGACAGCTGCGCTCGGTGTGGCCACTGTGGCAACGCGAACCGAGCCGCGAAGGAGCTGTCTCTTCATGTGCGAACCCCTGGGTGAACCGACGTCCCGCCGGACGATGCTGGGCGCGATGGCGGCTTCCGCCGCTGCCGCCGTACCGCTGATCGGCGCGCAACAGGCCGCCGCGGCGACGAACACCGGATCCGTGTCCTCCGGAACGGGCCTGTCCGTGACGCTGCTCGGCACCAACGGCGGGCCGCCGCCCCTGGCCACCCGATACGGCATCTCGTCGGCGCTGACGGTGAACGGCAGAACGTATGTCGTCGACTGCGGACGAGGAGCGGTGACCCAGTATCTGCGTGCCGGTCTGTCGATGCCGTCCCTGGCCGGGATCTTCCTGACCCACCTGCACGCCGACCACATCGTCGACTACTACTCCTTCCCGCTGCTGTCCGCGGGCGCCTCGGGCGCGCAGGGCTTCCAGAAACCGATCGAGGTCTACGGCCCCGGTCCGGCCGGCATCGCCTCGACCGTCGCCGGGGCTCCCGGGCTCGTGCCGGGCACCGTCGAGATGACGAGGCTGGCGGGTCAGGCGTACGCGGCGTCGCCGACCTTCTTCATGACCGAGCACGCCGGCATCGACCCGGCGACCATGCTCAACGTCCACGATGTCCTGCCGCCGTCCGGTACCGGCGCCTCGGCGACCAACTCCGCGCCGGCCATGGCCCCGTTCACCGTCATGGAGAACGACGACGTGAAGGTCACCGCCGTCCTGGTCCCGCACGGCGCGGTGTTCCCCGCCTACGCGTACCGCTTCGAAACGGACCACGGCAGCGTCGTCCTCTCCGGCGACACTGCGCCGACCCCGAACATCGTCACGCTCGCGGCGCACTCGGACGTTCTGGTCCACGAGGCCCTGTACCCGGCGGGGCTCGCGAGTCTCGGCCTGCCCCAGGCACTGATCGACCACATCACCTCGACCCACACGGACGTGGCCCAACTGGGCCGGATCGCAGCCGAGTCGGACGCGGGAACGCTGGTCGCCACCCACCTCGGCCCGGGACAGCAGACCGTGGTCTCCGACGCGACCTGGCGACGGCTGCTCCGCGACAGCGCACGCCGGGCCGACTTCGGCGGGCCGATGGTGCTGGGCACGGACCTGCTGCATCTGCCGGTACGACGACGGGCGCGCCGCAGGTCCTGAACCATCCGGCGCTCTGCTGAAAAGACTGCCCGCACGTCTGGTTCGCTGTTCAGCCGGATCCGGCCACGGCTAACTTGGATCGGGGTGCGGAGCGTTCCCATACCCGCACCACGGACAGTCGTCCTGAACCGCCCGATGGGCGGTTGGTGCCACGTCCGTCGGCCGGATTCAAGGGACTCTGGCCGGTTCGCCGACAGCTAGCCCACCGGCTCCAGTCGACCTTCGACGGGCTTGCTACCCGCTGATCAGACGATCAGAAGTCCCGTCTGATCGTCTACCTTTCGGTTCGACAGCGGAGCCGTCCGGGAAGTTCTTCTTTGCTTGCGGAGTACGTATCAACAGAGGTGCTGCATGCCTCTCGCTGCGGTCGGCACCATCTGTTAGCGTCCACTGAATCGATCTAGTTCGCTTCGCCGAGGATCAACAGAAGGGCGACACAAGGATCCGTCGCCAGGCTTCCGCGGTACTGACGGGGACAGGCTGTACCGACAGTGCCGTCGACGCTTCATGTCATCGGTGTTGCGGCGTCCGCGAAGCGTGTCCTGGTCAACGGGATGGCCAGGGGAGTCACTCGCGTCGCAGAGTGGGAGTATGAAATGGATTTGCTGGCACAACAGCGCATTGCCTATGAAGCGGTCCTCCGGCTGAACGACGCACCGTTCATCACCGAGCGGCCGGCGATGTTCAGCCCGGCCGCCGCGGCCCAGGACGAGGGCAACACGCGGGGCACCTACGGCCGCTTCGCGCAGCTCCTGCTTCCCGAGGAGTACTCGGACTGGGTCGAGGAGAGCGCCGCGCATGTCGGCTCGTGCTACCTCGGCGACTGGACCTCGCTGCACAAGGTGAAGGTGCACGGCCCGCAGGCGCTCGCCTTCCTGAGCCGGCTGGGGATGCGGGACCTGTCCCGTTTCGAGGCCGGGCAGATCAAGCATCATGTGCAGCTCGACGAGAACGGCTGGATCGCGTCCGAGGGCGTGCTGTGCCGGCTCGGGCCCGAGGAGTTCGTCTACACCGCGGGCAGTTGCGACTGGCTGCTGTGGCAGCTGGGCCAGGGCGGTTGGGATGCGGCGGCCACCGACATCAGCCCCGACCGCTTCATCTTCGGCGTCCAAGGACCGGCATCTTTGGCCGCGTTGGAGAAGCTGACGGGGGACGATCTCCGTGACATCGGCTTCAGCCGCAGCCGTATGTCGAGGGTCGACGGGGTCCCGGTACGGGTCCTGCGCACCGGGATCTCGGGCGAACTCGGGTACGAGCTGCACGGGCCGGCCGAGCACGCCAACGAGATCTGGGCGGCGGTCGTGGCGAGCGGCCAGGACGCGGGCATCCGTCAACTCGGCTTCCGTGCCCAGCCTGTTCAGCACATCGAGGCCGGGATCGCGACCAACGGGCTGGACTATCTGCCGGCGTCGATCCTCACGCCGGGTGCGCCGAGGCAGTTCCGCAAGGGCAGGCCCACCGGCAGTTTCGTCCCGGTGGGCGGGGTGACCGACTACTTCCGCAAGCCGGCCGAACTCGGCTGGGGATTCCGCAAGGGCGTCCCCGACCGCGACTTCATCGGCCGGGACGCTCTGGTCAAGGACGCCGAAAGCGGCGTACCCGCCCGCCGGTTGGTCGGGCTGCGCTGGAACGAGCAGGATGCCGCCGGCATCCTCACCTCGCTCCTGAGCGAGGCCGAGCTGCCCGACCAGATGGAGATGCCGCGCGGACGCGGTCCCCACTTCGACCAGGTGCTGGTGTCGGGCGAGCCGGTGGGCGTGGCCACGGGTCGCACCGTGAGTCCGACCCTGCGGGGGATGATCTCCCTCTGCGTGCTCGACCCCGCGCACGCGACGCCCGGCACGGAGGTCGTCGTCCTGTGGGGCCGTCCGGGCACCCCGCAGCGGGAGATCCGGGCGACGGTCACCACGCTGCCGTTCAAGCCGGACAACCGGCGCACCGACATAGCCAAACCGTGACGGCATCGCTCCACTCGACTGTGCTCGTCGATCCCGCTCACGTAACCCCTCCGACCGGTCAAGTGGCCACCGGTCGGAGGGAGCTCGCGCCCGGTCGATAGCTCCATCTGAACTCTGGTTTTGAGACGCCAGCTTGTGAGTCTTTGGGGGAACCATCGGGTACCTCGCTGACCTGCCCGTCGTCTTGCGCCTGATTGACCTTCCGGAGGGGCCGCCGCGTGGCCTGGTCATGCTCCCGGGGGCAGGGGACCATCAACTTTCCGTGCTGGGCGCCTCGCTCTCTACAAATCGCCTACGTCAGGTATCCGCTCTGCGTCCCCATGAAGCGCTCCGGCATTGCCAGCCATCAGACCCGGAGCGCTTCACCCCACTCTGCCCAGCTGATCAGCGCTTCTCGCGAAGCGGGGGAACCTCGCTGGCGCCGGTTTGACCGGGCCAAGTTGTCCAGGTCG
>Ga0307509_10000993_pt1 | contig 48743 bp, 46 predicted proteins | sample 10_EM_MG_FD_202245 | JGI IMG/M metagenome (GOLD analysis project Ga0307509, IMG submission 202245) | Populus trichocarpa ectomycorrhiza microbial communities from riparian zone in the Pacific Northwest, United States - 10_EM | ecosystem: Host-associated > Plants > Roots > Unclassified | place... | reverse complement strand
CCATCATCCAGGCCATGATCTGGCCGTTGGTGTTCACGTCGGGCGCGGGGATGTCGCGCTGCGGGCCGATGATGATGCCGATCTCGCTGGTGTAGCGGCGCGTCATGCGCTCGAGCTCCTTCAGCGAAAGCTGCTTCGGGTCGACGCGGACGCCGCCCTTCGCGCCGCCGTACGGCAGGTTCACCGCCGCGCACTTCACCGTCATCCAGGCGCTCAGCGCCATCACCTCTTCGAGCGTGACGTCGGGGTGGTAGCGCACGCCGCCCTTGCCCGGGCCGCGGCTCAGGTTGTGCTGCACCCGGTAGCCCTCGAAGTGGGCGACGCTGCCGTTGTCGAGTTCGATCGGCACGTCGACGATCAGGATGCGTTTCGGGCGCTTCAGCGTCTCGGACCAGCGTGCCAGGTTGCCGAGGTAGGGCAGCACGCGGTCGACCTGCGAGAGGTAGGTGTCCCAGGCGGTGTCGCCTTGTTGGCTGACGTAAGAGAGGTAGCTCATGAAGATGTGGTCCAGTCAAATCCCAGTGGTCCATGCCTCGGCGCGGCGCGCTCGTGGCGCGGGAGCCGGCATGTGGGCGAGACTGTAGGCGCTGGCCATGTCGATTGGACGGCGGTCGCCATGCAGGCTTTGCATGGCAACACGCACGCCCGGCATCGACTTCAGGCGATGCGCGTCATCTCCATGACCCAGTTGGTCTCCCACGCGCCGCCGGAAAGCGCGAAGGCCTGCGTCCAGCGCGCCCGGTCGGCGCCCAGGCGCTCCCAGAGGAAGCGCACCGTCACCGGCCGGCCCTCGTCCAGGTCGTCGCCATAGAACTCGCCCCGGTCGCCACAGAAGCCGCCGTGCACCGGTGGTTCCAAGCGGCCGACGCGGCTGTTGATCCAGTGGATGGCCCAGCGCCCCGTGGCAAGGTCCAGCGTGCGCATGGTGCAGCCCGAGAAGCCGCGGGTAGTAAACGCGATCTCGTCGACCGAGACGCTGCCGTTCAAGTGCGTCCAGGCCTGGTTGACCGCGTCGAATTCGTCCCAGTCGGTGCTGCCGACGTGGCGTGCTTTCAGGCGCCGGTTGCGGACCGCCCAGCGGCCGACCAGGAAGTCGAAGTCGCCGGGCCGGCCGATGAAGGCCGGGGCGATGGCGGAGCGGGCGGTCGGTGCAAGCCGCAGCGTCTGCGGCGCGGCGGCCAGGTGTGTGCGCCACGCAGCCCACTCGGGCTGGGCCGCCAGTTGCTCGGCGTGGCGGCGCTGCGCCGCCTCGTCGGCAAAGCCGCTGAGCCACACGATCGCCGACTCGCCCTCGCGCACCGGCAGCCGCGGGTAGTTGTTGGGTGCGGTGTCGGTGACGAAGCCAACGAGCCAATCCGCGCCGGCTGCGAGCCATTGCGGTCGAACGAGGCGGTCGAACTGCGAGACCAGCGCGTCGGGTGCGCCGGCGCCCAGCGGGCAGATCGTGGCGGTGACGACGCCAGCTGGGCCGACCTGTGCCTGCGGATTGACCGCGCGCAGCAACAGCACGTCGTCGCTGTCGACCATGGTGGCGTTCGCGGCCGTGCGGTGACGCTGCCAGACCGGGCCGTCGTAGAACGCGGCCAGTGCCGCGGGGCGCTTCGCCATGTCGGCAAAGCCGCGCAGCCAGACATAGCGGTCCGGGTCGTCGAGGTCGCGGAAGGTGCCGACGACGCGCAGGCCGGCCGCTTCCTGCGGCTCGACGAACTCGCGCTCGAAGAGTGCGATCAGCACGTCGCGCTGGCCGGGGTGAAGGGTGTACTGGCGCAGCTCGATCACAGGGGGGATGGACGTCATGAGAGTCTCCGTGGGTGGGCAAGGGGGTCATCATCGAACCCCATACCTGCCAAGGCTTGTCAGCTTTTTTGCGCGACACTTGTCTGCATGCGTGCCAGCCGACTGCTCTCCATCCTGATGCTGCTGCAAAGCCGCGGCCGGTTGAGCGCGCAGACACTGGCCGAAGAACTTGAGGTCTCGGTGCGCACCGTGTACCGCGACGTCGACGAACTCAGCGCCTCGGGCGTTCCGGTGTGGGCCGACCGCGGCCGGCTCGGCGGCTTCCAGCTGCAGCCCGGCTGGCGCACCCGCGTCGACGGGCTGACCGCGCCCGAGGCCCAGGCGATGTTCCTCGGCGGCCTGCCGGGCCCGGCCGCCGAACTGGGCCTCGGCGAAGCGATGGCGTCAGCGCAGCTCAAGCTGCTCGCGGCGCTGCCCGACGGCTGGCGCGAAGACGCGCGCCGCGTCAGCACGCGCTTTCACGTCGACCCGATCGACTGGTACCGCGGCCCGGCCGCGACCGACCACCTGCCGGCGATCGCGCAGGCGGTGTGGGGCGAGCGCCGGCTCGCGGTGCGCTACGAAAGCTGGAACGGTGTGAGCCAGCGCCGGCTCGACCCGCTCGGGCTGGCGCTGAAGGCGGGCGTCTGGTACGTGGTCGCGGCCAGCGGCAGCCAGGCGCCGCGCACCTACCGGCTGTCGAACATCCTGGAGCTGGCGGTCATCGACGAACGCTTCGTGCGACCTGAAGCCTTCGACCTGGCGGCGTACTGGGCCGCGTCGACGCGGCGCTTCGAGGCCGGGCTGTACCGCGACCAGGCGGTCCTGCGCGTGACCGCGCGCGGCATGAAGCAACTGCGCGCGCTGGGCCAGGCCATCGCCGACGCGGCCGAGCAGAGCGCGCGTGCCGATGCGGTGCCGGGTTGGCAGCGTGTCACGGTCCCGATCGAATCGGTGGAGCACGCGGTGGGGCAGCTGCTGCGCCTCGGCCCCGACGCGCAGGTGCTGAAGCCGGTGGCGTTGCGCCAGCGCCTGACCGACACGATTGCGGCGATGGCCGCGCTCTACGCCTGAGCCGCGGCGGGGCTAGCGGCCGAATTCGTCGCCGAGCTCGCGGGCGCGTTCTTGCGCCGCCTGCATCGCGGCGATGAAGGCGGCCTTCACGCCGCTGGCGTCGAGCGACGTGATCGCGGCGTGGGTCGTGCCGCCTTTGGAGGTGACGCGCTCGCGCAGCACGTTCGGCGCGTCGGGCGAGGCCTGCGCCAGGGTAGTCGCGCCGGCAAAGGTGCCGAGCGCGAGCTGGTTGCCCTGCTCGGCGCTCAGGCCCATCTGCACCGCCGCCTCCGTCATCGCCTCGACGAAGTAGAAGACGTAGGCCGGGCCCGAGCCCGAGATCGCGGTGACGGCATCGAGCAGGTCTTCGCGCCCGACCCACATCAGCTGGCCGGTGGGTGCGAGCACGGCCTCGACCTGTGCGCGGTCCGCAGCGCTGACGGCGGCGCGTGCGAACAGCCCCGTCATGCCCTGGCCGACCAGCGCCGGCGTGTTGGGCATCGTGCGCACGATGCGCTCGGTGCCAGTGGCGTGCACGAGGGCGTCGCTGCGGATGCCGGCCATCACGCTCAGGTGCAGCGCGTGGGCGCCGAAGGCCGCGCACGGCGCCGCGGCCGCGTTGAAGAGCTGCGGCTTGACGGCCCACACAACGAGTGCCGCCTGCGCCAGCGTCGCATCGGCCGCCGCGAGCGTGCGCACGCCGAACTCGGCGTGCAGCTTGTCGCGCTGCGCCGCGCCGGGGTCGATGACGAGCACCGCGTCGGGTGCGTGGCCGCTCTTGACCAGGCCGCCGATGATGGCGCTGGCCATGTTGCCGCCGCCGATGAATGCAAGCTGGGGTGAAGACATCCGCGCAGTGTAGTCAGCCGGGCGCAGCCTATCTCGCCCAGTCGGCCAGCGCCCGCGCCACCGGCCGTGCGGCCGGGCGGGCCAGCAGGTAGAACGGCAGGCGGCCCGGCGAGGGCCAGCGCTTCGGGTCCTGCCGCGTCAGCACGTCGAGGTCGGCGGGAACAGCACTCTGGTTCAGGCAGCCCACGCCCCAGCCGGCACGGATCGCGGCCACCGCAGCCTGGCTGCCGGTGCAGGTCAGCTGCACGCGGTGTGTCTTGCCGAGCCGTGCGATGGCCGCGAGCGCGATGCCGCGCACCGGGCAGTCGGGGCCCAGCAGCACCAGCGGCACCGGCTGGCTCAGCGCCGCGGCGAACGCGCCCGACGCGACCCAGGCCAGCGGCTCGCGCCGCAGCAGTTGCGCGCCGGCCAGCGGCGCGGCGCTGGTCACCACCGCGAGGTCGATCTCGCCGGCGGCCCACAAACGCTCGAGCGCCGCCGAGCCCGACCACAGCAACTCGTAGCGCGCGCCGGGCGCGGCGTCGCGCAGCAGGCCGAGCAGCTCGGCCAGGCGCTGCGGTGCGAAGTATTCGCTCAGGCCGACGCGCAGCACCGTGGTCTCGGCCGCGCTGCGCACCGCGGCACGGGCCTGCGCTTGAAGCTCGAGGAGCTGCAGCGCGTGCGGCAGAAAGCGCTCGCCTTCGGGCGTCAAGGCCAGCGCCCGCGTGCTGCGCTCGACGAGGCGCACGCCGACCGTGGCTTCGAGCTGCTGCAGCTGGGTGCTGACGGCCGACTGGGTGCGGTGCACGCGCTCGGCGGCGCGCGTGACGGAGCCGGTCTGCGCGATGGCGGCGAAGCTGCGCAGCCAGCCGGGGTCGAGGTCGTTCATTCGAGATTCCGATGAATGGTGCAGATGGAATCTGCTGGTCGAATGAATGGTCGGTGCCTAAGCTTCTGCTGTCAACACCACTTCCGGGAAACACCATGCCTTACCTGCACATCCAGATCTCCGGTACGCGCGACGACGCACTGGCACGCCGAACCGCCGAGGCCGCGGCCGAACTCACCGCCGCCATCCTGCACAAGGACCGCGCGCTGACGGCGGTCGTCGTCGAGTTCATCGAGCCGGCTCACTGGTTCGTCGCCGGCCAGCCCTTGGCGGCATCGACCGCGCGCAGCTACCACTGGGTTGTGAGCATCACCGACGAGACCAACACCAAGGCCGAGAAGGCGCGCTACCTCGCTGCGGTGCACGCGGCGATGGGCGAGTTGCTGGGCGAGGTGGCCGAGCACTCCTATGTGCACATCGCCGACGTGCGCGCCAGCGCCTACGGCTATGGCGGCAAGACGCAGGAGTTCCGCTACCAGCCGACGGCGTGAAGCCAGGCTGCGGCGGCCTCAGTGCAGGCCGGCGAGCAGCGCCGCGTTGCCGCCCGCGGCTGCGGTGTTGATCGTCAGCGTCTGTTCGGCGCAGAAGCGGTAGAGGTAGTGCGGGCCGCCGGCCTTCGGGCCGGTGCCGCTCAGGCCTTCGCCGCCGAACGGTTGCACGCCGACGACGGCGCCGATCATGTTGCGGTTCACGTAGACGTTACCGATGCGCGCTGCCGCGGCCAGGCGCAGCGCGCGCGAATCGATGCGCGTCTGCAAGCCGAGCGTCAGGCCGTAGCCGAGCGCATTGACCTGCGCGATCACGGCGTCGACCTCGCCGCCCCAGCGCACGACGTGCAGCACCGGGCCGAAGATCTCCTGCGTCACATCCGCGACGCGCGGCAGCTCGAACGCGATCGGCGCGATCAGGCGCGGGAACGACGACGCGATGGGCGATTCGCCGATTAGCACGGCATCAGCGCGCAGCCGTGCGACGTGCGCGCTGATGCCGTCGAAGGCTTCGGCGTCGATGACGGGGCCGACATCGGTCGCGAGCAACGCCGGGTCGCCGACATTCAACTCGTTCAACGCGCCACGGACCATCTCGATCACGCCGTCGGCGATGCCTTCGTGCACACACAGCAAGCGCAGCGCCGAGCAGCGCTGGCCGGCGGAGCGGAATGCGCTCTGCACGACCGCGTCGACGACCTGCTCGGGCAGCGCGGTGCTGTCGACGACCATCGCGTTGATGCCGCCGGTCTCGGCGATCAGCGGCACGATGGGGCCGTCTTTCAAGGCGAGCGCGCGGTTGATCAGGCGCGCGACCGCGGTCGAGCCGGTGAAGCAGACGCCGGCGGTGCGCGGGTCGGCGACGAGCGCGGCGCCGGTGGTCTCGCCCGGGCCGTGCAGCAGTGCGAGCGCCTCAAAGGGCACGCCGGCGGCGAACAGCAGCTCGACGAAGCGCTGCGCGACCGCGGGGGTCTGCTCGGCAGGCTTGGCGGCGACGGTGTTGCCGGCGACCAGCGCCGCGACGACCTGGCCCGCGAAGATCGCGAGCGGGAAGTTCCACGGGCTGATGCAGACGAACACGCCGCGGCCGTGGACGTGCAGTTCGTTGCTCTCGCCGGTCGGGCCGGGCAGCACCTGCGTGCCCAGGCGCGCCTCGGCCTGGTCGGCGTAGTAGCGGCAGAAGTCGACCGCTTCGCGCACTTCGGCGACGCAATCACCGAGCGTCTTGTGGGCTTCCTTGACGAGCAGGCCGCAGAACTCGGGCAGGCGCGCGTCCAGCGCGTCGGCGGCGCGGCGCAGCGTGGCGGCGCGTTCGGCGAGCGGGGTGGCGTTCCAGGTGGCGAAGCCCCGGTGCAGGCGCGCCATGGCGGCGTCGACGTCGGTCAGGCTGGCTTCGGGAACCGCCGACACGGTGGCCGCGGCGATCGCGCGGTCCAGTGGCGCGCGCTCGGCCAGGCAGGCCAGGTCGACGCCGGTCGAGTTGACGCGGCCGGTCGCTGCATAGAGTGCGGACGGTGGCGCGATGCCCGCGGCGTTGGCGGGTGCGAGCGGCGAGGCGAGCAGCACGTCGATGTCCACCGCTTCGTCCGAGAGCTGGTGCACGAAAGACGAGTTCGCGCCGTTCTCGAGCAGGCGTCGCACCAGGTACGCCAGCAGGTCGCGGTGCTCGCCGACCGGCGCGTAGACGCGCACCGGGATCGCGGTCGTCTCTTTGCCCGAGTCTTGCATCACCTCGCGGTACACGCCTTCGCCCATGCCGTGCAGGCGCTGCATCTCGTACCTCGCGCCGGTGGCCCGCGCCATGCCGATGATCGCGGCGATGGTGCCGGCGTTGTGCGTGGCGAACTGCGGGTAGATCACGTCGGCGTTGGCGATCAGCGCGCGCGCGCAGGCGAGGTAGGAGATGTCGGTGTGGTGCTTGTGCGTGAAGACCGGGTAGCCGGCCAGGCCCAGCTCTTGGGCGCGCTTGATCTCGCCATCCCAGTACGCGCCTTTCACGAGGCGGACCATGAAGTGCAGTCGATGCGCGCGTGCGATGCGCGCGACTTCTTCGACGACCTGCAACGCGCGCGTCTGATAGGCCTGCACCGCGAGCCCGAAGCCGCGCCATTGTGGGAAGGTGGTGGCGATGCGCTGCGCCAGCGCCTCGAACACGTCGAGCGAGAGTTCGAGGCGGTCGCTTTCCTCGGCGTCTATGGTCAGGTTGATGTCGGCGCGCGCGGCCCGTTCGATCAGCTGCCAGACGCGCGGCAGCAGTTCGGCGAACACCCGCTCGCGCTGGGCGTCTTCATAGCGCGAGAACAACGCGCTGAGCTTGATCGAGATGCCGTCGGCGTTCTCGGGCCCCGCTGTGTTCTTCGCGCCGGCAATCGCCTGGATCGCGTTCAGATACGACGCGAGGTAGCGCTGCGCGTCGGCCTCGGTGCGTGCGCCTTCGCCCAGCATGTCGTAGCTGAAGCGCAGCCCGCCCTGCGCCTTGCGCGCCGTGGCCGCCTCGCCCATCGCCTCCTTGATCGATCGGCCGAGCACGAACTGGCGGCCCAGCAATTGGATCGCGCGCACGGTCGCGGCCACGACGGTCTGCGCGCCCAGGCGCTTGAACAGGCCGCTGTCGCCTTCGCTGTCGGGCAGGAACTTCTTCGACAGCGAGATCGCGCTGGCCGAGATGCTCGCGAGCATCTTGTGCGGGCCGCCGGAGGCCGCGTCGAACTCGGCCTTGCCGAGCTGGTCGGCGGTCAGCGCGATCGCGGTTTCGGCGTCGGGCACGCGCAGCAGCGCTTCGGCCAGCCGCATCAGCGCGAGGCCCTCGGCGCTGGAGATCGGGTATTCGCGCAGCAGCGACTCCATGGCCCAGAACGGCGCTGGGTTGTCGCGCACCGCCTGCACCCACGGCCGTGCGTTGCGTGCCGCGGCGGGCCAGTCGGCGCTCGCCGCCAGGCCGTCCATCAAGCCGGTGAGCACGGCGAGCTCGTCGCGGTACGGGTAGGGCAGGCGGGCAGCGGTGGCGGGCATGGAATGACCTGTTGCGATGAAGAAGTTGCTAGGTTATCGGTAGGAGTCCAGAATTAATCTCCGAAACAAGGTCGATAGACCGCGAATAGTTCATGAGCCCTGACAACCTTGACCTCGACAAGATCGACGCCAGAATTCTGCGCGCGCTGCAGGCAGACGGGCGCGTTTCGAACCTGAAGCTGGCCGAGACGGTGCACCTGTCGCCGACCGCGGTGCTCGAGCGCGTCAAGCGGCTGACGCGCGACGGCTACATCCTCGGCTACGAAGCGAGGCTCAACCCGGACAAGCTCGGCGCCGGGCTGCTGGTGTTCATCGAGGTCGTGCTCGATCGCACGACGCATGACGCGATGAACATTTTCAAGGCCGCGGTGCAGGTGCGCCCCGAGATCCTCGAATGCCACCTGGTCGCCGGCGGCTTCGACTACCTGATCAAGACACGCGTGGCCGACATGCAGGCCTATCGCGAGTTCGTCGGCTCGGTGATCTGGGCACTGCCCGGCGTGCGCGAGACGCGGACTTACGCGGTGATGGAGGAAGTGAAGAACACGACGGCGCTGCCGATCTGAGGTCGCTTCGCAGCGCGCTTGACGCGTTCGTCCATCATGTTGGAAAATGATTCCATCATGAAAGAAAGCGCGTCCATCGAGCTGGAACCGATCAACGACCGCATCGCGCGCCGCGTCGCCGAGTTGCGCGCCGCCGCGGGGCTGTCGCTCGACGCGCTGGCCACACGCAGCGACGTCAGCCGCTCCATGATCTCGCTGATCGAGCGCGGCGAGACCAGCGCGACCGCGGTGGTGCTCGAGAAGCTGTCGGCCGGCCTGGGCGTGCCGCTCGCGTCGCTGTTCGAGGTGACGCGCGCCGCGCCCGGTCCGCTGGTGCGGCGGGCCGAGCAACCGCAGTGGCGCGACCCGGCGTCGGGCTATGTGCGGCGCAACGTCTCGCCGCCCGATCATCCGTCGCCGCTGCGCATCGTCGAAGTCGAGTTCCCGGCGGGCCGACGGGTGGTGCTCGAAGGTGGCACGCCGGAAGGCGCGATCGACGAGCAGGTCTGGGTGCTCGAAGGCGCGATGACGCTGACGCTGGGGGGCACCTGGTACCGGCTTGAGGCGGGCGACTGCCTCGCGTTGCATGTCGACGGGCCGATCGAATTCCGCAACCCCACGCGACGCGCGGCGCGCTATGCGGTCGTGATCGCGACAGGCGTGCCGCACCGCCCACTCCACCGACAGGCTCCCCGATGAAGATCGAGATCGACGATCTCTCCCGCCCTGCCATCCACGCGCTGCTCGAGGAGCACCTGCGCAACATGCACGAGCTTGGTCCGCCCGAGAGTGTGCACGCGCTCGACCTCGACAAGCTGCGGCGCCCCGAGATCACTTTCTGGTCGGCCTGGGACGGCGAGCTGCTGCTCGGCTGCGGCGCGCTGATGGCGCTGGGCGCCCGGCACGGCGAGGTCAAATCGATGCGCACGCCCGCCGCGCACCGCCGCACCGGGGCCGGACGCGCGCTGCTGATGCACATCATCGAGACCGCGCGCGCCCGCGGCTACGAGCGCCTGAGCCTGGAGACTGGCTCGGTGGCCGCGTTCGAGCCGGCACACCGGCTGTACGAGAGCGTCGGCTTCGTGCGCACCGGCCCGTTCGGCGACTACGTCGAAGACGTGAACAGCGTCTTCATGACGCTGGCGTTGGCGCCGGGACACTACTCAGCCTGAGGCACCGGCGCTGCGCGCGCCGAAGATCGCGCTGCCGACGCGCACCAGCGTCGCGCCTTCGGCGATCGCGGCCTCGAGGTCGGCACTCATGCCGATCGACAGCGTGTCGAGTACCAGGCCTTGCGACTGCAGCGACACCATCAGCTCGCGCAATGCATGGTGCGGCGCGCGTTGGGCTTCGAACGTGTCTGCGGGTTCGGGGATCGCCATCAGTCCGCGCAGCACGAGCCGCGGCAGGGCGGTCACGGCCTGTGCGACCGCCGCGACCGCTTCCGGCTGCAAGCCGCTCTTGCTCGCCTCGCCGCTGATGTTGACCTGCAGGCAGACCTGCAGCGGCGGCAGCTGCACCGGCCGCTGCTCGCTCAGGCGCTGCGCGATCTTGAGCCGGTCCACCGAGTGCACCCAATCGAAGGATTCGGCGACCACGCGGGTCTTGTTCGACTGCAGCGGCCCGATCAGGTGCCACTCGAGGCGCTCGCGCAGATCGGCCAGCGCGGCGATCTTGGCCACGCCTTCGGCGACGTAGTTCTCGCCGAAGCGGTGCTCGCCCGCGGCGACAGCCTCGCGCACCGCGTCGGCGCTGAAAGTTTTGCTCACATTTAGCAACGTGACGCTTTGCACACCGCGTCCGCCCTGGGCGCACGCACGGGCAATGCGCTCGTGCACTTGTTGTAGCCTGTCTGCAATCGTCGCCATAATGCGCCGAGTATCCCGCAGCTCCACTGCGCGGACTGCGCCTGGCGCCAACCTACCCCGCGACCCATGGACATCACCCAACTGCTGGCGTTTTCGGTCAAGAACAAGGCATCCGACTTGCACCTTTCCGCCGGGCTGCCACCGATGATCCGGGTGCACGGCGATGTGCGGCGCATCAACGTCGATCCGCTGGACCACAAGCAGGTTCACGGCATGGTGTACGACATCATGAACGACTCGCAGCGCAAGGCCTACGAAGAAGTGCTGGAGTGCGACTTCTCGTTCGAGATCCAGGGCCTGGCGCGGTTTCGGGTCAACGCCTACAACCAGAACCGCGGCGCGGGTGCGGTGTTCCGGACGATTCCGTCGAAGATCCTGACGCTCGAACAACTCAATGCACCCAAGATCTTCGCCGAACTGGCGCTGAAGCCGCGCGGCCTGGTGCTGGTGACCGGCCCGACCGGCTCGGGCAAGTCGACCACGCTCGCCGCGATGGTCAACCACCTGAACGAGAACGAGTTCGGCCACGTGCTGACGGTCGAGGACCCGATCGAGTTCGTGCACGAGTCGAAGAAGTGCCTGATCAACCAGCGGGAGGTCGGGCCGCACACGCTGAGCTTCAACAACGCGCTGCGCTCGGCGCTGCGCGAAGACCCGGACGCGATCCTGGTCGGCGAGTTGCGTGACCTCGAGACCATCCGCCTGGCGCTGACCGCGGCGGAAACCGGCCACCTGGTGTTCGGCACGCTGCACACGTCGAGCGCAGCGAAGACCATCGACCGGGTCGTCGACGTGTTCCCGGCGGCCGAAAAAGACATGGTGCGCGCGATGCTGTCGGAGTCGCTGATCGGCGTGATTTCGCAGACGCTGTGCAAGACCAAGGACGGCTCGGGCCGCGTCGCGGCGCACGAGATCATGCTGGGCACCGCGGCCATCCGCAACCTGATCCGCGAGGCCAAGATCGCGCAGATGTATTCGTCGATCCAGACCGGCAATGCGCTCGGGATGCAGACGCTGGACCAGAACCTTGCCGACCTGGTCCGGCGCAACGTGGTCTCGCCGGCCGAGGCGCGCGCCAAGGCGAAGTTCCCCGAAAACTTCCCCGGCTAACCAGAGGGATTCTCATGGAACGCGACCAGGCATCGAAATTCGTCAACGACCTGCTGCGACTGATGGTGTCGCGCAATGGCTCCGACCTGTTTCTCACGTCCGACTTCCCGCCCGCGATCAAGGTCGACGGCAAGGTCACCAAGGTTTCGCCGCAGCCGCTGACCGGCCAGCACACGCTGGCGCTGGCGCGTGCGGTGATGAACGACAAGCAGGCGGCTGAGTTCGAGCGCACCAAGGAGTGCAATTTCGCGATCGCTCCGCAGGGGATCGGGCGGTTTCGCGTGAACGCCTTCGTGCAGATGGGCAACATCGGCATGGTGATGCGGACGATCCCGCAGACCTTGCCGACCATCGACGCGCTGAACCTGCCCCAGGTGCTGAAGGACGTGGCGGTGACCAAGCGCGGGCTGGTCATCTTCGTCGGCGCCACGGGCTCCGGCAAGAGCACGTCGCTGGCGGCGATGGTCGACTTCCGCAACGAGAACTCGTTCGGCCACATCATCACGATCGAGGACCCGGTCGAGTTCGTGCACCTGCACAAGAACTGCATCATCACGCAGCGCGAAGTCGGCATCGACACCGACGGCTGGGAGCAGGCGCTGAAGAACACGCTGCGCCAGGCGCCCGACGTGATCCTGATGGGCGAGATCCGCGACCGCGAGACCATGGAACATGCTGTCGCGTTCGCCGAAACCGGCCACCTGTGCCTGGCCACGCTGCACGCCAACAGCGCGAACCAGGCGCTGGACCGCATCATCAACTTCTTCCCCGAAGAGCGGCGCCAGCAACTGCTGATGGACTTGTCGCTGAACCTGAAGGGCCTGGTCTCGCAGCGCCTGATGCCGCGCCAGGAAGGACGCGGGCGCGTTGCGGCGGTCGAGATCATGCTGAACACGCCGCTCATTTCCGACCTGATCTTCAAGGGCGAAGTGTCCGAGATCAAGGAGATCATGAAGCGCTCGCGCGAGCTCGGCATGCAGACCTTCGACCAGGCGCTGTTCGATCTCTACGAGGCCCAGGCCATCACCTTCGAAGACGCGCTGCGCAACGCCGACTCGGTCAACGACCTGCGGCTGCAGATCAAATTGCACAGCCAGCGCGCGCGCAGCAGCGATCTGGCGGCCGGCACCGAACACCTGACGATCGTGTAGGCTCGCTCTACGCCTTGCTTCAACGGCCTCTCATCTGAGGCCGTTTTCAATATGACCTCCAAGACTTACGACCCCACTCCTTCGCGCACGGTGGCCTTTCTGGGCCTGGGCGTGATGGGCTACCCGATGGCCGGCCACCTGGCCCGCGCCGGCCACCGTGTCACCGTCTACAACCGCAGCGCTGCGAAGGCCGCGCAGTGGGTCGGCGAACACGGGCACGCGAGTGCCGCGACCCCGGCCGCCGCGAGTGCCGGCGCCGACCTGGTGTTCGCCTGCGTCGGCAACGACGACGACCTGCGCTCGGTCGTGCTCGGCGAGCAGGGTGCGTTCAAAGGCATGAAACCCGGCGCGGTCTTCGTCGACCACACGACCGCGTCGGCCGAGGTCGCGCGCGAGCTCAACGCCGTGGCACTGGCCCAAGGCCTGCACTTCGTCGACGCGCCGGTCTCGGGCGGCAACCTCGGGGCGATCAATGGTGCGCTGACCGTGATGTGCGGCGGTGATGCCGCGGCGTTCGGCGCGATGAAGCCGGTGGCGATGGCCTTCGCGAAGGCCGTCACCCTGCTGGGGGCGAGCGGGGCCGGTCAGCTCGCGAAGATGGTGAACCAGGTCGCGATCGCCGGGCTGGTGCAGGGCTTGGCCGAAGCGATCGCCTTCGGCCAGAAGGCCGGCCTGGACATGCGCAGTGTGCTCGATGTGATCGGCAAGGGCGCTGCCCAGAGCTGGCAGATGGACAACCGCGGCCCGACCATGGTCGACGGCAAATTCGACTTCGGCTTCGCGGTCGACTGGATGCGCAAAGACCTCGGCCTGGTGCTGGACGAAGCCAAGCGCAATGGCGCGCGGCTGCCGGTGACAGCGCTGGTGGACCAGTTCTATGCCGATGTTCAGGCGCAGGGCGGCAACCGCCTCGACACCTCGAGCCTGTTGCTCAGGCTCAAGTGAGCGAGCCCTGCGTCAGGGCTTGGGCGCCGACGCCGGCTCGGCGGCGGGTGCTGCGGCCGGGGCCGATGCAGGTGCGATGCCGGCCAGTTCGGCTTCGCTGATCACGTCGAACACCTTCACGACCTTGCGCACGCCGCTCACGCCGCGTGCGATGTAGGCCGCACGGTCGGCCTCACGTTCGGTCACGCGGCCCATCAGGTAGACGACGCTGCGCTCGGTGACAACCTTGTAGGCGTTGACCTGCACGTCTTTCGCATCGACCAGGCTGGCCTTGACCTTGCTGGTGATCAGCGTGTCGTTCGAACGGTTGCCGATCGAGCTGGGCAGCGTGATCACGAGTTCGTTGACGACAGAGCGCACGTTCTCGATGCGCGTCACCGCCTGCTCGACCGCCGCCTTGTCGGCCTCGGTCGGCACCTCGCCGGTGATCAGCACGAGCCGGTTGTAGCTGGTCACATTGATGTGGCCACGATCGCCCAGCAATTCGCCGGCGCGCTTCACCGCCTTGAGCTCGATGCTCTGGTCTTCGAGTTGGGTGCCCGAGGTGCGGCGGTCGACCGCGACCATCGAACTGCCGACGATGGCACCGCCGACCAGCAGCGCACAGCCGCTCATCAGCGTGGTGGCGGCGAGGGCGCTGGCGAGCAGCGTGAGACGGAGAGAAGCATTCAAGGTCATGTGTTTTCCTGTTCGCCCAGCAGTTGCAGGTCGACCGCGTCACACAGGCAGTGGAGCACGAGCAGGTGCACTTCCTGGATGCGCGCGGTGCGGTCGTGTGGCACGCAGATCATCACGTCGGTGTCGGTCAGCAACTCACGCAGCTTGCCGCCCTTGTGGCCGGTGAGCGCGATCACGGTCATGTCCTTCGCACGCGCGGCTTCGACGGCCGCGACGACGTTGCCCGAATTGCCGCTGGTGGTGATCGCGAGCAGCACGTCGCCGGGCGCGCCTAGCGCCTGGACCTGCTTCGAGAAGATCGAGTTGAAGTCGTAGTCGTTGCCGATGGCGGTGAGGATGGAACTGTCGGTCGTCAGCGCGACCGCGGCGAGGCCAGGGCGCTCGCGTTCAAAGCGTCCGACGAACTCGGCCGCGAAGTGCTGGGCATCGCCGGCCGAGCCGCCGTTGCCGCACGAGAGCACCTTGCCGCCCGCGGTGATGCAGCCGACCAGCGCACTGACGGCATCGGCGATGGGCTTGGAGAGGACTTCAGCGGCCGCGTACTTCAGGTCGGCGCTGTCAAAGAACTGCTGTTGGATGCGTTGTTCGAGCATGGGCATGGATCATATGACAGCAAATGCACCAGGCTGGTTCCGTGACCTAGCCGGCGTCGAAGGCGCCACGTAACCATTCGATTCGGTCGTCGTCGAGGGCAACCACGTCGAACCGGCAGGGCGGGACGGTGCGAAACGACGTCAAGAAGTGTTGGGCCGCGAGCACCAGGCTGCGCTGTTTGCTCGGGCTGATGCTGGCCGCGGCACCACCATGCGAGGCGCTGCGCCGGGCGCGCACCTCGACGAAAACGAGGGTGCCGTCGCGATCGCGCATGATCAGGTCGATCTCGCCGCCGCGCGCATGCGGCCCGCGCGCGACCCGATAATTGCGCTGCACCAGGATCAGGCCTTGCGCCAGCAGGTGCGCCAGCGCACGCGCCTCGCCTGCATCCCCCGCCGCCTTTGTCGCCGAACCTTTTGTGACCACACTCCCCGCCTCGTTGATGCAGCAAGCCGCCGCGAGCGCGGCCGGTGCGCAGCACTACCCGCTGGGGGCACTGTACGTGGTGGCCACGCCGATCGGCAACCTGGCCGACATCACGCTGCGTGCGATCCATGTGCTGGCGCTCGTCGATGCGGTCGCCTGCGAGGACACGCGCCACAGCGCGCCGCTGCTGCGCCAGCTCGGCATCGAGGGCAAGGCGCTGATCGCGGTGCACCAGCACAACGAGCGCGAGGCTGCCGCCGGCGTGCTGGCCCGGCTCGCTCGCGGCGAACGCGTGGCCTACATCAGCGACGCCGGCACGCCGGCCATCAGCGACCCGGGCGCGGCGCTGGTCGCGGCCGTGCAGGCGGCAGGCTACCGCGCGTTGCCCGTCCCCGGCGCGAGCAGCGCGGCGGCGGCGCTGAGCGTTGCGGGCGACGCGGTGGTGGGGCCGTTCACCTTCATCGGCTTCCTGCCGACGCGGGCCGGCGAGCGCGCGCAGGCCCTGGCCGTGCTGGCGGCCACGCCGCACGCGCAGGTGCTGTTCGAGGCGCCGCACCGCATCGAGGCCTTGGCCACGGGGCTGGCCGAGGCCTGCGGAGCGCGTGTCGTCACCGTGTGCCGCGAACTGACCAAGCAGTTCGAGACGGTGGCGAGCATGCCGGCGAGCGCACTGCCGGCCTGGTTTGGCGCCGACGCGAACCGGAGCCGCGGCGAGTTCGTGCTGGTCGTGCATGCGCTGGTCGCGGCGATCGCCGCGGCCGACCGTCCGCCATTCGACGCGACGCTGCGCACCTTGCTCGCCGAGTTGCCGCTGAAGCAGGCCGTCGCGCTGACGGCCGAGCTCAGCGGCGCACCGCGCAATGCCGTCTACGAACGCGCGCTGGCGTTGAAGAATGCGGCCGGGTGACGCGATGGCGATTCGCTGCCAAGTCGTGGACAGGGCCACAACACCGCGGCAATGCGGCGCCCGCGCCCGACTTCTACAATGAAGGCTCAACCCCGAGGACGTAGGCCATGATCTCTCGCGAACCCACGATCGAACGCCTGGCAGTCGCACGCTCGCTGCTGCTGGAACCTTTCGGCCTGACCGACGCGACGCTGGCGAAGGCGCTCGGCGCGATCGCGACGCATCGCATCGACGATGCCGACCTCTACTTCCAGTACACGCGCAGCGAGGGTTGGAGCCTGGAAGAAGGCATCGTCAAGAGCGGCAGCTTCGGCATCGACCAGGGGGTGGGCGTGCGCGCGGTCGCGGGCGAAAAGACGGCGTTCGCGTACTCGGACGACATCTCCGAAGCCGCGCTGATGGACGCGGCCTACACGGTGCGCACGATCGCGGCGAACGGCCAGAGCCGCAAGGTCAAGGTCGGCACCCAGCAGAAAGTCGCCGGCAGCCGCCTGCTCTACGCGCCGATGGACCCGATCGCCACGCTCGACAGCACACAGAAGGTCGCGCTGCTCGAGAAGGTCGAGAAGCTCGCGCGCAGCAAGGATCCGCGCGTCGTGCAGGTGATGGCCGGCCTGGCCGGCGAGTACGACGTCGTGATGGTCGCGCGCGCCGACGGCACGCTGGCGGCCGACGTGCGCCCGCTGGTGCGCCTGAGCGTCACCGTGATCGCCGAGCAGACCATCAACGGCGAGGTGCGCCGCGAGGTCGGCAGCGGCGGCGGTGGCGGGCGCTTCGGCTTCGGCTACTTCCACGACGAGATCATCGAAGGCTATGTGCAGGATGCCGTCAATGCGGCCCTGACCAACCTCGAATCACGCCCGGCCAAGGCCGGCGAGATGAGCGTGGTGCTCGGGCCGGGTTGGCCGGGCGTGTTGTTGCACGAGGCGATCGGCCACGGGCTGGAAGGCGACTTCAACCGCAAGGGCAGCAGCGCGTTCAGCGGCCAGATCGGCCAGCGCGTCGCGGCCAAGGGCGTGACGGTGCTGGACGACGGCACCATCCCCGACCGCCGCGGCTCGCTGAATGTGGACGATGAAGGCAACGCTTCGCAGCGCAACGTGCTGATCGAGGACGGCATCCTGAAGGGCTACATCCAGGACTCGATGAACGCGCGCCTGATGGGCGTCGCCCCCACCGGCAACGGTCGCCGCGAGAGCTATGCCGCGGTGCCGATGCCGCGCATGACCAACACCTACATGCTGGGTGGCGACAAGACCAAGGAAGAGATCGTCGCGGGCTTGAAGCGCGGCCTGTACGCGACCAACTTCGGCGGCGGGCAGGTCGACATCACCAGCGGCAAGTTCGTGTTCTCGGCGAGCGAGGCCTTCTGGGTCGAGAACGGCAAGATCCAGTACCCGGTGAAGGGCGCGACCATCATCGGCAACGGGCCGGATGCGCTGACGCGCGTCAGCATGATAGGCAACGACATGAAGCTCGACCCGGGCGTCGGCGTGTGCGGCAAGGAAGGGCAGAGCGTGCCGGTCGGTGTCGGCCAACCGACGTTGCGCATCGACCGGCTGACCGTCGGTGGCACCGCCTGACGCCAATGTCGTCCAGGCGTGATACAGTCGCGGCCATGATTTCTCGCGCCGTTTATTTTGCGTACTTTTGGTACTCCAACCGCCCAGCGGCCGGAGAGGCCAGCGCGCACGCCTAGTAAACAGCGCCAAGAATCTCCGAAAACCGCCGGGCTCACCCCCGGCGGTTTTTTTTCGCCCGCACGAACTCGAACCCTTTTCAGGAGCCACCGCCATGACGTCCAAATCCAGCAATGCCGCCAGCGAGGGTTGGTATGCGCACTCCGAACGCACCAGCCAGACCGACGACCAGCGGATCGAGGACGTGACGCCGCTGCCGCCGCCGGAGCACCTGATCCGGTTCTTCCCGATCGCCGGCACGCCGGTCGAGACGCTGATCGGCAACACGCGCCAGGCGATCCGCAACATCATGCAGCGCAAGGACGACCGGCTGCTCGTGATCATGGGCCCGTGCTCCATCCACGACCCGGCCGCCGCGGTCGAGTACGCGCGCAAGCTGCGGGTGCAGCGCGAGAAGTTCCAGGACACGCTGGAGATCGTGATGCGCGTGTACTTCGAGAAGCCGCGCACCACGGTCGGCTGGAAGGGCCTGATCAACGACCCCTACCTCGACGAGAGCTACCGCATCGACGAGGGCTTGCGCATCGCGCGCCAGCTGTTGCTCGAGATCAACCGCGCCGGCATGCCGGCGGGCAGCGAGTTTCTTGACGTGATCTCGCCGCAGTACATCGGCGACCTGATTTCGTGGGGTGCGATCGGCGCTCGCACCACCGAGAGCCAGGTGCACCGCGAGCTGGCGTCGGGGCTGTCCGCGCCCATCGGCTTCAAGAACGGCACCGACGGCAACATCAAGATCGCCATCGATGCGATCCAGGCGGCGGCGCGCCCGCACCACTTTCTGTCGGTGCACAAGAACGGCCAGGTCGCGATCGTCGAGACGCGCGGCAACAAGGACTGCCACGTGATCCTGCGCGGCGGCAAGGAGCCGAACTACGACGCGGCACACGTCGCCGCGGCCTGCAAGGAGATCGAGGCAGCCAAGCTCGACTGCACGCTGATGGTCGACTGCAGCCATGCCAACAGCAGCAAGCAGCACGAGCGCCAGGTCGACGTGGCTCGCGACGTGGCGGCCCAAATGAAGGCCGGTAACCGCTGCATCTTCGGCGTGATGGTCGAGAGCCACTTGCAGGCCGGTGCGCAGAAGTTCAGCGCTGGCAAGGACGATCCGACCAAGCTGGAGTACGGCAAGAGCATCACCGATGCGTGCATCGGCTGGGACCACTCGCTTCAGGTGCTGGATGTGCTCAGCGAGGCCGTGAAGGTGCGGCGCGGCTGATTCGTCATTCGCTGTCGCGGGCGAGCTTCTCGCTCTTCCAGTAGACGTCGTCACCGCCCAGCCCATCGAGGTTGGCGCGGTTGAGCACCCGGGCGAGCACGAACAGCAGGTCGCTGAGCCGGTTCAGGTAGTGACGCGGCTCGGCGCGCACCACCTCGACGGCGGTCAGCGCGACCACCGCGCGCTCGGCGCGGCGCGCGATCGTTCGGCCCACGTGCGCGAGCGCTGCGCTGCGCGTCCCGGCGGGCAGGATGAACTCCTTCAGGCGCGGCAGCGCGGCGTTGTGCTGCGCGAGCGCCTCGTCGAGATGCAACACGGCCTCGGCCTTCAGCAGCTCGTAACCGGGGATCGAGAGTTCGCCGCCGAGGTTGAACAACTCGTGCTGAACGACGACGAGCAGCTCACGCACGTCGTCCGGCAACGGTTCGGCGAGCAACACACCGAGCTGCGAGTTGAGCTCGTCCACGTCACCCATCGCCTGCACGCGCAGATGGTCTTTGGGCACGCGGGTGCCGTCGCCGAGCCCAGTGGTGCCGTCGTCGCCGGTGCGGGTGGCGATTTGTGAAAGTCGGTTGGCCATGGTGCGCATGCTAGCGCCTTGGCACAATGCGATGTACCGACGGAGACGCTGACATGAACGCACCCTTGCCCGCCCACCTGCTGCCGCAACTCGCGCCACGCGCCGTCCCCGCCGAGATGCTGGCCGCCTTGAAGGCGCGTTTCAACGAGCGCTGTTCCACCGCGCTTGCGGTGCGCGAGCAGCACGGCCGCGACGAGTCACCGATCGACGCACCGCCGCCCGAAGCGGTGGTGTATTGCGAGAGCACCGAGGACGTGGCCGCGGTGGTCAAGCTCGCCGACCAGTATGCGGTGCCGGTGATCCCGTTCGGCGTGGGCTCGTCGCTCGAGGGCCACCTGCTGGCGGTGCAGGGCGGCGTCAGCATCGACCTGTCGCGCATGAACAAGCTGATCGCGATCCAGCCCGAAGACCTGACGGTGACGGTGCAGGCCGGCGTCACGCGCATGCAGCTGAACACCGAGATCCGCCACACCGGCCTGTTCTTTCCGATCGACCCGGGCGCCGATGCGAGCCTGGGCGGCATGTGCGCGACGCGCGCCAGCGGCACGAACGCGGTGCGTTACGGCACGATGCGCGAGAACGTGCTGGGCCTGACGGTCGTCACGGCACAGGGCGAGGTGATCCACACGGGCACGCGTGCGCGCAAGTCGTCAGCGGGCTACGACCTGACGCGGCTGATGGTCGGCAGCGAGGGCACGCTGGGCGTGATCACCGAGGTGACGCTGCGTGTCTACCCGCTGCCCGAGGCAATCTCGGCGGCGACCTGCACCTTCCCCAGCATCGACGCGGCGGTGCGCACGACGATCCAGATCATCCAGATGGGCATCCCGATCGCGCGCTGTGAGCTGCTGGACACGCACGCGGTGCGTGCGGTGAATCGTCACGACAAGCTGACGCTGACCGAGGCGCCGATGCTGCTGATGGAATTCCACGGCAGCGAGGCCAGCGTGGCCGAGCAGGCCGCGACGGTGCAGGAGATCGCGGCCGAATTCGGCGGCGCCGGCTTCGAGTGGGCGACCACGCCCGAGGCCCGCACCAAGCTCTGGACGGCGCGCCACCACGCCTACTTCGCGGGCCTTCAGCTGAAGGCCGGCAGCCGCACCGTGACGACCGACACCTGCGTGCCCATCTCGCGTCTGGCCGAGTGCGTGACGCAGGCCTCCGAGGCCGCGACGGCCGCAGGCATGATGCATTACATCGTCGGCCACGTGGGCGACGGCAACTTTCACATCGCCTACCTGGTCGACCCGAAGATCCCGGCCGAGCGCGAGACGGCCGAGCGGCTCAATCATGAGGTCGTGCAGCGGGCCATCGAGGCGCAGGGCACCTGCAGCGGCGAGCATGGCATCGGGCTGCACAAGATGGACTTCTTGGTCACTGAGGCCGGCGCGGGGGCGATCGACATGATGCGCACGCTGAAGCGCGCACTCGACCCGAAGAACATCATGAACCCGGGAAAGATCTTCGTTCTCTAGTTCTGCGGGGCCGGCACGGACCAGGTCTTGGCGACCGCCCCGGTGTTGTCGATGCTTTCGAGATGAACCCCGAAGCCCCACAGCCGCGCCGCGTGCTTCAACACCTCTTGTGAACTCTCGTGCAGCGGCCGGTTGTTGTGCTGGGTGTGGCGCAAGGTCAGTGAACGGTCGCCGCGCAGGTTCACGTTCCACACCTGGATGTCGGGCTCGCGCGAGCCCAGGTCGTACTGGCGCGACAAGGCCTCGCGCAGCCGCCTGAAGCCGCTCGGGTCGTGGATCGCCGAGACCTGCAGGTTCTCGGCCTTGTCGTCGTCGACGATGGCGAACAGGCGCAGGTCGCGCATCAGCTTCGGGCTCAGGTACTGGCCGACGAAGCTTTCGTCCTTGAAGTTGCGCATCGCGTGGTCGAGCGTGGGCAGCCAGGGCTGGCCGGCAAAGTTGGGGAACCACTCGCGGTCTTCGGCCGTCGGGTTCTCGCAGACGCGCTTGATGTCGGTGTACATCGCAAAGCCCAGCGCATACGGGTTGATGCCGCTGTAGGCGCGGTGGCCGACCGGCGGCTGGAACACGACGTTGGTGTGCGACTTCAGCCATTCGATCATCACGCCGTCGGTCAGATAGCCGTCGTCGTACATGGTGTTGAGCAGGTGGTGGTGCCAGAACGTGGCCCAGCCTTCGTTCATCACCTGGGTCTGACGCTGCGGGTAGAAGTACTGCGCGATCTTGCGCACGATGCGCACGATCTCGCGCTGCCACGGCTCGAGCAGCGGCGCGTTCTTCTCGATGAAGTACAGGATGTTCTCCTGCAACTCGGCGGGGAAGCGCTTTGCGTCGGCGACTTCGTCGGCCTTCTCGGCCTTCTTCGGCAGCGTGCGCCAGATGTCGTTGACCTGCGACTGCGCGTGTTCGAGCCGCTCCTTGCGGCGCGCAGTCTCTTCGGCGAACGACAGCTTGCTCGGGCGGCGATAGCGGTCGACACCGTAGTTCTGCAGCGCGTGGCAGCTGTCGAGCAGCTCCTCGACCTGCTGCATGCCGTGGCGCTCCTCGCACTCGGCGATGTAGTTCTTCGAGTAGACGAGGTAGTCGATGATGCTCGACGCATCGGTCCACAGCTTGAACAGGTAGTTGCCCTTGAAGAAGCTGTTGTGACCGTAAGCCGCGTGCGCGATCACCAACGCCTGCATCGCGGTGGTGTTCTCTTCCATCAGGTAGCTGATGCAGGGGTCGGAGTTGATGACGATCTCGTAGGCCAGACCCATCTGACCGCGCTTGTAGTTCTTCTCGTTGGCGATGAACTCCTTGCCGTAGCTCCAGTGGCGGTAGTTCACCGGCATGCCGACCGACGCGTATGCGTCCATCATCTGTTCGGCGGTGATGATCTCGAGCTGGTTCGGGTAGGTGTCCAGGCCGAAACGCTGCGCCGTGGCACGGATCACCTCGTGGTACTGCTCGATCAGTTCGAACGACCAGTCGCTCGGGTCGGGCAGCGGCGCGCTCGGGCGCGGGCCGGGAGGCCGCGGCGCTTGCAGCGGGCCGCGCTCGGCCTTGCGTCTGTCGTTCGGATAGGGTTCGGGCGCCGCGACGCTGACCCGACGCTCACCAGGAAAGCCGCTCATGCTGCCGCTCCTTCCTTCTTGAACAACTCGCGGAACACCGGGTAGATCTGCGAGGCCGACGACACCTTGCGCATCGCGAACTGCGGGTGACTCTCCTGCAGCCGGCTGTATTCCTCCCACAGGTTCTGCTCTTCCTCGGCGACCTGCACGTAGGCGAAGTAGCGGCAAACCGGCAACAGGCTCTCGGTCAGCAGCTCGCGGCAACGGCCACTGTCATGGTGCCAGTTGTCGCCGTCGCTGGCCTGCGCGCCATAGATGTTCCACTCGGTCGGCGAGTAGCGGGCCTTGATGATCTCGTCCATCAGCACCAGCGCGCTCGACACCACGGTGCCGCCGGTTTCACGGGCGTGGAAGAAGTTTTCTTCGTCGACCTCCTGCGCCTGCGTGTGGTGGCGGATGAAGACGAGGTCGATCTTGTCGTAGTGCCGCGTCAGAAAGAGGTAGAGCAGGATGAAGAAGCGCTTCGACAACTCCTTGCGCGCCTCGTCCATCGAGCCCGACACGTCCATCAGGCAAAACATCACCGCCTTGGTCGTCGGCACCGGCACGCGCACCCGACTGCGAAAGCGCAGGTCGATCGGGTCGAGGTAGGGGATGCGTGCGAGGCGGTTCTTCAGCGCGGAGATGCGCTCCTCGAGGTCGAGCCGCTCGGCCTCGCGACGGATGTCGGCCGGGCGCTCGAGCACGAGCGCGAGCTGTTCCTCGAGTTCGCGCAACTCGCCGCGCGAACCCGCGCCGATCGCCAGGCGCCGGCCGATCGCGCCGCGCATCGAGCGTACGACGCTGAGGTTGCTCGGCGTGCCATCGCTGACGAATCCGGCGCGGTGGCTCTTCCATTCGGGCGTTTCGGCGAGCTGCGTTTGCGTCATGCGCGGCAGCGCGAGGTCGTCGAAGAAGATCTGCATGAACTCTTCTTTGGTGAGATGGAAGACGAAGTCGTCCTCGCCCTCGCCGGAGTCGCCTGCCTCACCCTTGCCGCTGCCCTTGCCGCCCCCGCCTTTGGGCCGCTCGATCTGGTCGCCGGCCACGTATTCCTGGTTGCCGGGGTGGACCATCTCGCGCTTGCCGCCGCTGCCGTGGCCGAAGGCCGGCTCGCTGATGTCGCGCTTCGGGATGTGGATGTCTTCGCCGCGCTCCATGTCGCGGATGCCGCGGCCGTCGACGGCACGCCGCACGGCGTCGCGCACCTGGTCCTGGTGGCGCCGCAAGAAACGTTCGCGGTTGCCGATGGACTTGTTCTTGCCTGCCAAGCGCCGATCAATGATCTGCTGGAGCATGAATGATTCTCCGAGTGTCCGCTCCGATCAGCTGCTCTTGCGAACGCGCAGATACCACTCGCACAACAGGCGCACCTGCTTGGCGGTGTAGCCCTTGTCGACCATGCGATTCACGAAGTTCTCGTGCTTCTTCGCCTCGTCGGCGCTCGCCTTCGCGTTGAAGCTGATCACCGGCAACAGCTCTTCGGTGTTCGAGAACATCTTCTTCTCGATCACGGTGCGCAGCTTCTCGTAGCTCGACCACACCGGGTTGTGGCCGGCGTTGTTGGCGCGCGCACGCAGCACGAAGTTGACGATCTCGTTGCGGAAGTCCTTCGGGTTGCTGATGCCCGCCGGCTTCTCGATCTTCTCGAGCTCGGCGTTCAGCGACGCGCGGTCGAAGACTTCGCCGGTGTCGGTGTCGCGGTACTCCTGGTCCTGGATCCAGTAGTCGGCATAGGTCACGTAGCGGTCGAAGATGTTCTGGCCGTACTCGCTGTAGCTTTCGAGGTAGGCGGTCTGGATCTCCTTGCCGATGAACTCGGCATAGCGGGCCGACAGATGCTCCTTGATGAAGCCGAGATACTTCTGCTCGGTCTCGGACGGGAACTGCTCGCGCTCGATCTGCTGCTCCAGCACATACATCAGGTGCACCGGGTTCGCGGCGACTTCGGCGGGGTCGAAGTTGAAGACCTTGGACAGGATCTTGAATGCGAAGCGCGTCGACACACCGCTCATGCCTTCGTCGACACCGGCGTAGTCGCGGTACTCCTGGTAGCTCTTTGCGCGCGGGTCGGTGTCTTTGAGGTTCTCGCCGTCGTAGATCTGCATCTTCGAATACAGCGACGAATTCTCGGGCTCCTTCAGGCGCGTCAGCATCGCGAACTGGCTCATCATCTTCAGCGTGCCCGGGGCGCATTTGGCGTCGACCAGCGACGAGCCGCGCAGCAGTTTCTCGTAGATCTTGACCTCTTCGCTGACGCGCAGGCAGTAGGGCACCTTGACGATGTAGATGCGGTCGAGGAAGGCCTCGTTGTTCTTGTTGTTGCGGAAGGTCTTCCACTCGCTCTCGTTGCTGTGTGCGAGGACGATGCCGTCGAACGGGATGGCACCGAAGCCCTCCGTGCCCTTGAAGTTGCCTTCTTGCGTGGCCGTCAGCAGCGGGTGCAGCACCTTGATCGGTGCCTTGAACATCTCGACGAATTCGAGCAGGCCCTGGTTCGCGAGGCACAGCCCGCCAGAGAAGCTGTAGGCGTCGGGGTCGTCCTGCGCGTAGGTCTCAAGCTTGCGGATGTCGACCTTGCCGACCAGCGCCGAGATGTCCTGGTTGTTCTCGTCGCCCGGCTCGGTCTTGGCCACGCCGACCTGCTTGAGCACGCTGGGCGTGCGCTTGACGATCTTGAATTTGCGGATGTCGCCGCCGAACTCTTCGAGGCGTTTCACCGCCCACGGGCTCATGATGCGGTTGAGGTAGCGCGGCGGGATGCCGTACTCTTTCTCGAGCAGCGGGCCGTCTTCGGCCACGTCGAACAGGCCCAGCGGCGACTCGTTCACCGGCGAACCCTTGATCGCGTAGAAGGGCACCTGCTCCATCAACTGCTTCAGGCGCTCGGCGATCGAGCTCTTGCCGCCACCGACGGGGCCGAGCAGATAGAGGATCTGCTTCTTTTCTTCCAGGCCCTGGGCCGCGTGGCGGAAGTACGAAACCACCTGCTCGATCGCGTCTTCCATGCCGTAGAACTCGGCAAAGGCGGGGTAGATCTTGATGAGCTTGTTGGCGAACAGGCGCGACAGGCGCGGGTCGTTGCGCGTGTCCACCATCTTCGGGTCGCCGATCGCCTTGAGCATGCGTTCGGCGGCACTGGCATACGCAATCGGGTTGCGCTTGCACTCGATGAGGTACTCCTCGATCGAGAGCTCTTCTTCGCGGCTGCGCTCGAAGCGAGCGGAAAAATTGCTGATCACATCCATGCTGATCTCCTGTGCGGGAAGGAGACGTTGACGGCGAGTGGCACCGCACCCTCAACGCCTGGGGAAGTTCTGATGACACCCGGTGGGGCGCCATCAGAGCTTTCCGTTCATCAGCAGTCTGTATGGTTCAAGCTTCGGTCATTCTGCGCTCGCCGATCCTCGAAGTACAAGGCTCATAGCCCCTCATTTCGGTGATCGATATCTACATGATGCATTTAGCAAACAACGTGCCGACGCGAACTGCGTTGACGCGCAGTGTGTGAGAGAGCGTGCGGGGCTGCACGAAGTTCCATGCGCGAGGCTCAGTGAGGCGCCAGTCCGAGCTTGCTCAGCAGGCCGTTGAGCTCGTCGAGCGAACCGAAGCTGATCGCCACTTCGCCTTGCTCGCCATGCTTGGTGCGCTTTTTTACGCGGATCTCGACATTCGCCGTCAATGCGTCCGACAGTTCGTGTTCTATGCGCTGCAGGTCGCGCGGCTTCTCGTGCTTGGTGCGCAGCAACGGGGTTTGGCGACCCGCACTGGCGCTGGCTCGCGCGACGAGCTTCTCGGCCTCGCGCACCGAGAGCTTCTTCGCGACGATCTCGCTCGCATTGAGAATCTGCTGCGCGCCATCGAGGGGCAGCAGCGCACGCGCGTGGCCCATGTCGAGGTCGCCGGCCATCAGCATTTGCTGGACCGGCTCGGTCAGGTTGAGCAGCCGCAGCAGATTGCTCGCGGCGCTGCGCGATCGGCCGACGGCCTGTGCTGCCATCTCGTGCGTCAACCCGAACTCATCGGTCAGGCGCTTCAAGCCTTGTGCTTCTTCGAGCGGGTTCAGGTCTTCGCGCTGGATGTTCTCGATCAGGGCCATCGCAGCGGCGGACTCGTCGGGCACGTCCTTGACCAGCACCGGCACCTCGTCAAGGCCAGCCAGCTTGGCCGCGCGGGTGCGACGTTCGCCGGCGATGATCTCGTAGCGACCACCGCTCAGTGGCCGCACCAGCACGGGCTGCATCACACCCTGGGCCTTGATGCTCTCGGCCAGCTCGTACAACGAACCTTCATCCATGCGGGTGCGCGGCTGGTACTTGCCCGGCTGCAGCAGTGCGAGCTTGAGCACGTGAGGGGTCGTGTCGGTCGCGGCGGCGTTCGCGACGTCGCCGGCTTCTTTGACGCGGGGGCCGAGCAATGCTTCGAGGCCGAGGCCGAGGCCCTTGGGTTTCTTGGTGACCATGGGTGGATTGTCAGCGATCAGGCGGACAGGGCTTGGACGTGAGCCCAGCCCTCGGGCCAGTCGCCCAAGCCTGAATCGCCATTCAGGTGGCCGCGTGCGCCGACGACGACGGTGTCGCTGCCCCAATCGCGTGTCATGCCTCGCGCACGGTCTGGCGTGCAATACGGATCGTCGCTGCTGATGAGGGCGAGGCTCGCGAACGGCAGGCGGGTGCGCACGATGGGTCGCCAGTTGTAGAGGTTGGGCGGCATGTCGTCGCGTTCGGTGTCGGGCGGGGCGACGAGCAGGGCCGCACGCACGCGAGCGGTGTGCTGTGAATGGGCCGACCACGCGGCGACGAGCTGGCAGCCCAGGCTGTGCGCGATCAGCACGGCCGGTCGCGCGGACGCCTGCAGCACGTCGTCGAGCCGCGCCATCCAGTCGCCGCGTCGCGGCCAGAGCCAGTCGTCCTGCTGAACACGCACGCAGCCGTGCTGCGCTTCCCAATGGCTTTGCCAGTGCGCCGGGCCGGAGTCGAGCCAGCCGGGCAACAGCAGATAACGCAATGGCTCCGGCATGCTCTGGTTTATCCTTACGAACTCAGTTGATCGAGGGTTGGTGATGACGTACCGCGCATTCGTTGACGGCCAGGAAGGCACGACCGGCCTGCGCATCCACGAGTATCTTGCACAGCGCCCCGACATCGAGGTGCTGCGCATAGACGCCGACAAACGCAAGGATGCGGCCGAACGTGCCCGCTTGCTGAATGCGGCCGATGTCGCCTTTCTGTGCCTGCCCGATGTGGCGGCGCGTGAGGCCGCGGCGTTGGTCACCAACCCCAAGACCTGCCTGATCGATGCGAGCACGGCGCACCGCACGGCACCGGGTTGGGTGTTCGGCTTGCCCGAACTGGCACCCGGCCAGCGCGATCTGTTGCGGCAGACCAAGCGCATCTCCAACCCAGGCTGTCATGCGTCGGCGTTCATCGTGCTGCTGCGTCCGCTGGTCGATGCCGGTCTGGTGCCGGCCGATCTGCCGATCACGGCGAGCTCAATCACCGGCTACTCCGGTGGGGGCAAGAAGATGATCGAGCAGTACGAGGCCGGCGGCGACGCGCGCCTCGATGCGCCGCGGCCCTATGGCCTGACGCTGTCGCACAAGCACGTGCCCGAGATGATGACCCATTCGCGGCTCTCGGTGCCGCCGGTGTTCATGCCCATCGTCGGCAAGTTCTACAAGGGCCTGTCGGTGAGTGTGCCCTTACACCTTTCGCAGTTGAAAGCGGGCACCACGCCCGAAACGCTGCATGCGGCGCTGCGCCACCGCTACGAAGGCGAGCGCTTCATTCGCGTGCTGCCCTTGCGTGACCCGGCGACGCTCGCCGAGGGCTACTTCGACGTGCAGGCGGCCAACGACACCAACTGTGTCGACATCTTCGTCTTCGCCAACGACACCCAGGCCATCCTGATGGCCCGGCTCGACAACCTCGGCAAGGGCGCCAGCGGTGCGGCAGTGCAGTCGATGAACGTGCACCTCGGGTTGGACGAGGCGCTCGGTCTGTAGCTGACCTCAGGCGGGCGTTGCTGCGTCGGCGCCCAGGCGTGCCGACATCTCTTTCGCAAACTCGACAAAGGCCTGCGCGCCTTTCGAGGCCGGGTCGAACACCACGCCCGGCAAGCCGTAGCTGGGCGCTTCTGCGAGTCGCACGTTGCGCGGGATCACGGTGTCGAACACCTTGTCCCCGAAGTGGGCCTTGAGCTGGTCGCTGACCTGCTGCTGCAAGGTGATGCGTGGGTCGAACATCACGCGCAGCAGGCCGATGATTTCCAGCGCCGGGTTCAGGTTGGCGTGAACCTGCTTGATCGTGTTGACCAGATCGCTGAGGCCTTCGAGCGCGAAGTACTCGCACTGCATCGGCACGACCACGCCGTGCGCGCAGCACAGGCCATTGAGCGTCAACAGGCTCAGTGACGGGGGGCAGTCGATCAGCACGAAGTCGTATTCGGCGTCTACGGCCTCGAGCGCGCCCTTAAGCCGCTTGTCGCGCCGCTCCAGTTCGACGAGCTCGACCTCAGCACCGGCGAGTTCGCGATTCGCGCCGAGCACGTCGTAGCCAGCCTTCGCGCTGGTCGTGCGGGCTTCGGCGACCGAGGCGTTTTCGAGCAGCACGTCGTAGATCGTGAGTTCGAGGGCGCGCTTGTCCACGCCCGAGCCCATCGTCGCATTGCCTTGCGGGTCGAGGTCGACCACCAGCACGCGTTTGCCGATCTGGCTCAGGCCGGCCGCGAGGTTGACGGTGGTGGTGGTCTTGCCGACGCCGCCCTTTTGGTTGGCAATGCAGAAAATTCTGGCCATGGGCGAATGCAGACGAAGAAAAAGCGCGAAAGACGCGCCGTGCGGAGCGCCAGAGAGGCCTTGATTATAGAGAGGGCTTGGGTCGCATCCAGACGAGACAACGCTCAGCGTCCAACCCGGGAACGCTCAGTTGTTCCACGTGAAACACATCCACGTTGGCGGCGAGTGCAGCGCGTTCGTCGACCGGGTCTTTGCCCTTCATCGCGAGCCAGAAACCCTCGGCGACGAGGTGCTGTCGGGTCAGGGCAACGAAATCGACGAGCGAAGCGAAGGCACGCGAAGTGACGACATCGAAAGGGGCTGTCTTCATCTGCTCGACCCGGGCATGCTGCGAGTGCAGGTTGCGCAGGCGCAAGCTGGCGGCGACCTGCTGGATGAATGCCGCCTTCTTGCCCACGGTGTCCACGCAGGTCACATCGATGCTCGGGTTCACGATCGCAATCACGATGCCGGGCAGTCCGCCGCCACTGCCCACATCGAGCAGGCGTTTGGGCAAGCCGTCGCTGCCGAGCTGCCGGCGCAGCGGGGTGATCGCTGCCAGGCAGTCGACCAGGTGCTGGGTCAGCATGCGGTCGGGGTCGCGAACCGCCGTCAGGTTGTAGGTGGCATTCCACCGCTGGAGCAGGTCGAGGTAGGCCAGCAGCTGATCGATGTGTGCCTCGATCAGCGGCAGGCCGAGCTGCGTCGACGCCGCCGCGAGGCGACCGCGGCGATTGTCGGTGATGGCCGCATCACTCAACGTCAAGCCGCCGCATCGTCCGATGCCCTGTCGTTGGCTGCGAAGCCCTTGAAGCGGCCTTTCTTCAGATGGATCAGCAACAACGACATTGCCGCCGGGGTGACACCTGAAATTCGGGAGGCCTGGCCCAGCGTCTCGGGGCGGTGCTTGCTGAGCTTCTGGCGCACCTCGTAGCTCAGTGCTGCCACCTGTGCGTAGTCGAGTGCGTCCGGCAGGCGCAGATTCTCGAACTGGGCCGAGCGAGCGACATCGTCGTTCTGCTTGTCGATGTAGCCTGAGTATTTGATGCTGATCTCGACCTGCTCGATCACGGCGTCCGCCAGGGGCTGGCCGAACTCGGCGCGCAGTGTTTCACGTGAAACAGCGGGGGAGATGCCGGCAATGTTCGCCACCTCGGTGAGGGTGTCGAAGCCCACGCTCGGCCGGCGCAGCAGATCTTCGAAACGGTACTCGTGCTCAATGGCCTTGCCGAGCAGGCGTTCGCCGTCGGCGGCCGGCAAGGTGTCGGGCCGAACCCAGGTCGACTTCATGCGCTCGGCTTCGCGCGCCACCGCGTCACGCTTGCGGTTGAACGCCGCCCAGCGTTGGTCGTCGACCAGGCCCAGTTCGCGGCCTGTCTCGGTCAGGCGCATGTCGGCGTTGTCTTCGCGCAGCTGCAGCCTGAACTCCGCGCGGCTCGTGAACATGCGGTAGGGCTCGGTCACGCCCTTGGTGATCAGGTCGTCGACCAGCACACCCAGATAAGCCTGGTCGCGGCGCGGCAGCCAAGGCGTGTCGCCTCGAACCTGCAGCGCCGCATTGAGGCCGGCGAACAGCCCTTGGGCGGCAGCTTCCTCGTAACCCGTGGTGCCGTTGATCTGGCCGGCGAAGAACAAGCCGGCGACCCCTCGGGTCTCGAAGCTGGCCTTCAGCGCGCGTGGGTCGAAGTAGTCGTACTCGATCGCATAGCCCGGCCGCAGGATGTGCGCGTTCTCCAGCCCGGCCATGCTGTGCACGGCAGCGAGCTGCACGTCGAAGGGCAGGGAGGTTGAAATGCCGTTCGGGTAGAACTCGTGCGTCGTCAACCCTTCGGGCTCGAGAAAAATCTGGTGCGAATCCTTGTCGGCAAACCGATTCACCTTGTCTTCGATGCTCGGGCAGTAGCGCGGGCCGATGCCGTCGATCAGGCCGGTGAACATCGGGCTGCGGTCGAAGCCGGCGCGGATGATCTCGTGGGTGCGCGCGTTGGTGTGTGTGATCCAGCAAGGCACTTGCTGCGGGTGTTGCGCTGTGCTGCCCATGAAGCTGAACACCGGCACCGGATCGAGGTCGCCAGGCTGCTCGGTCAGCACGCTGAAGTCGATGCTGCGTCCGTCCAGCCGCGGCGGCGTGCCGGTCTTCAGTCGGCCTTGCGGCAGCTTCAGCTCCTTCAGCCGCGCCGACAAGGCGACGGCCGGCGGGTCGCCGGCGCGGCCCGCGCTGTGGCTTTGCAGCCCGACGTGGATCTTGCCGTCGAGAAAGGTGCCGGCCGTCAGCACCACAGCGCGCGACTTGAAGCGAATGCCCACTTGGGTGATGGCGCCCGCCACACGGTCGCCTTCAAGCATCAAGTCATCGCACGCGCCTTGGAACAACCACAGGTTGGGCTGGTTCTCCAGACGATGGCGGATCGCCGCCTTGTACAGGATGCGGTCGGCCTGCGCCCGCGTCGCCCGCACGGCCGGGCCCTTGGAGCCGTTCAGGATGCGGAACTGGATGCCGGCCTCGTCGGTCGCCGCGGCCATTGCGCCACCGAGCGCGTCGATCTCCTTGACCAGATGGCCCTTGCCGATGCCGCCGATGGACGGGTTGCAGCTCATCTGGCCCAGTGTCTCGATGTTGTGCGTCAGCAGCAGCGTGGCCGCGCCCATGCGGGCAGCGGCCAGCGCGGCCTCGGTGCCGGCATGACCACCGCCGACCACGATCACATCGAACTCTTTCGGGAACAGCATCGCAGGTGCCTATTTTTTGAGCAGACCGAGATTGTAGAGAGTGGGGCGCCCGAAGTCACACCAGGGCTTTGCTACGCTCGTCGACTCATGGACTGCCGACCTCACTGCGGCGCGTGTTGCATCGCGCCTTCGATCACCAGTGCCATCCCGGGCATGCCGAACGGCAAGCCCGCCGGTGTGCGCTGCGTCCAACTGCGCGACGACCTGAGCTGCGCCATCTTCGGCCACCCTGAACGCCCGGCTTGCTGTTCCGGCCTGCAGGCCTCGGCTGAGATGTGCGGAACGGGTCGCGAGCACGCTCTGCGATGGATCGCCCACCTCGACGAGGCGACGCGTCCACAGCACTGAGCCTCACGCCGGCCGCAGCATCTCGGTGTGCGGAATGCCGTCTTCCATGTAGGGTGGCCCGACCGAGACGAAGCCGAGCTCGGCGTAAAAGCGCTCCAGCCGCGTCTGCGCCGAGATGCGGATGCCTTGGGCGGGGAAGACCTCGCCGCAGCGCTCGATCGCCCGCCGCACCAGCTCGCGACCCAGCCCGGTCCCGCGCGCCGCGCCGGTCGTGATCACGCGACCTATCGACGGCTCGGCGTACTTCTGGCCGGGGTGCACGACGCGCGCATAGGCCAGCGGCAGGTCGTGCTCCTCCGACCACGCGGCCAGATGCCACGAGAACGCATCGAAGCCGTCGGCGTCGAGGTAGGCGCAGGCCTGTTCGATGGAGAACACCTGCTGGCGCGCGCGGTAGATGGCGTCCAGCTCGAACACGCTGAGTTCGTCGAAGCGGCACCAGCGCCAGGTCAGGGTGCTGCTCATCGCACCGCCGCACTGCGCAGGTGGCGCGCCACGAACCACACGGACACCGTTGCGATCAGCACGCAGACCAGCAGCGGCGCCGCAATCTGTTCGAAGCCGAACGCATCCCCCTTCAGCACCCGCGTCATCAACAGGTTCTGCGCCAGCGCCGGCACCCACAGGTACCAGGCCGATTCCTGCCCCAGGCTGAACACGTTGATCAGCGGCAGCAGCGAGGCCGCGAGCATCACGACGGTCGTGCTCGCCTGCGCCTCCTTGAAGGTCTTGCAGCGGATCGCCACCGCCATCAGCAAGGCCGACACCGCGGCCGCAAACGGCAGCAGCACGACGAGAAACAGCAGCGCCTCGCGCGGGCCGTACTGGAACATCGCCGCCAGCGTGTCGCTGCGCAGCAGCCACTGCCCAGGCAAAAAACTGAAGCAGCTCAGCACCGCGATCAGCATGCCGACGCCGGCCACCGCGCCCCATTTGCCAAGCACCAGCGCCCAGCGCTCCGTCGGGTTCATCAGCAACGGCTCCAGCGAGCCCCGTTCGCGTTCGCCGGCGGTCGTGTCGAGTGCGGCGTTCAGTGCGCCGGTCAGCACCGCCATCAGCACGAAGAAGGGCAGCATGCCGGTGATCTGCGTCGCGCGGGTCTGTGTGCTCGCGAGGTCGCGTTCTTCGAGCTGAACGGGTTCCAGCACGTCGGGCGAGACGCCGCGCACAGCCAGGTTGAGCATCGCGCGTTCGCGGCTGAAGCCACCGAGCAAGCGCGCCGCGCGGCTGCTGCTGGCCTGCGAGCGCTGGTTGGCGCTGTCGGACACGATCTCGACGATGGGCGCGTCGCCACGCTGCAGCGCCGGCTCGAAGTCCGGGGGCACGACGACGACCGCGTCCGTCAGCCTGGCGCTGTGCAACAGCGCCTCATAGTCGGACGGCGCCGCGCGCACGGTGTAGCTCTGGCGTTCGAAGTAGTTCTGCAAGCTCGGCGCTCGATCCAGTCCCGCCACCACGATCTCCCGCTGTTCGGCGTTGGCCTCCAGCGAGGCCACCAGTGCCGAGATCGCGAGCAGCACCAACGGCCCCATCAGTACCGACGAGATCAACACCGTGAGCAAGGTGCGGCGGTCGCGCAGCGCGTCGACGATCTCCTTGCGGAAGATGACCGCAACGGTTTGCAGCCCGCTCATGCCACGACCTCTTCTTCGGGAAACGCCAGCTTCACGAACGCCTCCTCGAAGTCCTGCTCACCGGTCTGCGCCAGCAGCTCGGGCACGCTGCCGGTGGCCACGGTGCGGCCGTGCGCGACGACGACGACGCTGTCGCACAGGCGCTCGACCTCTTGCATGATGTGGGTCGAGAACACGATGCACTTCGCGCCGCCGGCGGGCGAGCGCAGCCAGCGCAAGCTGTCGCGCAGCGCGCGGGTGGCGAGCACGTCCAGGCCGTTGGTCGGTTCGTCGAGCACGATGTTGGCGGGGTCGTGCACGAGCGCGCGGGCCAGCGCCGTCTTCATGCGTTCGCCCTGGCTGAAGCCGTCGGTGCGGCGGTCGAGCAGGGCGCTCATCTCGAACATCTGCGCGAGCGCTTCGGCGCGCGCGTTCGCGGCCTCGGTGTTCATGCCGTGCAACCGGCCGTAGTAGACGATGTTCTCGCGTGCGCTCAAACGCGGGTACAGGCCGCGCGCGTCCGACAGCAGGCCCATGCGGGCGAGCGCGGCGCGCGTGTCGGTGGCCACGTCGATGCCGTCCACCGCCATGCGCCCGGCGTCGGGCGTGATCAAGCCGGCGAGCATGCGCAGCGTCGTCGTCTTGCCGGCGCCGTTGGGGCCTAGCAGACCGGTGATGTGGCCGTCGGGCGCGTGCAGGTTGACGTCGCGCACGGCGTGCACGATACGCGGCGCGGTGCGCTTGAAGCTCAGGCCTTTGCGGCCCGCCGCGGGGGCGCTGAATTGTTTGGCGAGGTGCTCGATCTGGATCATTTCGGGCCTTCGGCGGCCAGGTCCATCGGCACGAACACACCCGGCCGCGGGATCGCCTTCACGCAGCTCGTGTCCACCGCAGTCGCCGCGGCGTCGTCGGCCGCATCGATGAAGCGATAGAGCAGATCGCGCGCGCAGCCGACGCCGAGTACGCTGTGGCCGGCGTTCGGCACGACCACATGCTGCGCGGCCGGGCCGAGCGCCGCGGCGATGCGCGCGCCATGGCGCGGCGGCGTCGCCGGGTCGATGCCGCCGCTGAAGAGCAGCGTCGGCGTGCGCGTCGCGGGCACGTCGTAGAACGCCGTCGGCACCGCGCCGCGCGGCCACTGTGCGCACACGCGCTGATACAGCGTGGCGTAGGTGCTGCCGAAGTCGACACCGGGTGGGTCGCTGGCGCGGCCCAGGCGCGGCACGTCCTCGGCGCAGACGACCGAGAAGTGCATGCCCATCGCGAGCTGGATGCCCTTGCGCGACGACAGCAGCGCGCCCACGCCGACCAGGGCCTCGATGCGGCCCGCCGCGGCCTCGGTGATCGCGGCCGGCAAGGCCGCGGCCGTCGCCGGCGAATAGAGCGCACCCCGCACCGCGCTCAGCACCATCTCGCGCGTCAGTGTGAAGTGCTCGGGGCGGCCGGTCAGCGGCTGTGCGGCACTCACCGGCTTCGGCAGACTGGCCAGCAACGCGGCCCAGTCGCTGCGCAACTTCGGGTAGGCCGTCCGGCAGGCGGCTTGCTGCTCGCACGCGTGCAGCATCGCGTCGAGCGCGGCCTGGCTGTCGGTCGAGAAGCTTGCCGGCAGCACCATGTCGGGTGGAGCGACCGAGTCCAGCACGCTGCGCCGCACCCGGGCCGGGAACAAGCGCATGTACTCGAGCGCCGCCCGCGTGCCGTACGAGATGCCGACCAGGTCGATGCGTTCGGCGCCGAGCTGGGCGCGCACCGCGTCGAGGTCCTGCATCGCCAGCGTCGTCGTGAAGAAGCCGAGGTCGCTCTCGGCTTTGATGTACGGCAGCTTCAACAGCGTGGCCTCGCACTGCATCAGCTGCTTGAACTGCCGGTCGGGGTCGGCCTGCTCGGCCAGCGCTTCGCGCTTCGCGTCGGGGCATTCGAGCGGCGCACTCTGGCCGGTGCCGCGCTGGTCGACGAACACAATGTCGCGCCGGTTGTTGAGCCGGCTGAACAGCGCGAAGGCCTGCGGTCCGACGCCGATCGCGCTCTGGCCGGGGCCGCCGGCCAGCAAGAACACCGGGTCTGGCAGCTTGCGGCGCGCCATCGCAGGAACGACGACATAGTGCACGTCGATCTTCGGACTGTCGGGCCGCGCCGGGTCGAGCGCACGCTGCACGACACCGCACAACACGCTGTTGCGGATGCCCGGGACGCGGCACTCGGCCAGGCCTTGCGCCTGCGCGGCCAGCGCCGCCCATGCCAGGAGTGCGACGGCCGCGCGCCTCATTCGCCCAGCAAGCGCTTGAGTTCGCCGTTGTCGATCAAGCGCCTGAGATCGTCGGCACCGCCGATCAGGTTGCCCTTGACGAAGACCATGGGGATGGTCGGCCAGCCCGTCCACATCTTCAGCGCGCTGCGTTGCCGCCACTGGCTCAGGTAGCTGCCGTAGCCGAGGTACTTGAACGGGATGCCGGCAACATCGAGCAGGCGCCGCGCCTTGCGGCAGTACGGGTTGCCCGCCATGCCGACGACCAGCACCGGGTTCGACGCCGCGGCGGACTGCACGTTGTGGACGATCTCCACGTGCAGGTTCGCGACCGTGTCGCGAATCGCCGGGTGCAGCCGGGTCTCGTCTAGGGTTTGGCGGGGCATGGACGACCTTTGCGCAAAAGCGCAAGGGTAGCGCAGCCGCCGCGGCAGGCCAGCGCCGGGCCGCTCCCAAGTGGCCTGCTCACCCGCTCGGCGGGTGGTGGCGGTATCCCTTTAAGTCGCGAGCGCGCCGCGCTGGAAGTCGGCGACGGCTTCGTGGATCTGCGCGGTCGTGTTCATCACGAACGGGCCGTACTGTGCGATCGGCTCGTTCAACGGCGCCCCGGCGACCAGCAACACGCGCGACGCTTGCACGGCGCTGAGCCGCACGCCGTCGGCGGCCTTGTCGTTCGTCAGGATCGCCATGCGCTCGCTCTCGACGCGCGTCGGCGATTCGCCGCCCACGTCGACCACGCCGCCGCCGAACACATAGACGAAGGCGTTGTGGCCCGCGGGCACGGCGGCGTCGAACGAGGTGCCGGCCGGCAGCGTTAGGTCGAGCACCAGCGGCTCGGTCGTCGGGCGCGACACGGCGCCGGCCACGCCCAGCGCCGTGCCGGCGATCACGCGCACCTGCACGCCGTCGGCCAGCGTCAGTGCGGGCACGCCAGCGGGCGGCACGTCGCGGTAGGCGGGCGCCGTCATCTTGTCCTTCGCGGCCAGGTTGACCCAGAGCTGGAAGCCGGCCATGCGGCCTTCTTCCTGCTCGGGCATCTCGGAGTGGATGATGCCGCGGCCGGCCGTCATCCACTGCACGCTGCCGGGCTCGAGCAGGCCGACGTTGCCGACGCTGTCTTGGTGACGCATGCGGCCCTCGAGCATGATGGTCACGGTCTCGAAGCCGCGGTGCGGGTGGCTCGGGAAGCCGCCGATGTAGTCGCTTGCCGCGTCGCTGCCGAACGCGTCCAGCATCAGGAAGGGGTCGAGGCGCTTTTGCAGCGGCTGCGTGAGCACGCGGGTGAGCTTGACGCCGTCGCCGTCCGACGTGGGCTGGCCACGCACGGTGCGCTCGACCGCGCGCGAGTGTTGAACCGGGGTGAGGGTGGTGGTGTTCATGAATCCAATGTAGACCCGGCGGCCACCTGCGCAAACGGGTCGGAATTGCACGCACCCTTCAAGTCGCTTGAATGCGGTGTAATACCTTCCCACCTGCTCACGACGGACCTGCCATGAAGCTCTATTTCAGCCCCGGTGCCTGCTCCCTCGCCCCGCACATCGTTCTGAACGAAACCGGCCTGCCGTTCACGCTCGTGAAGGCCGACCTGAAGGCGCACAAGCTCGAAGACGGCAGCGACTTCTACCCGATCACCTCCAAGGGCCAGGTGCCGCTGCTCGAACTCGACAGCGGCGAGCGCCTGTCCGAAGGCCCGGCGATCGTGCAATACCTGGCCGACCAGGTGCCCGCAAAGAACCTCGCCCCGGCCTACGGCACGATGGCGCGCTACCGCGTGCAGGAGTGGCTCAACTTCGTCACCAGCGAGCTGCACAAGGGCATAGGCGGCCTGTTCAACCCGGCCATGCCGGAAGACGGCAAGGTCGTGATCCGCGCGCGGGCGGCGGCCAAGCTGAAGTGGGTCGACGAACGGCTCGAAGGCAAGCAGTACCTGATGGGCGACGCGTTCACGATCGCCGATCCCTACCTGTTCACGATCACGAACTGGACCGGCCACACCGGCATCGACATCTCGGGTCTGAAGCACCTCGGCGCCTTCCAGGCCCGCATGGCGGCGCGTCCGACGGTGCAGGCGGCGCTGCGCGCCGAAGGCCTGCTGAAGTAGTCGCGATGAAGACCGGCGACCTCTGGATCGCGGTGACGCTGTTCGCCACCACGGCGGCATCTGCTGCCGTGTCCGAAGGCCGGCCCACGGCCGGGCGGCATGTTGCGCAGCTGTGCGTGACGACGGCCGTTGCCGCCCCGAGTTGCGGCCCGGCCCAGGTCGATCTGCGGCGCGACGGCTCGGCGCGCGTGCGCGTCGACGATGTCGTCTACCGATTGCAACTCCACAGCAGCCAGGTCGAGGTCGTCTTGATGCACGGCGCGATGCAGATCGACGAGTTCACCGTGCCCTACGACTGGGTCGGCCGCAGCCTGCAGTTCACCGACGACGAGCGTCACGTGCGCTACGAAGTGCGGTTCGCCCACTGAGCCTCCCATGAGCAAGGTCGTCGAGTTCTTCTTCGATGTCGGCAGCCCGACCACCTACCTCGCGTGGACGCAGCTGCCCGCGCTGTGCGCGCAGGCGGGGGCCTCGCTGGTCTACCGGCCGACGCTGCTGGGCGGCGTGTTCCAGGCCACCGGCAACGCCTCGCCGGCGACCGTTGCGGCCAAGGGCCGCCACATGAACGACGACATGGCGCGCTTCGCCAAGCGCTACGGCGTGCCGCTGGTCGTGAACCCGCACTTCCCGATCAACACCTTGACGCTGATGCGTGGCGCCACCGGCGTGCAGCTGCGCCTGCCCACGCGATTCGACGCCTACTTGCGCGGCGTGTTCAAGGCGATGTGGGTGGACGGACTGAACCTGAACGACCCGGCGGTCGCCGCGAAAGCGCTGGTCGACGCGGGCTTCGACCCGGCCGAGGTCATGGCCTTAGCAGCCGATGCCGAGGTCAAGGCCGCGCTGCGTGCGACCACCGAAGAAGCGGTTGCGCGCGGCGCGTTCGGCGCGCCGACGATGTTCGTCGGCGACGCGATGTTCTTCGGTCAGGACCGGCTCGATTTCGTGCGCGAAGCGCTCGCCTGAGCCCGGCTTCTACAGCCGCATCGGGCTGACGACGTACTGGAAGCCGGCCTGCGCCGGGAAGGTGAACAGCGCGCTCGACTGCGCATCCTCCAGCGCGATCGTCACCAGTTCGTCGCTCGAGTGACCGAGCACGTCCATCAGGTAGCTGACGTTGAAGCCGATCTCGAGTCCGTCGCCGCCGTAGTCGACCGCGAGGCGCTCGTCGGCTTCCTCGTGTTCGGCGTTGCTCGATGCGATCCGCAGCGCGCCGGGTCCGACCTGCATGCGCACGCCGCGGAACTTCGCGTTCGTCATGATCGAAGCGCGCTGCAGGCTGGCGAGCAGCGGCGCACGGCCCAGCGTGAACTGCTTGCGGTGGCCGGTCGGGATCACGCGGCGGTAGTCGGGGAAGCGGCCCTCGATCAGCTTGCTGACGAACTCGATCCCGGCGAGGTCGAAGCGTGCCTGCGCCGCGGCGAAGCGCAGCGTCACGATGTCGGAACTGTCGCCTGATGCGCCACCCTCGCGCATCAGCCGCAGCAGCTCGTGCACGGTCTTGCGCGGCAGGATCACCTGGTGCGCCGGCAGCTCCGCATCGAGCTCGACTTGCGCCAGCGCGAGCCGGTTGCCGTCGCTCGCGACCAGCGTCAGGCGCCGGCCTTCGGTGATGAACAGCAGCCCGTTCAAAAAATAGCGAATGTCCTGCACCGCCATCGCGAACTCGACCTGCTCGATCAGGCTGCGCAGCCGCGCTTGCGGGAGCGCGAACGAGGGGCCGAAATCGGCGGTTTCCTGGACCAGCGGAAAGTCCTCGGCCGGCAGCGTCTGCAACGTGAAGCGGCTGTCGCCGCCCTGCAGCGTGACGCGGTTCTTCGTCGCCGCGAGCGTGACGGTCTGGTCGGCCGGCATCGCGCGCAGGATCTCGACCAGTTTGCGTGCGCTCAGCGTCGTCGTGAAGTCGACGGCGTCGCCACCGAGCTCGGCGCGGCTGCGCAGCTGCCGTTCGAGGTCGCTGGTCGTCAGCTCGATCGAGGTACCGGTCTTGCGCAGCAGCACGTTCGCGAGGATGGGCAGCGTGTGGCGGCGTTCGACGACGCCGGCAACGCCCTGCAACGCACCGAGCAGCCGCGCCTGCGTGGTTTGGGCGAGGATCATGTCGGCCCCTTCTTCGCCCCGGCGACGGCACTGCCGAAGAGAGCGGCCTGGCCAACCGCATGCTTGGTCGCGAAGCCCTGCATGAACTCGCGCAACACCTCCGACGCGATCAGGCCCTGCGCTTGGCAGGCCTGCACGAACGCCTCACGCAGTTCGCGCTCGACGCGAATGCGCATCCCCGAATCCTTGATCGACATAAAGCATCTCCATTGATGGATACACATATGTGTATCCATTGACGAAGACACTATAACCGGTCTGGATTCAGCCCAGGTGCGCTGCCGCGAGCAGCGCCTTCGTGTAGTCCTGCTGCGGCGCGTCGAACAGCGCGAGCGCCTCGCCTTCCTCGACCACATCGCCGTTCTTCATCACCATCACGCGGTGCGACATCGCCCGCACCACGGCGAGGTCGTGGCTGATGAAGACATAGCTCATGCCGTAGTGGCGCTGCAGCTCGGCGAGCAGCGCCAGCACCTGCTGCTGCACCGAGACGTCGAGCGCCGAGGTCGGTTCGTCCAGCACCAGCACCTCGGGCCGCAGCACCACGGCGCGCGCGATCGCGATGCGCTGGCGCTGGCCGCCCGAGAACTCGTGCGGGTAGCGCTGCAGCACGTCGGCCACGCCGTGCGCGGCGCTCAGGCCGACCTCGTCCAGCATGGCCAGCACCATGCGATCGCGCTCGGTCGCCGACAGCTCCGGCCGGTGCAGCGCGAGGCCCTCGCCGACGATCTGGCCCACCGTCATGCGCGGGCTGAGCGAGGCGAACGGGTCCTGGAAGACGACCTGCATGCGCTTGCGCATCGCGCGCAATGCGGTGCGTTCGGCGTTGTCGATGCGCTGGCTGTCGAGCGCGACATTGCCGGCCGAGATCGGTTGCAGCGCGAGCAGTGCCATGCCCAGCGTCGTCTTGCCCGAGCCCGATTCGCCGACGATGCCAAGGGTCTCGCCGCGGCGCAGCTGCAGCGTCGCGTGGCGCACGGCTTCGAAATGGCGCTTGCCGAACCAGCCCTGCGCGATCGTGAATGTGATGCCGACATCGTTGCCGGCTACCAGCACCGGCGCGTCGCTTGCGAGGGGTTGCACGACGCGCTGTGGCCGGCTCGCCATCAGCTTGCGCGTGTAGGCGTGCTGCGGGTTCGCGAACACGGTCTCGGTGTCGCCCATCTCGACCAGCACACCGCGCTCCATCACGCCGACGCGGTGCGTGAAGCGCCGCACCAGGTTCAGGTCGTGCGTGATGAAGAGCAGCGCCATGCCCATCTCGGCCTGGAGCGCGTCGAGCAGCGCGAGGATCTGCGCCTGGATGGTCACGTCGAGCGCGGTCGTCGGCTCGTCGCAGATCAGCAGCTTGGGCCGGCACGCCAGCGCCATCGCGATCATCGCGCGCTGGCGCTGACCGCCCGAGAGCTGGTGCGGGAAGGCATCGACGCGGCGCTCGGGCTCGGGGATGCCGGTGTGCGCCAGCAGCTCGATCGCCCGCGCTCGCGCCTGGTTCTTGCGCAGGCCTTCGTGCAGTTCCAGTACCTCGCCGATCTGGTTGCCTACGGTGTACAGCGGGTTCAGCGCCGTCATCGGCTCCTGAAAGATCATCGCGATGTCGGCTCCGCGGATGCCGCGCATCTCACGTTCTGATTTCTTCAGCAGGTCGGCGCCGTTGAAGCGGATCGCACCGCTCGCGCTGGCCGCGTCGACCAGGCGCAGCACCGACAGCGCGGTGATGGACTTGCCCGAGCCCGATTCGCCGACGAGCGCGAACTTCTCGCCCGGTGCGATGTTGAACGACACGTCGTTGACGACGGTGCTCGCGCCGAAACGCACCGTCAGGTGGTCGACCTCGAGGAGATTCGGCGTGCTGCTCATGATTTGCGCGTGTCGAAGGCGTCGCGCAGCGCATCGCCGATCAGGGTCAGCAGCAGCAGCGTCAGCACCAGCGTCGTGAACGTCGGCACCGTGATCCACCACGCGTCGAGGTTCTCCTTGCCCTGGCGCAGCATGTCGCCGAGCGAGGGCGTCGGGTCAGGCACGCCGAGGCCGAGAAAGTCCAGCGACGTCAGTGCCAGGATGGCGGCGCTCATGCGGAACGGCAAAAAGGTGATCACCGGCGTCATCGAGTTCGGCAGCAGGTGACGCCAGATGATTTGCCAGTTCGACAGGCCGAGCGCGCGCGCCGCCTTCACGAACTCGAGGCTGCGGTTGCGCAGGAACTCGGCGCGCACGTAGTCCGACAGCGAGACCCAACCGAACAGCGCGAGCAGCACGAAGAGCAGCAGGATGGACGGCTCGAAGATCGACGCGAAGATGATCAGCAGGTAGAGCTCGGGCACCGAGTTCCAGATCTCGATGAAGCGCTGGAAGGCCAGGTCGATGCGCCCGCCGAAGTAGCCTTGCACCGCGCCGGCGGCGATGCCGATCAGCACGCCGGCCAGCGTCAGCGCAAAGCCGAACCACGCGCTCAGCCGAAAGCCGTAGATCAGTCGCGCCAGCACGTCGCGGCCCGACTCGTCGGTGCCCAGCCAATGGCCGCCGCCGGGCGGTGCCGGATCGGCCGCCTTCGCGAAGTAGTCCAGCGAGGTGGCCGAATGGTCGATCAGCGTGAAGATCGCGAAGTTGCCAGGCTGCGCGAACACCTGTTTGATGAACGGGTCGTGCCAGTCGGTCGGGGTGGCGAAATCGCCTCCGAACTCGCGCTCGGGCGGGTTGCTGACGATGGGCGAGTACCAGCGGCCCTGGTAGCGCGCCAGAAGCGGCTGGTCATTCGCCACCAGCTCGGCGAGGCTGGTGACCAGCAGCAGGATGCCGAAGACCCACAGCGACACGTAGCCGAGCCGATGCCGCTTGAAGCGTGCCCATGCGCGCCGATTCGGCGACATCGGGACGGTGGCGACGACGACCGCGTCTGTTGAGGCGACGAGGCTTGCGATGACCGTGCTCATTTCGCGACGCTCCCGAACTGCACGCGCGGATCGACGACCATATAGAGCAGGTCCGACGCCAGCTTCACCACGAGCCCGATCAGCGTGAACAGGTACAGCGAACCCAGCACCACCGGGTAGTCGCGCCGCACCACGGCCTCGTACGACAGCAAGCCGAGGCCGTCGAGCGAGAACAGCGTCTCGATCAGCAGCGAGCCGGCGAAGAAGGCGCCGACGAACGCCGCCGGGAAGCCCGTGATCAGCGGGATCAGCGCGTTGCGGAAGATGTGCTTGTAGAGCACGCGCTTCTGCGACAAGCCTTTGGCGCGCGCGACCAGCACGTACTGCTTGCGCATTTCCTCGATGAAGGTGTTTTTGGTCAGCAGCGTCATCACCGCGAAGCTGCCGATCACGATGCAGATCAGTGGCAGGGTCAGATGCCAGAAGTAGTCGACGATGCGCGCCGGCCAGCTCAGGTCGGCCCAGTTGTCCGAAGTCAGGCCGCGCAACGGAAACCAGTCAAGAAAAGTGCCGCCGGCGAACAGCACGATCAGGAACACGCCAAGCACAAAGCCGGGGATTGCGAAGCCCACCAGCACCAGCAGTGTCGTGACCAAGTCGAATTTCGAACCCTCGCGCACCGCCTTCGCCACGCCCAGTGGCACCGAAACGAGGTAGCTGATCAGAAAGGTCCACAAGCCCAGGCTGATCGAGACCGGCAGCTTCTCCTTGATCAGCGTCCAGACCGGTTTGTTGGCGCTGAAGCTGCGGCCCAGGTCGAAGGTGGCGAAGGACTGAAGCATCTCGACGTAGCGCACATGGGCCGGCTTGTCGAAGCCGTAGAGCGCCTTGAGTTCGGCGAGCTGCTTCGCGTCGATGTCGCGCCGCGCGCGCGAGCCGCCGCCCTCGGCGCCGCCCTTTTGTTGGCGCGCCTGTGAGAGCACTTGCTCGACCGGCCCGCCCGGCACGAACTGGATCACGACGAAAGTCAGCGTCAGAACGCCCAGCAAGGTGGGCAGCATCAACGCGGCACGCTTGAGGATGTAGCTCAACATGGGCAGTCCTTCATGGCTGCTTGACCCACCAGGTGATCAGCGGCCACTGCGGCAGCACCTCGTACGCACTGTCAATCGTGTAGTACAGCGGCATCGTCTTCGGCCGCGCGAAGCGATCCCAGTACGACACGCGGAAACTGGCCGAGTACAGGTCGGGCACCTGCCAGTGGTTGTGCATCACGATTCGGTCCAGCGCACGGCAGGCGTCCTGCAGTTCCTGCATCGTGTGCGCGTGGTTCATCGCCGCCAACGCCGCGTCGACGGCCTTGCTCCGGATGCCGCGGAAGTTGGCCGAGCCGTGTTCGTTCGCTGCCTTCGAGCCGTAGGAGTCGTTGTACTCTGCCGCCGAGGGCAGCGTGAAGTCGGTGAAGCGGTACGGAATGATGTCGAAATCGAAGACCTCGCGGCGCTTCTCGTCCAGTGCGCTGTCGACCTGCCGCACCCTCATCATCACGCCGAGCTTGGCCAGGTTGCTGCGCCAGGCCGCGGTGGTGCGGGCCGCACCGTCTTGCGAATCCATCAGTTCGAATTCGAGCCGCAGCCCAGCCGCATTGCGCAGCACGCCGTCGGGCCCGAGCGAATAGCCGGCCGATGCGAGCAAGTCGTGCGCCTTGCGCAGGTTCTCGCGCAGCGCGATCGGGCCGGTGTCGGTGCGTGCCGGTTGGTAGGCCGGTCCGAACACGGCCGGGGGCAACTCCGCGCGGTAGGGTTCGAGCAGTTTCAACTCCCCGGGCGACGGCGACCCCTGAGCTGCGAACTGCGAATTCGAGAACAAACTGTAGACGCGCAGGTACTGGCCGCGCTTGTTGATCCACGAAAAATCGAAGGCCAGCTCGATGGCTTCGCGCACGCGGATGTCGGCAAAGATCGGCCGCCTCAGGTTGAACTGGTAGCTCTGCAAGCCGGCGCCGGTGCCGCTGGGGAACAGTTCCTTCTTGATGCGGCCGTCCCGCCATTTGGCACCGGCATGCACCTGAGCCCAGCGGCGCGCCGAGTATTCCTGCAGCAGGTCGAATTCGTGGGCCTTGAAGGCCTCCATCGCGACCGCGCCGTCCTGGTAGTAGCGGTAGACCACGCGGTCGAAGTTGAAGAAGCCGCGACGGATGCCGAGGTCGCGCGCCCAGTAGTCGGGCCGGCGTTCGAACTCGATGCGGCGGCCCGAGTCCGCCAGCGCGATGCGGTACGGGCCGGTCGTGATCGGTGGTTCGTTGACGATCTCGTCGAAGGGCTTGGTCTTGCCGTCCGCGCCCAGGCCCCATTTGCGCGAGAACACCGGCAGCGTGGCCACGCTGCTGAGGGTGTCGATCGTGCGGTCCTTCAGCTCGAAACGTATCGTGCGCTCGTCGACGACGACGGCGCGCTCCACGCCGGCATACCTGCTGCGAAACTCTGGCGAGGCGTACTTGCTCGTCAGGCTGTCGAACACGTACTTCACGTCGGTCGCGGTCACCGCGTCACCGTTGTTGAAGCGCGCCTTCGGGTGGATGCGGAACGAGATCGACGAACGGTCTGGCGCGACGCTGATCGCCTCGGCCACGAGGCCGTAGTACGAGCCCGGCTCGTCACCGGAGGGGATCGCCAGCGTCTCCATCATCCAGATGTTGATGCCCGCGGGCGACTGGCCTTTGATCGTGTAGTAGTTGTACTTGTCGAAGCTGCTGCGCAAGTCGGGGTTGGTGAGGTAGAGCGTGCCGCCCTTCTTCGCGTTCGGTTCGGCGTAGTCGAAGTGATCGAAGCCGGCCGGGTATTTCGGCTCGCCATAGGCGGCGTACGCATGTGACCATGCGGCGGGGGCGGGCGTGGTCGCCGAGGCCGCCGATGCGGACACTGCCGGCGCCCCGGCCGCGAACACCGGGCCAGCGGCCAGCGCCAGCCACAAGGCCGCGAGGCGCATCAGGCGACGGCCTTGGGCGCGGGCTTCAGCAGGGCGGTGCAGCGCGCATGCTGCGCGTCGTCGGCCTTGTCCAGCCCGCCGCACAGCCCGTCGAGCTGCGCCTGCAGGCGCTTGATCGCGGCGCCGTGCGCGCCGGCCTTGTTCCAGGCCTGGAGCTTGGTGCCGACGCGCTGCAGCGAGCGGCCGCTGCGTTCGTAGAACGCGTCGGGCTGCTTGGCGGCCTCGGCGAACAGCTGGCTGGCGGCCTTCTCGATGCGGGCCTCGTCCTGCGGCGCCAGGTCGACCAGCGCATTGACGTAGCTCGAGCCCCATTGCAACCGCGTCGCCGGGCCTTCGCTCTTGTCGAAGGCCTGTTCGTACCAGCTCAGCGCCTCGGCCTTGTCGCCACGCTTCTTCGCGTTGCTGGCGAGCTCGGACATCAGGTAGTAGGGCGAATGGCTCTTCGTGAGGTTGGCCTTCAACAGCGTGTCGGACTCGGCGCCCAGGCCGGCTTCGTCCAGCAGGTAGGCGGCCGAGGTGATCACGGCCTGGCGTTCGTAGCCGTCGGTGATCTCGCGGTCGGCGCGGGCGGTCTGTTCGCGGATGTCGGCGAGCAGCGGCTCGGGCAGCTGGACCTTCGCGTCCTTCTTCGCGTCGATGCGGGCCAGGTCGACCTGCGCGATCAGCGCCTGCATGCGGTCGGCGCGCGACAGCGTCGTGTCGGCCTCGAAGCGCTTCAGCGCCACGTCGAAGCCCTGCAGCAGCTCGGCGCGCTGCGGCGTGCCGGGCTTGCTCAGGGCGCGCGCGATGTCGCTCGGATAGTTGGTCAGCATGTCGAGGTGGACGCGCGCGGCGCCCGCATCGGCGAGCAGCTTCAGCAGCGTCGCCTGTGCGGTGGCGTCGGGCTTGGCCGGCGCCTTCTCGTCGACCGCCGCAAGCGCCTTCAGGCGCAGCCGCGTCGCGATTTCGCCCTGGTCGGCCGGGCAGGCGTCGGCCAGCTGCTGCAGCAGCGCCGGCACGCCGTCCTTGGGCACGAGCTGCTGCTGGTCGGTGTCCCACGAATAGAACGCGAGCAAGCGCCAGTCGTTCGCGCTCAGGCCCTTGGGGTCGGTCTTGACCTGCGCGAGCACGTCTTTCACGGGGCGCTGCGCGTTCATGCCCAGCGTCAGCACCTGGGTGTAGCGCTCGGCCTCGACCTCGCCGGGCAGGCGCGTCAGCTCGGCGCCCTGCGGGTTGAACAAGACCATGGTCGGGTAGCCGCTGACCTTGAAGCGGCTGCCGAGCTTTTGCGCACCGGGGCTGTCGCCGTCGACATAGACCGGCACGAAGGCGCGCGAGCGCTCGATGAAGTCCTGGCGGTTGAAGAGGGTCGCCTTGACCTGGTTGCACGGCGGGCACCACTTGGCGCCCCAGTAGACGAACACCGGCTTGGCCTCGGCCTTGGCCTGGACGAAGGCGGCGTCGACCTCGGCGTCGTTGGACGCGTACTTCCACGCGATGCCGGCGGCGGCGTGCGTGTCGGTGGCCGAGGCCGCCGAGGCAGGCACGGCCGTGACGGGCGCGGCGTCTTGGGGCTTGGAGCAGCCGGCGATCAGCGCGGCGACGATGAGTGAAACGGTGATCGGCTTCATGGGCAGTCCGTTTGAAACAGCGCGCAGCATACAAGCAAGCTCAATCCACCGGCGCCGGCGTGGCTCGAACGGGGTCGTTTCGTGCGGAAGTGAACTGCGCCAGCGCCACGCCCGCCAGCGTCAGCGCCGCGCCGCCCAGCTTGACGCCGGTGTAGCGCTCGCCGGTGGCCAGCCAGGCGACCAGCCCGGCGACCGGCGGCATCAGGTACATCAGCGGCGCGCTGCGGGCCACGCCGCGCACCGCGTTGACGTAGCCCCAGACCAGCCAGCCGAGAAAGGCCGAGATCAGCACCGCGTAGCACAGCCCCAGCCAGATCAACGGCTGCACCTCGGCCCAGTCGACACGCAGACCGGCCGGCGCACTCAGCAGCACGACGGGCGCGCTGCCCAGCAGCGTCGCGTACGTCATCACGGTGACGCCGCCGTGGCGCTCGATCAGCGGCTTGGCCGCGACCGTGTAGTACGAGAAGAACGAGGCCGCGACGACCAGTGTCAGGTCGCCGCCGCTGGCCTGCCAATGGCCG
>Ga0307509_10000992_pt1 | contig 48759 bp, 32 predicted proteins | sample 10_EM_MG_FD_202245 | JGI IMG/M metagenome (GOLD analysis project Ga0307509, IMG submission 202245) | Populus trichocarpa ectomycorrhiza microbial communities from riparian zone in the Pacific Northwest, United States - 10_EM | ecosystem: Host-associated > Plants > Roots > Unclassified | place... | reverse complement strand
CTTTCGGAGTCTCGGTTGATTTCCTTTCCTTTCCTTACTAGAATGATTTGCTTCAGGAAGTTTTTATATAAAGGTTTCCCTTAGGATCGCCACATTATTTTTTATTCAAGCTTATATAATTATTAAAAATAATATAATATTTATTAAAGTTTATTGAATTTGTGGCTTTTGGCTTACACCTCCTTTTTTATAAATTTGCTAGTTATCCTTAATAACCCCTTTAAATTACTTTGATGTTATTACTATATTGTCATCGATACTTTTAGATGTTAATTTGTTGTAATTTAATATTATTTTTTTATAAATATTTGTAATAAAATAATTTATATTTTATATATTCCCCGTAGGAATAGTTTTTAACCTCAATTTAACTAATATTACACTTCATTAATTTTCTAATTGTTCAATTAAATTTTAACTCTTCATATTTAAACCGAGCCTAGTAGTAGAGGGGTCCAGGATTCTAGGTATTGATTTACTTCCTACCTAATAGTCAACCACTTATTTATTATACTGATATTAAACCTATAGATTAAAAGAGATCATTAGAAATGTAAAGAGTGTAGTATCAATTGGTTAGTATGGCGATCTCCAAAATCATCGGTAGGTGTTCGAACCACCTCGCTCTTGTTAAATTAATATAAATTAAGTTATTAATTATATATATTCAGTCAATTGGATCAGGTATAGGTATTTATGGTTAAGGTTAACTTATACTACTATGTATTATTAAGTATTTATTGAAAGATTTATAAATATTCGACTTCCTATTGTATTAATTTAATTATTAGAAATACAAATAATAATTAATAAAACATCAAAAGGTACAATAAAGTAATATTAATAAGAGGAGTAGTAGTATTACTGTATGCTTCTTTGAACAATACGAACTAGGCTTGCGGGGTATAGTTAGAGTAGATGTTACTCGCTCAATCGAGGGAGCTCTACATAAAAATATAATAATAAAAATAAATGAATAGATCAACAATGTTAAAATTAATGTATAAAATAAATAGAATATTAAAATATATAAATAAAAATAATATACATTTATTATATATTCTGTCATTAATTTATTCAATCTTAGCTAAATTAAGAAATAATAAATTTACTAAAATAATTAATTGGATAATCAAACTAATATTAAAAATAACATTAATAACAAGTAGAAGAAGTAGAAGAAGTAGTAGAATATTTTATAGATTTAATACACCAATAAATAATACTTATACAATATATTTAGATTTCTTAAAACCTTATATTGAATATCTAATAAATTTATAGATTGATTTAGTAAATTTATGGAATGATATTACAAATATCAGTGTTAAACTAGTGTATAAATTGATTAATTCTATACGATTCTAAATCCATAGCTGCAAAGTTATTAGTTGTAGTATCAGGTTTAATAGGTGAGATAGTTATATCTTTTTTTACCTTTAACAAATGATGAGTAACTTCTATAACCTAAGAATTCAATTTTACCTTTGTTATGTAATTTGATTTTAGCATTTCTCATTGAATCTAAATTCCATACTTTAACTTTGTATAAACGAGCTTTTCCAGATTCGAACTGGGACCACCTCAATTGACAATCGAGTGCTCTACCTATTAAGCTAAAAACCCTATATAAAGTTTATAATATTTTATTAATAACTTCTTTCTTTTTTACTTTAAATTAATAATCTCTTTTATAGCATAAAATACCTGCCTATTGTTTTAATTATTAACTATTAAATAGTTAATAAATAAACCTATGATAATACCTATTACTAATTGATTGTTTTTTAATATGTTTTTCATTATGATTTTTAATTGTTTTAATTTGTTTGTGTTAAATTAATTACTATCAATGAAGATTTTTAAGTTATTTATTTATTTTTTATTAAAAGAGAGTTAATTCTTATTAATATGTTATAATATTATTCCCAATTAAGGTTATATTATTTTTTAATTTTGCTAGACACTATAACTACGATTTAATCTTTGAACTTTCTGTTTTGATTTGATTAAACAAAGATTGTTTATTAAGCTTAAGAAGGTTTGAACTTCTACTTTTTTCTAAGAAAATATTCTACCTTTAAATTATAAGCTTATACTTATTTAATTTGGTTTTTTTTTACCCCTGTATTTATTTACATGTTTAAGGTTTTATTTAGGTTATCTTAATATACTAAGGTTCTATTTAGTATTCAGATTAGGATATTTGTAAATATCATCTAAATTAATTTATGTTGAATTAACTAATGTTTTATTAACTAGAGTTGTTAAATCAATAACTCCTATTAATGATAATTATACAACTGTATTAACTTATTCTAATATTTCTTATACAATGTTAGAAAAATTACAAAATCAAGTTAAATCTATAGGTTCAGATCAACAATTTATAATGTCTAATGTGGCAATAGCTTCAGCTGTAACTGCCTATGCTAGAATTCATATGATTCCATTTAAATCAATAAATGTTGAAAGTTCAAATGAAATTACATGTCTATAATAGTAATACTTAAATAATTTAATTGTTAAGTTAATAAAAATTATTGTAAAAATAAAGATTAGCCAGTTAATTAGAAAGTTATTTAACATTTATTTAAATGTGTGTCCTTTAGGATCATTGAATATTATGGTTTTAATAGCTGTACAAAAATGTAAGCCTTGTAATTATTTTGCCCCAAGTAGGGGATAATTAATAGTTTTCTAGACCGATACAAATAAAAATATTTGCATTGTATAATACTAGTTGTTTATTAGTATAAGGTAAATAGTTAAAAAAGTGTAGGGGGTTATTTATTATTAATTTCATCGTAATAATACGGATTAGTATTAGATAATATATTATCAATAAAAATAGGAGATCTTTTATTAGATGTTGATTTTAAAGTGTAAGCTACTTCTTTGACAGTAATTTCCCCTTCAATCAATTTTTTAAACCATTTTGTTTGGCTAAATTCTAAAGAAGAATCTTTAATTAATAGTGATTCAAGATCATTAACATGGATATCTAATAACGCTTCTTTAGATAATCCTTTAATTTTAATTACTTCTGTACCATCTGTATTTATGAATCCGTATACTTTAGGAGCTAAGAACACAGCTCTATTAATTTGGTGTTCTAATTTAAATTGTCCTAAAAGTGATCCTACTAATATTTCAGGTAATGGAGCATCTATTACTAAATTATCAGTATCAGAATAATATAAATTAAATTCAGGTCTATTTTTAAATGTTGACATCCATACTCTAGCCCCACCGCTAATAGCAGAAGCAATGGCTATATTAACATCTAAACCGTGATACATATCTTCATCATCTGAATATCTATAATTTAATAGAGATTTTCTTATAGATAAATAATGATTATCGATTTTAATTAAATCTTGAATTGTACTACCTTGCGTTTCTAACAATTTATCTAATAATTGAATATCTTTTTTGTTTGTTGTATTAAAAATATCTATTATGGTACTTTCCATTCTCATACCGAATTTACCGTATAAGGAATTCATAAGTAATTTAGCTATTAAGTTCATAGGATGTGATTTATCATATTCTAATCTTAAGTTATACATTGTTTCTATATATTCTTTAAAAATATATCCTTTTTCGAATTGGTAACCTTTAAGGATTTCAAATGTATAACCGTATCTCATAGCATTATCCATTTCCGTGGAATAAATCCAACCTTCCCATGTACCTAAACCAGCAATAGTTCTTAATCCATCAACTGTTTTAATTCTTCTCTGTAATATAGGGTGTTCTAAATACTCCGGTGAAGTTATTTTACAATAGAAGAAACCAAATGCTTCGGGTTCCATTGCTCTAATATCACCATCAAATGCAATAGGTAATCCAATAGGCATTGGTGTTTTAGCCATAATTGCAGGGTATAAAGCATTAACATCATAAGACCATAATTTAATAAATTTAGCTTGAATATTAGCAATGAAACCAGTAATTTTACAATAAAATATACCAAAGGCATCAGGTTCAACTAATCTAATATTACCTTGAAATGCAATTGGTTGAGCAATAGGCATTGGGTTATTTAGCATAACTGAAGGGTATAAAGCATTAACATCATAAACATATAATTTTTCATTATTTTTATTTTGTGGGATATAAACATCCACTGCTCCACCTGTATATGATTCTCTAATATTTTGTTCAGGTAATCCATTTAATTGGTAAACTGAATATTGTTTTAGAGTATGATAATTAGGTAAATATAACGTTTTATAAATTTTCATAGCTAAAGAAGCTAATGTTAAAGCACTGATTGGATCAACTTTAAATTCATTAAATATTAATTCTTTAAATTTAACTAAGATATTATGTAATACTAGACAATCTTTTTTACAATATTTAATCGCTTCATCTTTAAAACTCCATATATTGTTGGAATATTGATCTTTTAAACTTATATATTCTTTATTAGAAATTGAAGGAAATAAATTAAAATTAGGTAAAAGACCTTTATAATTAATATCATTTAATAAGAAAGGAAATACTCCTTTTTTATTATCAATATTAAATGATTCACATAATTGTCTTAAAGATTTAGGTAACATTAACATTGAATCTTTAAAGATAATTGTTTTACCTATATGACCTTTAATTGTAAGAGTTAGTTTAATAGAGATTAATTTACCGTGAAATGAAATAGGTTTAACTTTACCAAATTTAATCAAATGATCCATTAAGAACACTCCATCAAAATTTGATAAATTATGTGAATAAACTATTAAAGTTCTTTTTTTATTTTCATAAAAAGTTAATAAACCTTTAAAGAATTCACTAAATAATACTTTTTGATTTAAACCAAAGGAATTAATATATTTACTTCCATTAAAACCGCAAATTAAATAAGGTATAAACTTATTATTTGAATCTTTAATAGTTTCTATATCTAATGTTACAAAATTATTATTTTGTGGGACTATGTTTTTTGCGAAGTCTTGTGAATGGAGTCGCAGGTATTAATCTTTTTATTAATACTTGTTCTCCATTTAAGAAATATATTGTTGATTTACCTAATTCTCTTTTGAATGAATCATCAGATAATTTAGTATCAATCCAACTAAAATCAGAAGCTCCAATCAATGATACTTTGTTTATTAATTTATCTAAACTTATATCTATTTCATAAACTTTATTACCTTTTCTAATAAAATGTCTGTTATATTCACCTATTTGAGTAATACCTCTTATAGTTCCATAATCTGACGGATTCATTGATACTGGTAATCTTATTTTATTAAATTCATGAAATGTTGTATCTTTATCAGATAAATCAGATAATAGTAATCTATCATTATCTGAAACTTCTCCTTCTTTAATAACATAAGTGAAAATAATTTCTGAAATCATATTAGATTCATATGAATCTATTAATATCCCTAATCTACCATTTAAATAATCCACAAATAAATCTAAATCTTTATGTTCAATTCTTCTTAAAGGTCCTAAAGTTTTATAGTTTCCTTCTGTTTCATCTAAATTTGAATATTTAATTTTACATAAAACCATTAAATGTTTTACAGGATCACTCTGATTAACTGAGGCAAAAGCATCATTCCAGAACTGTAAAACATAAGAATTTAATACTTCATTAGTTAGAAGTACATCTTTGTTTAGGTTGTAAGTTAAGTTTTTGATCATTATTTTTTATTATATTTGGTTTTATTTTTATTTGTTAATATTGAATTACTAATTGGATATGTTTTAATTTTTATCATTGTTTTATATTATTTTTATTGTATTTTCGCTAGACTCGGTTCCTGCCTTATCCTTGGGTTTCCTTACCCCAAAATTAAATTATTACTTTTTTAAAGATGTTAATTCATTCCACCGGGTAGACTTACTATCATAATATTATTTTATTATGACTTTGGGTAACTTGCCAGTTTACTCAGATGAAGTAACTAATTTTATTAAGATAGATACGCTAGATATCTACTCTTTTAGGTTAAATTTGGTAAAAGGGGTTAATTATTTATTTATTTAATTATTTAATTATTTATTAAAAAAAGATATGTCCCATAGTTACTGTTATACTAAATGAACCTCTTTTATTTTTATTTGTAAATCTAGCACTATCAACAAATTGAGCTTTACCTCTAGCTAAAGTACCTCTTTGTATAGTTTTAACTGTTAATCTTGGTACAACTCTTTGTGTTAATAATCTTCCAGCCACTCTAATTTTAAAACCAGATAAGTAAGAAGGTATAATAGAATATTTATTAATAAAATTATTACTTTTTTTAATTTTAGCAATTTTAAATAAATTTTTAATAATAAATCTAAGTTTAACAATATTACTAATTAAACCAATCATATTAGATAATATATTACTATCATAATAAGGATAATGTAATCTATCTAATTCTAATTCTACAGGTTTTTTATATATTTTACTTAAATTTAAACATAATGATTGTAATTTATCATTATTATTTATTAATAAATTATTTTTAAAATCAAATTTATTTAAATAATAAAATAATTGAATAACTACTTTATTAGGAGTAATAACAATAATAGGTTTACTTATTAAACTAGACATTGATAAAAATGTGGATTCTAATAAAGTAAAGACAATTTTATTTATTCCTACACTGCTATTCTGTATACCTTTATTATTAAATTGATATACTATATTTTGATATTTTACAGTTTCAGAATTATATTTAGAAATAGATTTTATATATTTATTTATATTTATTTTTATTTCTTTTTGATCTTTGTTTTTATTTTTATTAATTAATTTTATAGTATTTTTACTAATTTGTACTTTATTATCCTCTGCCCCAGCCACAGACGCTAAAGCTGGTGAACTAGCGGTTGCTAAAGTTTTATTTTCTTTTGTTTTAGGTTCTAATATACTGAATTTATTATTTGTATTTTTATTTAAATATAAATATAAATAATTATCATATAATTTTACCCATAAAATACTTTTATTAAATAATTTTTTATAAGAAAAGAATTTTTTATTTTCAGTATTTGATTTTTCGGAAAGTGAATTAATTACATTTCCAAATAATGGTGCTAAACTTGATTTTTTGTTTATTATATTCATTATTTTTATTTATTTTATTTTTTCCTTGCGCTCTTTGACAAACTATCCCTTACCTTACTGCCAACTAAGGCAAACTATGCAGCTTTTTTATATTTATTTTATTTTATATTTAATATTTGAAAAAATAATGGTATAAAAACTTAATACAAAAATTTGTTATTAGAGCAGGATTCTTATTTAATACAAAGACTAAGTAATTTTATAATACTTAGTTATTTAATATTCCATTCTATTAATCGTAAACATTGTTCGATTTACTATTTTATAGTTAAATAGATGTTTAATATAATTGATACATTATTATATAGAAATATTAAATATTAGTAGATATAAATTTTTATTTTATTTTATATTTATAGTATCTATTACTTAATCTACTCTTTTATGTTAATATAAAAACAATGTGGCTTAATTTAAGGTTAATACCTTGAGTAATATGATAATAAGCTTGAGGTTGGTGGGGATAATTAAGCTTTATTTAAAAATTAAGTAAATTAAGTAAATTAAGATTGTACAGGTAACATTTTAAATGCGTGGAATGGAATAGGACTTTTTAATGACCATTCTAATGTATTAACATTTTGTGTATCACCATTAAATAGTACAGATGAAGTAAAGAATGAAGGTACAGCCCAAGGGTTATTTGAAACTTCTTTACCATTAGCGAATAGATCATAAATAATATAACCAAATAAGATAGCAGAAACTAATGAAATTAAAGAACCTAAACTAGATACGGCATTCCATCCAGCATAAGCATCAGCATAATCAGGGATTCTTCTAGGCATTCCAGATAATCCTAAGAAGTGTTGAGGGAAGAAAGTTAAATTAACCCCAATGAATAAAATCCAGAAGTGTACATTACCTAAGAATTCATTATATGTTTTACCTACTATTTTAGGAACCCAATAATAGAAACCTGAAAATAAACCAAATACAGCACCCATAGATAATACATAATGGAAGTGAGCTACAACATAATAAGTATCATGTAATGCTATATCTAATGAAGCATTAGATAATACTACTCCAGTTAAACCACCTATAGTAAATAGAGCTAAGAAACCTAATGTAAAGATTAATGGTGTTGTAAATCTTAAACTACCTCCATATAATGTAGCTATCCATGAGAAAATTTTAATACCAGTAGGTACGGCAATTACCATAGTAGCAGCAGTAAAGTAAGCTCTAGTATCTACATCTAATCCTACAGCAAACATATGGTGACTCCATACTAAACATCCTAATATACCAATAGATAACATAGCATATACCATTCCTAAATATCCAAATATTGGTTTACCAGAAAATGTTGATACAACTTGACTAACTATACCAAAAGCAGGTAATATTAAGATATATACTTCTGGATGTCCGAAGAACCAGAATAAATGTTGATATAATATTGGATCACCTCCACCTGCTGGATCATAGAAGCTAGTATTAAAGTTTCTATCAGTTAATAACATTGTTATAGCTCCAGCTAATACAGGTAATGATAATAATAATAATACAGCTGTAATAAAAATTGACCATACAAATAAAGATACTTTATGTAAACTCATACCATTTGCTCTCATATTTAATGCTGTAGTAATGAAATTTATAGCACCTAATAATGAAGATACTCCTGCTAAGTGTAAACTAAAAATAGCTAAATCTACTGAAGCACCTGAATGAGAAATAATACTTGATAATGGAGGATAAACCGTCCATCCAGTACCGGCACCATTTTCTACTAAAGCACTTAATAATAATAAGATTAATGATGGTGGTAATAACCAAAATGATATGTTATTTAATCTTGGAAAAGCCATATCTGGTGCTCCTAAATGAATTGGTAAAAAGTAATTACCAAATCCACCTACTAAAGCAGGCATTACCATAAAGAAGATCATTAAGAAAGCGTGAGCTGTAATTATTACATTAAATAATTGATGATCTCCTTGTAAGAATTGTACACCGGGTGCTGATAATTCTAATCTAATTAAAACTGAAAAAGCAGTACCAATCATACCAGCAAATGCTGCAAAAATTAGGTATAATGTTCCAATTTCTTTAGCATTTGTAGAAAAAAGCCAATGCATTTTCATTATACTCTTTCCACCTTTTGGCTCGTTATTTAATTAATTTTTATATTTTAATTAAAATTTCATTGTGTTAATATTTTATTTTATTATATTGCCGGAATAGAGGTGAGTCGAACACCTAAGGGTCTCCCCGAACAATTAGCAATCGTCTTAACTTACCAATGTAAACTATTCCTTTAAATTAATTTAATTTACATTGCTTACCTTGCTAGGCTTGCAGGGTTGTAGCGGTTGTATCTTTCTAATTTTTATTTTATTTTTATTTTTATTTTGGGTTTAGGGCAGTTAAGGGTAAAGCTAAATAACAGATTTTTATTTTATTATATTTATTAATATAAAATATATATTTATAATTAATAATAGTCTTTATCAGAATCGAACTGACACTAACTACGTGAAGGGTAGCCGTACCACCATTATACTAAAAGACCTTTAAATAAATAAAAATTAAAGCGATAAGAGGAATTGAACCTGTTCTAGCAGATAATGAGACTGCTGTGCTACCTTTACACTATATCACTTAAGGGGTACACTATAATTGAAATACCTTTACGAACAAAGAGACTTGAACTCTTAAGGATTTACTCCACTCCTGCTTAAGAGGAGATTGTTTACCAATTTCAACATGTTCGTTTTTTTTATTTATATTTTTAATTATTTTTTATCTATCTCTTTTAAGATAAATTAAATTAATTTTATTAAATAATATATAATATATAATATATAATAATTAATATTAAAAGGCATCAAGAGGAATTGAACCTCTGAAAAAAGTATTAACAGTACTCCGCATTAACCACTCTGCCATGAAACCTTACTTTAATTAATTTAATTTTAATTATATGGTAGGCGCGACTCGAACACGCTATATGTCTCCCACCCAAAGGGAGCGACGAACCAGTTTGTCATCTACCATTATTTATTAGATACTTTTATCTATTAATATAAGATAAATCTTTATATATTATTTTTAGAGGTTTTAAATTTATAATAAGATAAAATAGAAGAAATAAGATGCTGGGGATAAAATAAATTAATAAATAAAATCTAAATTAGAATAATAATGTAGATACAGAGACATGTAATGAATCTAAGATAATATTAGGGAATATACCTAAGATTATAGTTGGAACTAATAAAGTTATCAATAAGATAAACTCTCTTCTTGAAACATCTTTATAAGGTTTTAAGTGAGGAGAATAAGCACCATAAGAGATTCTATTATATAAATAAATTGAATAACAACCAGAGAATACAATACCCGTAGCTCCTAAAGCAGAAATTATAGGACTTCTTTCCCAAATACCAATTAGAGATAATTGTTCACCTAAGAAATTTAAACTTAAAGGTATACCACTATTACATAAAGTAAAAATAAAGAATAATATAGTAAATACAGGCATATATGTAACTAAACCTCTAATATAACTTATTATTCTAGTTCCAGTTCTATCATAAATTACTCCACCTACACAAATAAATAGAGCAGGAGAAACAAAACCATGAGCTAAAGATAATAATATAGCTCCTTCAATACCTTGAATATTATTAGAAAATAAACCTAATATTACTACAGCCATATGAGCTATACTTGAATAAGCAATTAAAACTTTAGTATCACCTTGAATTATTGTTGCTAAAGAAGCATAAATTAAAGTTACAATAGCAATAGTTTGTAATAAAGGACCAAAATAATTACATGCATCAGGTAAAATATTTAATAATACTCTAATATAACCATAAGTAGCAAATTTTAAAACAGTACCAGCTAATAATATAGAACCAGCTAAAGGACTATCAGCATGAGCTCTATATAACCATCCTGTAAATGGCCATAATGGTGTTTTTATTGCAAATGCTAATAAAAAGGCTAAAAATAATATTTTTTGATTTTCTAAACTAATTTCATATAATGATATTAATTGGAAATCTGTTGATCCTATATAACTATATATTTGCAATATTGCTAATAACATAAATAATGATCCTGCAAAAGTATATAAAAAGAATAAATAAGCTGATCTTATTCTAGCTTGACCTGAACCATATACTATGATTATTACAAATAATATTGGTAAGATACTTTCAAAGAAAATATAAAATAAAAATAAATCTAATACTGTAAATAAACAAATTTGTAAACTTTCTAAAATTAAGAAAGAAATTACAAATGTTTTAACATTTTCTGTTATATTTTTATAATTAGATAATAAAGCTATAGGTGTTAAAAAGGTTGTTAATAGTACATAATATAAAGAAATCCCATCGATTCCTAAATTAAAATGACAAAAACTTAATTGATTATATTCAAATACAAATTGTATTTGATTTGTACTTGAATCAAAATTTATCCATAAAATTATAGAAACAAAGAAATTAATTAAAGAAGTAATTAATGCTATATTTCTTATTTGATTTTTACTATTGATTGAGATTTCTTTTATAGGGAGTAAAAATAAAGAACCTAATACTGGAATTAATATTAGTAATTGAATCATTGTTTTTTTTTATATTTTTTATATTTTTACCTTATTCCTTAACTTTTATTGCCTTAGCCCTGACGTTAAGGCAATAGTGAATCTAGATCAACTAGATTTTAATTTTTGTTAAGGGGAATGGAATTTTCTTAAACTATTTTATAAATTAAATTAAATTAATTTATAAGGAATTATTACATAAGTTTGTTTTTTAACTTGTAATAATTTTAATTAAATTATTTTTATTTTTATATTAACAATTTAATTAATTTTATAAGTAAATTAATTTAATTTTATTATTATTATTTACTTCTCTTTTATTTAATTTTATCGTAACTATTTATAGGATTGCCTACCTTTAATTATATTGGGTCTTTAACAACCGTATCTACTTTAAATGTTTTATTTAATTAAATTAAACTCTCATTTAAGAATGAGTGGTAGGCCTAGGATTGTTAACACTATAATTAAATAAACAAGGTCCAGTTACTATACTTTGTAATTTAATCCTTAATTCGGAGAGCAGGTACATTGAATATTATGATAAATTTCCCCCTACCTTTGGGTGAGAGTGGGATAAATTATTTACTTCTTTTAAGTTTTTAAATGGTTTTGCATTAAGTAATTGTTTTCTTAATACAGCTTCTCCGTCCATGAAATAGATTGTTGATTTACCTATTTCTCTTTTGAATCCTGAATTAAATTCAGTATCGGTCCACTTTAAATCTGAAGCACCTAACACCGTTACATTACTTATTGAACCATCAAAAGTAATATCTAATTGAAATACTTTTCTATTATCTGTAACGAAATATCTTGTAAATGTTTCAAAGTTAGTTGTACCTATTACTGTACCATAATCGCTAGGATTCATGCTTATTGGTAAATTCATATTATTGAATCTGTGAGTTGCTAATGATTTATCACTTACATCCTGAAGTAATCTTCTATTATCTATCGCCATACCTTCTTTAACTATATAACTAAAAGCTATTTCATCTAATGAATTTGAGGTGTATGATTCATTTAAGTAACCTAATCTTTCTTGTAAATACTCTGTAAATAATTCCTTATCTTCATAGTTTACTCTTCTTAGGTGTCCTAATGTTCTATAACCTACTTCAATATTATGTGCATTGAAAAATATTTTACACATTAACATTAAATGTTGCATTGATGGACCTTTTGTTAATTGATGAAATACTTCTTTCCAAAATAAATCTATGTATGTTGCTAACAATTCATTAGTTAATAATGAGTTGCTAATTGTATATGTTTTGATTTTGATCATTGTTTATTAGATTTTTATTTATTTATTTATTTTCGCTAGACTTGGTTGTGTTCTTATCCGTGAGTTTCCTTACTCCAAAAAATATCTATTTCTAATTAAAGATGTTAATACAATCTTATGGTTCGACTTACTATCTTATAAATAAGACTTTGGGTAACTAGCAATTTAGATGGAAATTAACTAAATATTTAATGATAGATACGCTTGATATTCACTCTTTTATGTTATTTCATAGATTGTTTATAATAATATAATTAAATAATTAATAAGGTGCAAAAGCGCAGGGGATTAATAAATATTTATTTAACATTAATTAAAAATAATTAAGCTTTTTTACTTAATTTAGTAATATACATTCTGATAACTTGTTGAAATGTAAATAAAGGTAAAATGTATTTAGAAAATACATAAATTAAAACTAATAAAGTTAAGAATGTAAATGATAATTGATTTAAAAAATAAAATGGAATTAATTGAGGCATTCTATTTAATTTATTTGATTGCTTTGTTCTAGCTCAACCTGCTAAAGAAGCAAGGGTAAGAGACATAGGAAGAATTAAAGCTATCTCTATAATTATTTATTATAGTAATATAATAATTACAATAAATAGAAATTTCTATTTATAAATTGAGATATTAAGGAGTATCTTTAAAGATAATATAAAAATATTATAAAAATAAAGAGTGAACCCTTTCCAGCCTCTACTTCTGCTATGCAAGTAGCAATTCTCCGATGAGCCTTAGTCAGCTTGTGGCTGTCATGACCTAAAGGTAGGTAGAGCGGTGGGGTTAATACTATGTATAAGTATGAAAGTTCGGGTTAATTATTAATTTAAAAAAATAGAGACAAAAGTAGCTATGTCTTCCAAGATATGAAGATTGAAGACATAATCAACAATGTGTTCCAAGAAATGTTGATGTTCTATCATTGTTTCTTGAAATTGAATATATTCTAAATGAGCATTAGTTTCCAGAGCAACATTTACATTATTATTAAGATCGGTTATACCAAGTATATCTGCTAATTCAGGGTTTAATCTTAAATCTTCTGGAGTTATTGTTACTTCAGAAGGTAAACCATCTTGCGCTCTAACAGCTTCTACTTGTCTAACTCTATTTAATAATGTAATTTCAGTATAATAAACATAAAATTTATATGCTACCCCAACAGAAACCACTGTAGCTGCTATTATAGCTACACCACTCATCCCAGCGCTAAAAAGAGATTGTAAATCCATCATTATTATTATTTATTTTATTTCTGTCTTACACAGTTAGATTTTTTAACTTTGTTTGTACTTATCTCACCCTATCATTTTAATTTATTTTTAATGATAGGTAGTGTTTAACATTTTTATATTAAACATAAGGGCACTCCCTTATTTATATCAAAACCACCTTAATATATCAAAGCTTACTTAATATAGAGATAATTCTGGATTAGATAATTATAATTCAATCTCTAATCCATTACTTTTATGTTTATTTTTGTTAAAATAAAAAAGATAATTTTTATTAATTTTATTATTTATATAGGGTTTAGAATAAAATGTATATTTTCTTAAATTAATTTATTAATACAATTGGTTTTGATATAAATAAGAGTTATTATTTTTTACGATTAAAATAATTTAATTAAATTTGATTGAGTTAAGCTGCAGTTTTCCAACTTTTAGAAATTAATGCTGTGGGGATAAAGGATTATTTATTTATTGAAAATTCTTCAACATAACTTGATGTAACTTTTATAGCACCGGATCCAATTTCTAAGATAAATCCTATAGTTAATACAATAAAAAATATTAATGCTACAGAAAACCCAAACATACTTACTTGATATAAAGTTACAGCTATGGGAAATAGTAATAGGATTTTATCTATAGGCATAAATCCATGATACACTCCACCCCTTTAAAATAGGGGGATAAATAAACATTTAATTAAATTAATTACTACCATTATTTTATATAAGACATAAATTCTATTATATTTATACAAATTATAATTAATAATACAATAATAATTAAACCTATATTCATTAATAAATAATATTGTTGGAATTTTCTTCTTATTTGTACAAACTTAGCTATTTTAGGAAATCTATTTTCTAAATCAAAAAAGATTATTAATTTATCTCCATAAAATATACTAATTACACTAATTATCCCAAATAAAATAAACATTGAACCAGAAATATGTACAATAGCTAAATTTTGTTCATAATTTAACCCATCAAAGAAACTTTGTAGTGAATCAAAATATTGAGATTTATTATTACTGTTATTCAATAAAGTGTTAATTTTATTAATAAATGAATCAAATTTAGTATTTACAGATTCATACATATTTTGTATTTCTTCACCTGTACTTATTACTTCTTGTATTTTTTCAATTATTGCTGGATCTTCACTATTTTCTGAATATTTAGTTTGTAACTCTCTTTTGATTTCTACTGAATTTCTTAATTTTTGTTCCAATACTTCTACATCTTTTTTTAAAATATTAGATTCTTCTATTATTTCTCTTTCATTTTCTAATTTATTTAAATTATTTTCAAGTAAAGATGTATATTTATTGTTTAATTCTTCATATTTAGTTTCTTGTTTATTTATTTGTGATTCTAATACAGATGTTTTTTTACCTCTTATTGTATTAAACACACCCATACTAAATGTAGTTAAAGTTAAACCTTGAAAAAATCTTGTAGTTCTCATTTTTTATATTTTTTGTTGTTTTATAGTCAATCAACGGACTTTTAATCTTAATCTTTATAACTTATTATAAGCTTTTGCGAGCTGACTAGTAACCATAGACAAAACTATATTATATGAAAGGTTACAAACTTATTGACTCCTAGCGTTGCAGAACCCCCCTGACATAGCTTAGAAAGTCTCCGGGCTTTGGTAAGATATTAATCATATAATAGATGAAAAAATAAAGGTAAATCTGAATAATGTAATCTTTACAATAAACCTTATTTAGGTATACTAGATTATCTTATATTATATTTAGATTACCTCCAGTACTACAGCTATTAGGAATGTAGTACTCTTTTAAGTTTAAAAAGTGGGGGGATAAATTTTTTAATAAAACTCTAAAAAATAAATTAAAATTATAAAAATTATATTAAGAATCATTAATTAACACTATTTAATAAAGCATCAAGAGTAGATCTTACAATTTCATATGATGAATCTGGTGTAATAAAAGTAATTAAATCATCTGCTGGATCATATGCACCATTAATACCAAAAAGTACTGTAGGATCATTAAATAGATCTAATACATCTTGTCTATTACTCATATCATAAACTCTATTAGCTTCAGATACTACATCTTGTAAGTTAGATAATGAGACTATTTCACTTATATTAGATGCACTATCATCTGGATTTACTAATTGTTGTAAGTTAGATTCAGTTTCAAATCTTAAGTTAGTTAAAGAACTTTCCGAATCTTGAAGATCAACTGATTGATTAGAAGCTAGTTTGTTTCTCCATTTATTAACTTTTTTATGACCTAATGAAGATAATTCTGAACTTCTAATACTACATACTTCCAAGAACCATTGTTTAACCGTTGACCACATAGATGTTACCGGTCCCATTGTTTGTACACCTGCGTCTACATAACCGGGATTAGGTGTAGAACTACCTAAGATTTCATTTATCCAATTTCTAATTGATTCTAACCACATTCTAGCTGAAGTTTGCATTCCAGTGTTTACATAAGTATTAGCAGTTTGAATACCTGTTTCTACTAAAATATCAGTATCAGTTTGAACACCAATATCCATTAGTTGAGAAGTAGAATTATTTATTAAGTTATTTGATAAATCTAATCTAGATAAATCTGAATTAAGTGCTTTTGAAGTGTTAACTAATGATTCATTATTAAGCGTAGCTGAGTTATAGGAATATATAAATATTCCTGATACTACAAAAGCTATTGAAATTATTTCAAACGAATCAAAGTTAAAGAACATTATTAAATAACCTTTTTCGAATATGACGTAAATACCTAGAGTTTATCCAATTGACTGAATATAAATTAGTTTTTACAACTAAAACTTTAGATTAAAACCAAATTACGTGAATTATTCAGGTGTTTCAACCTACCTTTTTACAGGTGTACCTATGGGTAACTTAATATGATAAAGGTGCCATATCAACAGTTCTGGAGGCATATCTTGTATACCTATCCTAGATCCTACTTGACAGATATTTCTTCATGTTCTTTCAACGAAGTAATACCACTTTATATAAGGTTATATTAACCTAGAAAATAAAATAAATTTTACTCAAGTTAAATTAAAAACAATTTATTTATTTATTATTATAATTAATTACTTTCTCTTTTAATTACAAATTTGTAATTAACTATTATATAAAATTTACCTAAAGTGGGGGGTAATTAATTATAATATTAGCTAGCTAGACGATACTAAACCTGTTTTGAATGGTTGTTATTAGTGTAGAAAGACCAATTTTTATATATTTTTCCAGTATCTCTGTATTTTATGAAGGTTTTATTAGAAATATTAACCCCTTTTTCAAATAAAAAAGTTTTAGCTTCAGAACTGCTACTGAAAGTGTGGATCTCATTACTTGTATGGTCAATAAGAGTTAAATTTACCTTCCATGTTGTTCTATTACCAACTGTGCAATCTTTAGCAATTAAATCTTTTAAAGTTTGAGCATCTACTTTATTTATATTTATATTAGGTGTAGGCCCTATATGTGATATATTTAAAGTTTTAAATACTTTTTTTGAAGGATCATTAAGAGATTTAGATACTGTACTAGGGCTTATTTTTGTTTCTTTGATTAATTCTGTAGCAGATGGTGCTTCATAAAGCAAAGTTTTGTTTTTATAAACGTATACTGGTTTACTGTTTGCTTTTTTAATACTTGCAATATGTTCTTTAGTATGTTCTACTATAGGATTAGATCCTGCTACTTTTATTGAATTAAGGGAAGGGTTTAAAATGAACATATAATATTGTTCTAAGCAAAGGGTTACAGCTCTAATTTTGGAGTAATCCATTCCTGTTGTGTCTATTATGTAAATGTCTAATTTGAAATTTATTATTCCAAATGTTTTCATACTTTGATTTATAAGTCTATTTCCTTCATTTAATATTGAAGGTTTAAAATATGATCTTAATCTTGTATAAAGATTGATAGAACTTCCAACATTCTGTTCTCCTGTTTTAAGATTTGTCCAAATATAAATTCCTGCTATGCTTGTACTAGTACCTCCAATGTATTCATTTAATTTGCTTCTAACTTTCGCATTATACGCACTACTACTAATTATTTGTTCGAGGGTTTTAGTTTGAAATCCTAGATCATCAAATAGAATTGATACAGGTTTGATAGAGCTTACTTTATCTAATTCTTCCTGATTTATCGTGTGTCCTAATTGAGATTGTACTAAATTTATTATTTTAGCATCTGTAAGACCTCCTTTAGTTATATGTCTTCTTGCTATTATATGAGGATTGTTTGTTTCTTGCCCTCTATCTTTTTCATGTATTGTTTCCCAATAAGAGTTTGTTGCTATATTCTCTAAGTTTTCTTTGGAATAGATAGCTGAAGTACTGAAAGTAGCCTTTTGTTGTTTTATCGTCAGCACTCTCTTATTTTTGTAAGAATTATAATTAGGATGGGGAGAATTAATATTTTTAATATCAGAATTTGTAATAGATATCGCACCCGATCCTATTTCAAGTATAAATCCTATAGTTAATACGATAAAGAATATTAATGCAACAGAGAAACCGAAAACGCTCACTTGGTACAATGTAACAGCTAAAGGATATAGTAATAGCACCTCTAAATCAAAAATTAAGAATAATAGAGCAACTAAGAAGAAATGAATTTGGAATGTAGATCTAGTTTGTCCATATACAGGACTAAAACCACATTCATATGCAGATACTTTAGCTTCATCAGGTTTATGAGTAGATAATAATAAATTTAAACCTAATAATAAAACAGCTAAAATAGGAACAAATATAAATAACATTAATATAGTATTCATTAATAAGAGTATAAAGTTAATGATAGTAATTGTGTACTTTTTAATAATATAGATGGTCTTAAGACAAAGAATAATATTAATAAAGTTAAACTTGATATTAATAAACTATGAATATTACTAATTCCTACAGTTGTATTTGTTTCATTGTGGCCTTCGGCCTTTAATGATTTATTTAATTCAGTTTCAGTATGTAATATTCTAATTATTCTTAAATAATATGATGCACTAATTATACTTACTAATATACCTGATATTGCCATAAAGTAATATCCACTTTCAATAGCAGAATATAATACAAACTGTTTAGAGAAAAATCCTAATAAAGGAGGTGTACCCGCCATAGATAATAAACAAATAGTTAGACTAATAGATAATATAGGATTAGAGAAGAATAAACCTTTTAATTCAGAAATATATTTTATATCTTTTTCTGAACCTTTATTAAAGATAGTATTATTATTTATAATATAACCTATAGCTAATAATATTAAGAATGTATTTAAATTAGTTAATGTATATTGGATAATATAAAAAATAAATGAATCAATAGATTGTTCACTATTTATAGCTAAAGCTAATAAAATAAATCCTATATGTGAAATTGTACTATAAGCTAATAGTCTTTTAATTTTTGTTTGAGCTAAACCTACTACTGTACCAATGATTAAAGAAAATAAAGAACTAATTAATAATAAATTCTTAATTGTATTTAATCCTATTGTATTATAAGTTGCAAAACCTCCTACCATTGAATCTAAACTTTCTAAAATTGGATTTACTGATGTTATTTGAGTAAAGATTTCTAAAATAAAAATTAAAATAGAAATTTTAGGCATAATAGTTAACCATATTGTGATAATTGTAGGACTTTCATCATAAACATCTGGTGCCCAATTATGTAATGGTGCTGCGGCGATTTTTAATAAAAACCCTGAAAATATAAAAATAAATCCTAATGCTATACCTTGAGAAATTTGACTAGGTCCTGTTACAGATATTAAATTATAAATTGATTCTAAATTAGTTAAACCTGTAAAAGTATAAATTAATCCTGAACCTAATAAAATAAAACAAGAAGCTAAACTTCCTAATAAGAAATATTTTAATCCAGCACTAGTAGCAGATTCAGAATTTCTATATAAAGTTGATAAAATATATATTGCAAATGATTGTAATTCTATACTTAAATACATAGATATTAAATTTGAAGAAGATATTAATAAACTAGCTCCTAATGTACTAAACATTATTAGTAAGCAATATTCTATTGAATTTTTATAACTATTTTCTTCTATTATTGAAGAATTTGTATAATTTACAAATATAGGTAAAGGTCTAGCTATTAATATAGCTGCACCTATAATGTATATAAATATATCTAATAATTGAGATATAAAGGTTACATGGAATAATCCACTATAAATACCTATACCTGATCCAATTGACTGAATATATAAAGCATTTAATGATAATGCTCCGGCATAAATTAAAATTATAGAAGATAATCTCTGAAATAAAATTGGTGATATTTGTGTTTTAAGAGAAGGTATGGCCATAACCATAATTAATAATAAGATACTAATAAATAACATTACTCAATACTATAATTTATAGTGTTTGTACGAGAAATCAGATTCGAACCGATGATATCTACTTGGAAGGTAGAGGTTATACCATTTAACTATACTCGTTATTATATACTTTTTTATTATTTTTTTATTATTTTATTGGTTTTATAATAATTATATCTTCTTTTAGATATAAATATATAATAAGTACCCTACCTAGGCTATCCTACCCTTTGGGTTGGGTGGTGGTCTAGGTAAGCAGTGTGAAACTGGTGGGGATAAGATTATTAGAATCTATAAAACAATATTAATTAATTAAATAATTAAAAATTTATTGAGCATCTACCCAAGCTAAGTAATCTTGTACAGATACAGATTCAATAGCTATAGGCATAAATCCATGATATACTCCACAAATTTCAGAACATTGACCATAGAATGTTCCAGTTCTTTCAGCTAATAAAGAAGTTTGATTTAATCTACCAGGTACAGTATCAATTTTAATTCCTAATGAAGGAACAGAAAAAGAGTGTAGAACATCAGCACCCGTAACAATGATTCTAACATGAGTATCTACAGGAACAATAACTTTGTTATCAACTTCTAAAACTCTAAATTGTCCTAATTCTAAATCAGATTCAGGTATCATATAAGAATCAAATTCAATAGATTCTCCACTTTCATTTACATAATCAGAATATTCATATGACCAATACCATTGGTGTCCTACAACTTTAATAGTTATTGTTGGAGAAACTACTTCATCTAATAAATAAAGTAATCTAAATGAAGGGAAAGCAATAGTAATTAAGATTAATGCTGGTGTGATTGTCCAGATTAATTCAATTAAAGTACCGTGGTTAAGATATTTATGTATAATAGGAGAATTTTTAGAATTATAGTAATACATTGTTGAACCTAAAACCCAAAAAATTCCTACAGCAATAACTACTAAAAAGAAGAAAATAGTATTATGTAATTCTACTATTCCCGTGAAACTTGGTGAAGCACTATCTTGGAAACCTAATTGCCATGGTTGAGGTGCATCGTTATATATAGTATTAAAGATTGAAAAATTTGTTAACATTTTTTTAAGTAAATTAAAGAACCTTAGATTTTTTTATAAAAAGAGATTCTATTAGATAGTATAAAAATTATAATAGTTTAAAATCTTGTCCTCACCTGCTTCGCACAAGTGGATGGAGAGTTAAATGAATTATATAAATTTTTGCTACTAAAGATTCTTTATTTTCCAATAAGAATTGTTCTTGTTTTGTATGCCTTCTTTCATAAATTTGATTTTTCAGTAAATTATTTTCTAATTTTCAAAATAAAATGTACCTAAGGCGACCTACTACTACTTCACAAGAAGCTTTAAGAAAAAGGACAATTACTATTTCTTACATCAAAATCAGCTTTTATAGAACTATAAATATGTTTGATTCTATAATAATTTAAGTAAGTAAAGTATTAAATATAAAATAGATTAAATAATAGAAATATACAATACATAAATATTATATTTTTCATAAGCTTTAGTTAATATTTTTAATATACTTATTCCACCTAAAACTATAATTTTTTTAATTAAGGAATGTAATTGTAATTTGAGTTATTTATTTTATGTAGGTTGAACCCTTCCTTTTTTATACCTATGATTGTTCTTGTTCTATTAAATAATGTGATTTTTTCTTTTCTTTTTCTTATTCTTATTATTTTTATATATCAAAGAATCTTAGATTTTTTATTCCTCGTTTATTTTATAAATTAATTTATATTTATAAAACTATGAGACAATACTGTAAATATATTTTGTAAGTATATATAGTATCCTAAGATTGAGCTTAAACAATTCTTTTATGTTAATATGGTAAGAATATTACCCTATTTTCCAATATAGCTCTGCCTAATTAGATTATATTTAGGGTTGGCTACTGATTTGGACACCATAAAATCTAAGAAGTAAAGGAATCGAACCTTTATTTAGTAAGCCTTTCTTCTTTCTTTTACCCTCAATCTAAGAATGTAATTGTCTATAATTCTTTATATTTATTTTTTAATTTAGGTTTACTGTTTACTAAAGCAGTAAGTGATTTAAGCGTCAAGGACAAAGGAACTTAATATTTTTAATTACTTTGATGTTATTACTATATTGTCATCGATACTTTTATATTTCATCATTTTTATTTTATAATTTAATTTAAGATGGGGGATAAAATAATTTTACTTAAGTAAAATTAACTGAGGTTAAAATAATTAATTTAATATTAATTTAACCAGCTTTAACTTTTACTTTATTTTTTTTTAATTTTAATTTTATTTTAATTTTATTTTTCTTTTTTTATTTCTCTTTTTTATTTCTCTTTTTTATTTCTCTTTTTTATTACTCTTTTTTATTACTCTTTTTTATTTCTCTTTAGCTTAAGTGTTTAAAATTATGAGTATAATTATAAGAAAGCAATCATTAGTGAAAATAATCCTGTAGCTTCGGCTAAGGCAGATCCTAAGATTGTAAAAGTAAATGATTATGAGTATAATAATAAGAAAGCAATCATTAATGAAAATAATCCTGTGGCTTCGGCTAAGGCGAATCCTAAGATTGCAAAAGTAAATAATTGTCCTCTGATTTGAGGGTTTCTAGCTGTTGAAGCTATTAATGAAGAAAAGATTAAACCGATTCCGGCTCCAGCTCCAATTAAACCTGAGCAGGCTAATCCGGCTCCTAAGTATTTTGCTGCTGCTAACATTTTAAAGTTGAGATATGATATTTTATAGTGTCTAAAATCTTAAAGAGAAATTCAGTTATAAAAACTAAAGACTTCTTTTATACAGTAAGAATCTATAAGACTAGATTAATTTATATTTCTAAAAACCCTCAACATTTGCCTTAACAACTTCATGACTTGCGTCAAACCATACTCTTTATTCCTATAAATTAATGTACTTTTAAGTCTACTTGAATTTTCTATTTACTTTAGCTGCCATTTCAGATTCATTAAATTCTACTTTACACATAATCATTAAATGTTTACTATCCTTAATTGATGTAAATATATCATTCCAAAATTTAAATTTAGTGATGTATGCTTCCAATACTTCGTTGGTTAATACTAATAATTAATTTGTTTAACGGATATGTTTGTAATTTAATCATTGGTAAAATTTATATTTTTTATATTTTTATACGGGCACTGTGAGATTTGAACTCACGACTTTATGCAAGTTCTCGTTTTCAAGACGAGTGCCATAAACCAGACTCGACCAAATACCCTTTTTTATTTATTTTATTTTTTATTTTTATTTATTACTCTCTTTTATTCTTAAATTAGGCTAAAATAATTAAATTAAGACCGAAGGGAATTGAACCCTTATAATATCCATTATGAGCGGACTGCATTAACCTATTATGCTACAGTCTTATGATGTAAATATTTTTTTTATATTTTTCTTCGGAAGCTTGCGAAGCTTTGAATAGCTGTGCGAAGCTGGAGGGATAAGACAGTAATTATTATCAATTATAAATAAGGAAATATTAAATTACATAAATATATTGAGCAGTAAAGGAATCGAACCTTTTACGGCTATTAACCAATTCTTTTACAGAGAATCACCATTACCAATCGGATCACCTGCCCTTAATTTAATTTTTATTTTTTTAATATCTTTTTTATTTTGAAACCACCTGGACTTGAACCAGAACTTTCTCCTTAAAAGGGAGACACTCCACCACTCGAGTTCTGCTTTCTAACTACCCTTCCACCCTTATTTTGAATTATGCATCCTTTGCTTTATTTTTATTAAAAAACTTTGGGAGCAAGAAATAAAAAATTAATTTATATTTAAAAATTATTCTGAGTTGACCAGATTCGAACTGATATAAGCCATTACCAAAAAATGGTGTTTTCCCAAGTTAAACTACAACTCATTTAATTTATTATTTTTTTAATTACCTAGCTTCGCTACCTATATTTAAATATTAATATTTTATGTTTGGGAAAGGGTATAAGCTGAGGCAGTATAAAGGAGAAATATTATATTAATATATGCCGAAAACTGGAATTGAACCAATATCTAAATCTTACAAGGAATTCATTTTACCTATTAAACTATTTCGGCCTTTGCCTTGGGAGAGAATTGAACTCACATATCTATATCTTCAGAATAGCGCTTTGACCACTAAGCAACCGAGGCTTTATATTTATAGGTCTTATTTTTTATTTATTATTTATTAATATTAATTTGGAGAAAGATAGATTCGAACTATCATATTTGTAGTGCAAATACAACTGATTACCATTATCAGATTTCCCCTTTCTTTATTATATTTTATATATTGAATCTCTTTTAAGAGTAAATAATTTTAATATATAAATTATCCATTAATTATTTAAAAGTAATAGTAAAATTAATGTTCTTAATTTAATTTAGATAAATATAAAAATATTTCTATTTTAATTTCCCACCACCCTTATTTATTGGTAACCTAAAATAAAAAGGGAATGTAAGGAGGCACAACGCTTTATAAATAATTAATTTATATAATTCTAATTTAGCATGGGTTATAATTAAAGGAGTGTAGAGCTACTGCAGACTATAAAAATAAATAAAAAATATAAAAAAAAATAAATAATTTCTCTTAATTAAATGGTTAGAACAGTGTAAATTTATGTTAAAATCCAAAAGAGGATAGTTTAATTATAATAAATATACAAATTAAATAATAATAAATAGTTATAGTGTATTACAAAATTAATTAAATTAATAATTAAAAAAAGAGCCTGGGTAAAATTAAAAGCTACCCTTATTTAAAAAGGACAGGACTCAAGCCTTCGGACCTTACCTAGTTTATTTAAATTAAATTAATGCTAAATAAGAGGGCGACAAAAATATATGATAACTTAAAAATCTTCATTGAAAGTTATTAAATATTAATAAAATACTCATTCATTTTTAATTAAATAATTTATTCTTTAATTAAATTTATGAATATTAAATAATACCAATGATAAATAATAATTTAATATCTAATATATTAGATATATTAATAAATTTAATGGATGTATTAATAATATTATTACCTGTTCTATTATCTGTAGCTTTCATGACAATTATAGAAAGAAAACAATTAGCTGCTATGCAAAGAAGAGTAGGTCCAAATACTGTAGGTTATTATGGAATTTTACAACCTTTTAGTGATGCTTTAAAATTAATTCTTAAAGAAACAGTTATACCTTCTCAATCTAATAAAGTTTTATTTTATTTAGCACCAGTTTCGGCATTAATTTTTAGTTTATTAGGTTGGGGTGTAATTCCTTTTGGAGAAGGATTAACAATTTCAGATTTTTCATTAGGAGTATTATATAGTTTAGCTTTATCATCTTTAGGTGTTTATGGAATATTATTTGCAGGATGGAGTGCTAATTCTAAATATGCTTTCTTAGGATCTTTAAGATCTACAGCAGCTATGATAAGTTACGAATTAATATTAAGTTCTGCAGTATTAATTATTATATTATTAACAGGATCTTTTAATTTTACAACAATAATAGAAAGTCAACAAGCAGTTTGGTTTATTTTACCTTTATTACCTGTATTTATTTTCTATTTCATTTCAATCTTAGCGGAAACTTCTAGAACTCCTTTCGATCTTCAAGAAGCGGAATCAGAATTAGTAGCTGGTTTCTTCACTGAACATTCAAGTGTACCATTTGTATTTTTCTTCTTAGCTGAATATTGTTCTATAGTATTATTTAGTTCTATTACAGCTATTTTCTTCTTAGGTGGTTATAATTTCCCTGAATTATTTGTAAATGAATCTTATATTAATATAACATCTATAGTATTAGGTCTTAAAACATGTATATTCTGTTTTATGTTCGTTTGGTTCAGAGCTACTTTACCTAGATTAAGATATGATGCTTTAATTGAATTATGTTGGTTAAATTTATTACCTGTAGCTGTGGCATTCATTATATTAGTACCTAGTATATTAATTGCTTTTGATATTGCACCTTACTAATTTATTATATTTTAATAATTTATCCCCCCTAAAACACCAGAATTGAACTGATTTATTTAAGATCTGCCATCTTAATATTTTTTCAGAATTGAACTGATATTACTAAGATCTCTTATTCTTAACATTTTTTCCATTAAATTAAGGAATTTTAAGGAATTTTAAGGGGTTAACTAGGGTTATTATTCATAACCAGGGCTACTTACAGCACTTTCAACTACTTCTTCTACTTCTAATACAGAATATTTATTTGCACCTTCGGTTATTACATCATCTAATTTAGAAATTAGATAGAAAAAGTCTAGCCAAAAGTTGGTTAAATGAAATGTCTAAACATGCACATGTAGTACCTGTAGCCTCCGGATCTGCGTTACACGTAACACCACAAGTAGCAACAGTAGGTTTAGGTTTAAGTTTAGATCCAGGGTTTGGAAGTGTAGCAGAAAAATTGTTCTCAGTACCAAGTACACCAGGATTAAGACCATTAACACATTTAATGACAGATGAAATGGGAAATGCATTTCAAGAATCAGAATTAAGATCAGCAGTAGGAAGATTACAAAATTTACCTTTTACTGAGGAATTAGATGTAGAAAGTGCAATAAATAGTCCAGAATATGATTAAATATTAACCCCTTAAATTCCTTAGTTTAGTGGAAATAATATTAAGTATAGCATAGCTTAAAGATATCAGTTCGATTCTGATAGGAATTTATTTCAAAAATGAAAAGTGTAAAAATTTTAATGAAGTTTTGTAATTTTACAACTTAAAAGAGAATATGAATAATGTGACATATTTCATAAAATTTAAGTGGTAATTGACCTGAAGAACTGGATATATAAGATGCCGGTGGAGTTGATTACAATAAACTGTTTTATGGAGGTCGAGCCTCTAAGATATAAAATACTTATCTAGCATAAAATAAAATAATTTGATGATTAAATTACAAACATACCCGTTAAATAAATTATTATTAACTAATGAAATATTAGAATCATACATCACAAATTTCTGGAATGATATCTTCACATCAATTAAGGATAGAAAACATTTAATGTTAATGGTTAAAGTAGAATTTAATGAATCAGAAGTTGGTTATAGAACATTAGGTGATCTAAGAAGAGTTAATTACTCAGATAAAGAATTATTTATTGAATATTTAACCCTAAGATTAGGTTTATTAAATGAATCTTATGTATCACATCCAATATCTAAAATTACTTTTTCATATATCATTAAAGATGGGTTAGCTACGGATAATAGAAGATTATTACAAGATCTTACAACTAAAACATCTACAACACATAGATTCAATAATTTAAATTTACCTATTAGTATGGTTCCTTCTGAATACGGTGCAGTAGCTGGTACAACTAACTTTGAAACATTTATAAGATATTTTGTTACTAATAATAATAAAGTATTTCAAATAGATGTAAGCTTAGATGGTTTAACAAATACTGTTACAATGTTAGGTGCGGTTGGTTTAAAGTGGATCGATACTATAATTTCTGAAGGAATCTTCATGAGAGAAATTGGTAAATCTGTTATTTACTTTATGGGTGGTGAAAAAGTATTAAGAAAAAAACTCTTAAATGCTAAACCATTTACAAAATTAGCAACAGATAAAACTTTAAATAAAAATTTTGTAACTATGGATATTGAAACAATTAACTTAGAAAATAAAATTACCCCTTATTTAATTTGTGCTTATAATGGTACAGATTATTTAACATCTTACGGTGAATTAATAAATGGAATCGTAGATCAACAAGCGTTGTTTACATCATTTATTAATCAATTATTAACATTTTTTAATAAAGGTGGGAACACTTTAACTGTATATGCACATAACTTTGCTAAATTTGATGGAATTTTCTTATTTAATCAATTACTACAATTTGGTATAGTAATACCAAAAGTAAGAGATGGAAAAATAATTTCATTAAAACTAAAATTAAATATTTCTGGTTATAAAAATAAAACTATCATCTTCAATGATTCAATGTTATTATTACCACAAGCATTAAGAAAATTATGTGAATCATTTGGTATTGAATCCTCTAAAGGATACTTTCCATTTAAATTATCAAATATCTTCTATACTGGAATGCTACCTAAATTCGAAAACTGGACAGGTATTAGTTTAACTCAATATGAATTATTACTTAAAGAATACACTGGAGTTGAATGGAATTTCAAAGAGGAAGCAATTAAATACTGTAAATTAGATTGCCAAGTATTACATCAGATATTAATAAAATTCAATGAATTAATCTTCTCTAATTTTAAAGTTAATATTCAAGGTTCACTTACATTACCATCCTTAGCAATGAGAATCTATAGAGCTCTATTTATGCCTGAAAACACAATTTATCAGTTATTATGAGGTATGTATACATCTACCGCTCCACCTAAAATTCCTTAGTTTAACGGAAAAATAATAAGATGGCAGATCTTAGAAATATCAGTTCGATTCTGATAGGAATTTATTTAACTGGACAGTTTTATAATTGTTAAATTATTTCATTTATAATTGTATTATGTCAAATTTCCTCGTTTTTACAAATATCAATTTAAAAGAGATAATAACAATTACTATTTATAGTAAATATAATACAACAATAATCGTTAATGAATATTGTTTAAATTTTAAGTAAGAATTTAATTTTGGTTCTGATTGAACGTTTTTCAGTAGTTTTGAGACATGCGAATCGTTGTTAACCTAAAATTTATTAAGGTCTTTTTCGATCGATAATTAATAAAAACAAAGTTAATAAGGTGTAAAGGTGAGGATAGTAAATAAGATACCCTAGAGTCCCCGTAAATAGGAGATATTTTTATTGTAAAAATAAGAAAATAAGTAAGCTATATTTATTAATAAAGGAATAATTCTGCTTTAGGATTCTATTTATTTCGATTAGGTAGTTGGTGGGATAAAAGCCTACCAAGCCGACGATCGATAGCCAAGCTTGACAGAGCAAATGGCCACATCGGGAATGAGATCTCCCAAGTAGTATTAACTACCAGCAGTCGAGAATATTAGTCAATGCTCGCAAGAGTGAACTAGCTAACTGAAATCATACTTGTGTCAAGTGTGATAACGTAAGGGAAGATAATGACATTACCTTACTATTAGTGTTGTCCAAATCTGGTGCCAGAAGACTCGGTAAGGCCAGAGACGCAAACGTTAGTCGTCCTAATCAGGCGTAAAGGGTGTGTAGGCAGCTTTAAACTTTATTCTTTTTTTCTATATCCTCGATAAAATTAATTTTATTTGCCTTAACAAGCAATCCCTCCCTTCCTTTTGGATGGTGGGAGAGGTGAAGAAATATAGACAAGTTTTATTATTTTATTTCTAAAAGTTATAAAAAATCAAATCAAATAAGAAAAGAATGAACTAATAAAAGCTAGAATCAAATAGAGGATATATTAAATAATATTTAGAGGAGGGGTGATATCCTTAGATACTAAATGGAATATTAAGGGTGAAAGCTTTTTATCTACTAATGATTGACGCTGAGAAACGAAGGTGAGTATAGGAAATAGGATTAGATACCCAGATACCACTCACTGTCAACGATGAATGGTGGTTGCTAGTTATATAAATAATTAGTGGCTATGTTAACACGATAACCATTCCGCCATGTGAGTACGACTGCAAAGTTGAAAACAAAAAAATTAGTCGGTCTCGAAGCAAACGAAGTGAAGCATGTTATTTAATACGATAATCCGCGTAAAATCTTACCAGTTCTTGCATAACAAGTTTTTATTTATTTATTTAATTAAAAATGAAGTGTTTTTCTAAAATGTTTCTGTTACAGGTGTTGCATGGCTGTCGTCAGTCCGTATTGTGAGAAGTGAGGTTAACTCCGCTAACGGACGAAATCCCTGTTGTTAATTTAAACTTAACAATTAATGTTACTGATAGAGTATCATTTGGGGCTAAGACAAGTCGTTATGGCCCTCATGAACTGGGCTATAAACGTGCCACAAAAACTTTTACAAAGTGATGCAAAACCGTTCCTTTAAATTTAATATGGCTATTTGCATAAGTAAATAAGTATATTATTATTTTATTTTTAAAATAGGGAAATAAGGAAGAGCTAATCATTAAAAAAAGTTAATATTTAGTCGGATTGTCGTCTGCAATTCGGCGACATGAAGAAGGAATTTCGAGTAATCGTTGATCACTAGGCGCAACGGTGAAGATTGCATTCGTGATGAACTAACTGTCTGTCGCTGGGAAGAAGCTTAACTTGAAGGAAACTGGAGCGAAATTAAAACTTTTATAAAGGTCTCTTAAAGTTCTTTATATATACCCTCCTAATTTATAAATTTTAGGAAAGGAATAGAACACCTTTGTTAAGATAATTAGCTTTAGTTAATTCATTTAAGTAACATCTCAAAAGTCATAGCAAGGTAGCCGTACTGGAAAGTGCTGCTGGAAAATAAATAATTTTATCCCCCATCTTACCTAGACCACCACCCAACCCAAAGGGTAGGGAAGCCTAGGTAGGGCACTATGCTAAATTAAATATAAATATAAATAAAGGATTACACTGTAAGTCTATTATATAATAATAAAATAAATTAATTTTTAAAATATAAAGAAATATAAATTGAAAAAGGGGTTAGCTGAGTGGTTTAGCGATAAATTTACACTTTATAGACAGGGTTTCGATTACTCTACTCCTTAAAATTTTAATAATTTTTATTTATATTGACATCTTATTTTTATAAAATTTAACCTGCGGAGCTCGGGTTGTAAGCTCTCTTATGCTAATTTAAAAACACAGCATAGATACAAACGAGTATGCCGAAATGGTAGCCGGGTGAATCTTAGGAATTCATGATTTTATCGTAAGAGTTCAAGTCTCTTTACTCGTAATAAATAAAAATCTTAATTTAAAAAGAATATTTTTTAAATATAAATATGTATTAAAAGATAAATAAAAGAAATGGATTAGAGATTGGAATTAAAATTATCTAATCCAGAGTAATGTTATCTCTATATCAAAGCTAATTTTAATAACTATGTTATTTTGATGCGACAATAAATAAAAATAAAATAAAAATAAAAGAACTTAATTTAAATAAAGATATCAAAGGAAACTTTGATATAAATAAGGGAGTGCCCCTATGTTTAATATAAAAATGTTAAACACTACCTATCATTAAAAATAAATTAAAATGATAGGGTGAGATAAGTACAAACAAAGTTTTAAAATCTAACTGTGTAAAACAGAAATAAAAAAATAATAATAATGTTACATAATACAAACACAAATTTAATAATTAATTCACCATTAGAACAATTCGAAGTTACTAGTTTACTAGGATTAAATGCACCGATCTTTGGTTATTTAAATATAACCTTGACTAATTTAGGATTCTATTCAGTATTAGTATTAATTTTAATAATAGGAATACACTATATGGGAAATAATGAAACAAAATTATTACCTAATAAATGGTCAATTGGATTAGAAAGTCTTTTTGCAAGTGTAAATACTATGGTAAGAGAGCAATTAGGTAAAGAGATATATTTACCATTTATTTACTCATTATTTTTCTTTATTTTAATAGGAAATTTAACAGGTAATGTACCTTATTCTTATACTGTAACAACTTCTATTATTGTTACAATTGGTTTATCATTTACTATTCTTACTGGTGTAACTATTTTAGGTTTATCTATACATAAATTACATTTCTTTTCAATCTTAGTACCATCTGGTACACCATTAGCATTAGTTCCTTTATTAGTATTAATTGAAACTGTAAGTTATTTAGCTAGAGCATTCTCTTTAGGAATAAGATTATTTGCTAATATGGTTGCTGGTCACACATTACTTAAAATTTTATCTACTTTCTTATATCAAATGTTTAGTAGTAGTATAATTGTAGCTGTGTTAACTTTAATACCATTCTCTATCTTCTTAGCTTTAATTGGATTAGAATTAGCTGTTTCTTTAATTCAAAGTTATGTATTTACTTTATTAGTATGTTCATATATTAAAGATGCTATCGAATTACACTAATTAAATATAATTTACCCCTTACTTCTTTTTAACCTTACCTTTCAGGACAGGACTTGTAGGCTACATTATAGAATTATATATTAAATTAAAAAATAATTAAAGCTTATTTATCCCTATCACCGTCTTTTTCCTATTTAAATTATATAATTTTTATAAAAGTTGTAGATTTTACAATTAATTTTAAATTTTAAAGAAATTTTAATAAAAGAGAAGTTATAATTTATAAATTATAATATAACTCTATAAGCAACCTATAATAAACAAATACTAGTTTATTTCTATACATTAATATAAATATTTATATAATTAAAAAATAAAATAAATAATTTAATATTTAATTAAGTATAAGCATAGGTGTATACAATTTAATTTAAAAAATAAAATAAAAATGAATAATATAAAAATAAATAAATTTCAATATCATCCTTTTCATTTAGTAGAAACTTCTCCATGGCCAATTTTAGTAAGTTTTTCATTATTAAGTTTAACAACAGGAGCAGTGATGTACTTACAAGGATATCCTAATGGAGGATTATTATTAACTTTAGGATTAATTTTAACAGCTTCAGGTATGGGATTATGGTTTAGAGATGTAATAACAGAAGGAACATATGAAGGACACCATACAAAACAAGTACAAAAAGGTTTAATCATCGGATTAGTTCTATTTATTATAAGTGAAGTATTTGCTTTCTTCAGTGTATTCTGGGCTTTCTTCCATTCTAGTTTATCTCCCGCTATAGAAATAGGAGGAGTGTGGCCACCTTTAGGAATTACACCTTTAGATCCATTTAGTATACCTTTATTAAATACTTTCTTATTATTATCTTCTGGAGCTTTTGTTACTTACGGTCACCATGCTTTAATAGCAGGAGATAGAAAAGGTGCTATCTTTGGAACTTTTATAACTATAATCTTAGCTGTAGTATTCACTGTTTTACAATATATTGAATATTCTGAAGCAGGATTTACTATAGCTGATTCAGTATTTGGTACAGTATTCTTTGCATCAACAGGATTACATGGATTACATGTTATTGTTGGAACTATCTTTATTACTGTAGGTTTCATAAGAATATTAAATTATCATTTAACAGATACTCACCATATCGGACATGAATCTGGTATCTTATATTGGCACTTTGTAGATGTAGTTTGGTTATTCTTATTTATTGCAGTTTACTACTGGGGAGGTAACTAAATTAATTCTATAGTCTTATAGCAGGAGATGAGAGCTATAAGATTTTTACTAAATTTTATAATTATTATAAATTATCCCCTTATTTCTACAATTAACACAATGTCGGCAATCTTTCATATTACTATCAGATCTTAATGCCTACTCTAATCTCCGATTGAGCTCCCCTTTAACTAAGTTGATTCTTGCTAAAGCACATTGTTCATAGGCTTATTACCCCTATTTTTCTTTATTTTTAGTTGTTCAATTTACAGGTTTTATTTTTTTATCTTTATCTTTTTAAAGTCTTTTTGAAAAAGCCTAGTTTGAACTACACTAAATTTTTAATACTTTATTTCGGGGTCTCTTTATACTTTATCTAAGGAATCTTATTTTTACTATGTATTTATATTAGAAATTCAAATATTTATATACTATAATATCAATATTTAAACTATTGACTTAATTAAATAATCTATTAGATGAATTTTATAGTAATTGTTTAGCCTTTAAAAATATTCATTACATCTTGAAAAGATAGAGACTTTTTAGTTACACCTGCGAATACTGAATAAATTTGATGTATACCTTCATTTTCTATTGTAAAATAACCGTATTTTTTAGGTCCAAGAAATAAAGCTTATTAAATGATTCCACCTTATTAATTCTTTAATTTATTAAATTTATCAAAAAATATTATAAAAGAGGTAGAATTTTATTTTCTATATTATAAAAGAGATAGAATTTACTATCCCTTATTATATCTTAATTAAAGTATACGCAATTGTAATTTTAATATTAGTGTTGCCCTAGACTTTAGTGAAGGTCTTGAGATTAGGCCGGTAAGCACAGGCATAGATTATAATAATATCTTTACAACTGTAATATTTATATTTATATTTCAAATAAAGATAAAGAAAAATAAGGCTATTAAATTTATTGTAAGATATACAATTATACAATGCAAATGTTTTATAAATATTTTGTATCGGTCTAGAAAACTATTAATTATCTGTCTAGTATTGCAATAAAATCTCCCTTAATTTAAATAAGGGTTAGGATAATGTGAGCAAGACAAAAAAATAATTACAAGGCCCAAGAGCCTCCAGCTAAATAAGCAGAGGTCGGGTTATCAAATCATAATATTCAATGTATCCTAAAGGAATAATACAAATACAAACCATGAATCTATCATTACTTTTATTTTTAGTAGGTATTTTAGGATTTATATTAAATAGAAAAAATATAATTCTAATGATTATAGCGATAGAATTAATGTTATTATCAGTAACATTATTAATCTTAATTTCTAGTTTTAGTTTTGATGATGGAATAGGACAAACTTTTAGTATCTTTATAATTTCAATAGCTGGTGCTGAATCAGTAGTAGGTTTAAGTATTCTTGTAGCATATTATAGATTAAGAGGAAATATTTCATTAAGAACATAATGTATTTATCAATTTTAGTTTTACCTTTATTAGGTTCTTTTGTATCAGGTTTTATGGGTAGAAAAATTGGTGTTACCGGAGCACATATAATTACTTGTACTTGCTTAATTTTATCATCAATTTTAGCTTCAATAGCTTTCTATGAAGTAGGTTTCTGTGGTTCTCCAGTTTCTATAAATTTAACTAGTTGGATCGATTCAGAATTTATGTCTATTTCTTGGGAATTCCTATTTGATCAATTAACTGTTTCTATGTTAATTCCTGTTTTATATATTTCATCTTTAATTCATATATTCTCTACTGATTATATGGCTGAAGATCCTCATAATCAAAGATTTTTCTCTTATTTATCATTATTCACTTTCTTTATGTTAGTATTAGTTTCAGGAGCTAATTTCTTTGTAATGTTTATTGGTTGGGAAGGTATTGGAGTAGTTTCTTACTTATTAATTAACTTCTGGTTCACAAGAATTCAAGCTAATAAAGCTGCAATTTTAGCATTCACAATGAATAGAATAGGTGATATGGGATTAAGTATAGGATTCTTTGCAATCTTTGCCTTATTTGGATCATTAGATTTTTCTACTGTATTTAGTTTAGTACCTCTAATGAATGAAACAGGAATAACAATAATTGGTTTATTATTATTAATGGGAGCTATGGCTAAATCTGCACAAATTCCTTTACATAGTTGGTTACCTGGTAGTATGGAAGGTCCAACACCAGTATCAGCTTTAATTCATGCAGCGACACTAGTTACAGCAGGATTATATTTATTAGTAAGATCTTCTCCTTTATTAGAATATAGTTCAACTGCTTTATTAATTATTACTTTAGTTGGAGCTTCTACTGCTTTCTTTGCCGCAACTTGTGGTTTAGTTCAAAATGATTTAAAAAGAATTATTGCTTTTTCAACAATAAGTCAATTAGGTTATATGGTAATGGCTGTAGGATTAAGTCAATATAATGTAGCATTAATGCATGTAATAAATCATGCCTTCTTTAAAGCATTATTATTCTTAGGAGCCGGAGCAGTTATTCATAGTTTTTCAGATCAACAAGATGTGAGAAGATTAGGAGGATTAATAAAATTTTTACCATTCACTTATACAGCAATGTTAGTAGGGTCTTTATCTTTATTAGCTACTCCTTGGTTAACAGGATTCTATAGTAAAGATTTAATTATAGAGTTAGCTTACGGACAATATAGTTTCAGTGGTACTTATGCTTATATTTTAGGTAGTTTAACTGCTGGTATTACAGCATTCTATTCATTTAGATTAATTTCATTAGTATTCTTAACTGTACCTAATGGACCTAAAAATACTTATTTAAATTCACATGAAGCTAATTTAGCTGTAATTGTACCTCTATTTGTGTTAGCTTTATTTAGTATCTTCTTTGGTTTTGTTTTCTCTGATTTATTTGTTGGTGTAGGTTCAGATTTCTTTGCTAATTCTTTATTTATACATCCTAATAATATTTCTATAATTGAAGCTGAATTTAGTTTACCTATTTTAATTAAATTATTACCATCTATATTATCTTTAGTTGGTGCCTTATTAGCTATATTATTATATCATAAAGGTACAAGTTTTGTTATTGATTTAACTGAAACTTCTTCAGGTAGAAAAATTTATACTTTCTTAAATGGTAAATACTTATTTGATGTAGTATATAATAATTATATTACATCTGTAGGTTTACAATTAGGTTATACTATATCTAAAGTTATTGATAGAGGAGTTATTGAATTATTAGGTCCTCATGGATTATCTAATATTTTCTCTAATACTGGTAATAATATTTCTAAATTAGATAGTGGTGTAATTACTACTTACGCTCTTTATATTACATTAGGTTTATTAGCTTTATTATTCTTAGTTTTTGCTCCTGTTTTAATAGATACTTCTTTATTAAGTGAAATTAGATTAATTATTATTTATTTTGCTTCTTTAATTATAGTTTTATCTCCTCACATTAAAAATTCTAATTAATATTAATTAATAATTCTATTTAATTATAAATATCTCTGCTGCTAATTTATAAAGCACTGCTATTGCTTATTTTTTTTAATGCAAATAGCATAGGATGGCTGCTACCCTACTTTTATTTTTTATATTTAAGAGTTGGATTACATTTTTTGTAAATTTTCTTTCTAGTTTCAAAATTTAACTTTAAGCCTTCCACCCAACCCAAAGGGTAGGGTAGCCTAGGCAAGGCACAGTAATAGAAAGTAACAAATATTAAGGAATAAAAATTAATATCCAATTTATCCCCCACCCTCCCTACGGGTCGAGCCAAGCTGAAGCAGCACACCCCTCTATTGATAATAACTGTGGTATATTGCACCATAAATTTACTAATAATATTTATAAATATTCAAGCTCAGCTAGCTAAATCAAAAAAGGCGATAGCGTTAAATAATTCGTTAACAGATAAAGGATTATTCACATCATAAATAAATTGAATAGGATCAGCTAACAATGTACCAATTCTACTATTATGTTTTACTTCATAGAAACAAATCATAATAGTAAGTTTTTGGTTAGGTAACTGGTAAAATTCATTACCTAAGAAATCGAATATTAGTTCTAATAAATATTTAAAGTCATTAACATCTCTATTAGCGAACATGCTAGTAAATACAAAGAAGCTAGCAATATTATTATTAGTCCAATAGCTTTTAACTCTTAAATCTAATAAAGGTTTACCTTTAGTATAAGAATAAATTCTGTTAACAATATCAATAACATAATTAGAAGTAATAAATCTAATAAATAGATTTATAAATATAAATAGGATAATTCAAGTTGATCAATAGAAAGTTCTTTAGCAACCTCAGCTTTAATTCCTTTAACTTTAATAATTTCATTTCCATCTACATCCACAAAACCATATACTTTTGGAGCTAGGAATACAGCTCTAGTTATTGTGTGTTCAAGTTTCATTTTACCTAATTCAGGTCCAACATATTCAGCAGGCAATGGGGCATCAACTACTGAACTATCTGTATCAGAATAATATAAATTAAATAAAGGATTATTTTTAAATATAGACATATGAACTCTCGCTCCAGCAGTTATAGCAGAAGCAATAGCAATATTAATATCTTGTCCATGAAACATATCTTTATCTTCATTATATTTAATATCAGCAAAAGAATCTCTAATAATTAAAAAATGTGTACCAATATTTACCCAATCCTCTATACTTTCACCTAATTCACTAACCATATCTTTGAATTCATTCATAGCATTTTCAGTTGTAACGTTATAGATAGATACAGATTTTCTTTCTAGTTTCATGGCAAATCTACCATATAAGGAATTCATAAGTAGTTTAGCAATAAAGTTCATAGCATCTCCTTTAGGATATTGTAATCTTAGTTCATACATTCTATTAATGTATCCAGAGAATAAATCTCCGGTTTCAAACTGATATCCTTTAAGGATTTCAAAGCTATAACCATATTTCATTGCGTTATCTATTTCTGCTGAATTTATCCAACCTTCCCATGTACCTAAACCTGCAATTGTTCTTATACCACTAGTAGTTTTAACTCTTCTTTGTAATAAAGGATGTTCTAAATATTCAGGACTAGTTATTTTACAGAAGAAGAATCCGTATGCTTTAGGTTCAATTGCTCTAATATTACCTTGGAATGCAATTGGTTTACCTACAGGCATTGGAGTGTTAGCCATAACTGAAGGATATAATGAATTTACATCATAATAAAATAATAATTTAAATAAAGCTTTAACTTTACCAATGAAACTACTTATTCTATTATGTGGGATATATACATCCACCGCACCTCCTGTATATGATTCTCTAATAAACCATTCAGGTTTTCCTAATATTTGATAAATAGAATCTTTAGGCATGAAATGAGTTTTATATATTCTCATAGCTAATGATGGTAAAGTAAATACATTTTTATTATGAATATTAATTTGGAATTCTTTAAATATTAATTTATTGAATTTAACTAATATTTCATGTAATACTTGGCAATCTAATTTACAATATTTAATTGCTTCTTTTTTAAAGGACCAAAAGGTTGTTCTAAATGGTTGTTTAAGTAATTCATATTGTGTTAAAGTAATTCCAGTCCAATATTCAAATTTAGGAAACACTCCACTATAGAAAATATTAGATAATTTAAATGGGAAGAAAGTTTTAGCCATAACAATATAAAATGTAGAACATAATGCTCTTAAAGGCATAGGTAGTAGTAACATTGAATCTTTGAATATAATAGTTTTCATTTCAGATTCTTTATCACCTAATTTAACTTTAATACATATTATTCTTGCATCATCTATTAATGGCATTACATCACCGAATTCAAATAAATGTCTCATTATGAATATTCCATCAAATGTTGAAAGATTATGTGCATAAACTACTGTTAAACCTGGTCCTATTTTAGAAATTAATTGAAGGTGAAATTAGTAGAAGGGAGGGGAAGTTGACAAGGATTAATTATCTTATAAACCTAACAAATTAAAATAGTGACTGTCGACACTTATAGTGACGAGTTTAATTTCTTAACACAACAAGTTATAAGATTTAAACTTATTTTATTATAAAAGAGATATATGTTTATAATGCCATATATTTTTATATTAATTCATAACTATAATCTGTCTATTAGATTGACAGTGTTTAATTTAGTTATAATAAATATTATTATAAAGAGGATATTCCTCAGTTATTATGAAGAGTAATAATAGTATTAAAATTCAATAAATTATAAATGATTAAAAATAAATTAACTATGAAAGCATTACAAGTTGAAATAGATAAATTACAAAAACAATTAAAATCTACAAAAGTTTCATCCACCGCTGAGAAAACAAATGATATTAAACATTCATACATTCAAAACTTACATATGAAAAGTTCAATGTTTATGTTATGGTTGATAACAGCTGTATTATCATATGGAAGTAAAATACCATTTATTAAACAAATTATAAGTGTGCTATCTTTATATTATGGTAGAACAACCTTTTGGAAAATATTAATAAAACTAAGAAAAGGTTTTATAATGTTTAATGCGGTCATAGGAGTCTATATGGTATTTAAAACAGTAGGTTTTAGTTATGATAACATATTAGCTGGTTTTGCAGGTATGGGACACAACTATTTAGAAATATTTACTAATTTCACTAAAAGATTATTTCATTGGTTTGTAGAACTCTTTGATCATAAAGTAATACCAAATGTACCAAATGTACCAAGAGATTCAGGTGGTACAAGAATTAAAGATGCCTTATGAACATCAAGTGATAAACATCCAATACAACCTAAATTAGAAAGAAGTTTAAGAGATTCATATAAATCCTTATTAAATATAAATGTAGATCCTATATCAACACCTTGGTATAAAGATTACTCAACATGGTTATGGATATTAGGTGGAGCATTTGTAGTGTATTTAGGATATAAAATAATAATTGATCCATTATTTGTAGATAGTATAGGTAGAGATGTTACAGATCCAAGAGGACCTAATGTAGCTGGTCCAAGTAATAATCCCGATATTACAATAACAGACGACAGAAGTGACGTCGGTAAAACCATTGGAACCTTCTTCAAATCCACCATTAAAGAAACTACCAGAATTTATGGAAGAATTAGATATGGAATAAATCCTTTTAACTGGTTCATAGCAGGTAGTGATACAGGTTTAAATACTCATGGTTTTAAAAATTTCATGGAAAGACAAAATGTAATGGAAACAGCTGAAAGAAAATTATATCCCTTTACTACTTTAAATCCATATTTACCTTGGTATGATCAATTAAGAATTAATTTATTCGGTGAATCAGTATTTGAAAACTTAAAAAGATTTAAAGCTATGGAGTATGCGGATAGAGTTGCTAATACCTTATCCGTAAGTAAAGGTAAATTCAAAGAAGTTGTTGGTGGAACACCAAATATGTGGGCTGAAACTGCAGCATCAACTAACTTTGCTACTCCAATACCTAGAGGTGTATGGGCTGATCAGTTACAAGTTTATAGTAAATTAAAAAGTATACCATCAACACCAACTATGATTCCAACATCATTACCTGTGGTTGGTAATATATTACAAGATGTAAGTGAATGGAAAACACATGAAAAAGTACCCTTCACTACTGATACAGATCAATGGATGAAAGATTGGAAATTAGGTAATAGTAGTAAAATAACAACAGAGTTATTGAATGATACTACAATACCTGTTGGTGAGGCCACAAGCACCTCTGTTGAGTTACCTTCAGCATATAAATATAAAAATTATTATAAAATAAAGAGTGATTAATTAATAATACTTTAACCCCATCACAATTTATTGATTAAAGTTTCTTTACTTCAAATTAAATAAGGAGTTAATTTATTATTTGATTGTTTGATTGTTTCTATATCCATTGTGTAAAAATCTTTAAGAATTCCTTTATCTACTCTTAATTTAGCAAAAGGTTTTGCATTAAGTAATTGTTTTCTTAATACCACTTCACCATCTAAGAAATATATTGTTGATTTCTTAATTTCTCTTTTGAAAAATCAATTTAATAGTGTGGTAGTAATGGTTAAAAATCTAGCTATTATTAATAATAATTTATATTTAACCAATATATTTTATTGGGGATAATTTTTTAATAAATAATATATTACTTTTTTATATAAAATATAATTACCTGTTTAAATATTAGGTAAAACAGGGTATATAAGTAATAATATTGTAATATTATTAGAAGATATATCTTTAAAAATATTTCAGTTAAGTCCTTTTGTATCAAAATAATATAGTTTATATTAGTAATACAATTTATATTCTAATACTAAATATAACTTATATATAAAATACTATTGTCATATTATCTAATAACAATAATAGGCTGATTTTCTAAAAATTATTAAGCCAGGCATAGGATTCTATTCTCTTAAATTTTAATTCTTTAAACAAACGTTTACTGTGCAACCACATAATCTTACCTCGGTGCTCACAGAGCAGGGAAAGGGTATAAGCATAAATTAGGATAGGCAATAAAGTGTTAGATAATTATAATTTTTTATAATTTAATTAAATTTGATTATTTGTTTTCTATAGTTTTACCATAAATTAATTTATTTATTTTTTTAATATTACCTAAATTAACCTTTGATTTTTCTTAAGTAAAGTTAATAAAAAGGATTTATTAATTATTTATTAAAAAAATAAAATATTATTATAATTTATTTTTTTTAATATACTTTTTAAAATATAAATTCTTTATATAAACAATATTACTAAGGTAAAGTTTTATAAATTAATTTATATCCTTTAAATACAGAATTAGTTTTCTAATAAATTAAAATATTATTAAAAAATAAGGGTAAAATCAGAGAATTGAACTCTGAACATCGTCGCCACAAGACGTCATTTTACCATTAAACTAATCTTACCTCTTTTACATTTTTATTAGTTTAATTTAAAGGAATAAATTAATCTAGTCTTATAGATTCTTACTGTATAAAAGAAGTCTTTAGTTTTTATAACTGAATTTCTCATTAAGATTTTAGACACTATAAAATATCAAATCTCAACTTTAAATGTTTACGTTAATTTTCTCTTTAGCTATAATGCCGTTATTTATAAATGCAGCAGAAACTGTTGTATTATTAAATGATTTTGAATTACTGGAACTACTACAAGTTGTATTTAATCAACTTAATGGTTCTACTTTAATTTCTATTACTCTTCTGGAAAGCTTAGGTTTAGATACAGCTTCCGTTATATCTTTATTACAAAAATTAGGTTATACTATATTACAATAAATATATAATATTACATCTAAATTTAAATTAATAAAATTAATTTTATCCCCCTTATGATTTCTTTAATTTTTATATTTAATTTTTAGATGTTGTTGAAAGTACCGCTTCCATACTTGGAATAAATTTTTAACAATTATTAATAAGAAATGATTATAATAATTAAACCATAAAAACTCTAAAAAGGTAAACATACAGGTCTTTTAAAATATAAAATAAATAAGAAAACCAAACACTTTTATTATCTCAACGTTATCAAATTATAATTCTATAATTTCTATATTTGAAGTTCTACAAATAGTAGGCTACATTACTGCTTTATTATACTTTTTATCATTTACCCTTATTGAATTACTTATATTAAAAAATAATGAAACCTCAGCTTTAAAAATATTAGAAGTTAAAAGTAATAGTAATATGAGATGTTTATCTTTAACAATGATTAATGATAATTTATTAGAAGGTGAAGAATTATTCAAAGCAATTTACAATACAATAACTACTAATGAAGAATTTATTAAATTTGGCTATAGAAAAATAATAATATTAAGTTGTGTGTTAGAAGATTTTAAAGAATTTAATTTACATTCAAATGTTTTAATTGATAATGATACCTCATTCACAGATTATTATAACTCATTAATTAATGAGTTATCAAGTTACAACAATTTAGAATATGGCTATCAGAATCTAAACATTGTTAGATTCACAATCAAACCTTGGAATTGCTCAGATTTAAATAATTTAAATATTAAAATAACTCACAATTCAATAACAATGTCTAGAAATGTTGATTCATATAATAATTTTAAAAACCATAAAACAAACTATTTAATTAATCAAACTAGAACTTATTCAAGTTTAACTCCTAAGCATTGGTCTAAAGGTTTAATTACCCCTATCTCACTATTTAATAAAGTTGGTAAATTAAAATTAGAAAACCCTGTACCAATCTTTACAATGGATCTTGAAACTATTAATTTTAATAATATACAAGTTCCAATTGCAATTAGTAGCTGTGGAGTAAACAAAGGTAAACTAGAAAGTAAATTATTTTTAATTGATCATTTAATTTTAACAAGTGATTTAGAATTAGCTGTTAAAACTTTATGGAATCAGTATTTTAATTATTTAGAAAAGTTAGATATTGATCACAACATTAATAAATTAACAATCTTTGCACATAACTTAGGTGATTTTGATGGATATTTCCTTTATAAAGGATTAATGAATCATTATAATCCTGAAAATGTTTCTTCAATTATTGATGAAAGTAATTCATTCATTTCTATTAAATTATTATCTGGTATTAACACAGGATTAATGTTTGAATGGAAAGATTCCTTAAGAATATACCCTAAACTTTCATTAAATAAATTCTGTCAATTATTCGGTGTTGATGGTAAATTAATAGCATATAATTCTAAATTTAATAATATTTCCTTATTTAATAATCCTAGAATCTTAGGAATGTTTAAAAATTATGCATTACAAGATGCTGTTGCACTTTATAATGCTTTATTTACAGCTCAACATTTATATTTTAGTAAATTTGGTGTTGATATTGAATCAATTTATTCATTAGCAACCTTAGCATTAAAAATCTTTAGAACTAAATTCTTAGATGAAAATATCTTTATTCTACCACAACACACTGATTTATTTATAAGACAAGGTTACTTTGGTGGAGGTACAGATGTTTATAAAGCATACGCTGTAGGAGAAAAAGTATTCTATTACGATGTTAACTCTTTATATCCTGCAGCTATGAAAAATCCAATGCCTCATGATTTAGTTAATCCTAATTTAATTAATTTAAGTAACAGAACATTAGATTCATTTTTTGGTTTTGCTGAAGTAGAAGTAATCTGCCCAAATTCAATGTTAAGACCTGTATTACCTTATCATTTTAATGGTAAAACAATTTATCCTGTTGGTAGTTGGAAAGGTGTATACTTCTCAGAAGAATTAAAAGCAGTAGTTAAATTAGGTTACCAAATTACTTTAATTAAAGGATATGAATTCACTAAAGTTGATTTATTTAGTAAATATGTTAATACATTCTATGAATTAAAAAGAACTAGTGCAGGATCAGAAAAACATATTGCTAAATATTTATTAAATAATTTATATGGTTACTTCGGTAGAAAACAAATTAATATTATAACACAAAATGTTAAAAATGATAATTTAAAACCTATTTTATTAACTAGAGTTGTTAAATCAATTATTAATATCAATGATGATTATTCAACTGTTCTAAGTTATTCTAATATTAATTATAAATTACTAAGTCAATTAAATAATGAATTAAATAATAATATTGAAAACTTTCATACTCCTATAAAATCTAATGTAGCAATCGCTGCGGCGGTTACAGCTTATGCTAGAATTCATATGATTCCATTTAAAATAGATCCTAATACATTGTACACGGATACTGATTCAATCTTTACAACCACGCCAATCGATCCTAGTTTACTAGGAGATCAGTTAGGTCAAATGAAAGATGAAATGAATGGAGTATTAATCCAAGAAGCTCTATTTCTAGGACCTAAAATTTATGGTTACTGGTACTACGATAAAGATGGAAATAAAGTTAACATTTCAGTATTTGCAGGAGTACCTAGAAATTCATTAACCTTTGAGGAAATAAAAATATTAGTGAAGGAAACGTAATAACTAAAAATGTATCAAATAGATTTTATAAATCATTTAATGATCTAAATATTGATATTAAACCAGCTTATGATTATTAGAATTACATTTACATCACCCCAATAAAGGGGGTTAAATTAATATTATTTAGATTTATTTTTTAGAAATGAAGATAGGTGCTACCATAGCTAATAATAAAATTACACTTGTTATTATTAATAAGAATGCACCAGTAGTATAAAGGTGTTGTCCTATAGTTTCAATTTGTAAGAAATTAGTAAAAGTTGTATCAGCAATATTAGGATTATAAGCAGTATTAACAATATTAATAGCAGATATTTCAGAATTAAATAATAAGCCATTAAAATTAGTTAAAGTTTCTAATAAAACAGAAATTAAAGATACATTATTAAAACTAAATGGCATTATAGTAAAGATTTCATAAATAAATAAAGATCCTATTGCTAAAGCTAAAGGTAAATTTTTTGTATATTGTGAACCAGTTTCTAATATATCAGTTAATTTTATATTAATCATCATAATTACAAAAAGGAATAATACTGTTATAGCTCCAACATATACTATAATATAAGATATTCCTATAAATCCTACACCTAGTAAGATTAAATATCCTGCTGCATTAACAAATACAGAGATTAAAAAGATTACTGCTATTACAGGATTTTTAGATGTTATAACTAAAACACTAGAAAGTAAAGTACCAAAAGCTAATATATCTATTAAAATATTTTTCATTGTATTTAATTAGTTATCATTACTTCTATTACCTTGTCAAAGGTTCCCAACCCCTTTAATTTATTTTTAAAGCATAGATTTTTAATAATGATATGCAACCTAGCTATTGACCAGCCAATATCCAAATATTTAAAGGTAAGCTTACTATTGCTATAGCATGGTTGCGGTGCTAGGCTAAGGTGCGCAGAAAGGCCTTATATTTAATTGCTAGGTTTGGGTTTTTCTATAGAAGTGAAATATGATTCATAAATTTAATTAAAGAATAAATTATTTAATTAAAAATGAATGAATTTTTTATTAATATTTAATGACTTTCAATGAAGATTTTAAGTTATCATATATTTTATTGTCATAAGTATAATATACCTATAAAAAGGTCAAGTGCTAGCCTTAAATTTAATTTTATTGTCTATTAATAAACACTGCTATTTATATAAACTCCTGTGCCCACTCCTTATTTATAATCGGTGCCTAGGCTGCCTTGCTTACCTTTAGGATAGCAGTGCTAGAGATAGATGCTATAATGCAAAGTTGAATGCTAAGATAGCATAGTCATAATTATTATTGATATAATAGCAGAGATATTTAAACATAAAGTTAAAACAATTATTATTTTGTAATACACTATAACTATTTTTATTTTCTTTTCTTTTTATTATTTATATTTCATCATTATATTTTATATTTAATTAAATTATCCTCTTTTGGACTCGAACCAAAATTAACACTTTAGAAGAATGCTGTTCTAACCATTAAACTAAGAGAAATTTATTTATTTATTATTTTATATTTTATGTTAAATTAGCTAAGGTTGCTTAGGTTAGCAAAGTTCTATAGAAATATTTTTATATTTATCTAAATTAAATTAAGAACATTAATTTTACTATTACTTTTAAATAATTAATGGATAATTTATTAGAAAATAGATTCAATAAATATAAATAAGATATGGGAAAGAAATATAAAATATTAAATTAATAGCCGAAAAAAGGAATCGAACCTTTGTTATACCGTCATGAATGGTATGTTTTAACCTATTAAACTATTTCAGCTTAAAATTTTGTTACTTATTTCTTTTAAATTAATTTTTTTGCTATAATATAAATTAAATTAATTAAGATGTTAATTTATTAAATAATTTTCCACTTTTATGATACCTCCTCTCCTTTATTCATAAATTTATGTAAATTTTATCCGATTTGTTAGATTTTATAAGATTTATATAAAAATAAGTTAGTGTTTTACTACTTACGAAGTTAATCCGATACTCGCTCGCTTTCGCTACACCTTTAACAGAGGCTCTACTTTCTATTATTGATTAATCCGATTTCGTTCCGATTACGTCTTATCAATAAATAGAGAGGGATTTAGAGCCTTTCTCTATTAAATAAAGGGTTGATTTAAGATAGGTGAGGCCGGATTTTACTTAAGTGATCATCACTTTTCTCTATGTAAATTAGAATAATCATACCTCTACGGTCACTAATTCCTTTACACGATTTTATCTTATCTCGAGATTACCAATTTATTTTTTAATAAATCTTTCGCTCTAAGCTGTAGCAACTCTACACATTATTCTTACAATTTCGAATACGGACCAATAAGAAATAGCTTTTGAAAGCATTAAACCTTACCTTGCGGGCAGGAAATCCTTAGTTTCGGGGTATCTTTGACTAGATTTCTCTAGCGTTGGGGGATAAAAATTAAAATATAATTTTCTATTGAATATTAGTTAGATTCAGTAGCTAAATCCATTAAAGTATTTTCTATTAAACCTACCATTGGAACGATTATAATAAACCAAGCAAAGTAGAATGCTGTAGCAATTTGTCCTATTTCAACATAAGGTGTGTTAGGGTGCTGGCTTCCAATCCACATTAGGATAAAGAAATCAACAACGAAGGCCCAGAAGAAAAATTTCATAGCAGGTCTGAAAGCCATACCTCTAATTCTAGATACATCTGTTAAAGGTAAAACTAATAAAATTAATAAAGAACCAAACATAGCTAATACTCCTAATAATTTATTAGGAATAGATCTTAATATAGCATAGTAAGGTAATAGATACCATTCAGGTACGATTGAAGGTGGAGTTTGCATTGGATTAGCAGGAATATAATTATCACTGTGTCCTAATAAATTAGGATAATAGAATATTAAAATAGATAATACTAATAAAAATAAGAAAATAGTTACTAAATCTTTAAAAATAAAGTAAGGATGGAAAGCTAATCTATCTGTATTAGATGTTATTCCATTAGGATTATTTGAACCATGAATATGTAAAGCAATTAAGT
>Ga0307509_10000991_pt1 | contig 48763 bp, 52 predicted proteins | sample 10_EM_MG_FD_202245 | JGI IMG/M metagenome (GOLD analysis project Ga0307509, IMG submission 202245) | Populus trichocarpa ectomycorrhiza microbial communities from riparian zone in the Pacific Northwest, United States - 10_EM | ecosystem: Host-associated > Plants > Roots > Unclassified | place... | reverse complement strand
TGAAGAAGGCTGCAGCCAAGAAGGCTCCGGCGAAGAAGGCCGCGGCCAAGAAGGCTCCGGCGAAGAAGGCCGCGGCCAAGAAGGCTCCGGCGAAGAAGGCCGCGGCCAAGAAAGCTCCGGCGAAGAAGGCCGCGGCCAAGAAAGCCGCGAAGAAGCCTGCCGCCAAGAAGAGCGTGGCGGTCGTAGCTCCTGCGCAACCTGCGAAGACCTCGTTGAGCCCGCAGGCGGCGTGGCCGTTCCCGACGGGCAGCAAGCCGTAAGCGTGTTGGTATGAGTTTGCACAGCCCGGCGACGACCGGGCTGTTTCTTTTCAGGACTCAACAGACTGCGAGCCGATGGATTCGACTGTCTATACGGTCAGGCTCGAAACGCGAGCGCATCCAGCTGGTGATTCTGCCCACCGCGACACGCAATCTTGATGGCACCGACCTGATTTCCCAACTCGATGCTCCGCTGCAGCGGCCAGTCGTGTTCAATGCCATACAACAATGCCGCCCGGAACGCATCGCCACAGCCCGTGGGGTCGATGACGGCACTTGCGAGCACGCCCGGAACGCGAGTGCGGACGCCTGCTTCCCACAAATCACAGCCCTCCGCGCCCAAGGTGACGCAGACGCCGCGCAAATGCGAGCGTGACAGCGATTCCAGCGTCTGACCGGTGCGCTCGCACAGCATCTGAGCCTCATAGTCGTTCACGGCGATCCATGTCGCCTGCTCGACGAAGCGCATCAGTTCCGGGCCATCGAACATGGGCAATTGTTGACCCGGGTCGAAGATGAACGGGATCTTCGCCTGCGCCAGCTGAGCGGCATGGCCGAGCATTGCATCCCGTCCGTCCGGCGCGATGATGGCCACGCGGATGTCGGTGCGCGCTGGCACCGGGGTCAAATGGGCCGACTGCATTGCCCCCGGATGGAACGCAGTGATCTGGTTGTTGTCGGTGTCGGTGATGATGATGGCCTGCGCCGTGTGCGTGTCCTCGATCGTGCTGACGAAGTCGGTGGGTGCGCCCCAAGAAGCGATCCGCTGCCGATATTCGCCGCCATCGCGGCCGACCGCTGCCAGCACCAAAGGCTGCCCACCGAGTTGGGCCAGCGAATACGCGATGTTGCCCGCGCAGCCACCGAACTCACGCCGCAGCGTCGGCACCAGAAACGACACGTTCAGGATGTGCAATTGCTCCGGCAGGATCTGATCGGAGAATTGACCGGGGAAGGTGGCGATGGTGTCGAACGCGAGTGAACCGCAAATCAGTGCTGACATAGAAACTCCGAATCAAACAAGAAAGGGGAATGCCGGTGCGGCTGGATGCCGTGCGATCAGGGGTAGAAGACCTCGACCGTGTAGCCGGTCACGCGCGTGCTCCCCGTTGTCAGCAGCAACTGCAAGGGCAGTTCCGCGCCGGGCTGAATCGCCGACAGGCTGATTCGAAAGTCACCGGGCGACAGCACCCGTCGCGTCACCAATTGACCTGCCGGATCCGTCAGACTGAGATCGACAGAAGGCACGGCAAAGGCCAGGGCGCCGCGGTTGCGCAAGGTGACCATCAACTTGAACGCATCGGGCTCGGTGGACCGGGTCAACGACGAGCTCTCGACGGCTATGTCTTCGATGCGATGCGGCGCTCGAAGCGAACAGGCCCACACGTCGCACCACGCTTGCAGTGCCGGTCTCGCTTCAGGCCAGCGGGCCGCCACGAGGTCGCGGAAATGATGGCCGGCTTGCAGACTCAGCGACACCAACAGCAACAGGCCGGCTGTTGCCAACAGCCCGCGCGCGAGCGGGCTTTGCCAGTGCGCACGCCGTTGCGCATGTCGGACAAACTCCGGCGTCGTCGACGCCGGCGCGGACTCGGTTGTCAACGGCAGCGTGGTGGCGGTATCGGGGCTGGGCTCGGTCAGCATGCCGATGCTGAATTCGGGATCGAACTGCGCATCCGGGAAGTCGAGCTTGTCGCGTTCGCTGACGCGGGCGGCGGGCGACGAGTTGCTTCGCCAGGAATTCTGCAAATGGGCGTCGATTCGGTCGACCAGGGACTCTTCTTCGACCAACGGGTCAGGGCCGCTCGACGCCTGAGCAGGTGGTGCCACAGCGGCGGCGACCGGTGTCGAAGCCCCGGGCGACCACGCCGGCGGCGTGTCGCGCTCGAGGTCGAACAGGCTGTCCAGCGCGTTGAATACTTCGTTGCAGCGGCCGCAGCGAACCCAGCCTTCCGAGACCTTGAGCTGGTCCTGCACCACCCGGAAGACGGTGCCGCAGGCAAAGCAACGCGTGGCCAGGCTCATGGCCGAATCATCCCACGCCGGCTCACGACGAGCGGCGTGCCGACATCAAAATCCAACCCTCTTCGGCGTCGGTCACCTCCAGCGCCAGCCAAGGTGCGTAGGCCGCTTTCAGTTCATCGGTCTGGCGCTCCAAGATCCCGGCGAGGACCAGATCACCACCATTGGCGACATGCGCACACAGCAGCGGCGCCAGCAACTTCAGCGGCGTGGCCAGGATGTTGGCAAATACCAGGGGATAGGCGCCCCGCGCCGCATCGGGAAGGCTGGCATTCAACGTGACACCGTTGGCCAGCGCATTGGCCTGGGTCGATTCGACCGCGGCTGGATCGATGTCGACGGCGTCGACCGCTTGCGCGCCGTGCAGGGCCGCCGCGATGGCCAGAATGCCCGACCCGCAGCCGTAGTCGAGCACTCGTGACCAGCCCGCAGAACGGGTCGGAGCATTGCGCGCGGTCCAACGCAGGCACATGCGCGTGGTCGGGTGCGTGCCGGTGCCGAATGCGAGCCCCGGGTCGAGCCGGATCACACGCGTCGCACCCGCCGGCGGCTCGTGCCAGCTCGGCACGATCCAGAACTCGGGCGTGATGGGCACCGGTGCAAACTGCGACTGGGTCAGCCGCACCCAGTCCTGGTCTTCGACCGGCTGGATGGCTTGCACCCGCACGTCCTTCGCCCAGTCCTGCGCCAGCAGCAGCGTCGCGGCCTCGGTGGCCTGGGCTTCGTCGGCGAACAAGGCGCGCAGCACCGAGCGTTGCCAACCCGGGCGCGGTGCCGGCATGCCTGGCTCGCCGAACAAGGCCTGCTCCGCGTCGGAGTCGGCATCGGCGTCCTCGACCGAGACCGACAGTGCTTCGAGCTCGTCGATCAGCGCATCGGACGCGTTCTCGACGCAGTCTTCCGGCGCCAACAGCAGCAGTTCAACCATGGGCATGCGACCTGTCTTGAACTCAGCGCTTGTGCTGACCCAGCCAGCCTTCGAGGTAGTGAATGCTGGTGCCGCCTTCGATGAATTTCGCATCGACCATCAACTCACGGTGCAGCGGAATGTTGGTCGAGATGCCCTCGACCACCGTCTCCGACAGCGCGATGCGCATGCGCGCCAGTGCCTGGTCGCGCGTGTCGCCGTGCACGATGATCTTGCCGATCATCGAGTCGTAGTTGGGCGGCACGAAGTAGTTGGTGTAGGCATGCGAGTCGACCCGCACCCCGGGGCCGCCCGGCGGGTGCCACATCGTGATGCGCCCCGGCGAGGGCATGAAGTTGTAGGGATCCTCCGCGTTGATGCGGCACTCGATCGCATGCCCGCGCATCTGGATCGCGCGCTGCGTGAACGGCAGCTTCTCGCCCGCGGCGATGCGGATCTGCATCTGCACGATGTCGATGCCGGTCACGAGTTCGGTCACCGGGTGCTCGACCTGCACCCGCGTGTTCATCTCGATGAAGAAGAATTCGCCGTTCTCGAACAAAAACTCGAAGGTGCCGGCGCCGCGGTAGCCGATGCGCTTGCACGCGGCCGCGCAGCGCTCGCCGATGCGCTCGATCGTGCGGCGCGGAATGCCCGGTGCCGGGGCCTCTTCGATGATCTTCTGGTGGCGCCGCTGCATCGAGCAGTCGCGCTCGCCCAGCCAGACCGCGTTCTTGTGCTCGTCGGCCAGCACCTGGATCTCGATGTGGCGCGGGTTCTCGAGAAACTTCTCCATGTACACGGCCGGGTTGCCGAACGCCGCACCGGCCTCGGCCCGCGTCGTTTGCACCGCGTGAATCAGCGCCGCCTCGGTGTGCACGACACGCATGCCGCGTCCGCCGCCGCCGCCTGAGGCCTTGATGATCACCGGGTAGCCGACGGCGCGACCGGCCTTGATGATCTCCTTCGGGTCGTCCGGCAATGCGCCTTCGGAGCCGGGCACGCAGGGCACACCCGACTTGATCATCGCCTGCTTGGCCGACACCTTGTCGCCCATCACGCGGATGGACGCCGGCGTCGGGCCGATGAAGGTGAAGCCGCTGCGCTCGACGCGTTCGGCAAAGTCGGCGTTCTCCGACAGAAAGCCGTAGCCGGGGTGGATCGCCTCGGCGTCGGTCACCTCGGCGGTCGAGATGATGGCCGGCATGTTGAGGTAACTCTGCGCCGAAGCGGCCGGCCCGATGCACACGGCCTCGTCGGCGAGCTTCACGTACTTCGCGTCGCGGTCGGCCTCGGAATACACGACGACCGACTTGATGCCCAACTCCCGGCATGCGCGTTGGATCCGCAGGGCGATCTCGCCGCGGTTCGCGATCAGTATCTTCTTGAACATGCGGCTGCCTTATTCGATGATGAACAAGGGCTGCCCGAACTCCACGGCCTGGCCGTTCTCGCACAGGATGCGCTTGACCGTGCCGGACTTGTCGGCCTCGATCTCGTTCATGATCTTCATCGCCTCGATGATGCAGATCGGCTCGCCTTCCTTGATCGCGTCACCGACCTCGACGAAGGGCTTGGCGCCCGGATTGGCCGAGCGGTAGAAGGTGCCGACCATCGGCGACTTCACCGGGTGGCCGGTCTCGACCGGGACCACGGGTTCAGCCGGCGCAGCCGGAGCGGCTGCGACCGGAGCCGGGGCGGCCTGCAGGGCCGGGGCCGGCGCGTACTGCATCTGCACCGGCGCAGCGGGGTCGGCCTTGACGATGCGCACCTTGCCGTCGGCTTCGGTGATCTCCAGTTCCGAGATGTTCGAGTCCGAAACCAGGTCGATCAGGGTTTTGAGCTTGCGAAGGTCCATGGTGTTTTCAAGTCCTGTCTTCTGACGGTAAATTCACCGCGTGCTTGTTTGCTTTTATGGCGACGCAGGAACCCTGAACAACGCTGGGATGCACCAGTCCGTTGCCGCAGACGAGGTCTGGCCGTGGGCTCTGCGGCAAAGAAGACCGGGACTTTAAGCGATTTGGACGAAATTGAGCGCTGTTGACAAAATGGAATCTGATTGATCCAAATTGCGGTGGATCAGGCGATGGTGCTCACCCAGCGCTGCAGGTCTTCAGGCTGGATGACGCCGAGCTTGCGCTGTGCGATGCCACCTGCACGGTCGAACACGACGCTGAACGGCAACGCCCCGCCGGCGTTGCCCAGACTGCGCGACAGCGCCACGCCTTCGACCCCAGCCAGCCCGACGGCAAAGCTCACCGGCCGCTTGGCCAGGAACTCCCGAACCGGCGCGAGGTTGTCCACGGCCAGTCCGACCACCTGCCAGCCACGGGCCTGTTGATCACGGTAGAAGCGGTCGATCAGCGGCAGTTCGCTGACGCAGGGTGGGCACCAGGTGGCCCAGAAATTGAGCAACAGAGGCTTGCCGCGCAGGTCGGCCAGCGACAGGTTGCCGCCGTTCGGTTGGTCAAATCGCATCGGCCAGATCGTGGCTCCATCGCCAGCACCGCCGGCATGCGTCCGCCACCATGCCACCCCCGCGCCGGCCGCGGCGGCAGCCACCGCGGTTCCGCCCAGCAGCGCCCGGCGGCGATTCATGCCGCCTCCATCAGTTTGCGCAGCGCGCCCAGGTCGCCGCGTTGCGAGCGCCCGCCCGCGTCCAGCTTCAGGCCGCCGCGAAGATCGTCGTGGTCCAGCACGGTCAGGTGCACGGTCACGCGCTCGCCAAGTTCGGCGCTGGTGTGGGCCAGGCTCAACACGTCGACCAGTTCACCGCGCGGCCCGGGACGGCTGCCGACCTCGTAGTCGACGCGGCGGTCGATCAGCGCGAGTTCGGCCGACTTCGAATCGTCGCAATACAGCTCCAGGTGCACGTCGTTCAAGCGCGTCGCGGTGCCGCGCCAGACGGCGCCGGTCAGGTGCGGCCGGAACTCGGCCAGCCGCTCCATCCAGGCGGCCGCGACCGCGCGCAAGGCCGCGAGCTCGACCGGCTGGGTGTCGGAGCAGAAGATCGCCAGGTAGTCGCGCACCTCGTCTTCGACGCGGTCGTTGCCGGGCAACTCGGTCGGCCGGGCGCTGTGGCAGCCGAGCACGCGCGCGGCGCGGCGTTTGGCCGGGCCGTACTCCATGCCTTCCTCGACCACGAGCCGGGCGGCGGTGGCGGCAATCTCATCGAGCAGGGTGGCGGACATGATCATTTCCAGCAGCGGGATTGTGCGCGCGTCACGGCACTTCGACCGCGCCCATGCGTGCGCTGACGGTGCCGGCACGGCCGACCACATAGGCCGAGCCGGGTCGCTTCTCGAAACGCTTGGGTGCCGGCAGCATCACCGCCAGCTGCGCCGCCTGCATCGTGCCCAGCCCGCTCGCGCCAACGTGGAAGTAGTGCCGCGCCGCAGCCTCGGCGCCGAACACGCCTTCGCCCCATTCGACGCTGTTCAGGTAGACCTCGAGGATGCGCTGCTTGCCCAGGCAGGCCTCCAGCATGAAGGTGATCGCAAACTCCTGTGCCTTGCGCAGCAGGCTGCGTTCGCCGCCGAGGAACAGGTTCTTCGCGAGCTGCTGCGTGATGGTCGAGCCGCCAACGATCTTGGGCGTGGCGCGCACCACCGCCTTGGCCGCCGGAGCGGTCTTGCCCGGTGCCGACTTCTGCTGCCGTTTGGCCATCTGCTCGTTGATCTTCTCGACGCGCGCCTCGGCCTTCTGGTTGCGCTCCCAGGCTTTTTCGAGCGCGTCCCACTCGACGCCGCTGTGGTCTGAGAAGTTAGCGTCTTCGGACGCGATCACCGCGCGCTTCAGGTTGGGTGAGATGCGGTCGTAGGCCACCCATTGCTGGCTCCACGGCAGCGCGTGCTTCTCGGTCGCGATGCGCCACGCTTCGGAGCGCTGAAAGCTGGTCGACTGCGGGTCAACCACCGTCATCAGCGCGACCCGCGCCAGAAAGTACAGCTGCAGTGCCAGCGCCGACAACAGCAGCAGTACGACGAGGCGCCCGAGGTGGGCGGCGATGCGCTTCACGCCGCGTCCATGCGCGCGCGCAGCGCGGCGAGCACCGGCGCGGTGTCGGGATGCACGCCGCGCCAGAGTTCGAAGGCCGCGGCCGCTTGCTCGACGAGCATGCCCAGGCCGTCGCGGCCGCGGGCGCCGTGCGCGGCGGCCCAGTCCAAAAACGGCTGGGCCGCCACGCCGTACATCATGTCCAGCGCCAGCGTGCCCTCGGCGAGCACCGCCGCCGACACCGGCACCGCCGCACCCTGCAGGCTGCTGGCCGACGCGTTGATCACGACGTCGAAGCCGCTGCCGCAGCCGGTCAGGCTGCTGGCTTGCAGGTCGGCGTCGCGAGCGACCGGTGCGTGCCGTTCGATCAGCGCACGCGCCTTGTCCAGCGTACGGTTTGCGACCACGACGGCGCGCGGGCGCGCCGCGAGCAACGGGCCCAGCACGCCAGCCGCGGCGCCGCCGGCGCCGATCAGCAGCACCCGCTTGCCGGCCAGTGCCACGCCTGCGTTGCGCTCGATGTCGTTGACCAGGCCGACGCCGTCGGTGTTGTCGGCCAGCCAACCCTCGGCGTCGAAGCGCAGCACGTTCGCGGCTTGCGCGAGTCGGGCGCGCTCGGTCAGGCGCTGCCCTTCGCGGAATGCGTCGAACTTGAACGGCACCGTGATGTTGCAGCCCTTCGCGCCGCTGGCGGCGAGCGCGCGCACCGACTCGGCAAAGCCGTCCAGCGGCCACAGCAGCCGGCCGTAGTCCATCGCCTGCCCGGTCTGGCGCGCGAACTCGGCGTGGATGAAGGGCGACTGGCTGTGTTCGACCGGGTTGCCGGCAACGACGTAGTGGTCCATGCGGATGCGCTCAGTTCGACGGAGCCGTGAGCGTGGTCTCCAGTCCTTCTTCGCGCGTGAACTTGAAGCGCGAGGTGATCACCAGCTGGTCGGCGCGCCGCCGCATCGCCGACGTGAACGGCCCGAACGGTGCGGCCGCGCGCACGATGGCGATGGCGCGCCGGTCCAGCACTTTCGAATTGGACGGCCGCACGACCTCGGTGTCGATCACCCGACCTTCGGCGTCGACCGTCACGTTCATCGTCAGCTCGCCATACAGCTTGTGGCCGCCGCTTTCGGGGAAGTTGCGCGTGCCGCGCTCCTCGATCTTGCGGCGCAGCTGGTCGTAGTACAGCGCGTAGACCTCTTCGCGCGTGGCCGGGCTGATGTAGCGGCGCTTGGGGCGCGCGTTCTCCTCGTTGATGCGCTTCTCGATCTCGGCCAGCAGCTGGATCAGCTGGCGGCGGTGTTCTTCCTGCGCTTGCTCGGTCGGGTTGCCCTGGTCGCGCTGCGGGTCGGGCGCCGGCAGGATCGCGAGCTCGCGGCGGATCTGCGCGAGCAGCTGCTGTTGCGTCTCCTGCAGCTGCTCGATGCGCTTGTGCGACTCATTGTCGGCCTCGCCGATCTCGATCAGCGCCGACGGCGGCAGCGGCGAGGTCGCGCGCCCGGTCAGCGCGTCGCCGCCACCGGCCAGCGACGCCTGCGCGATCGCCTGCGCCTTCTCGGGGGCTTCGCCCGAGCGCGAGTTGACGAGGATGACCTCGAGCGGCGTGTCCTCGAAGATGCGGTTGAAGGTGGTCGGGTCGACGATGCGCACCAGCAGCAGCGCCGCGTGCACGGCGAGCGACACGATCAGCGCGAGTTGCAGGGTCGAAAGTTTGCGCAGCATGCGGAGTGAGCGTGGCTCAGGGCGTGGGCACGACGTCGGCCGTCTGCGCCGCATCGGCCTCGGCACCGTCGCCTTGCACGTCGATCGCCAGCGTCAGCGGGCCGGCGCTCTCGGCCTCATCGTCGGTCTCGGCCTGTGCATCCGCCGGCGGCGCGTCGTCCAGGCGACCGATCACGTTGGCGTGCAGGTCCAGCGTCAGCAGGTCGGTGCCGGTGATCTTCACGCGCACATGCGCCCCGCGCGGCAGCGACTCGGCGCCGAGCGCGCGGAACACCAGCGGCAGGTCGTCGGCGCGCACCAGGCCGTCCTTCATCGCGGCCGCATCGAGTTCGTCGCGCCCGTCCTGCGCCAGCGAGCGCAGCGTCCAGTAGCGTTCGATGCCTTGCTGGAAGCCGTTGTAGGCCGCGTAGGCGGCGTCGAAGGCCGAGATGATGGCGAACAGCTGCACGTCCTTGGGCTTGAACGGCGCGGCCAGCGCCGCGGTGCGGCCGTGGCGCGCGCACGCGATGATCTGCCACTGGTTCACCAGGTCCACATAGCGCCGCAACGGCGATGTGGCCCAGGTGTACTGCGCCACGCCCATGCCGGCGTGCGGTGCGGGCTTGGTGCCCATGCGCACCTTCACACCTGGCGCCATGCTGGCCTGGCTGCGGTAGATGCCGGGCACGCCGCATTCGGCGAGCCAGCCGCCCCAGGTGCTGTTGGCGAGGATCATCGCCTCGGCGACGATCAGGTCGAGCGCCGTGCCGCGCGCGCGCGTGCTGACGACGACACGCTCGGTGCCGGCCGGTTCGCTGCCATTGATGCCCTCGAGGCGGAAGTTGTAGTCGGGCCGGTTGAAGTTCTCGGGCTTGCCACGCACCACCTCGCGTTGCGCCTTCAGGTGGCGCGCAAGGCGGAACGCGAACGCGAGTTCGGGTGCGAATTCATACGCCGCCGGCGCCTCGCCGCTCAGCGTCGCTTCGGTGATCACCTCGTCGAGCTGGTCGTGGCGCAGGTTGGCCGCGATGGCCACGCGCTCGAGCCTGGTTTCGCTCCCGGTGACCGCGAGCGTTGCCTCGTCCATCGTGACGTAGAGCGAGACGGCCGGGCATTCGCGCCCTTTGAGCAGCGTGTAGGCTTGCACCACGTCGTCCGGCAGCATGGTCAGCTTGTGGCCGGGCATGTAGACGGTCGACAGGCGGTCGCGCGCGACCTTGTCGACCGGGCTGTCGGGTGCGAACGCGAGACCGGGCGCGGCGATGTGGACGCCAAAGGTGACCGTGCCGCTGCCCAGGCCCTGCACCGACAGCGCGTCGTCGATCTCGGTCGTCTGCGAATCGTCGATCGAGAAGGCTTGCACGCTCGCCAGCGGCAGCGTCTCCTTGATCGCGGGCGCCTGCAGCGCCGGAAAGCCCGTGCCCTTGGGGAAGTTCTCGAACAGGAAGCGGCGCCAGTGGAACTGGTAGGGCGAGTCGATCGCGCCGGCGCGCTTCAGCAGGTCCAGCGGTGCGGTCTGCGACAGGCGTGCGGCTTCGACGACGGCCTTGTATTCGGACGCGTTCTTGTCCGGCTTGAACAACAGCTTGTAGAGCTGCTCGCGCACCGGTGCCGGGCACTGGCCCGCAACCAGCTCGCCGGCCCACGTGGCGATCTGCGCGGCGAGCTGCTTCTTGCGCTCGATGCCCAGCAGCGCGGCCTTCACGATCTCTTCGGGCGCTTTCTTGAACTGACCCTTGCCGCTGCGGCGGAAGTAGTGCGGCGCCTCGAACAGCCGGAACAGTGCGGCGGCCTGCTTCTCGACACCGGCGCTGGCCTCGAAGTAGTCGCGTGCCAGCTCGGCGAAACCGAACTCGTGCTCAGGCGCGAATTCCCACGCGAGGTCGAGGTCGATCTCCTGCGCGATCGTTTGCGCGGCCTTGATCAACTCGGCCGGTTGGGGTTTGTCGAACTTGAGCAGCACATGGGCTGTCTTGACTTTGACGCGCTTGCCGGAGTCGAGCTCGATTTGCATCGAGGTGTCGGCCTCCGCCATCACGCGGCCGGCGAGGAACTTTCCGGCTTCTTCGAAGAGGGCGTACATAGGGGCGGATTGTCGCCTGAAGTCGAGCGCCGACCGGGGCGCTGTCAGTACGTCCGACCGCGTCGGTATTGCGCGTGAGTCTTGGGCGCCAGACCCGCGCCGCGCGCCAGCGCCGCGAGCGACGCGCCGGCGTGCGCGTGGCAGATCGCCAGGCCCAGCGCATCGGCCGCGTCCTTGCCCGGCAAGCCGGGCAGCGCCAGCAGGCGCCTGACCATTTCCTGCACCTGTTCCTTGCGCGCCTGGCCGTGGCCGACGACGGCCTTCTTCATCTGCAACGCGGTGTACTCGGCCACCGCCAGCTCGTCCGACACCAGCGCGGTCAGCGCCGCGCCGCGCGCCTGGCCGAGCAGCAGCGTCGACTGCGGGTTGACGTTCACGAACACGATCTCGACCGACGCGCAATCCGGCTGGTAGCGCGCGGCGACCTCGCGCACGCCGTCGAAGATGACCTTGAGCCGCAGTGGCAGCGATCTCGACTCGACCGACTCGGTCTTGATCGTGCCGCTCGCCACGTAGCGAAGTTTGGCGCCCTCGCACTCGATCACGCCGAAGCCGGTCGTGCGCAGGCCGGGGTCGATGCCGAGGATGCGCACGATGTTCGCCATCAAATGCCGAAGTACCAGCGGACCGCGTGGAAGAAGACGGGCGCGGCGAAGCACAGCGGCGCCACGCGGTCGAGCAGTCCGACCGCGCCGGTCACCGAGGCCTTGCCGCCCCAGCTGCGCACGCCGGCGTCGCGCTTCAGCGCCTTCATCACGAACTCGCCCAGCGTGCCGCTGCCGCCGGCGATCAGGCCCATCAGCACCGCAGGCCAGGGCTTGAACGGCGTGGCCCAGTACAGCAGGCCGCCGGCGAGCGCAGCAGCGAACGCACCGGCGAACCAGCCGCGCCACGAGAACGTGCGGCTGATCGCGCGTGCGACCGGGCGGCGGCGCAGGCGGCGGCTCGCCACCTCCTGCACGATCTGTGCGACCGCAACCACCGCGACCAGGTACAGCACCATGAACGCACCGCGGTCCGCATAGTCGGGCAGGTCGAGCAACAGCAGCGCCGGCGCGTGGCTCATGCCATAGACGCAGACCATGATGCCCCACTGGATCTTCGCGGTGCGTTCGAGAAAACGCTGCGGGTCGTTGCCCAGCGCGCTGACCACGGGAATGGCGAGGAACACGTAGACCGGGATGAATACCGTGAACAGGTCGAACTCGCGCGTCGCGACGATCACATACTGCAGCGGGAGCACGACGAAGAAGGCGAGCAGCAGGCTGCGGTGGTCGCCGCGCCGCGTGTGCGTCAATGTGACGAACTCGCGCAGCGCCAGAAACGACACGACGAAGAACAGCACCGTCGAGACGATCGTGCCGGCGACCCACGCGACCCAGAACAGCACCGCGCCCACCCAGACCGCGCGCAGATCGCGCTTGAACTGCTCGTGCGCGGCCAGCTGGGCGTCGCTGCGGTTGCCTAGCGTGCGGCCGAACGCGATCATCGTGGTGATGGCCAGCAGGCCGAACAGCACGACGAAGAGCAGACCGATCTGCTCGGTCACCGACAGCGCGCGCAAGGAGCCCATCAGTGCACCGACCGCAAGGCGATCACCGCGTCACGCGCGCGATCGAGAAAGGCGCGCTTCTCCTCGCCGGGCTGCAGGGTCAGCGGCGCGCCGAAGGTGACGGAACACAGGATGGGCACCGGCACGACCTCGCCCTTGGGCATCACGCGCTGCACGTTGTCTATCCACGCGGGGATGAGGTTCACGTCGGGGAAGGCCTCGGCCAGGTGGTAGAGCCCGGCCTTGAACGACGCCGGGTCGCCCTTGTTGCCGCGCGTACCTTCCGGGAAGATCACCAGCGAGTCGCCGTGGCGCAGCGCTTCCATCAGCGGCTCCAGCGGGTCTTCGTCGGCAGCGCGTTCGCGGCTCACGTAGACCGCGTTGAAGATCTCGCGCGTGATCCAGTGCTTCAGCGGGGTCGAGGTCCAGTAGTCGCGCGCCGCGATGGGCCGCGTGATGGTGCGCAGGTCGCGCGGCAGTGCGGCCCAGATCAGCACCCAGTCGAAGTGGCTCTGGTGGTTCGCGAAATAGATGCGCTGCTCGGCCTTGGGCGGCGCGCCGTACCAGTGGCCTTGCGCGCCGGTGATCAGGCGCGCGATCGTGGCCAGCAGCAGGCCGGCGGCCTCGGGCAATTTCATTCAGTGCCTGAAGTGGCGCACGCCGGTCAACACCATCGCGATGCCGCGCTCGTTCGCGGCCTTGATGACCTCGTCGTCGCGCATCGAGCCGCCCGGCTGGATCACGCAGGTCGCGCCCGCGTCGATCACCACGTCGAGGCCGTCGCGGAACGGGAAGAACGCATCGCTCGCGACCGCCGAACCCTGCAGCGTCAACCCGGCGTTGGCGGCCTTGATGCTGGCGATGCGCGCCGAGTCGATGCGGCTCATCTGGCCGGCGCCGACGCCCAGCGTCATGCCGCCGCCGCAGAACACGATGGCGTTGCTCTTCACGTACTTCGCGACCTTCCACGCGAACAGCAGGTCGTTCATCTGCTCGGGCGTGGGCGGCTTCGCACTCACGACCTTCAGATCGGACAGGCGCATCTCGTGGTTGTCCGCGCTCTGGATCAGCAGGCCCGAGCCGACGCGCTTCATGTCCTGCGCGTTGCGGCCGCGCTCGCCGTCGGCGGGCAGCGCGATCTGCAGCACACGCGTGTTCGGCTTGCTGGCAAAGAAGGACAGCGCTTCGGGTGTGAAGCTCGGCGCCATCAGCACCTCGACGAACTGCTTCGCGACCAGCGCGGCACCCGCGCCGTCGAGCTCGCAGTTGAACGCGATGATGCCGCCGTAGGCCGAGGTCGGATCGGTCTTGAAGGCCTTGGCATAGGCCTCGGCCGGGTTCGCGCCGACCGCCACGCCGCAGGGGTTGGCGTGCTTGACGATCACGCAGGTCGGCACGTCGAAGCTCTTCACGCATTCCCACGCCGCGTCGGCGTCGGCGATGTTGTTGTACGAGAGTTCCTTGCCCTGCAGCTGCGTGGCTGTGACGAGCGAGCCCGGCGCCGGGTGCAGGTCGCGGTAGAAGGCGGCGCTCTGGTGCGGGTTCTCGCCGTAGCGCAGGTCCTGCAGCTTGACGAAGCGCTGGTTGCTCTGCGCCGGGAACTCGGCGCGCGTGCCGTCGGCCTGCAGCGACGAGAGGTAGTCGCTGATGGCAGCGTCGTAGTTCGAGATGCGGTTGAACGCGGCGACAGACAGCGCGAACTTGGTCGCCGTGCTCACCGCGCCCACGGCCTGCAACTCGGCCAGCACGTTCGCGTACTGCGACGCGTCGGTCAGCACCGCCACATCGTTCCAGTTCTTTGCCGCCGAACGCACCATCGCCGGGCCGCCGATGTCGATGTTCTCGATCGCGTCTGCCAGCGTGCAGCCGGGCTTGGCCACCGTCGCCTCGAACGGGTAGAGGTTGACGACCAACAGGTCGATGGTCGTGATGCCGTGCTGCTTGATCGCCGCCATGTGCTCAGGCAGGTCGCGCCGCGCGAGCAGGCCGCCGTGCACTGCCGGGTGCAGCGTCTTCACGCGGCCGTCCAGCATCTCGGGGAAGCCGGTGTGGTCGGCGACCTCGGTGACCGGCAGGCCGGCGTCGGCCAGCAGCTTCGCGGTGCCGCCGGTCGACAAGAGCTTGACGCCCAGCGCGCTCAGCGCGCGGGCGAATTCGAGCACGCCGGTCTTGTCGGAAACCGAGAGCAGGGCGGTGAGTTGGGTGGTCATTTGATGAGCTTGTGGTCGACGAGCTTGCGGCGCAAGGTGTTGCGGTTGATGCCCAGCCATTCGGCCGCGCGGCTCTGGTTGCCGCCGGCGTGCTGCATCACCACGTCGAGCAGCGGCTTTTCGACGACGCCGAGAATCATCTCGTACATCGCCGCGGGTTCGACACCGCGCAGGTCCTTGAAGTAGATCTCCAGGCTGTCGCGAACACATTCCTCGATGTGCGTGGCTTTCTTCATGCGGTCGTTCTCTTCTCTTCTTCGTCTTCTTCTTCAATGAGGGTGTGCGTCGACGGCAGCAGGTGGTGCGCGTCGGCGAGTTCGTCGAACCAGTCGCCCACCGCGCGCACCTGCACCTCGACATCTTCGATCAAATTCATGCGCGCGCGGAAGGCCTCGCCGCCCGGCAGCGGTCGCACCGCCCAGCCGATGTGCTTGCGCGCGCTGCGCACGCCGGCGAATTCGCCATACAGCGCGTAATGATCATGCAGGTGTTCGAGCAGCCAGGCCTTGACCTCGCGCACCTCGGGCGCTGGCAGGTGCTCGCCGGTGGCCATGAAGTGCGCGATCTCGCGGAAGATCCACGGCCGGCCCTGGGCCGCGCGGCCGATCATGATCGCGTCGGCGCCGGTCGCCTTCAGCACGTCGCGCGCCTTCTCGGGCGAGGCGATGTCGCCGTTGGCGACCACCGGGATCTTCAGCGCGGCCTTCACGGCGCTCACCGTGTCGTATTCGGCCACGCCCTTGTAGCCCTGCTCGCGCGTGCGGCCGTGCACCGCGATCATTGCGACGCCGGCCGATTCGGCCGCGCGCGCGATGCGCACCGCGTTGCGCTCGGCTTCGCACCAGCCGGTGCGCATCTTCAGCGTCACCGGCACGTTGCGCGGCGCGCACGCGGCGACCACCGCCTCGATGATCGCCAGCGCGAGCGGCTCGTCCTGCATCAGCGCCGAACCGGCCCACTTGTTGCAGACCTTCTTGGCCGGGCAGCCCATGTTGATGTCGATGATCTGCGCGCCGCGGTCGATGTTGTAGGCCGCGGCCTCGGCCATCATCAACGCGTCGGTGCCTGCGATCTGCACCGAGATCGGCGCGGCCTCGCCGTCGTGGTTGGCGCGGCGGCTGGTCTTCAGACTGTTCCACAAATCCTTGCGCGAGGTCACCATCTCGCTCACCGCGTAGCCCGCGCCGAGGCGCTTGCAGAGCTGGCGGAACGGCCGGTCCGTCACCCCGGCCATCGGGGCGGCGAACAGGCGATTCGCAAGCGCGATGTGGCCGATTTGCATGAACGGGAGGTGCTGAAAAAGGAGGCAGGAGTATAGCGGCGGCGGCGCGCGGGATTTCCATCGCCTGGGCGGCGCGCGCCCTGCTCATAATCGGTCCGGATGGAAGCATGGCTCGAATCGCTGATGACGCTGCTGGCGCTGCCGAAATTCGGCCTCAGCACGGTGTTCGTCGTCGCCTTCGTGTCGGCCACGCTGCTGCCGCTGGGCTCGGAGCCGGCGGTGTTCGGCCTCGTCAAGCTCAACCCCGACATGTTCTGGCCCGCGGTGCTGGTCGCGACCGCCGGCAACACACTGGGCGGCGCGTTCACCTGGTGGAACGGCTACGGTGCCGAGCGTGCCTACGAGCATCTGAAGCACACCAAGCCGCCGAATGCGCGCGCGCTGCGCTGGCTCAAGCGCCTGGGCGCCAAGGCCTGCCTGCTGTCGTGGTTGCCCGTCGTCGGCGACCCGCTGTGCGCGGTCGCGGGCTGGCTCAAGCTGCCGTTCTGGCCTTGTGTGTTCTACATGGCGATCGGCAAGTTCATGCGCTACTTCACGATGACCGCCGCGGCCGTCTGGCTGTGGCCGGGTCAATTCACGCTTTGACGACGGAGACCGCGATGGCCCCAGCCTACGACGAACTGAAACGCATCTGGACCCAGCTCCATCACTTTGGCCACCTGCAGGCCATCGCCGGCTGGGACCAGTCCGCGATGATGCCGCCCAAGGGCAACGACGCGCGCGCCAACGCGATGGCCGAGATGGAAGGCCTGCTGCACCGGCTGCGCACCGACCCCAAGCTGGCGACCTTGCTGGCGAACGCCGACGGCGAGCCGCTCGACGACGTGGCGCGCGCCAACCTGGTCGAGATCCGCCGCGACTGGCGCGCATCGAACGCGTTGCCGCAAGCGCTGGTCGAGGCGCAGTCGCTGGCCGCCGCGCGCTGCGAGCATGCGTGGCGCAGCCAGCGGCCGGCGAACGACTGGGTCGGCTTTCTCGAGAACTTCCACGAGGTGCTGCGCATAGCCCGCGAGATCGCGCAGCGGCTGTCAGACGCGACCGGCCTCGCGCCCTACGACGCGCTGATGGACCAGTTCGAGCCCGGCACGACGAGCGCCGATGTCGACCGCGTCTTCGGCGATCTGCAACAGTGGCTGCCCGGCCTGGTGCAGCAGGTGCGCGACAAGCAGGCGCGCGAGACGGTGGTGTCGCCCACCGGCCCGTTCGCGAAGGCCGCGCAGCGCGCGATGAGCCTGGATGTGATGGGTCTGCTCGGTTTCGACTTCGACGGTGGCCGCCTCGACGAGAGCGCCCACCCGTTCAGCGGCGGCGTGCCCGAGGACACGCGGCTGACGACGCGCTACCGCGAAGACGACCTGATGCAAAGCCTGATGGGCACCATCCACGAGACCGGCCACGCGCGCTACGAGCAGAACCTGCCGCGCGAGTGGCTGGGTCAGCCGATCTCGAACGCGCGCTCGATGGGCATCCACGAGAGCCAGAGCCTGAGCTTCGAGATGCAACTCGGCCGCAGCCGCGCGTTCGCCGGGCTGCTCGCGCCCCGGCTGCGCGCGCACTTCGGCGACCAGGCAGCGTTCGAGCCCGACAACCTGCACCGGCTGATGACGCGCGTGAAACCCGGCTTCATCCGCGTCGACGCCGACGAGCTCACCTACCCGGCGCACGTGATCCTGCGCTACGGAATCGAGAAGAAGTTGATCGACGGCAGCCTCAAAGCCGAAGACATCCCGACTTTGTGGGACGAGGGCATGCAGTCGCTGCTCGGCGTCGACACCCGCGGCAACTACTCAAACGGCTGCATGCAGGACGTGCACTGGAGCGGCGGCGCGTTCGGCTACTTCCCGTGCTACACGCTGGGCGCGATGTACGCGGCGCAGTGGTTTGCCGCCATCCGCCGGCAGACCCCCGACCTCGACGCCCGCATCGCCCGCGGCGATCTGGCGCCAGCGTTCGACTGGTTGCGCGCGAACATCTGGACCCAGGCCAGCCGCTGGCCCACCGCCGAACTGGCGAAGCGCGCGACCGGCGAGGCGCTGAACCCGCAGCACTTCAGGCGCCACCTGGAAGCGCGCTACCTGGGCTGAGTCACCCAGGTGCGCGGACCGGATGGTGGCCGCCGGTTCAGCGCGCGGCGCGCTTGACCGCCGGCTTGGCGGCGGCCTTCTTGGCGACCGCGGCCTTCTTCTTCGCCGGCGCCGAACGCGACGCTGTCGGTTCGGGTGCGGTGGCGCTGAGCTCGTCGATGCGGGCCATGCGCGGTGCGGGCGTCTTGGCCGGCGCGGCCTGCGAGAGTTTGGCGACCTTGGCGCTGAGTTCGTCGATGCGTGCCATCAGCGCACTCACGTCCTTGGCCGACGGCACGCCCAGCTTGTTCAGCGCCTTCGCGGTGCGTTCTTCGAAGATGCTCTCGAGCTTGTCCCAATGCTGGCCCGCCTTGGCCTGCACGTCGCCGGCCATGCTGCTCATCTTGGTGGTGACCTCGCTGAGCTTGTCTTCGGCCGCGCTCTGCGTCTTCTTCTGCAGCGACGTGCCTTCTTTCACCAGCGTCTCGAACACCTTGCTGCCTTCAGCCTGCGCGCGCGCGAAGGCGCCCATGCCGGCGAGCCAGATCTGCTGTGCCGAGTCCTTCACCTGGCCGGCGAGAGCGCTGTCGAGCAAGCGTGTTGGCGAAGCGCTTTGCTTCTCGGCCATCTGCTTGAGTTTCTTGACCATGGTCTCGTTCCTTTGTGTGGGGGCTGCGACGGAGCGCCGCGAGTGCCGGTGACTATAAAAGCCGGCCGCTGCGAATGCACCCGCAATTCCTAGTGAGTCGGCTCTATGCGGGGTGGGGTAAATCGGCAGCGTCGCCGCCGGGCGATTGGTCAAGAATGCCCGCTGACCTGCAATGCTCCCGGAGGACCACAAGATGCACTACTTCGTCACCGGCGCGACCGGCTTCATCGGCAAGCGCCTCGTCAAGACCTTGCTCGCGCGCCGCGGCGCCACGGTGCACTTCCTGCTCCGGCCTGAGAGCGAGGGCAAGGTGGCGGACCTGCTGGCCTACTGGGGCCTCTCTGACACGAGCGCCAAAGCCAAGGCGATCCCGGTCTTCGGCGACCTGACGAGCAAAAAGCTCGGCGTCTCGGCCGACGACGTCAAGAAGCTCAAGGGCAAGGTCGACCACGTCTACCACCTGGCTGCCGTCTACGACCTGTCGGCCGACGAGGAATCGCAGGTCAAGGTCAACATCGAAGGCACGCGCAACGCGGTCGAGTTCGCCAAGGCCATCGACGCGGGCCACCTGCACCATGTGAGCTCGATCGCCGCGGCCGGCATGTACGAAGGCGTGTTCCGCGAAGACATGTTCGACGAGGCCGAGGGCCTGGACCACCCTTACTTCATGACCAAGCACGAGAGCGAGAAGATCGTGCGCAAGGAAGCCAAGGTGCCGTGGACGGTGTACCGCCCGGCGCTCGTCGTCGGCGATTCAACCACCGGCGAGATGGACAAGATCGACGGCCCGTACTACTTCTTCAAGCTGATCCAGCGCATGCGGCAGATCCTGCCGCCGTGGATGCCCAGCGTGGGCCTCGAAGGCGGTCGCATCAACATCGTGCCGGTCGACTTCGTTGTCGCAGCGCTCGACCACATCAGCCACAGCAAGGCGGAGCTGAACAAGCAGTGCTTCCACCTCGTCGACCCGAACGGCTACCGCGTCGGCGACGTGCTCGACATCTTCAGCAAGGCGGCGCACGCGCCGAAGATGAACCTGTTCGTCAATGCGGCGCTGCTCGGTTTCATCCCGAAGAGCGTGAAGAAGGGAATGATGGCGTTGGCGCCGGTGCGCCGCGTGCGTGCCGCGATCATGAAGGACCTCGGGTTGCCCGACGACATGATGACCTTCATCAACTTCCCGACCCGCTACGACTGCCGCGAGACGGTCGGCGCGCTGAAGGGTTCGGGCATCGCGTGCCCGAACCTGCGCGACTATGCGTGGCGGCTGTGGGACTACTGGGAGCGCCACCTCGACCCGGCGCTGATGATCGACAAGTCGCTGCGCGGCCAGGTCGCCGGCAAGGTCGTATTGGTCACTGGCGGTTCGTCGGGCATCGGCCTCGCGGCCGCGGTGAAGTTCGCGAAGGCCGGCGCGGTGACGATCATCTGTGCACGCGACGAGGCCAAGCTGTTGGAGGCGAAGAAGGAGATCCTCGCCGAGGCCGGCAAGGACGCGATCGTCGTCACCTACTCGGCCGACATCGCGGTTGAGGAAAGCTGCAAGGCTTTCGTCGAGAAGCTGAACGCCGACCACGGCGGCGTCGACTACCTGGTCAACAACGCCGGCCGCTCGATTCGCCGTGCGATCGAGGCCAGCTACGACCGCTTCCACGACTACGAGCGCACGATGCAGCTGAACTACTTCGGCTCGCTGCGCATCACGATGGGGCTGTTGCCCGGCATGGTCGCCAAGCGCAAGGGGCACATCGTCAACATCAGCTCGATCAGCGTGCTGGTGAACGCACCGCGCTTCTCGGCCTACGTCGCCTCGAAGGCCGCGCTCGACGCCTGGACGGCCTGCGCCGCGAGCGAATTCCAGGACCAGGGCATCACCTTCACCACCGTCAACATGCCGCTGGTGCGCACGCCGATGACGGCGCCAACCAAGATCTACGACAGCATGCCGCTGCTGTCGACCGACGAGGCCTCGGACCTGATCGTGCAGGCCGTCGTCGACAAGCCGGTTCGCGTGGCGACGCGCTTGGGCGTCTTCGTCGAACTGCTGCACGACGTGGTCCCGCGCGTCACGCAGGTGCTGATGAACACGACCTTCCGCATGTTCCCCGACAGTGCCGCGGCCAAGGGCGAGAAGGGCGGCAAGGCGACGCTGTCAGCCGAAGCGATGGCAATGGCCGAGATGATGCGCGGGATTCATTTCTGAGCTGAGGGCTGCGCCACCTGCACCATCGGCGCGGTTGCCTGCGCCACTCGCCGGATCAATTCGGCGATGGCCTGCGCCTGCGCCTGCGCGGTGTCGCCGGTGCCCGTCAACTCGTACGGGATCTCCTGCGTCTGCAGGACCTGCGGCACTGCCGCGCCGCTGCTCACGGTGATGCGGGCGCGGGCCAGCAGCTTCTGCGGCGTGCGCAGGTAGTCCATCGGCACCAGCTCGACCTGCAGCGCCAGCGTCGGGATCTGGTCGCCGCAGTTGGTGTCGCACAGCGACCAGCCGGGCAACTGCTGACGCAGCGCCGACACGAACTCGCGCGACACGCCGATCTCGATGCGCTCGGCCCAGTAGGTGTTGGGCCACTCGGCCAGCGTGCTCGCGTCGGCACGGTAGCGCACGCGGCGCGCCACCAGGTACTCGGGGATGTGGACGCGACGCACCGCGAGCACCGGGGCGGAGGCCGCAGGGGCCGCGGCCGCCGGCACGACAGCGGCCGTGGCAACCGCCGGCGGCAGCGTCAGCAGCACCGGCGCGGGCGATGGCGATGCGCAGGCGGCGAGCAGGGTGGAGGCGAGCAGCGGCGCGGCGCGTGGGGTCAGAAGGTTCATTCGCGTTTGTTCCCGAAGATCACGGCGTTCGGCTTTTCTTCCAGCAGTTCGCTCCAGTCGCGCAGGCCGCGCGCGGCTTGCGACAGGTCGCGGATGGAGGCGTCGAGGTCGGCGCGCAGCGAGGCGTTCGGGGCGGTCATTTCGGCGACCCGGTTCATCGCGATGCGCGCCGACTCGGCGGCCTCGCGCGCGCCTTGCAGCGTGCGCTGCAGCTCGGGCTGGGCCGCGACCACGGTGTTGCGCGTGGCGTCTGACAGCTGCGTGATCGACGCCAGCGTCAGCGCCGTGTTCGCCTGCACCTGGCGCACCGCGTCGGTCGCCGCCTGCAGCGTGGCGCGCGAGTCGCGGCCGGTCTTGGCGAGCTCGTCCGAGGCGCCGAGGAGCACCTTCTGGCTCGCGTCCAGCGTGCGCTGCACCGAGACCAGCGTGCCGCGCAATTCCTTGACCGTGTCGCGCACCTCCTGCACCGTGTCGCGCAGCGGCAGGTCGGCGACCTGGTCGACGAGCGCGCCGAAGCGGTCGCCCAGCGCCGGGATCTCGGGCTTGCTGCTGTCACCCAGCAGCGTGCTCGGCGTGTTCGGCACGAAGTCGAGCTCGATCGACTTTTGTCCGGTCACAAAGCTCTGCGCCACCAAGCGGGCGCGCAGTCCGCGCTGCACCAGCGTGGGCAGGTCGATGACCGAGTCGGCGCCGTTGCGCTTGAAGCGCAGCGCGTCGGGTTGCAGCCGGATGCGCACCGGCATCAGCGACTTGAGCGAATCGCGGTCGACCTGGATGCCGATCTCCTCGACCTGGCCGACAGCGACGCCGCGAAACGTCACCGGCGCGCCCACGTACAGGCCGCTGACGTTGCCCTTGTAGTAGATCATCGCCTCCTGCTGCTTCTTGAACAGCGTGTTGCCGCTGAGCCAGAGCACGCCGACGACGATCATCGCGAGTGCCGCGAGCACGAAGGCGCCGATGAGCAGGGCGTTGCGTTTCATGATGGGCTGGATGTTACGGTTTTCGCGGGGGGTTCTTCGCGCGCCAGGAATGCACGCACGGTCGGGTGGGTCGCCGAGTCGCGCAGCGCGCTCGGACTGCCGTGCGCGATCGGGGTCTTGCTGTCGGCGTCGAGAAAGATGCCGTCGTCGGCGATCGCGAACAGGCTGGGCAGCTCGTGGCTGACGAACACGACGGCGGCACCGGTGCGTTCGCGGATGTCCAGCACCAGGTCGTCGAGGCGTTTCGAGCTGATCGGGTCCAGGCCGGCCGAAGGTTCGTCGAGAAACAGCAGCGGCGGTTCGGTGGCGATCGCGCGCGCCAGGCCGGCGCGCTTCTTCATGCCGCCGCTCAGGTCGGAGGGATAGAAGTCGGCGAACTTGGCGAGGTCGACCCACTCGAGCACTTCGCGGGCGCGCGCCTCGCGCTGGGCCGCGTCCATCGTCTTCTGATGCTGTTCGAGGGGCAGGCAGACGTTCTCGAGAATGGTCATCGACGACCACAGCGCGGCGCTCTGGAACAGCATGCCGAAGCCGGCGCGCAGCTGGGCCTGCACCTCGTCGGCGGCGGCCCAGTAGTCGGCGCCGTTGTAGGTCACGGTGCCGGCGGCTGGGGGCAGCAGGCCGACCAGGTGCTTGAGCAGCGTGCTCTTGCCGCAGCCGCTGCCACCCATGATCGCGAAGATCGTGCCCTTCTCGACCTTGAACGACACGCCGGTCTGGATCAGGCGCTCGCCGAAGCGCATCTCGAGTCCGTCGACGGCCAGCAGCGTCATGGGTCAGACCCCCAGCGCGTTCGCGCAGATCGCGAACACCGCGTCGAGCACGATGATGCCGACGATGCTGGTGACGACCGCGTTGGTGGTGGCCACGCCGACGCCGGCCGCGTTGCGCTGCGCGTAGAGGCCGAAATAGCAGCCGACCATGCCGATCAGCGCGCCGAAGACGAAAGACTTCGCGAAGCCCAAACCCAGGTGCGACCAGTCGAGCGCGACCAGCGTGCGGTCGAGGTAGGCGGCCGGCGAGATCTGCAGCATGCCGGCCGCGACCACCATCCCGCCGACCAGGCCGGTGACGCAGCCGTACACGTACAGCAGCGGCATCATCAGCAGCAGCGCCGCGACCCGCGGCAGCACCAGGAAGTCGACCGCGCTCAGGCCCAGCACCTCGAGCGCGTCGACCTCTTCATTGGACTGCATGGTCGCCAGCTCGGCCGCGAACGCCGCACCGGTGCGGCCGGCCATCACGACCGCGGTGATGATGGCCGCCATCTCGCGCGCCACCGCGATGCCGACCAGGTCGGCCACGTAGATGCCAGCGCCGAACTTGACCAGCTGCACCGCGCCGACGAACGCGAGGATGGCCCCGACCAGCACGTTGACGACGGTGACGATGGGCACGGCGCGGCCGCTGCAGTCGGCGGTGATGCGGCCCAGGTCCTTCGGCCGGAACTGCCAGCGCCCGGTGAACGCCAGCGCCGCCGAGATCAGCACCTGCCCGAGAAAGGCGACAGGGCGGACGAGGAGGGCGGGGGCGAGCTGCATGGCGTGGGCCATTGTGCCGTGTCCGTGCCTACAATCTTTGCAACTTCTCTCTTGACCTGCCTCACCAGCCGGCCCGACCATGACCGAGAACGCGCCCGCCGCCCCTTCGCCCGCCACACCGGACCTGAGCCACATCTCGGCGCGCGACAAGGCCGAGATCCTTGCGCAGGCGCTGCCCTACATCCGCAAGTTCCACGGCAAGACCATCGTCATCAAGTACGGCGGCAACGCGATGACCGACCCCGGCCTGCAACAAGACTTTGCCGAGGACGTGGTGCTGCTCAAGCTGGTCGGTCTGAACCCGGTCGTGGTGCACGGCGGCGGCCCGCAGATCGAGGAGGCGCTCGCCAAGGTCGGCAAGAAGGGCACCTTCATCCAGGGCATGCGCGTCACCGACGACGAGACCATGGAAGTGGTCGAGTGGGTGCTGGCCGGCCAGGTGCAGCAGGACATCGTCGGCCTGATCAACGTCGCCGGCGGCAAGGCCGTGGGCTTGACCGGGCGTGATGGCGGCCTGATCCGCGCACGCAAGCTGAAGATGGTCGACCTGAAAGACCCGACCAAGGTGCACGACGTCGGCAACGTCGGCGAGATCGAGTCGATCGACCCCAGCGTCGTGAAGGCGCTGCAGGACGACCAGTTCATCCCGGTGATCTCGCCGCTGGGCTTCGGTGCCGACAACGAGAACTACAACATCAATGCCGATGTCGTTGCCGGCAAGCTGGCCGAGGTGCTGAAGGCCGAGAAGCTGATCATGCTGACCAACATCCCCGGCGTGCTGAACAAGGCCGGCGAGCTGCTCACCAACCTGAGCGCGCGCGAGATCGACGAGCTGTTCGAGGACGGCACGATCAGCGGCGGCATGCTGCCCAAGATCGCCTCGGCGCTGGACGCCGCGAAGAACGGCGTCAACACCGTGCACATCATCGACGGCCGGGTGCCGCACGCGATGCTGCTCGAAGTGCTGACCGAACAGGCCTACGGCACGATGATCCGCTCGCATTGAGCGCCCGTCGCGATCGATCGACAACGGCGCTCCTGGCCGCGTGCGCCGCGGGCGCTCTTTGGGGCACCGGCGCGCTCGTCGTCAACCTGCTGATCCAGCGCCACGGCTTCAGCCCCGAGACGATCTCGTTCTGGCGCTTCGTCGTCGGCTCCATCGTGCTGCTGGCGGTGTTCGGCCGGCCGGCGCTGTGGCGTGCAGTGCGCCCGCAGCTCGCGCTCGTGATCGCGTCCGGCACCTGCATGGCGCTGTACGTGCTGTGCTGGTTCCTCGGCATCGAACGCATCGGCGCGTCCATCCCGACGCTGATTGCGTTGTGCCTGCCGCCGGTGCTGGTGACCATCGTGGCGGTGCTGCGCGGGCAGGAGCGCGTCGACCTCGCGCTGCTCGTCGTGCTCGTGGCGGCGCTGGGCGGCACCGCATTGATCGTGATGCGGCACGGTGGCAGCACGGAGGAATTGCCCGCCGGCGCGATGCTGGCCGGCGTCGGCTTCTCGATCGCCTCGGCCGTGCTCTACGCCGCGTTCACGCTGGTCAGCGGGCGGCTGTCGCAACGCCTGGGCGCGGGGCCGATGACGACCTGCCTGACGCTGGTCGCCGCGGTCGTGATGGGGTTGTCCGGGCTGATCCGGCCGCTCGCCTGGCCGGCCGAGGTCGCGCCCGAGGCCTGGCTGCTCTACCTTGGCGTCGTCACCGCGGCGCTCGCGCTGCTCGCGTTCAGCTGGGGCGCGGCGCGCCTGACGCCGACCGCGCTGACGGTCGCCACGCTGGTGGAGCCGCTGACCGCGGTCGCGTTGTCGGCGCTGCTGCTGGGCGAGCAGCTGAGCGGCGCGCAGTGGCTGGGCGGCGCCTTGTTGATGGGCAGCATCTGGGGCCTGAGCGCACGCGACGCGCGCCAGCGCAGGCGCCCCGCATGAAGCCCCTCGCCGCGGATCGGCCCCGCTCCCGCGTCTGGCTGTTCGACCTCGACAACACGCTGCACGACGCCAGCCATGCCGCGTTCGGCGCGACCAGCGCCGCGATGACCGCCTACATGGTCACGCGCCTCGGGATGGAGGCGGCCGAGGCGGCGCGCCTGCGCCAGCACTACTGGAGCCGATACGGCGCGACGCTGCTGGGCTTGGTGCGCCACCACGGCGTGCAGGCGAAGCATTTTCTCGACGAGACGCACCGCCATCCCGGCCTCGAAGACCGCTTGCGCACCAGCGCCCACGACCGCGCCGCGGTGAAGCGCCTGCGCGGCCGCAAGTACATCCTGACGAACGCGCCGCGCGAGTACACCTTGCGCGTGCTGAACACGCTGAAACTGGCCGACCTGTTCGACGGCGTGATCTGCATCGAAGACATGGTGATGTTCGGCGACCTGCGCCCCAAGCCCGACGCGCGCATGTTCCGTTTCATCGCTGCGCGGCTCAAGGTGCGGCCCAGCGACTGCGTGCTGGTCGAGGACATGCTCGAGAACCAGCGCGCCGCGCGCAGCATCGGCATGTGCACCGCGTGGATGCGACGCTACCTCTATGGGCGCTACCGCGGCCACCTGCGCGGCGGCGCGGCCGCGGGCTTCAACGACGCGTTCAACACCGGCCTGAAGCGCCGCGAAGTTGGTGTTCACCCTTGCCCCAGCCCTCGTTACGTGTGTGCCAAAATGAACTCGCTTCTGACGCTACTCAGGCTGTGATGACACCCTCCAACGACGCCAGCACTGCCGAACCCGACGAGTCAACCGACCCGCCCGCTGCGCCTGAGGCGCCGCCCGTGGCGGTCGCTGTCCGCAAACGCCCCAAACCTGGCGAACGCCGCGTGCAGATCCTGCAGACGCTGGCCAGCATGCTCGAACTGCCGGGGGCCGATCGCATCACCACCGCGGCGCTGGCGGCCAAGCTCGATGTCTCCGAGGCCGCGCTGTATCGGCACTTCGCCAGCAAGGCGCAGATGTTCGAGGGGCTGATCGAGTTCATCGAGACCAGCGTGTTCACGCTCGTGAACCAGATCCACGAGCGCGAGACCCAGCCGGTCGTGCAGGTGCAGAAGATGCTCACCGTGCTGCTGCAGTTCGCCGAGAAGAACCCCGGCATGGCGCGCGTGATGGTCGGCGACGCGCTGGTGTTCGAGAACGAACGCCTGCTCACGCGCATGAACCAGTTCTTCGAGCGCTTCGAGTCGCAGCTGCGCCAGAGCCTGCGCGGCCGGGCTGAAGATGCCGGTTCAACCACGCCCACGGTCGACGCGAACGCGCAGGCCTCGGTGCTGACCGCGTTCGCGATCGGGCGGCTGCAGCGCTTTGCACGTTCGGGCTTCAAGCGCAGCCCGGTCGAGCACCTCGACGCCGCGCTGCGCATGCTCGCCAGCTGAGACACACCCATGCCTGCCGTGACCATGGTCACGCTGGACGCCGGCGGCCAGACGCTGTGGTTGCTGCCCGAACGGGCCCTGTTCCTGCCCGACTCCGACACGCTGCTGCTGGCCGATGTGCACTTCGGCGCCAACGGCGAATCGCTTGGGGTGTTGAGTGATCTGGTGCGGCGGCTCGAGGTCACGCGCATCATCTTTCTCGGCGACTTTCTGCACGCGGCGCGCGCCGACCCGGCGGCGATGAGGGCGATGGTGCGCTGGCGCGAAGCGCATTCCGCGCTCGAACTGACGCTGGTGCGCAGCCGCCTCGATGCGCGCGTCGTCGAACCGCCGGCGGTGCTCGACATCCAGGCCTTCGACGAGCCGCTGATGCACCGCGGCCTGGCGCTGTGCCACCGGCCGCACCCGATCGAAGGCGCGTTCGTGATCGCCGGCCATGTCTACCCCTGCGTCAGCGTCGGCGGCAAGGGCCACGACTGGCACCGCCTGCCGTGCTACTGGTTCTCGCCGCGCTTCGGCGTGCTGCCCGCGTTCGGCACCTTCACCGGCATGCAGGCGATCAAGCCGGCGAAGGGCGAGCGCATCTTCGCGGTCGGCGTCGAGCGGGTGGTCGAGCTGTTGCCGCGTCCCAGGCGCGTCGAAGCCGACGAGGGAACGAAGGGCCGCGGCTAAACTGCCGCCCCATGCCCACCGAACCGCTGCTGAACCTGATCACCCGCGCCGAGGCGCTGCTTGCCCGGCTGGAAAGCGTGCTGCCGACGCCGCTCGCCGCGCCCGACTGGTCGGCCGCGATCGCGTTCCGCTACCGCCGCCGCGGGGCTTCCGGGGCGATCACGCCGGTGCGGCATGTGGCCGACATCCGGCTCACGTCGCTGGTCGAGGTTGAGCCACAGAAAGAGCGGCTGCTGCGCAACACGCGCCAGTTCGTCGAGGGTTTCGGCGCCAACAATGTGCTGCTGACCGGCGCGCGTGGCACCGGCAAGAGCTCGCTGATCAAGGCCTGCCTGAACGAGTTCGCCGACCGGGGCTTGCGCCTGATCGAGGTCGACAAGGCCGACCTGGTCGACCTGCCCGACATCGTCGACCTGGTCGCCGAGCGGCCCGAGCGCTTCATCGTGTTCTGCGACGACCTCAGCTTCGATGAGGGCGAGCCGGGCTACAAGGCGCTCAAGTCCATCCTCGACGGCTCGGTGTCGCAGGCGTCGGACAACGTGCTGATCTACGCGACCAGCAACCGCCGCCACCTGTTGCCCGAATACATGAAGGAAAACCTCAGCTACCAGCACCTCGAGAACGGCGAGGTGCACCCGGGCGAGGTGGTCGAAGAGAAGATTTCGCTGAGCGAGCGTTTCGGCCTGTGGGTCAGCTTCTACCCGTTCAGCCAGGACGAATACCTGGCCATCGTCGCGCAATGGCTGCGCGGTTTCGGCGTGCCCGAGGACGCGATCACCGCGGCGCGACAGGAAAGCCTGGTCTGGGCGCTGGAGCGCGGCTCGCGCTCCGGGCGGGTGGCGTTCCAGTTCGCGAAGGACTACAGCGGGCGGCACCACGCATGAGTACGACCGAACGCGTGCCGGTCGACGTGGCGGTCGGCGTGCTGATCGACGCCGACGGCAACTTCCTGTTGACCTCGCGTCCCGAGGGCAAGGTCTACGCCGGCTACTGGGAGTTCCCCGGCGGCAAGCTCGAGGCCGGCGAGTCGGTCGAGCAAGCCCTGCGGCGCGAGCTGCACGAAGAACTCGGCATCGCGATCGGCGCCGCCCAGCCCTGGAAAATCGAGCTGATGGACTACCCGCATGCCCGTGTGCGCCTGCACTTCTGCAAGGTGTTCGACTGGACCGGCGAGTTCGAGATGCGCGAACAGCAGCGCATGGCGTGGCAGACGCTGCCGGTGGCCGTGGGCCCGGTGCTGCCCGGCACGCTGCCGGTGCTGGCGTGGTTCGCGCAGGAGCGGGGGTTTGGCGGCGCCACTACACTGGCGGCATGAACTGGCTGGACGAAGTGAAATGGGACGCGAACGGCCTGGTGCCGGCGATCGCGCAGGAAGTCGGCAGCAACGACGTGCTGATGTTCGCCTTCATGAACCGCGAGGCGCTCGCGAAGACCGCCGAACTCGGCGAAGCCGTCTACTACAGCCGCTCGCGCGGCCGCCTGTGGCACAAGGGCGAGGAGAGCGGCCACATCCAGAAGGTGCACGAACTGCGGCTGGACTGCGACAACGACGTGGTGCTGATGAAGGTCGAGCAGCGGGGCCACGCGCCGCACGAGCCCGGCATCGCCTGCCACACCGGGCGTCATTCGTGCTTCTTCCAGCTGCTGAAGGACGGCCAGTGGACGGCCGTCGACCCGGTCTTGAAAGACCCGGAAATCATCTACAAATGAGTTCATCGAACGACACACTGGCCCGGCTCGCTGCGGTGATCGAATTGCGCAAGGGCGGCGACCCGGACAAGAGCTACGTGGCGCGCCTGTTCCACAAGGGCAGCGACGCCATCCTGAAGAAGATCGGCGAAGAGGCCACCGAGGTGGTCATGGCCTGCAAGGACGGCGTGCCCGAGAAAATCGTCGGCGAGGTCGCCGACCTGTGGTTTCACTGCATGCTGGCGCTGAATGCGCACGGCTTGGCGCCGGCCGACGTGCTGGCCGAGCTGGAGCGCCGCGAGGGCCTGTCGGGGCTGGAAGAATTTGCGTCGAGGAAAGCGCAGCAGCGCGAGAAGGACGGTTCATGAGCGAGATCATCGAGAACGGATCGGCACCCAATTCGCAGCGCGACGACGGGCTGAAGACGATAGGCCACATCAGCTACGCGCTGCACGCCATCGTCGCGGTCGGCGCGGTGCTGCCGGGCGTGCAGGCGAGCATCGCGTTGCTGCTCGTGGCCTTCATCCTCGACATGGTCAAGCGCGACGATGCGCGCGGCACCTGGCAGGAGTCGCACTTCAGCTGGCGCATCCGCAGCGTGCTGTGGGCCGGGGTGCTCTACGTGGTGACGATCCCGCTGTGGCTGCTGTTCCTGATCCCGGGCTGGATTGCCTGGGCGGTGATCTCGATCTGGTTTCTTTACCGCGTGGTGCGCGGCTGGCTCGCGTTGAGCGACCGCAAAGCCATGCCCATGCCGCAATGACTGTCATGACTCACGACCCGAACTGCATCTTCTGCAAGATCGTCGCCGGCCAGATCCCCAGCCGCAAGGCCTACGAGGACGACGAGCTGCTGGTGTTCCATGACATCGCGCCCTGGGCGCCGGTGCATTTGCTGGTGATCCCGAAGGAGCACGTGCCGACGATGTACGAACTGACCGACGCCCACGCGCCGTTGCTGGGCCGCATGCTGTCGATGGCGCCCAAGCTGATGCGCGAGCACGGCGTGACGAACGGCTTCCGTTCGCTGATCAACACCGGCGAAGACGGGCGCCAGGAGGTGCAGCATGTGCACCTGCACGTGATGGGCGGTCCGCGCCCCTGGGCGAAAGGGTGACCCGCTGAAGGGTCATCCAGACGCGGTACCCTAGAATTCCTCGCTTGTCGTTTGGAGAACAGTCATGGGTTCATTCAGCATTTGGCACTGGCTCGTGGTGCTGCTGATCGTGGTGTTGGTGTTCGGCACCAAGAAGCTCAAGAACATCGGCACCGACCTCGGTGGCGCGGTGAAGGGCTTCAAGGACGGCGTGCGCGATGGCGGCAACCCGCCCACCGACGCGACCACGCCGCCGCAGCAGGTCAACGCCAGCAAGGCGGTCGACGCGAACACCGTCGACGTGGAAGCGAAGACCAAGTCGTAAAACTCACGTGATCGACTTCGGTTTCGACAAGATCGCGCTGATCGGCGCGGTCGCCCTGATCGTGATCGGCCCCGAGAAGCTGCCGCGCGTCGCCCGCACGGTCGGTCACCTCGTGGGCAAGGCGCAGCGTTACGTGGCCGATGTCAAGGCCGAGGTCAACCGCTCGATCGAGCTCGAGGACCTGAAGAAGATGAAGACCGAGTTCGAGGACGCGGCGCGCAACGTGCACCAGACCGTCTCGAACGAGATCCACCAGACCGGTGTCGAGCTCCAGAAGAGCTGGAACGACGCCACCGCGCTGCCGCCGAACAGCGGCGAGCATGAAGGCTGGACGCCGCCGCCGCCCGAATACAAGCACCCGAAGAAGAACTGGCGCCTCAAGCGCGGCGCCACGCCGCAGTGGTACAAGCAGCGCGCCGGTGTGCGCGTGAAGGCGCAGTCGGGCGCGGCGCGGGTCGCGCGCTTCCGGCCGCCGCCGGCTCGGCCTGATGCATCGATCTGATCCCCGATGAGCAGTCCGGAAGATGAGCTCGCGGGCACCGAGCAGCCGTTCGTCTCGCACCTGATCGAGCTGCGCGACCGGCTGGTGCGCGCCTGCATCGCGGTCGGCGTGTGCTTCGGTGTGCTGATGATCTGGCCGGGCTCGGCCGGGCTCTACGACCTGCTCGCGCAGCCGCTGGTCGAGCACCTGCCCAAGGGCGGCACGCTGATCGCGACCAGCGTGATCTCGCCGTTCCTGGTGCCGCTGAAGATCACGCTGATGGCGGCCTTTCTGCTGGCGCTGCCGGTGGTGCTGTACCAGGTCTGGGCCTTCGTTGCGCCGGGGCTGTACACGCACGAGAAGAAGCTGGTGCTGCCGCTGGTGATCTCGAGCACGCTGCTGTTCTTCATGGGCGTGGCGTTCTGCTACTTCTTCGTGTTCGGCAAGGTCTTCACCTTCATCCAGAGCTTCGCCCCGAAGAGCGTCTCGGCGATGCCGGACATCGAGGCCTACCTGAGCTTCGTGCTGACGATGTTCATCGCGTTCGGCGCCGCGTTCGAGGTGCCCATCGTCGTCGTCGTGCTGGCGCGCATGGGCCTGGTCAGCATCGAGAAGCTGAAGAGCTTCCGCGCCTATTTCACGGTGCTGGCCTTCATCATCGCCGCGGTGCTGACGCCGCCGGACGTGGTCTCGCAGCTCGCACTGGCGATCCCGATGGTGTTGCTGTACGAGGTCGGCATCATCGCGGCGGGCATCTTCATCAAGCACACGCAGGCGCCTGCCGAAGACACGCCGACCGCCTAGGCGGCGATCACTGCTCGCGCTGCAGGGCCGCGCGCCCGGGCGGGCGCTGGCCCACGGTCACGTTCACGCTCAAGGCCTTGTCGCCGCGCTGCACGCCCAGCGCCGCCACGGCCTGCGGTCGCAGCGCCGCGACGGCGTTGAGCAGCTGGCGCGGGCTGGTGACCGGCGTGGCGCCGATGCTCACGACCACGTCGCCCGGGCGCAGGCCGCCGGCGCTCGCCGGACCGCTTTGCAGCACGCCGGTGATCAGCACGCCCTGCTGGATCGGCAGCTTCAGCGTCTGCGCGATCTCGGGCGTGAGCTCGCGCTGCTCGACACCCAGGTAGCCGCGGGTGACGCGGCCGTCCTTGATCAGCGCCTCCATCACCTGGCGCGCCGTGCTGACGGGTATGGCGAAGCCGATGCCCAGGCTGCCGCCGCTGCGCGAATAGATCGCGGTGTTGATGCCCAGCAGGTTGCCGGCCGCATCGACGAGAGCGCCACCCGAGTTGCCGGGGTTGATCGCGGCATCGGTCTGGATGAAGTTCTCGAAGGTGTTGATGCCGAGCTGGTTGCGGCCGAGCGCGCTGACGATGCCCGAGGTCACGGTCTGCCCGACGCCGAACGGGTTGCCGATCGCGAGCACGACATCGCCGACCTGAACGTGGTCGGCGTCGCCGAAGGTGATCGCGGGCAGCTTGTCGAGCGCGATCTTCAGCACCGCCACGTCGGTGTCGGGGTCGGTGCCGACGAGCTTGGCGCGCGCCTGGCGGCCGTCGGTGAGCATCACCTCGATGTCGTCGGCGCCGTCGATCACGTGGTTGTTGGTCAGCAGGTAGCCTTCGCTGGACACGATCACGCCCGAGCCCAGGCCGACTTGCGGCTCGGCCTGCGACGACGGCGCACGGTCGCCGAAGAAGTAGCGGAACACCGGGTCGTCGTTGCGCGGGTTGCGCGGCGGCGCCTTGCTGGCGGTGATGCTGACGACGGCCGGCGACGCCAGCCGGGCCGCGGGGGCGTAGCTCATCACGGTGACGCCGACCGCTGCCGACGCGGCGGGCAGCACCGGCGCGGTCGCGACCGTCACGACGCTGGGCAGCGCGACGACGTTGTTGCCGCGCTTGAGCCACTCGGGCTTGAGCGTGGCGACGACGAACAGCATCGCGACCGCCACGGTCACGGCCTGCGAGAAAAGAAGCCAGGATTTGCGCATGAGAGTTCTGAGAGGTGCTGGCGAATTATCGGCCAAGGGTAGACGCGACAATGGCGCATGACTGCTGATTCACTCCCCCGGCCGGTGGCGCTGACGATGGGCGACGCCTGCGGCATCGGCCCCGAGATCATCGCGAAGCTGTTTCGCGAGCCGCTGAGCGCGGGCTGCTTCGTGCTCGGCGACGTGGCCGTGCTGCGCCGCGCCGCGGCGTCCACGGGCGGCCTGCTCGCGGTGGCCCGCATCGAGCGGCCTGCCGATGCCTGGCAGGTGCCCCCGAACTGCGTGCCGGTGCTGCAGGTCGACGGGCTCGCCCCCGACCTGTTGGACGCGCCCATCGGCCAGGTCGACGCGCGCGCCGGTGCCGCGGCAGCGGCGTGCATCACGCGCGCGGTCACGCTCGCGCTGGCGGACGAGATCGGCGCCATCGTCACCGCACCCATCCACAAGGAAGCGCTCGCCGCTGCCGGCGTGAACCACCCCGGCCACACCGAGATGCTGCAGGCCTTGAGCGCGCCGGGCGGCGAGCCGCTGCCGGTGCGCATGATGCTGGCCAACGACGAGCTGCGCACGGTGCTGGTGACCATCCACCTGTCGCTGCGCCGTGCGATCGATGCGGTCACCTTCGACGCCGTGCTCGACACGCTGCGCATCGCCCACCGCAGTGCCGCGCGCTGGGGCCAGCCGACCCCGCGCATCGCGGTCGCGGGCCTGAACCCGCACGCGGGCGAGGGCGGGCTGTTCGGCGACGAAGAGCTGACCGTCATCGGCCCGGCGGTGCAGGCGGCGCGCGCCGAGGGCATCGATGCACGCGGGCCGTTCGCCCCCGACACCGTGTTCATGCGCGCGCGCCAGACGCTCGACCACCCGGGCGAGTTCGACATCGTCGTCGCGATGACGCACGACCACGGCCTGATCCCGGTGAAGTACCTCGGCGTCGAGCACGGCGTGAACGTGACGCTGGGCCTGCCCTTCGTGCGCACCAGCCCGGACCACGGCACGGCCTTCGACATCGCCGGCACTGGTCGGGCCGATGCGAGCAGCCTCGCGGCGGCGTTGCGCATGGCGCGCCAGCTCGGCGCGGCGGGTTGAGGGCCTGGCCTCAGGAGCGCGTCGGCGTGCCCAGCGCGGCGAGCTGCTTGCGGGCGCGCTGCGTCGCGCGCTCCATCAGGTAGGTGCTCTCGACGGCACGCATGCGCCCGGTGTCGCACATGCGCGCGAGCATGCGGGCCGTCATCGAGATCGTCTCCTGGTGCTTCTTGCCGCGCGTGAACACGAAGAAGCTGCGGCCGGCGCTCACGTGCGTCAGGCGCACCTTCTGCCACTCGTCCTTCAGGTGCATCTGGTAGGCGAAGCCGAGCTTGATGTGGTCGAACAGCTGCGGCCCGCGCGAAGGCTCGGCCGGGTCGGCGCCGGTCAGGCTGAGGTCGATGTCGATGGCCGCGAGCCGTGCGATGGTGGAGTCGCTGGGGGTGGTGTCGGGGCCGGTGTCGTTGCGCGAGGCGCCGTCGTCTTCGGCGCCGAGGTCGATGTCGACCACGCCCGACCAGTCGACCGCGCTTTCGGTGACCAGGCCCACGCTCTCCGCCTCGGCGGGCGAGAAGCGGCGCGCGATCACGTCGGCGTCGACCTCGGGCACCGGGTCGGCGTTGGACAGCGATTCGCGGCCCGGCACCGGCGTGTTGAAGATGGCCTCGAGCTGCTTGGCCATCATGTTGTGGTCGAGCTCGGACTGCGGCGCGCCCTTCAGCGACTCGGCGTGCGCCGGCAGCAGCTTGCTGAAGAAGTCGCGCTGCGCCGCGTCGGGCCAGCCGACCAGCGCGAGGCCTTCGTTCAGGTCCTTCATCAGCGGCGGCAGCGCCATCAGGAACTTCTTGCGCAGCATCGGCGAGCCCTTGGGCATGATGCTCATGACCAGGTCGCGGCCGACGCGCCGGTAGCGCTTGGCGCGGTCGGAATCGGGCCCGTCGCGGCTCACCGCCAGCACCAGCGCCTGGCCCCAGACCTGCGGCAGGAAGTCGTTCAGGTAGGCCGGCAGCGCCATCGGCTGCAGCGCGCCCTGCAGCTGCATCATGTAGCGCTGCTGCAGGCGCAGCTCGCTTTCCTTGCTGCCCAGCGTGACGGCGGCGCCCTGGCTCTGCGCCTCGCCGTGAGTCTGCTCGGCGATGAAGGTCTCGAGCAGGGCGAGCTTGCTGGTGTAGAGATCGACCTGGTCGAAGTCGCCCTCGACGATCTCTTGCACCAGTGCCCGCACGCGCTCCAGGAACTGCTTGCCCGGGCCGTCGTCGAAGTCGTCGAACGCGCAGGCCAGCGATGCGATGCGGTTCACGAAGCGCCGCACCGGGTGGCGCCGCGACGAGAAGAAACTCGGGTCGCTGAGCGCCACGCGCAGCACCGGCAGCTGCAGCCGCGCGATCTGGCGTGCCATCTGCGGCGGCACGCGGGTGTCGGACAGGATCTGGTCGAACAGGCTGCCGACCACGTCGATCACCATGTGGTCGAGCTGACCGCTCGAGGCCTGCAGCAGCTCCTCGCGGTGGGCGCGGATCAGGTTCACCGCCATCAGGCCGGTGAGGCCGTCGCCCGTGTAGGGGACGTTGTCGCCGACGCCGCTGGATTGCGCCGCACTGAAGGGGCCGGGCGCGCTGGCCTGCGCGGCGGCCTGGCGCGCGAGGCTGTGCATCGCACTCGTGCCGCGCGGGGCCGAATCGAACTCGCCGGTGCGGCTTGACACCGCACTCAGGTGGCGCAGCAGCGCCATCATCTGCGCGTCGGCCTGCTGGGCCGTGAGCGAGCCGCGCGTACTCGGCCCCGATCGCGACGACGCGCCGTGCAGGCTGCTGGCGCCGCTGCCGCGCGCGCCGGTGCGCGGGTCGTAGTGGCCGTGGTTGCTCGGGTGGCGGCTGTCACCGCCGGAGCCGGTCGAGTGCGCGTCGAACTCGCCCGACTGGCTACGCGTGCTGCTCAGCGGCGCATAGGCCGAGTTCAGGCCCGGCAACTGGTTGCCCGGCCCTTCGACCTGGCGCACGGTGAGCACCACCGGTTGCACGCCGCTGGCCTGCAGGTCACGCAGCACCTGGGCGTAGCACTCGGGCATGGCCTTGGCCATCGCGGCGCCGAGCTCGCGCGCCAGCAGCTTGCGGGCGTCGGGCTCCTTGGTGACGGCCTCGATCGCGCGGTACATCGACGCGCCGATCAACTCGGCGCGCAGCGGGTTGCGGTCCTGGTCGGCGCGGCCGGTCCGCAGCAGCGAGCCCATGTAGGTCGCCAGCTCGCGCAGCTCGGTTTCGCAGGCGTGCGAGATCTGCTGGCTGATGCGGTCGGCGAACATGCGCTCTTCCACCTCGGAATCGTCAACCAGGCTGAGCGTCGCCCAGTTGGTCTCGGCGAGCTTGCGTCGCCCGTCTTCGCGCGGCGAGAGTTCTTGGTGGATGCGGGTGCCCAGCTCGGTCGCGAACACGCTTTGCAAGACCCCCATGTGGCGGCGAAGTTCGAACTGGGTCGCGGCCATCAGGTCGCGCTCGGCGACGCGCGTGCTCGATTGACCTTGCGCCGACAGCGTTTCAGAGACGCGCCCAGCCACCGCGGTGAGGGTGGCTCGGATGGGGGTCATCGCCGCGTCCAGCGCGGCTTGCAATCGTGGGTCGGTTGGCGTCATCTCGGGCTGCGTGACACAGCGCGGCCGGCGTGGTCACGCCCGGTTGGCTGCTGCAGCATCAAGTATGAGCCCAAACCGCGGGCGCGAAAGCGTGGCGCGGGCCTCCGCGCCACGCTTTCACTTCTTCAGCGCGTCGCGAATTTCACGCAACAGCAGCACGTCTTCCGGCGTGGCGGCTGGCGGCGGCGTGATCGGCGCGGCCAGCTTCAGGCGATTGATCTGCCGGATCATCAGGAAGATGATGAACGCCAGGATCACGAAGTTGATCGCCACGGTGATGAAGTTGCCGTAGGCGAACAGGGGCACACCGGCCTTGGTCAGCGCTTCGTAGGTCATCGGGCCGCTGTAGTTGGCCGGCGGGTTGCCCAGCATCACGAAGTAGTTCGAGAAATCGAGCCCGCCGATGATCCGCCCTACGACCGGCATGATCAGGTCCTTGACGATGGAGTCGACGATCTTGCCGAAGGCGGCACCGATGATCACGCCGACCGCCAGGTCGACGACATTGCCCTTCAGGGCGAACTCTTTGAACTCGGATGCGAATGACATGCGGGCCTCCTGGTCGGTGTCGATGCCCGGGCAGAGTGCCGCGGGGCCGCGTGCAGTATTCCGGAGCTCGGGCCGAAGTCAAGCGGCTTGACACGTCCGCTAGAATGCCGGGTTGACCCTGACCTGATGTCTCGTCCGAGGAAAAATATGAGCAGCACGCTGAACCACCAGCCAAGCGACCAGCAAATCGACAATGGCAAGCGCACCTGGATCATCGCATCCACCTGTGCGGGCGTGGTGGGCGCAGGCGCCGTCGCGGTGCCGTTCGTCAGCAGCTTCCAGCCCTCCGAGCGCGCGCGCGCCGCGGGTGCGGCGGTCGAGGTCGACATCAGCGCGATCAAGCCCGGCGAGAAGCTCACGGTCGAGTGGCGCGGCAAGCCGGTCTGGATCATCCGCCGCACGCCCGAGCAGCTCGCCGAGCTGCCCAAGGTCGACGGCCTGCTCGCCGACCCGAAGTCGCAGCGCAAGCAAGACGAACTCACCCCTGAATACGCCCGCAACGAATTCCGCTCGCGCAAGCCCGAGTTGCTGGTCGTCGTGGGCATCTGCACGCACCTGGGTTGCTCGCCGAGCGACAAGTTCACGCCGGGCCCGCAGGCCTCGCTGCCCGACAACTGGGCCGGCGGCTTTCTGTGCCCGTGCCACGGGTCCACGTTCGACATGGCCGGCCGCGTCTACAAGGACAAGCCCGCGCCCGACAACCTCGAAGTGCCGCCCTACGCCTACCTGTCGGATTCCCGGCTGATCATCGGCGAAGACAAGAAGGCCTGAGCGCGCGTCTGCCAGATAGCACGCGACGCTGACCCCAGGCACCAAGACGGCACCCCAGGAGTACCACCAACATGGCCGAATACCACGAAGCCCCCGCCGACGCGACGGCACCCCAGAAGCTGCTGAACTGGGTCGACAACCGGTTCCCCTTGTCCAAGCTCTACAACGAGCACGTCGGCGAGTACTACGCGCCGAAGAACTTCAACTTCTGGTACATCTTCGGCTCGCTGGCGATGCTGGTGCTGGTGATCCAGATCGTCACCGGCATCTTCCTGGTGATGAACTACAAGCCCGATGCGGGCCTGGCCTTCGCCTCGGTCGAGTACATCATGCGCGACGTGCCGGGCGGCTGGATCATCCGCTACATGCACTCCACCGGCGCGAGTGCGTTCTTCATCGTCATCTACCTGCACATGTTCCGCGGCCTGCTGTACGGCAGCTACCGCAAGCCGCGCGAGCTGGTCTGGATCTTCGGCTGCGGCATCTTCCTGTGCCTGATGGCCGAGGCCTTCATGGGCTACCTGCTGCCCTGGGGCCAGATGTCGTACTGGGGCGCGCAGGTGATCGTGAACCTGTTCGCCGCCGTGCCCTTCGTCGGCCCCGATCTGGCGCTGCTGATCCGCGGTGACTTCGTCGTCGGCGACGCGACGCTGAACCGCTTCTTCAGCTTCCACGTGATCGCGGTCCCGCTGGTGCTGCTGGGCCTGGTGGCCGCGCACATCATCGCGCTGCACGAGGTCGGTTCGAACAACCCCGACGGCGTCGAGATCAAGGCCAAGAAGAACGCTCAGGGCATCCCGCTCGACGGCATCCCGTTCCACCCGTACTACACGGTGCACGACCTGTTCGGCGTCAGCGTGTTCCTGCTGATCTTCAGCGCGGTGCTGTTCTTCGCGCCCGAAGGCGGCGGCTACTTCCTCGAGTTCAACAATTTCATCGAAGCCAACCCGCTGAAGACGCCCGCGCACATCGCACCGGTCTGGTACTTCACGCCGTTCTATTCGATGCTGCGTGCGACCACCGACGTGATGGTCAACATCCTGTCCGGCCTGGTCGCGCTCGGCGCGGTGTTGGGCATCGTGCGGGGCGGTTTCGGCACGCTGGGCAAGCTGGCGCTGGCGATCGGCGCGCTCGTCGCGGTGGTGCTGCTCAAGACCTTCGACGCGAAGTTCTGGGGTGTGGTCGTGATGGGCGGCGCGGTCATCATCCTGTTCTTCCTGCCCTGGCTGGACCGCAGCCTGACCAAGTCGATCCGCTACCGCCCCGACTGGCACAAGTACTTCTACGGCGTGTTCGTGTTCTTCTTCCTGATCCTGGGCTACCTCGGCTCGCAGCCGCCGTCGGCGGCCGGCAACTACGTGTCGCAGCTCGGCACGCTGGTGTACTTCGGCTTCTTCCTGCTGATGCCATGGTGGAGCCGCGTCGGCACCTTCAAGCCGGTGCCGGACCGCGTGACCTACGCCGCCCACTGAACAGCGCCCGAGACGGAGTACCCCGACAATGAAAAAATTCGTCCTTTCCCTGCTGGTCGCGTTCGGTTGCGTGGCCGGTGCCTCGGCCAACGAAGGCGGCTACGCCTGGGACAAGTTCCCGGTCGAGAAGATGAACGACGTGGCAGCGCTGCAGAATGGCGCCAAGCTGTTCGTCAACTACTGCCTGAACTGCCACTCGGCGTCCTACATGCGCTACAACCGCATGAAAGACATCGGCCTGAGCGACGAGCAGATCAAGAAGAACCTGCTGTTCGCGACCGACAAGGTCGGCGAGACGATGAAGGTCGCGCTCGACCCGAAGCAGGCCAAGGAATGGCTGGGCACCGCGCCGCCCGACCTGTCGGTGATCGCGCGCTCGCGTTCCGACATCGGTAAGGGCAGCGGCGCCGACTACCTCTACACCTACCTGCGCACCTACTACCGCGACGACACCAAGGCGACCGGCTGGAACAACATGGCCTTCCCCGACGTGGCGATGCCCAACGTGCTCTGGGAACTGCAAGGCCAGCGCGCCGCCAAGTTCGTCGACGAGAAAGACCACCACGACCCGAGCAAGACGGTGCACGTGTTCGAAGGCTTCGAGCAGCTCACGCCGGGCAAGCTCGACGACCACGCGTACGACGAAGCCGTCGGCGACCTGGTGGCCTACCTGAACTGGATCGCCGAGCCGGCGCAAGGCAAGCGCACGCAGATCGGCGTGTGGGTGTTGATCTTCCTGAGCGTGCTGACGCTGTTCACCTGGCGCCTCAACGCCTCGTACTGGAAAGACGTCAAGTAACCGCACTCTCCGCCCGCAGCCGCACCCCGGCCACGGGCGCCAGTCGCAGTGGAATGCCTTACCCGGCGGCCCACTGCGTTCTCACTTTCTGACCCGCGCTCTCGCATGTTGACGAGGGCGCAGACAAAGGACCCGCTGCCATGATGGTGCTCTACTCCGGAACGACCGACCCCTACTCGCACCGCTGCCGCTTCGTCCTGTTCGAAAAGGGCATGGACTTCGAAATCCGCGACGTCGACCTCTTCGCCAAGCCCGAAGACATCGCGCTGATGAACCCGTACAACGAGGTGCCGATCCTGGTCGAGCGCGACCTGATCCTGTACGAGTCGCACATCATCAACGAGTACATCGACGAGCGCTTCCCGCACCCGCAGCTGATGCCGGGCGACCCGGTGGCGCGTGCACGCGTGCGGCTGTTCCTGTTCAACTTCGAGAAGGAACTGTTCGCGCACGTGAACATGCTCGAATCGCGCGGCATGAAGGGCACCGACAAGCAGCTCGAGAAGGCCCGTGCGCAGATCCGCGACCGCCTTACCCAGCTCGCGCCCATCTTCCTGAAGAACAAGTACATGCTGGGCGACGACTTCTCGATGCTCGACGTGGCGATCGCGCCGCTGCTGTGGCGCCTGGACTACTACGGCATCGACATGTCGAAGAACGCCGTGCCGCTCTTGAAGTACGCCGAGCGCATCTTCTCGCGCCCGGCCTACATCGAGGCGCTGACGCCGTCCGAGAAGGTGATGCGCAAGTAACTGTGGTGATGAAGCCTTCGTTGTCGCGCATGCGGGCCGCCGCGCCGGGCCGCCCCAAGCAAGGCCCGACCCTCCTGGAGGGTCGCTCGCCGTACTCGGTGAGCGGGGTGATGTCATGAATCCCCCCATCGCGCCGGCCACCGCGGGCACGTCCACGCGGCCCTACCTGATCCGTGCGCTGCACGACTGGTGCACCGACAACGGCTTCACGCCGTACGTGGCGGTGTTCGTCGACGCCACCGTGCAGGTGCCCAGCGAGTACGTCAAGAACAACGAGATCGTGCTCAACGTCGGCTTCGAGGCGACCAGCGCGCTCAAGCTCGGCAACGAGGCGATCGAGTTCAAGGCGCGCTTCGGTGGCAGCTCGCGCGAGATCGTCGTGCCCATCGACCACGTGATCGCGATCTACGCGCGCGAGAACGGGCAGGGCATGGCCTTCCCGATGCCGACCGACGGGCAGGCGGCGGGCAGCACCGAGACCGAAACGCCCGCGGTCGTCACGCCGCCGCGCGGCGGGCCGCGTCTTACGCTGACCCCCGACGCGGGCAAGAACGACGGCGCCAGCGACGAGCCACCGCCCGAGCCACCGACGGGCGGTCGCCCGTCGCTGAAACGCGTCAAGTAGCGGAGCGCTGCGGCACGTATACTTTTTTCTGCGCCGGCTTAGCTCAGTTGGTAGAGCACCCGCCTTGTAAGCGGAAGGTCATCAGTTCGATTCCGATAGCCGGCACCACCCTCAGCGCAGCACGACATACATCGCGGCGCCAGGGAAGCGAAACGACACCTGCGCGCCGTCGCGCTTGAGCACCACCGACCCGCTGGCCATGCCGTTCATGTCGAGTGCCGTCGCGCTCGAGAGGCGGGGGTTCTTGATGCTCACGTCGAGCACGGCGCTCTCCACCTGCCAGGGCGCTTGGCCGACAGACACGACTGCCGCGCCGGCGATCGGGGCCTGACCCTCGAGGCGCAAGGTCGCAGGGATTTGCTTCCATCCGGTCGGGCGGCTCTGCGTGCCGTACTGCACCAGCACGCGCCTCGAGCGCGCCAGCGGCAGACCGTCGAGCGAGACCGCCATCGCGGCGCCGAACGCGTTGCCCGACGTGAAGCGAACGTCGGTCAGCTGGTGCGCGGGTGCCTGCGCGAAATGTGCGGCGACGCCTTGCGCCATCGGGGCGTCGACGGTGCAGAAGCCCAGTGTCGAATTCAACGCGATCTGCCCGGTGTTGGCGCGCACGCGTCCTGTTTCGACGTAGGGTCCGAACGAGGCCGTCGTCGAGCGTGACCGGTCGGCGCCGAAGGCCACGCTGACCGGCCCGACCAGAAACGCCGTCGCGGGCACGCTCGTGTCCAGTCCCAATCGCGCCAGCAGGCTCACCGCGTCGCGGTTCGGATCGAAGCTGGTCGCTTCGACCAGGGCGGGCGATCGGCGCTCCCACAGGTCTTGCAGCGTTCGGTCGTCGACCGCGACCGGCTCACCGCGCTTCAGGTAGCCGTTGCGATAGGCCAGCGCGGCGGCCGGAAAGGTGCCCAGCACATCGGGGTCGGCGAACGACCACTTCTGTTGCGACGGCTGGTAGCCGTTCGCAGACTGCGGCGGTGCCCAGCCTTCGTCGCCGGTCGTGAACCAGTAGTAGCCGGCCACGCCGTTCAGCGAGGCATAGGCCGAGACCAGGAACGGGCCTTCGGCACCGAAGCCGTTCGGCGGAATCCATCCGCCTTCGGTGACCAGCATGGGCCGCCCGCGCGTCTGCCGCAGGTTGATGGGCAACGCCAGCGGATGCTGCAGCACGCTCTCGCGGCTGAACTTGTCGCCGTCGACGATGCCCCAGCCTTCGTACGGGCCCTGGTGCAGACCACCGGTGTAGACATTGGTCGCGTCGACCTCGGCCGCGGTGTACGACCAGCGCTCGGCATCGCCGAGCCGGGCGTTGCTCGCGGTCTTCCAGTTGCCGGTGTTGATGAGTTGGCGCACGCCGAGTTCGTTGCGCAGGTAGGCGACCGTCTGGCGGTTGAACTCGTGCATCGTGCGCGCGTAGAACTCGGTCTGGTCGGCGAGCCGCACGGCCTTGTTGCCGCTGCCGGCTTGCGTCAATTCCCAGAGCTTGAGCAGGCCGAGCCGGCCCGACTCGGGCGCATCGGCTGCCAGGCGCTCGTTGCGCCAGGCGCTCAGCGCGTTCGCAAGCGAACCGTATTTCTTCGCGAGGAAGCGCCCGTATTGAGCGTCGAGTGCCTCACGCTGTGGGCCCTTGATGTTGTCGACGGTCCAGAACAGCAGGCTGTCTTCGTTCTGCAGTTGGATGATGGCGACACTCGGGTCCTGCGCCAGTGTCACGCCGGTGTAAGGGTTGCGTTCGGTCAGCAGCTTCTTCAGCCAGACTCGGTAAGCGGCCTGCAGCGTCGCGTCGAAGAACAGCAGGCCATAGGCCGATTGGTCGGCACCGCCCGCGATGCCCCAGGCTTTCGCGAACTTCATCGGCCCGGCCCAGTAGGGCGAGATCGTCGTGTAGATGCCTTCCTGGCGCATCGCGGCCACGGTGCGCCAGATGCCGTCGCGCTCGGCCTCGTTGATGTCGGTGATCAAGGCGTTCGGGTGCGTGCCCAGGTCCGGACTCAGCTGCCGGTGCAGCCGGACCATGTTCACACCGCGTTTGGCCAGAAAGCGCGCGTGGCGGGCGAGGTCGGGCGCTGTCTTCGGCCCGAGCGGTTTGGCGACCCACGGGCCGCGGCCGACCTCGGTGTTGACGGCCCAGAAGCGCAGCGGCTGGCCGTCGCCGCGCACGAACTGGCCGTCGGCACCGACCCGCACGAAACCGCTCTCGCCAGCTGTCTTTTCGTTCAGCGCGCGCAGGTCGAGCAGCGCCTCGGAGCTGAACGCATCGGGCGCCGGCTCGAAGCGCCACGTGGCCGGCGGGGTCTGCGCCTGCGCGCCTGTTGTTGCCAGCACCGTCACCACGGCCAGCGCCACCCACGGCCGACGCGGAGTCGGCCGGACTGTCATGCCGATTGAACCTTGATGCGGATTGCGCTAACCTGCCACCCCCGCTCCTTCAGCACGGCCTCGAGCCGCGGCTGGAGCTGGCGCAACTTGGCGGCGACCGAGGCGTTGGCCGCCAGCATCGACCAGCCGAGTTCGTCCACGGGCCCCGGCTTCACATGTGCTGACAGGGCGGCGGGCAGAAAGGGCAGGATGGCATCGAAGCGGGCTTTCGAGTCCCGCAGCAAGACACCGAGGCGCACCAGCGGCTCGCTGCGCTGCAAGGCTTGCTGGAGCCGCAGGGCCTCGGGGGTGACCGGCGCCGGGTGCTTCGGTGCAGAGAACTTGGCATTCACCCGAGGGAGTGTAGCGAAGCGCTCTTTCGGCTGACACTACTGGGGTGTGCGTTGCCGCCGACGGCAAACTGGTTTGGTTGGGGTATGTTCGAACCAGCGACCGGAATGCTGGCGTTTTGCGAAACAACGAAACAACTTTGAACAGCGTGCCGGCAGCGGCGGGGAAAAACTTTGTCAGCCATCTACGATGACGCCGCCATGCGCACCCAGGGAAATCGCCTGGATTTCGCCCGCTTTTTTTTCGCGAGCTTGGTTGTACTGTCCCACAGCTTCCCTATCGCCACAGGCACCGAGGCGTTCGAGCCACTGGCGCTGTTCTCGAACAATCAACTCACCCTGGGCGCCGTGGCGGTCGATTGCTTCTTCATCATCAGCGGGTACCTGATCATGAAGAGTTGGATCGTCGATCCTCGATGGGCCGGGTTCCTCGCCAAGCGTGTCAGGCGAATCTATCCGGGCTTCATCGTCGCAGCGGTTTTGGGAGTCTTCGGTCTGTGGGCCGCGACGACCACCGGCGGCTATGCAGCCTTTTCGCCGCAGTTCGTGGTTGAGTTCGCCTTGAACCTGTTGCGGCTTCAGGTAGTCCAGCCGGGCCCCGCATTCGTCAACAATCCCGGCCCAGGGCCGCTGAATGGCTCTTTGTGGTCGATCCCGTTTGAATTCTGGTGCTACGTCGGTGTGCTGGTCGTCGGGTTGGCGGGCCTGGCCAGAAGGCGGGCCTGGATTCTCGCGGGCTTTTTGATATTCACCGCCATCAGCTTCGTGTTCGTCTGGAAGAACCTCACGCCCGGAGGAAAAGTGCTCGGCACCATCTTCGGATACCCACCGTTCTGGGCCAGGTTGCTGCCCTACTTCTTGATCGGCATGGTCTTCTACCTGTACCGGGCTTCCATCAAGCTGACGTGGGGCGGTGCGGCGTTCGCGATGGTGCTGATGCTGGTCGGATTCAAGGTGAAGTACGGTGTCATCTTTGTGTTGCCGGTGACGGCGGCCTACTTGATCTTCTGGTTCGCAACGACCCCGGGCTCGTGGCTGAAGCGATTCGGGAAGTACGGGGACTTCTCCTACGGAATCTACCTGTATTCGTTCATGGTCTCTCAGCTCATCGTCTACCTGCACGGCAAGGCGATGTCTCCGTGGGCCTTGTTCGCGCTCGCTTGGCCAGCGTCCGTGGTGTGCGGCATCGCGAGTTGGTACCTCGTCGAGCGCCGCTTCGTTGTCAAAGGAAACAAGAGGCCTGTCGCCGTGCTGCCCGGTGCGGACTCGCTGGGGAAGGCTGGTGCAGCTTGAGTCGTGCTCGATATCGGTGAACCGATCGAGGCAGTTGCCTGCACCGCCTTGACACGTGACGATGGTGTGGCGGGGTGGCTGTGATGCGTAAGGCAAGGAGATCCGTGTGCAGATTCTGATCACCCATGGAAGCCTGGCGCGCACTCGCGTGCTGCGCTTGAACCGCTGGCAGCTGGGGGCGGCATTGTCCGGGTTGGTGGTGGTGCTGATGCTGTTGTCGGGCACGATCTACAACCTGGTGTTCCTGAAGGCGGTGCGCGAGGGCTGGCCGGTCGTGAGCCAGGTCGTGAAGCTGGTGTCGCGCGACGAGGCGGCGCAGCGCGACCGCTTCATGCGCGAGAACCTCGACGCGATGGCGCAGCGGGTGGGCGAGGTCCAGGCCAAGCTGATCAAGCTCGAGGCCATGGGCGAGCGCGTCGGGGCGGCGGTCGGCGTCAAGGGCGACGAGTTCAAGCCGGTGATGAAGACCGGCGCGCCGGGAGGCCAGGGCGGGCCCTTCGTGCCATTCGCCGCCGGTGGGGCCGACACGTCCGCGTCGCTGGCCCAGCTCAACAGCCTGGTCGAGGCTCTCGGCATCGAGGCCGACCAGCGCACCGACTTGTTCACGCTGTTCGAATCGCGCCTGCTCGAGTCGCGCCTGCAGGCCTTGATGGTGCCGAACACCAAGCCGGTCGATGTCGTGGTGGGCTCGGGCTTCGGCTTTCGCGCCGACCCCTTCACCGGCCGGGCGGCGCTGCACACCGGGCTGGACTTCCCGACCGACGTCGGCACGCCGGTGCATGCCGCCGCCGGCGGCGTGGTCCGCCTGAGCGAATACCACCCCGAGTACGGCAACCTGATCGAGCTCGACCACGGCAACGGGCTGGTGACGCGCTACGCCCACAATTCCAAGGTGCTGGTGCGGGTCGGCGACCTGATCAAGCGCGGTCAGGTGATCTCGGAGGTCGGCACCACCGGTCGCTCGACCGGTGCGCACCTGCACTTCGAGGTGCTGGTCGACGAGGTGCCGCAGGACCCGGCGAAGTTCCTGGCCGGTGGCGGCGACGCGGTCGCGGCGGCCAAGCCGGCACGGGGCAAGCGCTGACCCAGCGAGCCGCGTTGCGAATGGTAAAATTCAAGGCTTTGGCGCTCGTCGCCAACCCGGTGACGACCCGGGCGCCTTGAATTGACGAGGCGCCGCCCGCACTTGGCTCGCATCGCGCGGGCCGAGTCTGCGCCCCGCTCCCAACCCCTGACGCCGCATGTTGCCCAAGCTTCTCACTTCGATTTTCGGTAGCCGCAATGATCGACTGCTGAAGCAGTACCGGCAGGTCGTGACCCAGGTCAATGCGCTGGAGTCGCAGTTCGAGGCGCTGGACGACACCGCGCTGAAGGCCAAGACCGACGAGTTCCGCCAGCGCTTTGCGACCGGCGAGTCGCTCGACAAGCTGCTGCCCGAGGCCTTCGCCACGGTGCGCGAAGGCGGCAAGCGCGTGCTGAAGATGCGCCACTTCGACGTGCAGCTGATCGGCGGCATGACGCTGCACAACGGCAAGATCGCCGAGATGCGCACCGGCGAAGGCAAGACGCTGATGGCGACGCTGCCGGTCTACCTGAACGCGATCACCGGCAAGGGCGTCCACGTCGTCACCGTGAACGACTACCTCGCGCGGCGCGACGCCGAGTGGATGGGCCGCCTGTACAACTTCCTCGGCCTGACGGTCGGCGTGAACACGCCGCAGATGAGCCGCGAAGAGAAGCAGGCCGCGTACGCCGCCGACGTCACCTACGGCACCAACAATGAATTCGGCTTCGACTACCTGCGCGACAACATGGTGCAGGACACCGCCGATCGCGTCGCGCGCGGCCTGGCCTATGCCATCGTCGACGAGGTCGACTCGATCCTGATCGACGAAGCCCGCACGCCGCTCATCATCAGCGGCCAGGCCGAGGACCACACCGAGGTCTACGTGCGCATCAACGGCGTCGTGCCGCAGCTCAAGAAGCAGATCGGCGAACTCGACCTGCGCACCGGCGAAGGCGTGATCGAGCCGGGCGACTTCACGGTCGACGAGAAGAGCCACCAGGTGTTCCTGACCGAAGACGGTCACGAGAACGCCGAGCGCATCCTCGGCGAAGCCGGCCTGCTGGCCGAAGGCGCGAGCCTGTACGACCCGGCCAACATCACGCTGATGCACCACGTGTACGCGGCGCTGCGGGCCAAGCACCTCTACAACCGCGACCAGCACTACGTGGTGCAGGACGGCGAGGTCATCATCGTCGACGAGTTCACCGGCCGCCTGATGACGGGCCGGCGCTGGTCCGACGGCTTGCACCAGGCCGTCGAGGCCAAAGAGGGCGTGCAAATCCAGAGCGAGAACCAGACGCTCGCGTCGATCACGTTCCAGAACTACTTCCGCATGTACGGCAAGCTCTCGGGCATGACCGGCACGGCCGACACCGAGGCCTACGAGTTCCAGGAGATCTACGGCC
>Ga0307509_10000990_pt1 | contig 48773 bp, 61 predicted proteins | sample 10_EM_MG_FD_202245 | JGI IMG/M metagenome (GOLD analysis project Ga0307509, IMG submission 202245) | Populus trichocarpa ectomycorrhiza microbial communities from riparian zone in the Pacific Northwest, United States - 10_EM | ecosystem: Host-associated > Plants > Roots > Unclassified | place... | reverse complement strand
ACTCGTAATGTCCTGACGTTTGTGAACACAACTGCTATTGCATACCGCCAAAATTCAGCTTTTTTGCCCTGATCTTGGCATCATGCAATAGCGGTCGTGTTCACAAACGTCAGGACATCACGAGTATTTAAGACCCTTCTGTACGATAATAGCAATCAACAAGGAAGGACACTATTTCCACTAAAGCCTATTTTAGCAAGGGCTGTTGAGAGAGGGTTGCTTTTACCGCAGAGCCCCAACCCACCCCACTACCCGTCAACGCGGGGCATCCCGAGTTCAAGCTAAGCCGGCGGGAAATTTTCAACTGCAACCCCTCCGTTCCCTCCTCCTTTCCTCTCTCCCTGCCCTCAGCACCCCGATACTTTCACACACACACTGATGCACAATGGCTAGCTCTCCTACTCAAAGGAGATACCTAGCCCTCCCGGGCCCACCGGCCAATTCCCCGTTCCGTCTCGCGGAGATCAAAGACGCCATAAATTCACCGGCGTCCAACACGAACAAAGTCGTCTCCATTCGCTCAATCTTCATACACTACGTCTGCCCCCAGGAGGGCGTGGACGTGAATGTCCTAGAAGATGAGAATTCGAAGGAGAGGAAATGTCTAGACCAATTGCTGCGCTATGGCGACGAGTCTTCAGAGTTGAATCGTGACGAGGAGACTTGGAAATTGGTTGCATACGCTAAGGGTCAGAAGGAGGTGGGGTTTATGAGTAATACTTTGGTGCTTCCGGTGTTTCCTAGGAAGGGGACTATTAGTCCTTGGTCTTCCAAGGCGACGTCTATTGCGCGTGTTTGCGGGCTGGGAGGTTATGTTAAGAGAATCGAGAGGGGTGTTTTATTTTCTGTGGGTTTCGAGAAGGAGATTGTGTTTGATGGGGTATTTGGAGGGGCGGATAATGTATTGTTTGATCGGATGACTCAGGTGTGTATTCGTCCAACTTCTAGGTGTTTTTGGGAGAAGGGTTGGTTGGGGCTGATGAGTGAATTTCTCTTTAGACATGTCAAATGGAACCTCCTAGTTATGAGGAGTTGTTTGGGACCCATGAGCCGCTTCCGGTTGAACAGGTTAATCTTCGATCTTCTACAACTTCGCCCCTGGAGGCCCTTGAGTCGGCGAACAAAAGATTGGGTCTGGCATTGGACCCTTTTGAGATGCAGTATCTTCTTGAGGCGTTCTCTGACGCTGGCCCATGTCCTCGGAACCCCTACGACGTCGAGCTATTTATGTTTGCTCAGGTGAACTCCGAGCACTGCCGTCACAAGCAGTTTAACGCATCCTGGGAAATTGATGGACAGGAAAAACCACATTCTCTCTTTGGGATGATTAGAAATACACATAAAACCAGTCCCGATTACACTATTTCTGCCTACTCTGACAATGCAGCGGTACTGGAAGGGAACAGTGGGGTGCACTGGGCGCCGGACCCAGAGTCGAAGGAGTGGACATCTACCCAGGAAGTAGTGCATTTCGTTGCTAAGGTCGAAACGCACAACCACCCAACTGCCGTCTCGCCGTACCCAGGCGCCGCTACGGGCTCCGGTGGTGAGATTCGCGACGAGGGCGCTGTGGGTCGGGGATCCAAGCCAAAAGCTGGGCTAGCAGGGTTCAGCGTGTCGGACCTTTTGATCCCTGGATACCAGCGGCCTTGGGAATTGAGCGTTGGCAGGCCCCACCATATCGCTAGTCCTTTGGATATAATGCTTGAGGCACCTATTGGGTCAGCGGCATTCAATAATGAATTTGGGAGACCATGTATCATGGGATATTTCCGGACCTTGACAACAACGGTAGAACATAGAAATGTGAAGGAGATTCGTGGATATCATAAACCCATCATGCTCGCTGGTGGTTTGGGTACGGTTCGCCCAGTACATGCTATCAAGGAGGCTGGAATGATTGAGCCGGGTGCATACTTGATTGTTCTCGGCGGTCCGGCAATGTTGATTGGGCTGGGTGGAGGAGCGGCTAGTAGTATTACCTCTGGTGAGGGGTCGGTAGATCTCGACTTTGCCTCCGTCCAGAGAGGGAACCCGGAACAGCAGAGACGTGCGCAGATGGTTATTGATGCTTGTGTTGCTCTGGGTGAGAACAACCCTATAAGGTCTATTCACGACGTTGGCGCTGGTGGGCTTTCAAATGCTCTTCCGGAATTGGTGCACGATGCTGGTCTAGGAGCTACTTTTGAGCTTCGAGAGGTTGAGAATGCCGACAAAGGGATGAGTCCTCTGCAAATATGGTGTTGCGAAGCCCAGGAGCGGTATGTCATGGCTGTGTCAGAGCCCGGCTTGAAGACTTTCGTAGCGATCGCAGAACGGGAGCGATGTGGGTTCTCTGTTGTCGGTAGAGCCGAAGGAGGGAGCAAAGCGGAGCAGAGGCTGGTTCTGAAGGATAGGGACAGTAAGGACTACCCTAAAATCATTGACCTTCCCATGTCGACCCTGTTTGGAAAGCCCCCGAAGATGCACAAGAATGTTACAGCCCGGGTATTGGACCATGATCGGTTCGATAATAGTTTGGAGACTTACCTCCCGGATATGTCACCGCCCGAGCGCTTGGTCGAGGCTGTGGATAGGGTGTTGAAGCTTCCTAGTGTTGGTTCTAAGAGCTTCCTCATCACTATTGGTGACAGGACTGTTACTGGGCTGATCACTCGGGATCAGATGGTTGGCCCTTGGCAAGTCCCTGTTGCAGATGTTGCGGTTACTGCAACTTCGCTGTCTGAAGAATCCGTCACAGGTGAAGCTATGGCGATGGGAGAGAAGCCAACTCTGGCTCTCATCTCCCCCGCAGCATCTGCACGTATGGCTGTTGCAGAGTCTATCATCAACCTGGCCGCAGCAGACATCCAAGGGGGCCTGAAGCGTGTCCGGTTGTCGGCAAACTGGATGGCAGCTGGTAACCACCCTGGTGAGGGAGCGGCTTTATATGAAGCTGTTGAAGCTATCGGCATGGATCTTTGTCCAAAATTGGGGGTTAGCATTCCTGTTGGAAAGGATTCTATGAGTATGAAGATGAAGTGGAAGAGTGATGGTGAAGATAAGGAGGTCACTGCACCAGTATCACTCGTTGTCACTGCCTTCGCGGCTGTTGAGCATGTTGGTAAGACTTGGACACCTGCGCTAAAGCGGGAGAAAGAATCGGTACTTGTTTTTGTCGATTTGGCACTTGGTAGGATGGAGATGGGTGGGAGCGCCCTTTGCCAGGTATTCCAACAGGTCGGAACTCGTGCCCCTGATGTGAGAGACACCGGGGTTATCACAACCTATTTTGATGCGTGCAAGAAACTTAGAGAGCTTGGGATTGTCCATGCTTACCACGACAGGAGTGACGGGGGTCTATTTACCACGATCGTTGAGATGGCATTTGCGGGAAGGGTCGGTGTCGATATGAAAGTGAAGGACTATGCCACTAGTATACACCCTAAAGACATTACAGCAGCCTTGTTCAACGAGGAACTTGGAGCAGTTTTCCAGGTCAGCGAATCTAATATCGGAGCTTTTGAGGATGCCTTTGGAGATTCTGGGTTCCCAAAACAATACCTCTACCACATTGGAGTGGTCAAGACCCGGGACGACCAAACCATTGGCATCGACTACGACGGTGAAATGATCTACGGATGCACTGCTCGAGGAGAACTTCAGCAGAAGTGGTCTGAAACCTCCTACGCAATGCAGCGTCTGCGCGACAACCCCGCCTGCGCTGACCAAGAATACGAGAGCATCCTCGATAACGACGATCCAGGCCTGACTTACACCCTCACATTTACCCCCTCTGATCTCCTTTTCACCACCCTCCCAAACTACAAACCCCGCGTGGCAATCCTCCGCGAACAAGGCGTAAACGGCCACGCCGAGATGGCCTTTTCCTTCAAGTTGGCCGGGTTCACACCTGTGGATGTTCACATGACAGATATAATTGATGGGAGGGTCTCACTCTCGAACTTTGTCGGTCTCGCAGCCTGCGGAGGATTCTCCTACGGTGATGTATTAGGCGCTGGCGCAGGATGGGCCAAATCCGTCCTTCTGCACGAGAAAACCAGAGAGGAGTTCGAAAACTTCTTCAAGACCCGCAACGACACCTTCGCCCTCGGGGTCTGCAACGGCTGCCAATTTCTCAGCAGACTCACCTCCTTAATCCCGGGGGCCGAAGACTGGCCAACATTCGAGCGTAATGTAAGCGAGCAGTATGAAGCCCGCCTTTGCATGGTCGAAATTTGCAACCCCCCCAGCCACCTCGCGCCCAGCGTATTCCTAGATGGAATGTATGGAGCCCGCTTCCCCGTTGCTACCGCCCACGGCGAGGGCAAAGCCACCTTCACCTCCGCCCGCCAGCAATCCGCGCTTGAACTCCATGGGTTGGCCTCTATCCGCTATATAGATAACAGAGGAAATCATACCGACCGTTATCCGTATAATCCGAACGGATCGCCCGGGGGGGTCACAGGTGTTAGGAATATGAATGGGAGGGTGTTGGCTATGATGCCGCACCCGGAGAGGACTGTTTTACAGGAGGCGGTTAGCTATAAGCCCGCTGGGTCGGGAGGGGAGTGGGGTGGTGTCGGTCCCTGGGTGAGAATTTTTAGAAGCGCCAGGAGGTGGGTTGGATAGTCATAGCTCGTCACTCGCATTTATTTATTTTTTACCTTCATGTTTAAGTTGGGTTTGTGTTAGATGTAGTGAGATGTATGGGGTTAGCCTTTTTTCTTTCCTAGTGGCGGCAGACGCCAATGAACCAAATTTTCCATCAAAGGGTCCTAGCGCTTCTAGTGATGCCGTATTCTACTTTGTGGTTCGCGAATTCCCCCCTCCATGTCGCACATAGTCCGTCACACATAGCCCAAAAGCTTAGATATGAATTACAACATAAAACAGCCTGATGGGTATGATACATACAAACATACACATACATACTCACATCCCCACCACTTCCAAAAAGCGAACCCCAATCAATACACAAGAAACAAGAACAAAAAGGTGGAAAAAAAGTTGAGCCATGCAAGCTCCACTGGTTCCAGAGAGGGTCGAACTCTCGACCTTGGCCTAACATACGAAATATTAGGACCACGCGCTAACCAACTGAGCCATGGAACCGTTGACTCCGGTTGCGGTATTGGGGGTTAAGTTTGCGAGGGAGGGGGGGTGGAAGGGTGGGGTATTGTGCTTGGCTCGCTGACTGGGAGATGGTGGGTGGTGGTAGAGCTTGAGTTGAGGTGAGTGGCACAGAGAGCAGGCAAGTGCTGTACATGAGCAAGAAGCTCACGTGTGATGCCTCCTCCCACCTATCTAAAATAGCAAATCAAAATGGCATGATAGCTCCCGCCGACGGGAATGGGGTTTTATGTGAGGCGCGGGCTTTTTGGTGTCGACTGGGATGTGAGGTAAATTGTTTTAGTGGGTTTTCATGAACGGGGGGGTATCGTGGTGGGTTGATTGGGGACTATTATTTTGGGACGCTTTCTTTCTTTCTTTCTTTCTTTCTTTTCTCCCTCCCCCCAAGAAAAAAATATTAATTAATTAAAGAATCAATTGACTGCGGTGATTTGCTGTCTGTTACATGGTATCCTGCCTTTTGAGATGGTGTTTGATGCTGGCGGTTTGTACTGAGGGATTTTATATACGCCTGCGCTCGTTGTGTCGGGAATTCTTATTCTGACTTTGGTGGGGCTGGGGGAGCTGTGGCAGCAGTATGTGATGGAGGACACATACACGAGTAAGCTTTGCTGAGCATGGTCGTAGGCTCAGGTTCCTTGCTTTTTAGGGTATAGTAGGATTTCCAGGTTAGTAATCTATCATCTCCAGTAGCGGACTATGTCCCTTCTCTTATCAAGCCGTCCACTGAATTGGGGTTCCTGGAAAGAAAGAGGATTGGTCCGGCTTATAGGCTGATTTGTTGGTATCGGAGCCGCTGTTACACCGTTGCCGGTGGGTTAATCATGATCCTCGTGGGTTGCGGAGTGTCAACCACCGGATTCTAATCTTGGTGATCCACCGGGTCCAATCTCAATAATGCGTGTCACCCAATCCAAGCCAACCGAAAAGCTTATACTAGAGCCTCATTCCCGCCATATTCCGAAAAGGATGCCATAATGCTTTGCCCTAAAAAGGACAATTTACCTCCATCTCCGTTCCACAAATCTTACCATAAAGGGTCATGCTGACACACCCAACTGTACCATCTAAATGTGATTAAATCAGTCGTAAAAGGAAATTGACAGGGTGAGATCAGGACGCGCGCTGGAAAGAGAAGTGAAAGCAAGGAGCGACGACTTTTCCCTACTTCTGCTGCTGCTTACAAGCCAAGTTCCAACGCGTCTTCCCCAGTTAACCATATCTAGCCACGATATATATTCACAACCCGCCGTTTGCTATTTACCCTCGGGACAGAGCCCAACCCCCTCGACTATCATAATCAGATTTGCAGCCCGAATATCCCCTGTCTTTGCAAACCCGACATATAAACCCTCTAAAGTCTGCGAAGCCTTGGGAAGAAGAAAAGAAAGAAAAAAGACACCTATACAACGAGTATTTAGAAACATACAGTGGAGTAGAGGACAATAGTCCGGAGGGCAGAAAGGAGACAGGATGGCCGCACCGACACCCGAGCGCGAGCGCAAAGGTCCATGGGCGAATCGAGTTCTCAGCACTGAAATTGAGAAGACGCCGGAATACAATGATTTCATCGATAAGCTCAAGGAGTATCACCAGAAACGAGGGTTAGTCGGGGCGTCCCCATACTTTTAGGGGTTTTTATTCGCATCGCCATCCGTCCATTTGCTTGCCCTTCATTGTGCCATTTGCTTTGAGGAGCTTAGGGCTAACTGCAAAGTTTTCTTTCCGCACTTTTCTGCTTCACAGAACTACCCTCACCATCGAGCCTGAGTTGGGTCGCAAACTCCTTGACTTGCGCAAGCTTTACAATAAGGTTACATCATTAGGCGGGTACGATAAGGTTACAGAAGAAAAAGGTGTGTCCTTTCAGCATCGTCTTGTGGGGTGGGCACTGACTGTGATGTTGGAAACAATCAAGGTGCCTGGAGGGACCTCGCCCTGGGGTACAAGCTTGCTGCAAACAACACCAATGCTGGCTATCTCCTCAAAACCATCTACTACAAAAATCTCGCGTACGTTAATCGCAGTTTCCACCATCTCCCGACCTTTCCAGTGTGCCCTCCGCTAACCCCTCATAGGGCATACGAAATCTCAAATTTCTTCGGGAAAGAGCCCCCGCCCAAGGAGTGGTTGGAAGAAAGGTCTGCCGCTGGAGGTTCTATTATGACCAGGACTGCGGAAAACTTCCAGGAAGCCTCACCGCGCCCGGAATCAAAGGGTGATAAGTCGCCAACCCCTCCGACCTCGGAGAAGCGAAGTATGCTTTCCTTGCTCTAATCTTGGTGGATACAATTTTCACATGACCTAATATTCAAGTTCGGGATTATCCCATAGGCCTCCGTCAAGCACCTACACCAAGAACTTTTTACAACCCCGATACGACCCCACAGCGCCAACATCTTTCCCGCGCATCCTCTGATTCCCGTCAGCTGGGCCAACAGGGCTCGCCAAACAACCAAATGAACGGTAGCACACTGAATTTCCCCAGCTTTCAATCCAGCAGCATCAATGCGCCAATCGGGAGACCAGTCGCAACGCCTCGGAATGCCCCACACGAGTTTATAAACCACAAGCGGAGGGCGGCAGAAGTCCTTATCTCGAGTCCCAATAGGCATGGGGGTACGTGTTCATTCCGCGCGGTTATAGGAGGAAGGAGGCATGCTGATTATAGAGATTAGCTGGACACCAAGGAGCCGCCCCAATGGTCCGAATTTCTATGGGCCTCAAGTCTGGCATTCCCAGTGAAGTTGATTACGCTCTGAGCCAATTGGTTCGAATATCGTTTGACTCTGGTGACGAATTACGTGCGGAGGCATATCCAGGACTATCCGAGGCTCTTTTCGAGAAACTTGCCACTATTCAATCTCTTGCGAACACCTGCTACCCCGAGGGTGCCGGAGAACTTTTGGAGGATTCAAAATTCGTGAAGCAGCTTGAAAAGATAAATGAGGCCGCTCTTGTTCTCCGCAACATGTCATTACAGCCCGATAACGCGAGATACTTTTCCCGCCTCAAGAGTGGTCGACAAATCATAGTCACTTGTATGAACCTGCCTGGGCAGAGTTGTTTTATAGAATTAAAACATTACATACTGGATATGGTTGAGGCCATGGCGATCCACTTCTCACTCGCTGTCGACGATGACTTGTTCCCGACCCTTCATGCGAATCTCCTCTCCGACGATCGCGGCTTAGTTCTGGGCTCACTGAGGGCAATCTGTAGACTTGTTATGGGTCGCGATGAGGCCAACTGCATAGGGCAGATCAACAAACTTGCAATTGACAGAATTAAGGCTCTCATCATGCTAGAAGACGAAGACTTGGTTTCAGCTTGCCTTGACTTCTTATACCAATATACTACAAATGAAGAGAACGTAGAGAAGCTGATACAGCCGCCTGATGGAATCGAGATAGTCAAGCAATTGACAAGATTACTATTACATCAGGCCGTTCCAGGAGATCAAGTTGTGTTCTTGACGGGCTCACTGAAGCCTATCATCAAAACCACAGTGATACCTAGCCTGCCCCAGGAAATTGTCAATGACCTGTTGAGTTACGCTGAACCAGATCGTGCGGCTAAATGGTTAGTCCTCACATATACATATACTATCTATTGCTAACAATGCCGTGCATTAGGATGAGGTGCTGCTTCGAGGAAGACCCAAGCGCCGATATTACCCAAATAGCACTTTGGCAAGCGTATCAAGCCCGCTTCACCGAATACGTCGCTGCCGGTCGCCCTCTCCTCCCTGCCGCAGAATTCATCAAAAATGTAAGCGTGGCCTTCAACAACGCCTCGGCAATGGTCCTCCCCATACCCGGCGGCGGTCAAAAATTCATCATAAAAGGCATAAAACCCCGGGAAACACCAATGTCCGTAAAGGGCCAAGTCTACCTCGCCTGTAAATGGGTCACCGCCACCAATGGCAGCACCAGCAGCGCCGAGACCGCACAACCACAACAGCAACCGGCTCAACCCACCAAATGCCCCGCGCAACTTGCAACCCCCCAAGACCTCTGGGTACACATTCTAAAAGACCACCTCTCCCCGCCCGACTCCACACAGCAGCCACAAGCAAAGCTCCTCTGCAACTGGGGCGGCTGCGAGCGCTTCCACCCCGCCGGCGACTCGGACAGGAGAAAAGTAATAGCCCACGTGCGAACACATATGCCTGAAACTAGCCCGCCTAAAAGCTCTAATCCTTCCTCCCGTCAGAACGACTGGCTCGATGACCCCAAACAAATCAAGCTAGTCATCAGACGCAACCAGACGGGCATCGATGACCGCGGCGAGGCCGCGGGGATACCACTTACGGCCGTGTTGGTGCTTAGGAATGTGGCTAGACGTGGTATGTTCAATGGGAAGGAATTGCTGAGCGGGGAGAGGCCTGTCTTGTTTGAGATTATGGCGGTTAATAAGCCGCTTGCGACTTATATCGCGGATTTGCTAGTCGAAGAGGATGAAGGGGGTGCTGATGATTAATTTCTTTTCTTCTACATCTCACCAGGTGACGGTGGAGAGAATGAGGGGATAATTGTACTTTTAGTTCTTATTCCTCCCTTTCTAGTTCTGAATTTTATTTCAAAAAAATACCTCTTGTTACTGTAGAATTGGGTTAAGTGGATGGGTGGGGTAGATGAGTGGATTGATGGATTTACATACCAATCTCTTGTCAAGTTTACTTTTACTTTTGAGATCGGGAATTGGCGAGGGCTTTGTTATTCCTTTTAACTTATCATATTATGTCTCTTTTCTTGTATTTCTCTACTTCTCTGAGCCCTTTTTTATCTAAATTCTCTGCGGGAATGGGAATGGGAATAGGACTTGTAACTAACTTGACGAAAATAGTCCCGTCCTAGATGTTTGCAATCCAATTCAGTTCTATTCAGCCAGGATACTGCCGGGCAGGTGAGCTACCACGAGCAAAGTGCGCAGACAGCCTATAGAACGCGCAGAGATGATATCGATAATATATTCAAGGCTACCCCTTTCCTTCCGAGTCCCCGCTCACCTTGCTCCTAAATTCGAGAATTATATCCTTCAGATTCTCGCCGCCCAGAGAAAGAACCACAACATCTCACTCGCCCACACGCACAAAAACAAACCCCACCCACGAGATAGAGCCTCCCCAGCCATTCACATACCAGGGGTCTGAAGCCCACCGTATTATAACTCAAGCCCAGGCCATCATCACGACCAAACTCAAGTCGGCTACCTATATACCATACCGGTACCACTACCAAATTTGTTTCTTCCTTTTTCCCTCCCCCCCCAAAACCATTTACTCCAATGATATAACACGAGTGTGACCCGTGAATGAGGATAGGCACCATAATGCAAGCCCTACAAACCCCCATCCTGCGGGAAGCACTCCCACTCCCACTCCCACTCCCACTCCCAGCCTTTCCCTCCCTCCCTCCCACTCACGCGCACACTCCGCTCCTACAACCAGACCGTGTACGGTACCATACCATGTGCATCGCTACGCCCACCCACCAACCACACACAAAAGCCCCCTTTCAAGATAAAACTAATAATAATAATAATAATCGTAGAATGTCTCCGCCCCGAGCAATTGGTATCGAGTATTGTCTTATGAAGCTTTGTCCCTCTCTTCCCTCCCCCTCCCCCTCCGCTCCTTTCCTCATGTAGATGGATGTCCTCGGCACCGCACGGCTATAATGTACCGACAGGACAGGCGAGTTGATTGGCAATTGCACCCCAACCGAGTATGTAAAATTAATTAATAATTCCACTTGGAGGGGTAGGTAGGTAGGTAGGGAGTGGAGTTTGCTGTTTGGTGCCAGCGCAATGGGTTCTGGATTGGATAGGTACTGACTGGTAGGTTATATACAAGTGCGGTCTTTGGTACAGTATCATGCGGTGGGTAACTTGCTTGGGTAGGCAGGGTAGTGGTATCCGGGGGAGGAGGAGGAGGAGGAGGAGGAGGAGGAGGAGAGAAGGAGGGTTTATAAAAACGGGGATTTTTTATTATCATGTTTCTCTCTCTCTTTTTTCTTTTCTTTTTTTCCTTTCTATCATACTTCACTTTCTGCTGCTGCTGCTGCTGCTGCTGCTGTATGTGCGCAGCTGTTGGTTACGGTAATCGATCTCAACGGTTTTCTTGTTTCTTTCTTGCTCAACACACTTTGTTCCTCCATCTCGCATTCTACGCCCTACATTCTCCATTCTGTTCTCCGCCCTTTTCGACTGCGGGAATTGTTTCCTTTGAATTTTATTTTGAATTTTATTTTCTCACAACGTGTCGTGTTTGTGGTGGCTTTGCGGGAGTACGTTGCGGTGCCTGAGGGCTGCGGCTTTGGTGTTGGGCCTTCGGCCCTAAACTGCGCTCTCGCCTTTTCTTTCTCTTCCCTCGGGTCCTACTTGCCCTTTTCTGCAGCCGGCCATCGCTACCCATACTTCCTTCCTACCTACCTACCTGCTTACCTTCTGCACACTCACGAAGCTTTCCTTTTTCTCAAAGGAATACCTCTTTCAAAACCGGCTCAACTCACATTTGATAAGAAGAAAAAAGACCCACGGTTTCCTCATCTTTCCTTCCCCTCCAGGGAAAAAAGAAAAGGCGCCTATCCGGAAAACGCTCCCCTAGAAAATAATAATAATAATAGAAGATGTCCGACAAGGCCCCCCCCCTCCTCGACAACCGCCAATCCTCCACTTCTTCGATTCAGAGTAATAATTCTGTCGGCGGCCGTGGCGAACGGGACACGTCTTTTAACGACGAAATTCAACATCAGCAACCACAGCAGCAACAGCATCAGAAACCCGCGCATCATCATCATCAGCAGCACCAGCGGACACACAAGAAGCAATTCGTTGTCGGAGGTGCACACTCGCGTCATCATACGCGGGTCCCATCGTACGGGCGGAATTTGAACAAGCTTGGGAAGTTGATGCCGTTGGAGACGTCGCCTGTGAAAGGTGGTGGAAGTGAGAAGCTGAAGGGTGGTGGGAAGAAGTTGACGTTTGAGGTTGATGAAGGTGGTGTTGGTGGTGGTGAAGGGAGTTATAAGGACGAGGAAGAACAAGAACTGATCGAGGGAGAAGAAGAAGAGGTTGAGGTGGTACCAGACGGGGGTGCAAGCGGTGGTGGTGGTGGGTTAGTAACGTCAGGTGGTGCTATTGGGGGCGGCGCTTCGACTAAGGGACTGGCCAAGTCGTCCAGTACTAAATCTCTCGATCTTCAATCGCGAGAGGGGGTGCGTCGGAAGTTGAATCCCACGAGTCGAAGAGCAGGTGCCGGTGAGGATAGCAACGGGAATAATAAGAGGGATAGATCACGGTCGAAATCTAGAGAAGACGGGAAGAATAAGAAGATTACCACTTCGTCTGGAGAGGTTTCTGTGGGCGTGCTTGTCGAGATGAATTCTGGCGCGAGGGGTGTCGGTGGCGGAGGTGGCGATGCACTGTCGACAATCACATCACCATCATCATCGCAGCAATTACAACAGAAGCAAATGCAGCAGCTTACATTCCAGCCTGCGCCAGCACAATTGAAATCGCAATCGCATATTCAACCTCAGAATAGCGGAAATGCCGGTACCAATACTCAACCACCTACCGCAAAGGAGCTACACACCCACCTCCTCCCACACACGAAACCTCCCAGCGCAATAATCCCCCCACAGGTGAACCACGAATCTATCTCCACGCATACTAAAATCCACCATACCCCTCCTCCGCCAAACGCGCCGATAACCCCTGCCCACTCGCTTCCCAACTCTCACGACCAACCGTTAACCTCCCGCTTCATAGACTTTTCAAATTCACAAGGCGGGGCTTCAACCAGCGTCTCTCCATCTTCCGGTGGCGGCGCCCGTCGCAGTGGTAGCATCGGGGGAGGAGATGACGCTCCCCCGCAATCCGCAACCTCATTCCCAGCTCCAAATCCTAACAACTCCTCATCCGGCTCGAAAATACCAACGGAACCCCCATCGACCTCCCGTGTCACCGCTGCCAAACCCTCCCGAACTCAACAGAAGCTCTGGCTCCAACGCCAATCCTCCCAGCATGAGCCCCCAATGGCAATCCCCCCCCACGCATACTTCTCCCAAATCTACCAGAACCCACCAACTCATCCTCAATCGCACCACCACACCCACCATCCCGCTTCCTCCGCTCACCACCCCTCCCCCTCCGCACCCCTCTCCATCCCACTCTCTTGTGTCACCCATCCAGCCCGCCTCACGAAGGAATTCGAGCGTGTGAACCGCGAATACCTCAACACCCGCCGCTTCATGAGCCCGATCCAGGACTCCCTGGAGAGAACAGCCGCTGGGCGTAACCTCGACCGGCGAATCCCCAGAAGGGGTCATTCCGTCGATGCAAGTGGCAACACCATGGGCCTTTCCCAGAGCCTGAAGGAAACGGGAAGCTTGAGGGTTGGTGGGAGAAGTGGCAGTGGAGTTGGAGCTAGGGATGATTCGGCCGTTGCAAGACAGAGTGTTGCTGAGAGGGGGAGGGAGAGGGAGAGGGAGGAAGATTTGCATGTTTTGTTAATGAGGATTTGGAAGGAGCCGCCGCCGGTGGTTTCTGATGAGTGAGATGTGCTGTGCCAATATGAGTGGATTGGCAGATGGATGGGGTTTTTTTCTCCTTTTACTACTACATCATAAAGCTCGTCATAGTCTTTGATTCGATTTCTTTTCTTTTCTCTTTATCATACGATGATTCATTTCCCCCTGTAAGTACACTCTCTCTTTCTTTCTTTCATTTGATTGGTACGTGGGTTACTTGTCTCGTCATTTGTCTTTTGCTTTGCTCTTCGTACGGGTGTAAATTAAATTAGGTGGTAACTATCTTTTTCTTCTCCTTTTTTTCCCCCCCTAAACCCACTTGACTTGACTTGCTTAGTCAATTGATTCAATTCAATTCAATGTCCGGATAGCCATGCTGTAGCTACAAATCTTGTTTCAAAAGTGGAAGTATGTAATATATAATAAACGGTGCACTTTGAGACAAAAAAAAGTTTTCAATAATAATACACTCGCATCCGCAAAGTTCTCGTAACACGTTCGGTACCCCTGTCAACATGGGCCCAGATAACAAGAAAGCGACAACTTTTTTTTCCGAGAGATGTTTTAATCCAGTAATGGCAGATTCCCCGTAGAGCATATTCAAAAGTTTTCCCCATAAATAGCCTCCGCAATCCCACAGTTTAAGGCCGTCAAGACTTCGGGATACATCACACGTTACGAGAACTTTGCGGCTTCCAGAGTCTAATACACTTGTGGGTATTACTATATCTACCCCCCCCCCCCCCCCTCACACGCACACACCCACTCCAACAGCAGCAAAATCCTAAGAAATAACCCCCAAGATATACCCCTCCAACTCCTCATACGCCTTATCCAAATCATCATTCACAATAACCTTATCATGCACACCGGGGACCTCAGCAAACTCCAACTCCGCCCTCGCCCTCTCCAACCTCTTAGCCAAGCTCTCCTCCGTCTCGGTGCCCCTGCCCTCCAGCCTAGCCCTCAGCACCTCCAAGCTCGGCGGCTTGAGGAAGACATACTTGGCGCCGAGATCGGTGCGCTTCACCTGCTTGACGCCCTCCATCTCGATGTCCAGCACGCACACGCGGCCGCGCTCGGCCACGGCCCTGACGGCGTCGATGCTGGTGCCGTAGTAGTTGCCGCTGAAGCGCGTGTGCTCGATGAAGGCGCCCTGGGCGATGAGGGACTCGAAGGTCTCGGGCGTCACGAAGTGGTAGGCCACGCCCGGGGTCTCGCCGCTGCGGGGCGGGCGGGTGGTGTGCGAGATGCTGAAGCCGAAGGTTTCGGGGTGCGAGGCGAAGAGGCGGGCTAGGAGGGTGGATTTGCCCGTGCCGCTGGGGGCTGAGAGGACTATTGGGGGTTTGGAAGTGGGGGCGGCTGTCATGGTGGGTTAGCTGGGGAGGGTAGGTAGGTAGGTAGGTAGGGGAGGAGAGGAGAGGAGAGGAGGGGGGGAAAACCTGAAGTCATGGTGTGATGGTTTGGTGAGGATGAATTGAGTTTTGCTGTTGTTGTTTAAGGTGGTTTGGAGAGGGGGAAGTATCGCAGGTGGTTGTTGTTCATGAGGGACCAATCAACTAATCGGCCAATCAAGGTGGGGGAGCGTGGACTAGTAGCGTACTGTCGTGGCTCTTCCACGGGAGGCGTTCTTTTGTGGGTATTGGCAATCTTGACTATGGACAGTACTGGTGAAGATCACCAGCAAGAAAAAGGAGGAGAAACTAAAAACTGATAATTAAAGACGAAAGACAAACACTGGCGGTTTCGATAAACCCCAATGCTCAGCTCACAGAAAGAAGACGACGATGATGGAAAACAAACTGTTGACAACGACAAAGGAAAATCACGATCAAGCTCCATCCTCCCACGAAGTCTTTCCCACTAGGTAACAAACGAACCCTTATCCACCGTGACTGCCATTTTGCGCGGCTACGAAACTAGCTACCCGGCCCATAACAATTACCGAAAATTATAGCAAGGCTATTCAGGCCTCTGACAGTACCGTACTCGGGTGTGTCCATAAAAATCGGAAATATCAATACCCTTGTCATGCAAGGTTGGTGAGCAGAAAGCAGGGAAAGCTTGGAAAACTCCCCTGGGGATCAGCAGTCCAAGAACTTGTAGCAGGTTGAAATGAAAAGATCATGTATATAGGGGACGGAATCCCATGAAACAAAATTAATACTTGTAGAATAAATCTATCCCCGTGATACCGAATGTCAGAATCTTTCAATCCTAGTAGAACAGACAATATCCTCCTATTTCTTTCTTGCTTGCAATCCACATTTTTACCCCTCAGTTTACTTTAAACTAGTTGCCTGTCTGCTGGATACAATCACACAAGTACCTGTATTACCGTAATTAAGTTCAACATACCTTGTTTAAGATGTCTAGTTACGTGGAATTACATGGATAAGTTTTCCAGACATTGTGATCCCTCCCGATCGTTTTGGCCCTGATTCAGCACGGCTAGTTTCCGATTTTTAAGGACACACCCGGGCAAGTTGGCCTGATGGCAACCTTGTTGAATAGGGCCCGTGCGTAATCTGGATTATGGATCAGTAAGCTTATCGTGTAGGGCTCGATTGATAGATACGGTATCAAGATAAGCCCGGTGGAGGATTTGGAGGGGGGGGGGGGAATTGCACTTTGGTATTTTGTGTTTGAGATCTTTAGATTTGTGCTGTTGATTGTGAATGTGATGTTCGATTCCCGTGCGGTTTGTGGTTGGATAGATGTAGGGAATGAGGGCTGGATAGGGTGGTCTCTTGAATTGGAGGATTTGGGATGTTAGTTTGGGGGGGGGGGGGCTACTGCAGCAAGATATAGGTATCGTAGGTTTTTTATAGTGGTAATATTTCCGGGTAGTTTGATAGTCCATAGGTGTCACAGACTTGGGGGTATCTTGTGATAGCTAGATTCTTAAAGATATCGGGGCTGTTGAGTACTTGTGCCTGCGAAGCAAAAACATCAACCGGCATGGTGTGATGACCCCGATCAAATAATAATGAGCCCAAAACAAAAGATATCCAGTGGCATAGGAGAATGAAGGAGCCATGGCTGGACCCAATGTTTTCACAGAGCTTCGCTCCCGAACAGTGTAGAGTTGGGATATTGTCAGTAGTTTGGGTATGGTATGTTGAAGGTTAGGAAGAATAGGTGTCCAAGTCGGGGCACTGATGTTTCCACCGTTGTATATATTTTTCCTGTATTATAATATAGTGTCTTTTGGGTATCGAAGGTGTATGTGGAAACGATGTTTAATATGGACACTTGTTTGGTGAGAGGACCTGTCTTTTTAGTACCGTGTAGCATAACATCGGCGCCAGCAGAATACATATAATAGTACCGCTACCACGCAGGCAACTTCACAAACAAAATTTGTATGTACTTTACATTACTCCATCACGCCTTCGCGCGATCAAATTCCGTCATTTAAAAATGAGAAAAGCGCTCATCTTCATCCCAGGTTTTTGCTTTTTCCCCTCATACTTCCTATGATCTACAAGTAATTATCGAATCTAGAATTCGGGCACGGGTAAGCATCATTTCAAGAGACGTGGGGCATCCGGTCAGTTGCGTTGACGCAATTTCCCCTCCCCCGCCATTCCGTGAAACCATCAAGGTTCACAGCAAAAAGCGTCCAACACTGCACGCATACAAGGCCGTATCGTAACAAAGAAGAAAGAAGAAAAGGAGCTCGATACCACAGCGATAGTGCATATCCGACTCACGCTCAATTCCTTGCGTTCCCCTCTCAACCTTCTTCCTTGTAGTTACAGCAGGACTTACATAACAATGGCATACGCTAACGAACGGCGGATCGCAGAATTGGCTATCCAGCGGGCATGTATTCTCACCGAAAGAGTTTATAATTCTCAAGTTAAAGGGACTATTACAAAGGGCGATAAATCGCCCGTCACAAGTACCCCTCCCCCTTCCAATCCCCATAAATACGGCCCAGCTAATGAACGAATAATAAAGTCGCCGACTTTGGTGCCCAAGCCCTCATAATCAGCAGCATCACCCATGCCTTTCCAGAAGATTCCATTGTTGGTGAAGAAGACTCCAATGCTCTCCGCGCGGACACGCCAAAGAGAGACTTGGTCTGGGGTCTAGTCAAGGATACCTTGGACGCAACCAAGGACCTGACGAGCGAACTCGGCGATATTAAGGATTATGAGGAAATGCTTGCTGTCATCGATAAGGGGACGCACCAGGGTGGCTCTGTAGGGAGTTCGTGACTACCTTCTTCTCCCCTCTTTTGCTCACGCTGCCACCACAATCCCTATTTTACTTACAGGGAGTGCTAACCGTGGAGGGTAGGAATCTGGGCACTGGATCCGATAGATGGGACTGCGGGGTTCTTACGGGGCGGGCAGTACGCTGTGTGTTTAGGATTGATGGTGGACGGGAAGGTCCAGGTCGGCGCACTTGTGTGCCCGAACCTGCCGGTCGATCCCGAGGAGCCGGAAGGGAAGAAGGGGATTTTATTGTCGGCTGTTAGGGGGGAGGGCGCTACTGTGGTATGTTTGTCCGCCTAGAATATTTTAGGGGTGGCCTTTATGCGGGCTTCATGTGCTGAATTTCTCCCTTGCCTATCAGAAACCATTGTCCTCACAATCTGCTCAAGGGAATCCCATCTCCATGAGCTCTACCACAGACTTTTCAAAGGTTAGGTTCTGCGAGGGTGTTGAAACCGGCCACTCCTCCCATAGTGAACAAGCATCCATCGCCAAGAGTCTGGGTATTACAGCGCCATCTATTCGGATGGATTCGCAAGCAAAGTATGCTTCGATTTCTCGCGGTGTTGGGGAGATTTACTTGAGGCTACCCGTTAGTTTGTCTTATGAGGAGAAAATCTGGGTATGTCCCCTCTCCCTTTCGCTGTTTTCTCTAGATAGTAATGTTCGCAGGACCATGCCGCAGGATCATTGATTGTCGAAGAGGCCGGAGGTGTAGTCACTGACATCTATGGGAAGGAGCTGGGCTTTGGACAAGGAAGGACGCTGAAGACTAATAAAGGAGTTGTGGCCGCTCTTAAGGCCCTACATCCAACTGTGCTTAAGGCCGTACAGAAGGAGTTGAAGGTTTAGATTGCGCGGTTGTTCTAGTAGAGATAGACCATACAATACACTCACTTTCTAGACCTGCTTTGGGTGCTATCTAACGAGACCATCCGCCAGTCCGTGTAGTAATCATGAAGGATCACTCGAAGTATGATTTTAGGGTGGGGGTGGGATAAGGCCGCCAATTGACAAATTTTAGGAGCCTTCGCCTCCCACTACTACAACCCAGCTCTACCAAAGGATTACCCCATATTTTGCTTATAGTCGTCTTGCCGCCCGTACAGATACCGGTATCAGGTAGAGTAAACGTGTGGTGTAGGAGCAGGTCACGTGCATTCGCCAATAGATCGACTGCTCGCTGGTCAAATTGGAATGCCATCACAAAAAAGCATGACTCATTGATTCACTGATTCACTCTGTCCCAAATGTGTAGGAGCTCTTTAGTGCCTGTTCGGGATGCTACATTACCGGGAAAATCAGTATAATAATAATAATATTATGTATGATATTCTTAATTTATTTTTAATTTAGTATATCCTGAAGCCAAACTGTGGTTCAGTGAGGGAGGAGGAATTTGGAGTAAATATTCTGGACTTGGGCAGCTGGGTGCGATAATGCTTATCTTATGATAGCTTAAAAGCCATTTTGAAGAAATAACGTACGGTATCCGACTAGAGATGGGTCGGACGGGAGAGTGAATCGCCAAAAAAAAGTAGAAATCTGAAAGTCTCAATTCACATGCGAAGGAGGCTTTATCTTGTTGAAATTTCAGCAGTCAGGTCTTTCTTTGTTAGTTGTCCTATGATAAAGAGAAGGATTCAACGAGTCACTATAGTATTGTTATGCTACAGTATGATAATATTATATTATAAATTTAATGTAATGGAGGAATATTCAAGGAAGTGGATAGATGGCGGGTTGTGTTTTTGCCCCACCGCCGGACGTTGCCCTGCAAACCTACCGTGGCTGCCCAGTAAAAATTCCCCCACCAAAGAACCAACGCCTGTCCGCAACCCAACATCAATCCTCCAAAGCATACTCTTCCTCCGTCCTTCCTTTCTTCCGTCCTGTGGCACCTAACATCCCACGACTAGGCTCGCACTAATACTTTTTTTCTTCACAAATCCGGGCTCGCTTGTCACCAAATTTGATATTTTCTTGCCTTTTTTCTTCTCTTCTTCACATCTTTCACACCACTTGAGACGTCGCTTTTTGACGTTCGTATTTTTTTGACAGGACAGCAACAACCCCTCACTACCCCTCATCATGCCTGGAAACACACCAAACTCGTGGGAGGATGCAGCCGGGGACGATAATGACCTAGCTCGGCAAACACAAGATCAGTTAAACTTGAACCGGCAGCAGCAACCGCAAGGTTCGAATTTTAGACCGTCCCACAATGCCCCAACTTTCCAGCCCGGTGCTGCTTCGTTTACGCCTGGAGCTCCGGTCTTCGCTCCTGGAGCCGGTGGCTATGGCCAAGCTGGGTACGGAGCTGGATATGGGCAGCAATATCCCCAGTATGGGCAGTACAATCAGTATGGTATGCAAGGAGGGTACGAGCAATATGGACAACAATACGGAAATTATGGTGGTGGATATGGGCAGCAGGCTGCATACGGACAACAGCCTGGTCAGTTTTCTGGATATCAGCAGCAGCAGCAGCAGCAGCAGCAGCCACAACAACAACAACAGCAACAGCCTTACCGACCACCACACGTTCACCGTCAACAGCAACAGCAAGCAGTTCCACAGATTGCTAAAAAGCAGGACTCGGCACCGGCTTCCGGTGCTTCCACTCCAGCTCCTTCCAAGAGTGGAACCTCTACCCCTACTACTGCTACTCCCGCCGCTGCTCCAAAAGTGCTCAAAATCGGGGGTGATGCAGCTCCAAAAGTTTTGAAGATTGGCGGAGATCCTGCTCCCCCGCCTAAGAAGGAACCGGATAATAAACCGGGCCCTGGGGCTAGTATTGCTGCGAATAAGGCTGTTGCTGCTTCCACAGCTGGAGGAAGTGGAAAGACGAGCCCAAGCCCCGGTGGACCTCTAACTGGGAAGTCATCCCCTGCCCCAACTTCTGCAGAGAAGGCAGCTCAGCTAGCTGCAGAGAGGCGAGAAGCGGATGCCGTAGCAAAGGAGCAAGAGGACGAGGTCGACGACTCTGTTATTGAAGAGCTTTACGGGAAAGTAGGTTTTGATTCACGTGATATTCCTTATTCCTATTCCTCACCTCGTCTAACCCTATCTAGGAACACGTAAATCTAGTCTTTATTGGTCACGTCGATGCTGGAAAATCGTCTCTTGGAGGGGCAATCCTATACGCCACAGGGATGGTAGATGAGCGTACAATGGAAAAGTATAAGCGTGACGCCAAGGAACAGGGTCGTGAATCTTGGTATCTCTCGTGGGCCCTCGACTTGACAAAGGAGGAACGTTCAAAGGGCAAAACCGTTGAGGTTGGGCGTGCATATTTCGAGACCGAGAAGCGACGATATACTATCCTTGATGCCCCAGGCCACAAGAATTATGTCCCTAGCATGATTGGCGGTGCTTCACAGGCTGATATCGGAATCCTGGTCATCTCTGCCAGAAAGGGGGAGTATGAGACAGGATTCGAGAAAGGTGGACAGACTAGAGAGCACGCGGTTTTGGCCAAAACTCAGGGTGTAAACAAGCTGATTATAGTGGTCAATAAGATGGACGACCCAACTGTCGAATGGAGCAAGGGACGTTATGACGAATGCACGACCAAGCTCACACAATTCCTCAAAGGAACAGGCTACAATCCTAAAACAGGTTGGATATGTACTTTTTGCGTATATTTGGGGGTGATTGCTGAAATTCTAAGCAGATTTGATGTTCATGCCACTGTCCGCACTGACCGGTGCTGGTTTGAAGACACGGGTTTCCAAAAATATTTGCCCTTGGTATGAGGGGCCATCACTCCTTGAGCATCTAGATAACATGAAAACATTGGAGCGTAAACTCAAAACACCATTCATGATGCCCATCAGTGGAAAGTACAAGGTGACCAAAACGTGGGCCCTCCTCTGCGTCAGTAGCTAACACACAATTCTAGGATATGGGGACTGTGATCGAAGGGAAGATAGAGTCCGGTTTCATCAAGAAAAATTCCAACCTTGTGATAATGCCTGGAAAGACGCCTGTCGAAGTTGTTGCCATCTACGGGGAAACAGAGGAAGAGCTCCCCCACGCTCAATGTGGAGATCAAGTGCGTCTGCGGATGCGAGGGATTGAGGAAGAAGACGTGGTTCCTGGATTCGTCCTTTCAAGCTCTAAGAAGCCCATTCACTGCGTCACTGCATTCGAGGCACAAATTCATATTCTAGAACTCAGGAATATATTAACAACTGGTTTCAACTGTGTTATGCACGTTCACACGACAATCCAGGAGGTCACATTCGATGCGTTACTGCATAAGCTCGAGAAAGGCACAGGAAGAAAGAGCCGGAAGCCCCCAGCATTTGCTAATAAGGGTAAGCAATTAGAGACCCTGGCCTATTGAAAATTACCTAATATGTGTATAGGGCAAGCAATTATCGCTCGCCTTGCGTCGGCCACTGGGTCATCGTTCCCCATTGAGAAATATGAAGACTATCAACAACTTGGTCGTTTCACTCTTCGTGATCAGGTATGACCCCCCAGGCCACTCAGAGGGGCTTATGACTAATTACCATTCACTAGGGGCAAACAATTGCCATAGGTAAGGTCACCAAGTTGATTGTAGAATAAAAGGTCTTAGCACCAATCACACCTGTATGACCACAAAAGTTTGCATTCTAAGGACCACATTATGATACACTTTGGCGAGCGCACTACCCTTCTTGTTCCGATGGGGAACATGGGTAGATAAACCTGAGGTGGTCTTTTTTTCTTTTCATCTCTTCTCTTTCCCTAGGGTATGTCTGGGGGGTGAGGGATTGGGGGGGAGCGTGTTCTTCTAGATCAATTCCAAAGTTTTAAAAGTTGTGCGGTGCGAGGGGTGCAAGTGCACTCGAGCAGCTTAGCGGTGAAGAGCTCGTTAAAATGGACCCGAGCGATTCTTGTGAATGCGTTTGATAATCGAAATCAGCGAGTTTTGCGGGCGAGGTGATGGGAGTGAGTAACCTGTGGTCTGCGAGAGGCACTTCTCATCACTTGCGGTATATATCATACTGTAAGTGTTATAGGTTATGCTTTTTCGGTTTCCCCATCATCCCGTCCGGCAGCCTTGTGCGCGGGCGATGTCCCAAACATTACTCATCCATCACTCGGAAGTTTGAATGTTCGGCAAGAAGAGTCCGAGCAAGACCTAACCCATAGCTTCCGGACTCCGCAGAGCCTCAGTTGATACCCCTCCCCCCACCTCCCTCCCCACAACTCTCATCGCCATCACCAATCAACCGCCCATAACCCCTCGAAACAATGTCGGATCAGTCTCCCCCCTCAACAACACCACCCCCAGTGCCATCCGACCCCCCAAAAATCCCCTCCTCAACCTCAACCGATGACCTACCCGTGGCTCTCTCCGCCTCACTGGTCCTAACCTCCCTCCCACGCGACGGCAAGCTCGCGCTGGACAAAGCCCTACATCCACGCCCCACGAAGGTCAACATACGCTTCAAGCCCATCGGTTCCGCTCCCGCGCTCGACAAGGCCGTGTACAAGATCAAGACTAGCCAACGGTTCGAGAACGTAGTCAAGTTTCTTCGAGACAGTTTGGGGCTGAGGAGCTCGGAGGGGATTTTTTTGTATGTCAATTCGACGTTTGCACCGGGGGGGGATGAGAATGTGGGGAATTTGTGGAATGTGGGTTTTCTCTTCTTTTCTCCATTTTGATTGGGGGAGAAGGGGGCTGATGCGAGTGCCCGTAGTGTTTTCGGGTGGATGATCAATTGATTGTCTCGTATGCTATGAATGCGGCTTTTGGGTGATTCGGATAGTGCATGGATGGACGGATGGATGGAAGGATGAATAAAGTTGTTGAATCCCTATCTCGACCTCTGCATTCTATACAAGTAGCTTGGTCTAAATATAACATAGCTCTTCGCTGGTGGAATCTCACTATCAGCCTGAATGGTCTAGTGGTATGATTCCTGCTTTGGGTAGTCGAAAATGCAGGAGGTCTCCGGTTCAATCCCGGATTCAGGCCTTGACTCTTTTTTTCCCTTTTTTCCCTCCCCCTCATCCCTCTCCTTCGAGATATGCTGACAACAAGTACATGTCGGTACATACTAGGCTCCACACACACAGTAACCCGAAAAAATGATACTTGGGATGCATGCATGCATACATGCAAACAGGCGAAGCGAAACGAAACGAAACCAAGAGAATACGCGAACGTACCGGGATATCCCGAGAAGAAAACATCTCCTCAGCAGAAAAAAAAGGAAAGAGAGGAGGAGGGGAAAAATGATACAGTCTCCCGAAGAATCGCGAGATTCTCGAGTTGCGTGAGTCGTGGGCAACATGCCGGCACTTAGGCAAAGGCCTAGCCCAAAAGCGAAGCCTCAATACCAAGAACAAAGAAAAAGTTATCGCAGAAAATTTAAAAAAAAGCACAGCCGACCATACTTGTACCGTAGCTTCGGGGGAGGGAAGAAATCAATGCCAAGAAGCCAAGAAGCCCACCTTGAAGAATCTCGCGATCCTTCATGAGGCTTGTCAGTCAGTTCTATCCATACAGTATCACACCACCGTAGTCTAGTCTAGTCTAGTCTAGTCTAGTCTCGTCCAGTCCATGCCCATACCGGTACGACAATCGGTAGAAGAACCTTACCCGCCCAACAACATCACATCACAATCACAATATAATATAACATGCCGGCAGAGCATATAATATCATAATATTATACAGTTATAATAATACCGTACCCCCCTACCGGTAAACCACGATAACTCGCCGGAACCAGGGAAGAAAGAATAATAGCTGTATGACAGCTCTCTCTCTCTCTCTTTCTTTCTTTCTCCAAGAGAAATTGTAGATAGGTAGATAGGTAGGTATCACGAAAGGTAAAGAAAGAAAGAAAAGAGAGAGAAAAAAAGGCTCAAAAATTTTCCCTACCCCTGCTGCTGCTGCTGTTGTCACTCTTGTGATACAGTACAATAGCAATCAATGCAAGTATCGTACCGTACCCGGAGTGATGTTGCTGCTGCTGTTGTTGTTGTGAGTCAGTCGGACAGACGGCGGACAGACGGACAGGCAGGCAAACGGACGGATAGAGTAGAGATTATGTCCGGGTGGATGTAGTAATGCGGGATATGTGGTGTATTGTGTTGTAGGGATGGATAGGTGTGCCGTATCAGACTTGCTTGCTTGCTTGCTTACATACTGGCATGGTACAGTCAGTCAGTACTCACTCGGGATCACTCGGGAGGGGAGGATGGAAGGATGGATGGGTGGATGGGCGGATGGATGAAGGGAGGGGGAGGGGAAGGGGGGTAGTGATGAATTGTAGGTAGCACATAACTTACCGTACTCGAGTATCTAATCTGTACGAACGAAGGATCGACGGTGCGTTGATTATGGTTACTATTGTGGTTTATATTACTATTATATCCATCTCTTTTTCTCCTTGCATTTGTTGAACGGTCGGTCGGTCGGGTTTTTTGGTAGTAATTCGTAATTTGTAGTTTTCTTTATTATATAATCCCTCGGGAGCTTTTTTTCCCTCTCCATTTGGGGCTGAAGCCTTTGTTTGCTTGTTTGCTCGTTTGTTTGCTCGTTTGTTTGCTTGCTTGTTTGCTCGTTTGTTTGCTTGCTTGCTTGCTTGTTTGCTTGAGTGTCGAGTTTTTCTTCTTCTTTATGGGTACGGTAGGAGATGCCGGTTTGATACTGCTGCATGCATATAATAGGCATGTGCGTTCTAGATTTTTTGTGGATGATGCGAGGGGTAGGGTTGTATGTATCGTACCAGTAACTTGGCATACAATATGATACCGTATGATACCAGTATCGGTAAGGTGTTGTCTACTCGAGTACCTGGTACTGTACTTATCGCAGGAAGCGAGAAACCAATGGACCGTTTTCGAATATTAGATAACCGTCTTCGGGTGGTGCTGGAAGAGTGGTCCGGCTGGTTAGGCTCGAGATGCGCTGTCACATTTGGCTGCAGATTTATCAGATGCAGAGTTTTTTTCACTTTCTTTCCTCATTTTTTCAAAAGAACGGTACGGTATCATACATGAAGACTTTGATTCAGCTCAACTTTCTTTTACTAGCGATGATAACCATCCCTCTTTGAACTCGCGACAGTAGTGAAATTTTTCGAACGCCTGTTTGACCCAACAAAAAAAAATGCGAAAAGGAAAAAAAAATTAAAAGATTATAAAAAAAAAGGAAATCTGTACGCTCTTCATCCTCCATCAATCATAGCAAAAAAACAAAAGGAAACAAGTGAAATCCGTGCATCTATGTCCCGCAACTGCCTCCAGTTGTTAAACAAAGTCAATCAATCTTTTAGAACAAGGCGCCCCAGGCTTATACGACGGGAGCTGCCTCCTTAACATCTTGAGTTGCTTGGTCCTCGTACTTGGCAAAGTTCTCTCTGAAGAGTTGGCCAAGTTTCCTAACCTCATCTTGGAACTCGGCAATATCGCCAGACCCTGCGGAATACTGTTAGCTAATGCGCCAGAATAACTACGTGGGAGAATTAGGTGGGACTTACAGCTATTACTTGGGTTCAAGAATTGATCAGGGACACCAGGGGCGGTCTTGGGGACCTGGAGGTTGAAGGTCTCGTAGGTCTCATACTCTTGCTGCGCAAGCTCGCCAGAGTGGATGGCATCCAAGATAGCACGAGTGTACTTTAGAGGGCAACGTCTACCACCCTTGGTAGCGCTGGCACCAACCCAGCCGGTGTTCAAGAGCCAGACATCAGCCTTGTGCTCGGTGATCTTGTCGGACAACATCTTAGCGTATCTCATGGGGTGCAGGGCAAGGAAGGGCTGGCCAAAGCATGCGGAGAATGTGGCCTGTGGTTCTGTAACACCGTCTTCGGTGCCAGCCATCTTCGAGGTGTAGCCGGAAATGAAGTGGTACATAGTCTGTAATCACAGTAAGCGAAAACGGTCCAAAGCAAAAGATAGAGCGATGCATACCTGGGCATTGTTCAGCTTGCTGATTGGCGGGAGCACGGCTCTCGCGTCGCATGTCAGAAGAATGATATTGGATGGGTGAGAATCAGCAATGCATGGAATCTTGGCATTCTGAATGTACTCAATAGGGTAGCAAGCTCTAGTGTTCTCAGTCAAGGTGCAATCTTCGTAGTCGACCTCTCTGGTTTCTGGGTTGAAAACGACGTTTTCCAGAACCGAACCGAAGCGAATAGAGCCGTATATTTCCGGTTCCTTCTCAGCCGACAGACCAATGCACTTGGCATAGCAACCGCCTTCAATGTTAAAAACACCCCTGTCCGACCAGCAGTGCTCGTCGTCACCGATCAACGCTCGGTTAGGATCGGCGGACAATGTAGTCTTTCCCGTTCCGGAAAGACCAAAGAATAGAGTGACATCTCCTTCCTTACCCTCGTTCGCAGAGGAATGGAGGGTGAGGACATTGTGCTTGACGGGCATTTCGTAGAACAAGATAGTGAAAACACCCTTTTTCATCTCACCGGCATACTCAGTGCCGAGGATAACCATCTCCTTCTCACCAAAGTTGATCGCAACGGAAGTTGAAGATGTCATTCCCGCGGTATATCTATTTGCGGGGACTAGCCTAATGTTAGCAAACATTCCAGACCACGGAAGAAAGAATTTCTCACAGGATCCAGCATTGTAAATGACATAATCGGGCTCAAAGTGGACTAGCTCTTCAGGTTTGGGCCTGATGAGCATGTTTCTCATGAACAAAGCGTGGTATGCGCGAGCGCAAACAACACGGACCCTGATTCTGTAACGCTCGTCCCATCCGGCGTAGCCATCGACAACATAGATTCTATTCCTGGTATTCAGGTAATCGACAGCACGCTCGCGATTGATTCTCCAAACCTAGAACGTCATGATCACGTGATCAGTCAAACTAGTCTCTTACTGAAAACCCTGAGCGAGACAAGGCGGGGATCGCTTACATCGGGATGCATCGGCTTGTTCACGGGACCCCACCAGATCTCGTCTTCTGATGTGGACTCCTTAACAATGCGTTTGTCGAGGGGTGAACGACCGGTTTTCAGCCCGGAGTATGCGGTTAAGGCACCGGATGATGTAATTGCGGAGCCAGTTTCGTAGACGAGAGCATCTTCATAGAGAGTAGCTACTGAGGCATTTGAAATCTTTGAGATATGTTAATTTCGAGCTCTTTCTTTCAAGGGAAACACTAGCACAGCCGAGTTGAAGCTTGATCCCTATATGGGATTAACAGCCCAACTCGGCCGTGCGAGTATCGGATTGGAGACACACAATAGCGACACGATCATAGTCGATATTAGCTTTGTCATGGAGCTCCTCCTCGATCTCTGTGTGTTCACGAGTAGGCCTGTAATTCTGACGTCAGAAATGGACAACGGTAATAAATCGGCGAGGAGTGGCGGGAGAGTTGGGCGCTTTCGGTAGAGAAAGCTCAGAGAAGAGCTAATTCACAGTGGGAAAGAATTGACAAACTCATGGGGAGCTTACTGGACACCTCCAGGGTGGAGGGAGGTACGATTGACACTGTCGGAAACCATTTCTTTCTTAAAAGGCTGAGTTTTGAGTAAAGCGGTGGAGGAAGTAAAGATGCTCTTGAAGTGGACAGGACGAGATGCGCTAGTTGAGACTGATGGTCGACGATTAGAGCTGGGGGAAGTCGGGGTCTTTATATCCTTTTGAGCTGAAGCCATAATGCGTACCAGGTGATTGGAGGGGCAAGTGTAAGATGTAAGTTGTGTAAGGGATGAGGATGAGGAGGACGATGATTGGAAGTTGAAGAAGTAAAATGTCGGAATCAGGTCTAATGTATCCCGGGAAGGCTCGTGCTTGAACGGCATAAGGGAGGCAAGCAGCTCCAGCCGTCGACGCCTCTGGAGGCGGTGATCGCTGTCATTTCTGCCCCTCCGGTTGGTTGGTATCGGGACAATCCGGGGCTCTGCAACAGCTCTGAATGGGTTCCCATGAGGATGATGCTGTCCGAGACTCTGCCGGTAGCGCCATGCGGGTGGGATCGGAGACCATTTGAATTTTGAGGCCATGGAGTCTTACTGGGGTATAATGCAGGCTGTGCTACTGGTTCCGTAATCCGAATCGGTGCAGCCACTGTATGGCACACACAAACCATACATATGAGGTCGCTCCTTCTGGGGAAACAAGAGGCACAGGGTGACAAAGACGAGAAACGGCCGGAGCGGCCAAAGTCTCATCCCAGTTTGTGCTTCCCATTGATTTTTTTCTTTTTTCTTTTCTCTCTCTTTTCATCCAAGCGATGGGTGGCCTGTATGACACGAGTATAAGTACCTTGTCGTACTTGATCTGCGTTTTGGCTTGTAAAGGAAAGTGGTGCGCTGGGGGAAACTTTCGGAACAATTCAGAAGGGATGATAGCCTCCATGGCTTGAATAACCGCGGGGCAGGGAGGAAGACAGGATATGGGGGGGGGGAAAAGAAAAAACAACAACCTGGGCCACGATATCACACGCATTCAGACATTCAGACTCAGTTACATGTAGTCCACAAATAGCTTTCTATGGGCACACTGTTAAAAAGTTAATTAATTGATGATAGACCATGATCCACTCTACCTTCTTGTTGGAGATTTTGCCGAGTTTTTTCCAATTCCTTTCTGACGGACTGGGACTCGTAAGCACTCTCAAGTAAGACTTCAATACTCCACTGCCGTGTTCTATCTAATGCAATGTTTACGAAATCACGAACACCGGTATCTAGGCAACAGGAACAACGAAAGTAATCTCACAGCAGCTGCAGCTCTGTAACACATCTACTGTGCTCTCTTCACGACTGGCATCAAGAAGGTATCGTGAGGCTTTTTACTCGACTATCAAATCTTACACTCACTTGCCGTACGCTCAGACCCCACCGGGTTTCATTTCTTTTTTCTATCCTCTTCTCCTTCTTCCCTCTTCTTCTTTCCTCTTTCTCTCATCTCTCTTTTTTTTTTTTGCTACCGTAGAAAATTTTTCTTTACTTTCACAGGTCTCGTGCTTCAGTAATATGCAGCTGAAACTCCCCTTCCGGGTTCAGGAGTCACATGCGATAAAAAAATTGGATGAATAAGTCCTTTCATTTGCGGCTTGCGGAAGGGTAAGGATTCGAGGTATATTTGCCCTTGGCGGATGAGAGCTCAAATCTGGTCCTCATTCCGCATTCGAAGCTTACACGACATGGTGACGAGTTTTTCCTAATCAAAGCAGGCATAGATCCGGTAACAATCCTTTAAAATGCTACAGTAGATCCTGGCTCTGGTGTTGATATGGCACAAGCAGTGAAGAGTGTAGGATCGGAGGAAGAAGAGAGGGAAAAAAATTACTGATGCCCTTATGGACACCCGGAAAAATTATGCATGCATGAACCGGGAGAAACCTGGAGCTAGGGTCAGTTTAGTGACTAGACTCCAGGCTCCCACATCCACTCTAAGCCCCAAGCCCGGGCCCCACTTGCTTGAGCCTTGAGGTTGTGTACCCCACATATCGGGTATTCGCCAATCGTTGAGAAAAGCAAAAGATCACAACAGCGAAGGGGTAATCCATCGCTGTCCAATCCTATCCCTGAGCCCTCTCGTCCCATGCTCCAAGTCATTCCGAAACATTGCTCCCTCTACATACTGTACCTCGACTTGTCATTTGTGTTGTCTATCGTGGCATTTCCACAAACCCCAATCCAGCATGGGTAGAGTTCTATGAGGGCACGCACTTGTCGGTAGACAGAAGCGATTGATCAGCGAATGCCCCCAACAAAGGAATCCAGAACAATAGTCCCATGAAAGAGCTCCTTCAAGTTTGAAATTGGCTCCACCCCCTTTCGCCAAGGATCGTGAGATTTAGCTGAGAAAGAGAGAGAGAGAGAAAGAAAGAAAGAAAGAACTTGGGCTGAGGCACGTGTGTCTCTGTGGGCTAGCCGCTGCTTCCTTTCCCCATACCCCAAACTCAACAGTTACGTATTAGTGCCCAGGGGCTTCCGATGCCCCAATGTGGCCATCGTCGGCAGCCCATCAATTTCTTCTTCTTTCACCATCTCGGCAATCACCGAGGATCTGGGATACAATCACAACAGAAGAGAATACGGTGCAACAGTTTTCAAAGGCATACTGCAGATTGTGAGAGAAAGGGAAGAATGAGTGGGGAAAGGTAAAGCCCATCGGTCTGGGAGCTTTCATCTGGAAATCGACATAAAGCTCTCCCCACTTCGATTTTTCGAGTTGCTATTCCCTCAACGCTTCATTTCTACTATGCAGAGTTCCACAAATCGCTGGGGCGGTGATGGAGATGAGGTTGTCTCGATATTGAAGGGATCTGCTACGGTGCAGCGTTACTGGCAGCGCCCTTGCCGTACCGATATGCTCCTGTCCAAGTGACGACGATGCGCACGCCAGTTGAAATCGCTCAAGAGAGCTTCTACGAATATTTTGAGGTAAACTAAAAGACTCAATAAACTATTGCCCAAGAGGGAGAGAGAGTGTGTGTGAAGTTGGGAATAATGTTAATATAAAAGGTGCAATTCAATAGTAGCATTGCGAAAACAGCTTTAGAGAAGATTTCTCTGGGCCAAGTACGGTAGACTTCGGATTTCAATCAGTCAAACAGAAGCTTTCGTTAATCTTCACAGTGCTTGAGTTCAGCCCAGGTTAGGTGGCTGTATTTCCCCCAACAAACTCTTGTGCAACCGACGGAAGCTCGACCGAGCTCTCTGTTCTCCTATGCACTCCGAGTGAGAAACACCGGAGCAGTCTGACAGCCTCTTCCTTCCCTCCTTCCTGCTTTGCAGCAGCCGCAGTGAAACTTCAACTTCAAGCGCTACAGGTAACGTTTAAAATAAAAAGGGGGCTCTTGAGAAGCAAACCGACGTCACTAGCGCTAGAAAATCCGAATTCCCTCGACAAATCGGGGCAAAGGAGTTCGTCCAGAGCTACTAAATGTCCCTCAAGACCTTCCTTTCTCTTATCTATCCGGGTCACGAATTTCGGCCGCTTGAAGTGGAGGCAGCGATGATCCGAAACGGTGTCAGGCAATGGTAGGCCGTACTGTACGAGTAGCGCCCCTCTGCAAGCGTTGCTCGGTGCCGGTGCTGTGCCCAAAAAGTGTTCCTTTTTCACAGCGAGCGAGGGCTTTTTGCCTGGAGCTTACGAAATCTGGGGCAGGGTAAGGGAAGGGCTTTCGGTAATAATATGCGCAGTTATCTCCCTTCATCCGGTTTGACTGGGGCCCGAAGTGTGATGTTTTCGTGGCCCCTCCCGGTACTGTGCGGTACTGTGTCTCTGGGACTATTTTTGGCGGGGGCGAGTAGGTATCATAACTTGCCTCAAGAGATACCATACTGGGATGGGTGTTTTTCTTAGTTTTGCGATAGGGTAGGGTACGGTAGTACCAACCTCACCCTTACTTTGTGCGATTGCCCTAGCCGATATCGTGTCTAAAGACCATACCTTACTGCAGGTTGGCCGGTGAGATGATTACTGTACACCTTCTCACCCACCCACCCACTCGAGATACAGACCAATTGGGCTATCACATCGCGAGAACCTTGGAACGAAGGGAAACCCTTCCAAAACTCTAGCATTAGGGGCTTGCGATTTCCCCCAGAGTCAAATCCTAGCAATCTGGTTGGTCCGTGACCACATTTGCCTCACATCCAGAGTCTTTCCGCAAGTCTCTATTATCACAAAATCACTCTTGCTTTCCTCTCTCCCGAGTTAACAACCCCGCCCTCGTCCTTGCCACAATTAATCAACAACTCACAGCATATATCAACCCTCACCTAATAACTCATCTAAACCACCGATACGGTAGCTCCCGCGGGGAAATGCCGAGCCAGCCCTGCATTACCCAGCCCAACCTGGTTCGAGCTCATCTACCAACCTTACCACCAATATATCTTGTCAGGCATCCACATTGTCTACTACACTCCCTCCATCTCCACTCCCGCTCGTCAACCCAGCCTGTAGAGTAGAGAGGCTTTACCCACCAAAAAACAAAGTCCGCCCTCAGCCCCTTCCTGCGCTCGACCAAACCCCTATGTCGCATCTTGCTTGGAAGAATCACACTTACTTCCCATTACCTCCCCAACACTCCCAGCCAGTGCAGCTTTTCGGGGTATTCGATTTATGGGCGGTGGCTATCGGCAGAATTCTCCTATTATTAAGCCTGCCTGACGAAGTGATTGCCGCGTCACCAGTGACGACTGTACTTCGGGGACAGATTTTGTATTTTGGTGAGTGCCGGAGGGAGGAGGGAACAAGGTTTAATCACACACCATCACTCGCCAACCCCCTCAACATACTCAAGACACAGACCGGTGGACAGCGGACGGGATACAGAGTGGAATGCGATGTACTAGGTGCCATCGCAGAACAAGGAGACCAAGAGGAGAGGGGCTAGGCATCACCTTTTCTAGGGGTTGGTATCAAGGTCACGCACTAGTGCCATTGGTCGTAAATAGCTCGTCCTCGTTCTAGGAAAAACTCAAGCCCGAGATGACCGGGTCCTTCCCCTGCTCCGGAAATGAAAATGGTTTAAATTACTATACAGAGAGATTCTATTGCTTATCATGTAACGAGTTCCGTGAGTTCTAGTATAGGCTTCCTTTGAGCAATCCAGCCTAATCATTATCATAGTAATGTCCACCTAGACAACGCACCCTCCCGCGGTAGTGTCGAGGAAATTTTATAAATAATTTGTCGACACTACCGGGAGGATTTTTAAAACGTTGGTTGCTCAACTTAAGAGCTGTTTCGTTTAGGGACGCGCGTTGGTGCTTAACTTCTATACGGTGGTTAATTTGTGCGTTGTGTTAATATCTGTCTGTTACGTCGGGGGGGGGGGGGGAAGAGTTCGACCCACTCTGGAACCCGGTTTGGGATTATTATACACGCCGGGGTACCGGTAGTTTTCTCCTTTGTTGGACGGATGCATGTTCTGGTCGGGGTGAATACTGTATTATACCATCTTATTGATAGGCTTGTCTGTTATTATTCCTGTGGACAGATGGTGGTTGGGAGGGAGGATGGGTATGCGCTCATGTAGAATCACTCGATGATTAATTTAGTCCACAGTTGCTTGGGTGGTGTATTTTTTTCTTTCCCCTTTTGAAGGTTTAGCTGGGGGATGGGATTTAGTGAAGTTTTGTTTGGGTTAATGGGTAACTTTGTGCTACGCAGATGTGGTGATTGTGGAGATGTACCGGCGAGGTGGGATATTTGAGATTGCGGGGTCGTTAGGTATGATATATGCGTATATACATGAGGGCGTGCTATCATACTCTTATCATGGCATCATCAGAATGCTGAGGGGCTGTTCGGTGGTTGGGCTTTCGGACTGTGGTTGGAAGACTTATGTAATCTGCTTTGACAAATCAGGCCCTGAAGTGGACAAGTCGTGTCCCCCGCCATGGTTTAAATAGGTATGGCTCCTCATTACTCGCAGCACGATAAACGCCAAGCCTCGTATAGGCAAAGCACTTTATTCTCGGCATGATTAATTAGGCACTGGGTCAACCATCTTGATTTCGCAATGGCTGTTACAATCACAACCACAATCATCATTATTGGTGCTAAGGTCTGAATATTTGTGTCTTTCCTCTCACCAGGAGTAAAAGATCTGGCAATAGTGCCGTTTATTTTTGCTATGGCACGGACTCGAGTCGTTATGGTTATCGCGATAGTTGGATGGCGTGGGGGATTGTGGTTGAGCCCGTTGACTTAATTAGGACTTAACCTCACCCGAGCAATTAAGACCCACTTAATCGCGCGAAGCCCTATGACTGCATACTTCTTGGCAACTCGTCGCGTCTCCCCACATGCTTTCCGAAACCTTATCCCAGCGCCACTGCTGGTAGCCTCCTCACTCACACCTTCACCTCTCCTTCACGAAACTAGTAACAAAAACATACAGACAGAAATTATAGAAACAAGAAATGGCGCAGAAGCGTCCGGCTTCGCATCCGCCACCGGGTCCGGGACAGCCGTCGAGTCGACTTCGAACGCCAAGGATTACTGCTACTAACGGAGCTTCCGGTGCCCCTGGATCTTCTGCTGCGCGCGGTAGTGTGGGGAGCTCGGAGAAGGTTGCAACGCCAACGGCGAGAGTTAGAGGTTCTGGTGCTGGGTCTTCAGCGAAAAGGTTGTCTGCTACCCCGGGTTCTGGATCGAGACTTAAGAGAGGCGGGAAACCTGTATCCGCGAGTGGGAGTGCTGCTGGGAAGCTCACTGGCAGCGGCAAGAAGGCCCAGGCTGGCGCAGGATCGCCTGGAGCCGCTCGACCAATTTCTAGTGAGAGCGATACTAGTGTGGACTTTGATACTAATGTGGACTTTGATGAAGATGATGAAGATGGGATTCATTGGGAGGATGTGGATTTAGGCCCGCAAGGTGCGCCCGCCGTGGTCTACTCATTCGTATTCTTATTGCACAGCTAACGTAATGCTCTATAGCGATAACCAACTTCCTATCATCTGCCTCCAGTGGGAACTCCGCGTCAGCACTGTCCCTCACCCTCGGTGGGAAAGACAAAAAACCTGCACGCACAGTACGGACGATAACCGCAGTCGAACGCAGGATTAGATGGGAAACACATAAGATGCACATATTATGCCTTCTCCACCACGTTTCGTTGCGGAATCGCTGGTGTAACAGTCCGGAGGTGCAGGTAATATCCACTCGCTCAAATGGTTCGAGTATGCTAGTTTTCTTATCGACAAATATGGGGAACAGGAAAAACTCTCACCACTGGTGGAGTTGAGAATCCGCCGGCTTCTGATTGACAATCCCAACGACCAGCCATTCCGCCGTTCCCTGCTTTTCTTAGAGGGACTGAAGGCTTTATCTGATTTCTGGATAGAAAATTTCCGAGTAATGAGGGCAGGACTAAGCAAGTGTCGGTGGGCTGGGCCGGAGGTCATTTCCACCACTATTACCACTACCACTTGTATACGAGATGCTAATGTGTATAGCAATTAGAAATTCATACATAAAGGCGGCGACCCTCCCTTAGGTTATAGAGAGTTTTTAATAGTCTCTGGACTGCGAAAAGGCTCTAGGGATATCGGCGCGCAGTTGTTCTGTGCAATGCTTCGGTCGATAGGAGTGACCTGCCGGCTCGTCTGCTCCCTCCAGGCACTCCCATTTACATTTTCCCGCAACGAGCCCCCAATGAAAATTCTGGAGGGTGCTACTACCGGCCCAGACAAAGGAATTGGCTACATTCGTAAAACCTGGCTTCAGAATTGTAGGATGAACGATTACGGGACTAGACGGGATGACCGTGGTTGGCCGGTGTATTGGGTGGAGGCTTGGAGCGTTGGAGGGCGGAGGTGGATAGCCGTGGACCCGTTTGCTACAAAAACTGTTGGGAAACCGAGCGTTATTGAGCCACCGGTGCAAATTCCAGGGAATTTGATGAGTTATGTTGTGGGTTTCGAGGATGGTTAGTCAGTTCTGACTTGTGGAACGTGTGGGGCCTGTTCGATGTACTAATTGAATATACAGACGGGGGCTGCACTGACGTGACAAGACGCTACGCACAAGCGTTCATTTCAAAAACCCGCAAAGTCCGAGTCACCGGAACTCCCACTGGGGAGATCTGGTGGGATAGAGTTATTGCTACATTCGCGACGGGTGCACACCCTGTGAGTTTTTTCATTTTTCCTTCAGTCCATCCATTAGCATTTAGGTTACTCAGCGTGCTTATAATATACCCACTCATCAAAATATCAGCATCGACGGCAACTAGAACAAACTGAACTCGCTAACAAGGTACTTCACGAACCTGTTCCGAAAAGCCTCAAGGACCTCAAGGGGCATCCATTGTATCCGCCCCTCCCTTCCTATTCCTCACCGCCATCACTAGCAATACTAACACCAAACAGATACGTCCTTGAACGCCACCTCAAGCGCGACGAATCCCTCAAGCTACTCCGTAAATGCGGCACTCTAGTAATTGGGTTTGGACAAAACAAAAAAACAGAACCCATATACCGCCGTGAGGATGTGACGAAGCTCCGCTCGCTCGAAAACTGGGCGCGTCTCGGCCGGACGGTGAAACCGGAGGAGGAATCTAAACCCATAAAGTATGTGAAAGCTGTTCGTCTACCTAGCACCAAACTTCGCAATGCAAGGAGTGGCAATGTGGAGCCAGAAATGAGCGGTCTTTACGCTGAGTTTCAAACGGAGCTTTACATCCCGAAGCCGTTGGTGAATGGGAGGTTGGTCAAGAACAAGTTTGGGAATGTCGACATGTTCGTGAAGTCTATGTTGCCGGAGGGTGCGGTACATTTGCCTCGTATGTTAACTGTTCCCTCCGTATCTGTGAAAAAGAATGAGGAGGAGTGTTAATTGGTGGGCCTGGTTGGATAGAGAAAAACATCGACAAAGCTGCGAGGCTTGTGGGCGTTGACTTTGCTCCGGCCATTGTAAACCCCTCCTCTTCCCTAAATCTTTTCACTGCAGCTATTAATTAATGAGAGTAGACAGACTTCGAGTACCGTCACGGCCATGCATACCCCGTTGCTACTGGTGTCGTAGTCGCCAAGAAATACATGGAAGCTATAGAAGCGGTGCACGAAGGCCTAGTTGAAGCCCAAGACGAGAAGGCGGCTAGAGACCGTGATATGAAAGCACTCGGCCTGTGGCGACGTTTCATTACGAAGATGCGCATACTAGATCATGTTAGCCGGATACCGGAGGAGCAAGAAGGCCCTCATCATCCAATGACCATGATGAGAAACAATCGGAGCAAAGCTGTTGAAGAGGGAGTCGTAGAGGTTGTCGAAGCGGACGAAGAGGAATTTGATGGGTTTCGGGGTGGATTCTACTCCGTGTCTGAGGGATCGGAGCTTCCTATTTCTAGAAAACCGACCAAGAAGTCACAGAGTCTTAAACAACGATGCAAAGATCTCTGTGCTTCCCCTCCTTTAACTTTTGCTGCTAAGGCTACTGGTAAGAAGGCGGCAAAGTCAAAGTCAAAGTCTAAGCCTAAGTCTACCACTACTGCTAAAGCTAAACCCGGCGCGAGAAGACTCCCCAGACGAAAAGTCGTCATCGAGTCAGACGAGGAGGAGGAAGCAGAAGAAAGCGAAGCTTCCGATTCAAACTCCTCCAAGACACAACGCCGTAATGCTAGATCTCGCAAACTCAATTATAAATATAACTTTGACGCAGACTCCAACGACGACTATGGCGGTGACGACGATGCTGTCAGTAGCGGTGGGGGAGGAGGGTTCTTAAGGCAACAAGAAAACAAAGTCGCACCTCGCAGGAGCACTCGACTCGCTACCACTGCTAAGAAAGCTACTCCCGTGAAGTATACCGTCGACGACGAGGATGACGACGAGGATGACGACGACGAGGATGGGCTGGAGCCAGAGTTGGAGAAGCAGCAGCAAGGGGAGGAGAAAAGGGCGCAGAATAATCAGAAGAAGGAAAGAGCAAGCGGCGGCTTTCTTATCGAATCCGACAACTCCTCTAGCGAGCTTAGCGATGCACCTAGTGATCTCATGTCCGAAGCTGAGTACGAAACATTGGTTGTGGGCAGAGCCATTGAGCCCAATCCCGCCCTTGAAAAGGAGGGCCATGATTCTGGCGGGTTCTTCACAGAAGGGTTGGAGGGGCAAGACCACCAAGGCGACGATGGTGACGACAAGGACGAAGGGAGTATTAAAGGTGATGGCGACGCCGAATTGAGAAGTGCAATGGGCGTGTTCGAAACGCCTCATCGCAGCTGTAATGACGGAGACTTGGGCAAAACTGACTACGTTATGCGTGGTATTGGGCCAATTGCTGGGGACGGGGCCATGAATACCTCCAAGACTGATCAGGAAATGACAGACTACAACGGCGGCGGCGACGACCATAACGACAATGATATTGCTGTTGGGAAGTCTCTTCTAGTCGGGAATGAAGTAGGAGAAGCACAAGAAGTTGTAGTGGGCCCCATTGCTACTTCACCGGATACAATGGCCGGACTCGAGAAAATGCATCACGAGGGACAGGCCCCGAGCGGTGGTTCGAGTCCAATGCTATCTGAAGATCCGGAGGATAAGGATAATACCGACTTTGACTGGTGTAACTACGAGTAGTAATTAAACCTTTTCCTTTTTTTCCTTCCTTTTATTTCATTTCTTCAGATAACTATTTCATGGCTTCTTTCGGATGTATAAATTCCTTCCCGAGGGGTTTCTTCTTTTAAACTGGATCTTGTCAGGTTATCGGTCGACTAAATTTCTAGCATGTATGGTATATACATACTCTTTATCCTTTATTTTTCCATCTTTCCATCTTTCCGTCTTTCCATCTTTCCATATTCCCGTGTCCATACTTTAACCTATAGGAATAGATAATCCACTGCACATATTACAGCCTCAACCACTCCCCCCACCTACCAAAACTTTAAATAAATAAATAAAAATAACAATCATAATATTGTAAAAGCATCACTCCCCCCCCAATCAAGCATCCTTACTCCCCCCACTCCTCCTACCCCCCCTCCGTTTACCAGCATCAACATCAGCCCTCCCATCCTCACCAGACGAACCAATCCCAGGATCCGCAGGACTCGCATCGAGGGGATTCCCGGGACTTTTCGTTCTTTTTTTCTCCTAGAGTACATACCATGCATTAGCCTTCCCACCACCCACCCACCCACCCACCTAGGTGTGGGGAAATTCGGTATGATACGTACCTCAGCGCCAGCGGACTCCCTCTCTCTACCGGGATCCGTCAGGTCGGGATTATAAGCTGCGTTATCGGCGTGCGCTACCTCGTCGTGTGTGCCCGTGCCAGTGTTCTCCCGAGAGGTGGGGTTTAGGTCTTCTTTTGAGGGGATTTTTGCGTCGGAGGTGGATTCGTAGGTTGATTTGGGGCGCGGTGGGATTATGTGGTTGTGGGGGGAGGTGATGATGGGGGGGATTAGGGGGCGGAGGCGGGGGAGGGTTCGAAGGGATTTGAACATTTTTTTCTGCCCCGTCTTGTCTTGTCTTGCTTTGTTTTGTGGTGGGTTGTTGAGGCTGGCGGCGCGGCTGCGATTAGTGAAGTCGTGGTTATTCGGGGTTTAGTGGTGCTTTGGTGGTGGTGGTGATGCTTGGTGTTTTTAGTATTTCGTCATTGCGACATCATTTCCTGGGGTAGCTCGGCTGTTGCCGATTATGGCATCTAGCTGGGACCTGGAAGTCCGGATTACGGGTAATTTTAGAGGGGAAAATTTCCTGGGTGTAGGTGTGCTGTTACACTAACTTTATCCCAAAGCTTGAGTGGGACAAACCGCCCTTTCCCCCCAAGGGTGTCCGTATATTGGCCAAGCGCTGTGAGTGATAATACATGATTTAGATTGCAAATGTAAGGGAGAGGACCCCAGAACTGACCGAAGCACCCCATCTATAGACACAGTCACTGAAACGCTAGCAGGTTAGAGCAATCGATGTGATTTGGATGCAATCTAGATGTATATGCGCCTTCACACAACAGCCGCCACCCTATATCCTTCTGGGTATCAATCTTTTTCCTCGGTAAATAATTTGGGCACGGCCTTCTCAAACCCCATTCTCTGCCAAATTCCACCAATCCTCTCGACTAGCCTCACGAAGCTATCGTCATGGATAGCGTTGATGATGAACTCCTCCATCTGCGCAAAGTCCTCTTCCTCGCGTGTCAGCTCTTCGTCAGTATGAATATGTTGCCTCTTCCTTTGCATGTGCTCATTTCTGTCCTCATTCTCATTATCATCCACCCTTCTCCCCCGTTTGCTCCCCACGAGGGAATCACCTCTTGTAGAGGTGACATTGGGTTGACTGCCAGAGTGCGGGGGGTGACCGCAAATGCCCCTTTCCTCGCGAAAAGGGGGTTGGAGCTGCAACCTATCCTGCTTAGGATTTTTTTCGGGAGGAAGGTTTGGGGTGTCTTGGGAAATATTATTAGGATGGGCGGGTATTGTTTGTTTACTGTTTTGACTCTCATCATCAGTCTGAATAAATAGCCTGTGATTCGATTCGGAGGTCGGCATAGGTCGAGAAATGTAGCCGGCAGATGTCTGCGCCCTTGATGGTGCTCTTAAAGTCCTTATAGGAGTTGGCCGGGGCAGGGGCGGAAGAGCGCTTGCCAAACTGCTTTTGCCACTGCTTGAAACCGGTGCTATGGAAGTTTTGGGTTGCTCGCGATTGTTCAGATCCGGCGGAGGTCGTGGGGGTGGAAGGTCTTGAACTCCGTTGGAGATATGATAAAGCTCTGGCGGACTCGAGGGATAAGTGCTCATGGAGCTTGTGTAAGAGTTCCCCGAGGGCCGCTTGAACCCTTCGTGCCTGACTGGTGTCCTAGGATCGTCCTTGCTCTGCTCAATACCAAATAATGGTTGTGATTGTTGTGCGTCTTTGGATGACAGCATTGAAGGGCATCCAAAAGGAGTGGCTGCAACAGTGCTATCAGATGAAGTGGAACTAGGGAGGCTGTTGGATGGGGTCCTCGGAGGCGAGCTTTGGCTGAGGTTGTGATCTGGTGTTGGACGAAAAGAGCGAGAAAATATTGGGCGTGCTGTCGGGGCAGGGAGTCCTTTTGAAGTTTGCTCTGTGACGCCTTGAGGGGCCGGTGGAGGCTTCACTAAGCAGTTCACCCTCTCTAGGCTTGCTACAGCAGATTGGTAATCTTCTTCCAAAACAAACTTGATCTGAAAACGACGCATCTGTATTCTTTTAGGAGAACAATTGAGAGTTGATAGATGGGATAAGACATACTTACGTTTTCTTGGTGAAGATACTTAATAGCTAAAACTGGTGAACGCCCAATTGCCATTAAAGCTGGTTGAGGGTCTTGAAAGAGGTTCCCACTGGGGATAGTCTTTTTCCCTAAGGCCGTCAATTCGATATCCTCCTATTCACCCTCATACGTTAGAGCTCTCCACGGTAACTCGGGAGAGACCAACTTGCCAGCGTCTGAGCTCCCCAAACTATCTTCATCCTCGTTTGTGCACCTAGATGGTCAAACACATCATCAGGCTGACTAGTTTCGAGCACAAGATAAATGTTGTCCCTTTGAGCAAAATGTAACCAAGGGGACTGGCTTCGGCTCGATGTTGGGGTGATGGAGTAAGAGTATTTGCATATTGGCCAACACAAGAGGACTGGAGGAGGGGCAGGAGGTTGGGAGGGTATAGACTGGGGGAGAAATTGCTTTCCTGGAGGCATTAGGAGATAATACCGAGAAACAAACAGCTCCAGAGGAGTCTCCCAAACTGTCTTGTTTTGGGGGAGTCTGTTTTCATATTTTTTTCCTTCTAGTTGCGGGGGTATTTCTGTGAGGCAGAGGGGTACGTACTCACACAAACTACCGCCCCTAGGATTATGTATAACAGTATAGATGTTGCACCGGAATTTATAAGGGTTGATTACTCTCATGGCTTCTGAGCTATTAGTGTATTCGATTTTCTACGAAATATATTTACTGATTAGTTGTCAATTGACTACCATGCTTAGATATAAGGTAGGTTATGAACTTCTGGCCACATAAATGTGGTGACATATCATACATCCCATCATGTTAGACTCCTGTGTTTTGAGGTCCCCAAAAGATTTGTGGCCGTGTAAGTTAAGCCCCAGGGTACACGCACCAAGATTCAGGGGCTTCCGCTCTCATGTCCTTGAAAACCTTTACCCTTCCGCTCTCACCCCAACTACTAATAACGACGAGACCACTGCGGAAAACCTATCCTGAAGCCACGACCTGCAAGAATTTCCTAAAGGGTTAAAACTCTAACCATGCTGTTTCTCAGAGTCCTTCTTTTCACACCTTTTTTCTGGTCCGCGGTATCATCTTGGGGCGTTTTTCGCTCTCGAACATCATCCCCTTCCATCCCTGCTGTTTGGGTTAAATCCCTGGATTATAATTCGGCCCTCAATGATGACTCGGAGAATTTTACCCCCCTCTTTGAAGTCGATAAGGCTTATGAAACAGCACTTGCTGAATTGAACAGACTTTCTTCAAAGTCCTCCTGCCACAAAATCGCCTCTGAATCTCTGGTCGGAGACTGTAGATCAATAGGGATTGACGGTGAAGAAGACGAGAACTCGAGAATTCTTTTTGGCGTGCAGTTGGCGGCTTGCGAGTTTGAGGTTGATGGTCTCGAATTTCCCTACGAGTGTCGAAGATTTGAGGGCGTGAGAGAAAAGAGGGTTCGTAGGGCTAAAGAGTGCCTCCAAAAGTTAGCCCAAAAGTCTCAGTGGTGGACATCATACAGCAATAATCGTGCCAATGGATTTTCCATGTGCTCTGCTGCTAGGCGGGAGGTAGAAAAGGGTATCTATGGGACCAATAATAATCGCATATATCACTAAAAAGCTAACTTCCTGGCAGAGGACATGATCAACGTTCACAGAAACATTACCAGAACTCACCAATCACTGTTTACAATTATTGAGGTGTCACTCAAAGATGCTTGGAGAGCGGCTAAGATGCAAACCGAGGCGACTACTAAACTTAAAAAGTTTATAGAAGAGCTAGCTGAGGATTACAGGGGAGCAAAGATAAATTTGGCCGAGGATACAACCAAAATGGCTGATACCATGAATGGTAACTTGGAAAGGCTATACGAGAGAGGGCAAGCTGCGGTAGATCGACTCGAATTGGTAAGACCATTGTGTTAATCTGAACTTGCATATGCTAACTCTGCAGAACAGTCAATCTACAAAGTTCGAACTGCCACAGACCAGCAGGTCAACTCAGTAGAAGAGGTATGGTGTGGCAAATTTTGAAACTGTTTGACATGGGGCTTACAGTTCACGGGTCCAGACCCTTGGATCAATTTCCAGTAAGATGGTCAGTCAGATAAGCCGCCATCAATCGGCAAACGAGATAGTTTTCGCTATCGGACTTCATCTAATAGTTGTATTCCATATAGGAAGATTCTTTAGAGAAATTCAGAGAGCTCGATGTCCTTGCGGAGACTCATGTCATGGTGTGTTTGATATTATGGAGATTGCTATTATATTAAGATCTAATCCGTCGCACACATTAGAAATTTCACGTAATTTCGGGAATCTACGGAGAGCTTACTGGCGCTCACCAAACACTAACGGAGTCCTCCGAGAAGCTGGTCGAAATAATGGGGAATGTCACAGAGGCTCTTGCGGATATGGACGAAAGGGTTAGATCGTGGGAAGGGAGAATTAATAAATTGGGACACTCGGTTGGGCTGCCAGCGGCTTCTTTCCTTCTAGGGGGGGTGATGCTTGGAAGAGGCTGGGGTAGACTAAGTTCCATACTGGTTGTTATCATAGGTAATTTTGAGACTTGCAAATACCTGGAATCACTACTGACCGATGCTGGGTTGTAGGAGGATGTTTTATCCTCCTGAACACCTCCCGATGGAGCGACCTCATATACATCCAGCGGTTCGGGGCGCTTTGGAGGTTCTGGCCCGATTCAAACGTCATCTCTCAAATGGACTTCTATATCCTGCCTTTTGCTTGGGGACTATTTCTGAGCGTTTGCTGCGGCATAGCCTATATTTTGTATCGGCATGCGGCGCCTGCTGAGCCCTTACTCGGATGACTGGCATAATTCAGGGAATTCTAATCTTCCCAGTGGCTTTCTTTCTTTTCATTTGGCCTTTTTTATTTACCTCAATTTTGCATTTTTAGGTGTTTTTTCTCTTTTTTGCTACATTGTTTAGGGGGAAATAAGGAGCCTGGGATTGGAAGTAGCATGGGAATTGCATATTTTCTAGCACTTGGAGTTTTGGAAACAGTGGAGTACTTGCTTGTTTGAGGAAGTTTGCTCAGAACACTTAATTAGACAAAGGTCTACATCTAGTTTTTATTTTCTTTTGTTTGCTAAGTTGAATTGAAAAGGAAATCTACAACGGTGACCTAATAGAGGGAAATAGGTCTTTATAAAAGAGAGTGAGACAGGGCGGAGAGTAATGCCTTATAGGCAGAAAGGCCAAGGCTTGGATCGAGCTCGGACTCTGCAGGAATGATCATTGACACGAGTGACCTCCTGTGACAATACCAGAGACTATCACACCAATCTATCCGTGCAACCAGAACCAAGCGCCTAGGAATGGTATGACATTCGGGCGGTTGTTTGGCTCATGGCTCCCAAAGCAGGGTATCAACCCATTAAAAAACGCGGCGAGAGATGCGGAGAGTGCGAAAAGAGACCCAGGCCACCCTGGTACATGATTAACTTTGCACCTTGAAGAGAACGCAAGAAGTGGCTAGGAGATCCGTCCCACGAGTGACTAGCTATGACTAAAGCTGCATTCAACTCCCCACATCCCCCAAAGGTATGCTAGAATCAAACTTTTTTAAACATCAAGTGTATGAAAATGCACCATCATAATATTATACAACTGCGAGAGACAGATCATCAGCCTTACACACTAAAGTGCCGCTACGAACAATATAACCTTCCCTCCACCAAAAAAAACAAAGTGTTTGCCCCAACAGTATGTTAAAAGGATCACGCATTGCTCACATCTATTTTGCTAGGATCTGAGAGCGAGGACTTTGCTGCTTCGCTGGCGGGTATTCTCTGTTGGGGGCTGTTTCTTACTTTACTGCCTTAGGTAGTAACTGTTCTGAGGAGGAGGATGGAACGTGGGACGCTTGGGGGTTTGGGTGCCGACGGGACCTTTGTAGTGACTGGGCTGTGGCTGTCTTGTCTTTCCTTTTCTTCATTTGGTATTACACTTATGCCGGAGGGGGCTATGCGGATTGGAAGGCTTATTTATAAGGCAAAGCAGGGGTATGAGCTCCCTCGGAATATCTCTATGATAGCTGGAATGAAAGAAGGGGGATAGTAAATTCGAGAGATGTCTAGGGTGCATTATAGTGATCTATGATAGTTGGGAACACCTTCTGGGGGGGGGGGGGGGGGCTATAGCGAACCAGCTTTTATCGTACGTAATCTCTCGGCCTAATAATGTACAGATCTATGTATTTATATTCCGACGTCGTCAGATTCCTTATTTCGTCCACAACCCCTCCCACCCTCTCGCGACTCACCCCTCTGCAGATGCCCCCCGACGGGGCTCATCCGGCTTCGGCATACCTTCCTTATCGCCCTTTTCATTCTCAGTAGTGTCCTCCTTGATAAGATGTCCCAAAAGTCCCCGTTTCCCAACGACCTTCGCTCTCTCAATCATCGCCTCTTCTTCCCTGAGCATCTCTTTGGCCCTCTGCTCCTCACCTCGGAGTTTCCACTGTTCCTTCTTGACAGTTCGTTCTCGTTCTCGGAGCGCTTGATCACGTCGCTCACGCTCCTTCCGCTCCTTCTCTTTTTCTGGATCCTCCGGGAGAGTCGCTAGGTAATCCTGAATAACCTTATCACGGGCATTATCTGGCGCGGTGACGTATCGGACGTCTACTAGAATCGATTCTGGGAGTGTTTCAAGGGTGGTGTCGCGGGATAGGGTGGTGGACTTTAGCAGTTTTTTGAGGTCGTTTTCACGGAGAGGTTCGGAAATTTTCATATCTAATGGCGATTAGCTAGGGTCCCGTAAACTAGTTGTATAGGCGGGCCACTTACGGGAGATGTACTCTCTATACATCTTCTCCTTGTCTTTGTCGGGTACTTTGCTGTCTTTCATCTCTGATGACTTCTTCCATTTTCTCTTGAATTCGGGCCAGTACAGCTTGGCACTTGCATTTCCCTTGAGGAACCCCCAGAAGGGTATCCTGGGATCTTGCTTCCTGGTCTTCTCCTTCTCGACCTTTAGTTCTACGATACGCTCTCGACACCAGTTTGTAAAGACATCTTTTCGTGCTCTTGTCGTGTTTATTAGGACGTAACGAGGGTCTTCCACGATGCGGGGCATTTCCTTGTCCCAAGTGCTGTATGGGTTGACTTTGTATTCGGCCAACATTTCCTATGAATCGTTATGATGGTTTCGAAGTCACCGGATCAGTTTGTCGGGGATACCTACCTTGAACAAATAAATGTTGTCCTCATCGGTCATTTCCCCGCCTTCATCAAAGTCCTCCTCGTCAAGACCATACTCCTGAGCCATAGCTTCTAATTGCCAGGCCACATCGTCCTCTGTAAACTCCAATGGCCCCTGTTCTAATGTTTTCAACCTCTTCTGAGCATACTCCTCCATTTCCTCCTCTTCTTCATCCTCCTCTTCATCCTCCTCTTCATCCCCCTCTTCATCCTCCTCTTTGTCTGCTTCCTGCTCCTGGAGCGCAGCATTTGCTCTGTCTAGAGCCTTACTTCTTCCCCCCCCCATTTTAACTGCAGCTGCTGCAGCTGAAACAGCCCGTCTCCTCTCCTCTTGTTCAGACTTGACCTCGGTTTTACTCCCACCCTCTGGCGCGGCGGCCTCCTTGCCTTTGCCCTTCTTCGATTCCTCCGATATGCCTTCCTCCGGGGACATCGTGTCAATCGCAGCCTGAACATCTTCCGGGGCCTTCCATAGTGAAGCCTTGGTCTCTGTGTTATGAACAAACTTTCTCCCCTGCTTCGTAGTCACAAGAACCCATGGTTTCATCCCTGGTATCTCCCGTCTAATCACTTTCGTTAGACCCAATCACGGGGCGATGCCGTAGGAAATCTTACTTTGACCTTGGTCTGTCCGGCTTCTCCTGTCGCCTTCGCTGGGGATGACGCGGATGTCGGTTTTGTTTGTCAAACCGCCCGCCTCTTCCCCCGCCACCACCACCCCCACCGCGTCCGTAGCTATACTGGTAGGGTGGGAACTGCTGCGGGGGGAATTGTTTGGGGAATGGTTGCTGAGGAACCTGTTGAGCGGGGAAGCCCCCAGCATAAGGGGCTGATGCTCCATCGAACACCGGGAAAGGACCTGGACCTGGGGCGAAGGGGGGGGCTGTCGATGGTGCGATAGGACGAGTGTATGTAGAAGTTTTTGTGGCTACATTATAGTAATAGGTATGACCTATATTTTGGTAAGACGTGTTTGCTATAAGTTGCAGTAGAAGGGGAGCCGACCTGTGAGAGCTTTGTGTTCTGTCCAACCGGGAGCGAGAGGCGGAGGTCTTACCGGTGCCCCGAAAGACGCGGGAGCTGGAGGACGGTTCGGAAGATTAGAGGAAGCCATGTTGTAGACTGGTTGTCACGAGATTAAGGCCGGTAGAGCCCTAGCAGTAGGGGAGGTAGAAGATGGGAGTATTATCGGTTACCGTGGCTGGTGAAGATTTTAATACTTTGGGGTTGCGCACGAGGCATTCTACCGGGATGCCGTAGAGCGATCGGATAGGGTAGTTTTGGGGTCCACACAGGTATGTGTCTTGGCGTCACTCGTTGTCTGGATGCAGGCTAACCATTGAAACCTCAACCTAGCAACGCGAGTATCCACCCCACCCCCCGCCAAACAGCATCCATCAACCAAACTTCATCCATTTCCATCTATCCACAACACAACTTATATTCCATCTTGAGTCTCACCCGAAATGTCTAGACGTTATGATTCCAGGGTTGGATTATCTCCCTCTTATGCTTCCTTTGCCATCCATAAGCTATTGAGGCTGACTAGACTATCCGGCTAGACAACTATCTTCTCCCCCGAAGGTCGTCTTTACCAAGTGGAATATGCTCTGGAAGCCATTTCTCACGCCGGAACCGCTCTAGGGGTCTTGGCGAAAGATGGAATTGTCCTTGCCGCAGAGAGGAAGGTTACAAGCAAACTGTTGGAACAGGATACAAGTGCGGAGAAGCTGTACATCCTAAACGAGTCAGTAGTTCCTAACCTTTCTTCCTCGTCCATCATCTACTGGATCTATTTGAAACTATGGGGAAGGCTGGGACTGACGGGGGATGGATTTGGATGAATACAGTAATATGATCTGCGCAGTAGCTGGAATGACGGCAGACGCGAACATATTGATTAACTACGCTCGACAAGCTGCACAAAACTACCTTCTCACCTATAACGAAGATATCCCATGTGAGCAGCTTGTTAGGAGGTTATGTGATCTGAAGCAAGGCTACACCCAAC